>Ga0164242_10010065_pt1 | contig 10146 bp, 8 predicted proteins | sample OricomgcompostMG_FD_108783 | JGI IMG/M metagenome (GOLD analysis project Ga0164242, IMG submission 108783) | Miracle-Growth compost microbial communities from Emeryville, California, USA - Original compost - Miracle growth compost (MG) ... | reverse complement strand
CCTTGACGCGCACGCCCTGCGCGATCTCCAGCTCGATCGTGTCGTCGGCGACCTTGGTCACCTTGCCGACGATGCCGCCGGCGGTGGTCACCTCGTCGCCCTTCTTGATCGCGGCGATCGCCGCCTGCTGCTCCTTCATCCGCTTGGTCTGCGGACGGATCATCAGGAAATAGCCGATCACGACGATCAGCAGGATCGGCGCGAAGCCGACCAGCGTGGCGGCAAATCCGCCATCGGCGGGGGCGGCGCCGGCGGCTTGGGCAAAGGCAGGGGTTGCGAACATGGCGTCCTGAACAGGCGTGGGCGAGCGGTGCATGGCGCCCCGCTCTCATACAAGCGCCGGGCGCTATCATCTCAGCCGGCCACGCGCAACATTCGCCTCGTCGCACCGTGTCCCGGCTTGCATCGGCGGGCGGGCGGCGATAGAGGGCGCGGCTCGGCGTGCCCTTGCGGCCCGCCCATGGTCGGGGCGTAGCGCAGCCTGGTAGCGCATCACACTGGGGGTGTGGGGGTCGCTGGTTCGAATCCAGTCGCCCCGACCATTCAATCGCCGCCGCTTCAGGAGGCCGTCCGTATCCGCTGCCGCTCCCGCGGGGGCGTGAAGATGATGTTCGGCTGCGGACCCTGGACCGAAATCAGCGGCGCCCCAGGCGCATCGATATCGGCATCGATCACCTCGATCGTCGCCGGGACGTTGGTCGCGAAGAAGAACACCGGCGCGGCGTTGTCGGCGGGCGCGCGAACCACCGGCCGCTCGAAGACATATTTCTCGACATTGCCGTGAAAGGAAAAGTGCGACTTGCCGCCCGATCCGCCACGCCATTTCGGCTCGTGGCTCTGGCATTGGGTAAGCGTGCCGCTGCTCCATAGCCGATAGTTGCGCTTATTCCGCATGGCGACGCAGCGCTGCAGCACGACGCCCGTCGATTTGACGTCGAAGCCGCCGTCGGAACAGTCGGTGGCCAGGCAATCCTCATAGCGGATCTGGCTGTTGCCGCGCTCATCGGAAAAGCCGTCGCCGTTCCAATATTTGTTCGCTGCCCGGTGCGCCTCGGTGAAGCCGTGCGACTGCACGCGGCGATAGGTCACGTCATGGACCTGATCGTCAAGCGCGAAGCCGACGCAGTAATTGACGCAATCGCTGCCGTAGGCCGCGACATCCTCGATCAGGCCGTGCGCAGAATTGTAGCGAATCCGCCACATGCCGCGCGCCAGGTTGCGCGCGCTCACCCGTCGGACGATGAAGTTGGTCAGCGATGCGTCGGTGCCGCCCTCGGCCACCTTGTCTTCGAGAAAGCGATAGGAGCGGTCGACGCGACAGTTCTCGATGGTGAGGCCGTCGAGCGGCTGGTCGACCAGGATGCAGCAGCTGGAGAAATCGGCGAACATGCAGGCCTGGATATCCATGCCGGCGGTCGCCTCGAGACCAACCTTGCTCTGCATCGCGGTGCCGCTGAAGAACCGTCCCCTGGTGCCGCGGGGCGGGCCGATCGTCGCCGCCGCATGGCCGATCGGAAACAGCGCTGCGGCGCCCAGCAGCTGGCGGCGGGACAGGTCTGCGATCATCTCACTCTCCTTGGAAGGTCGCGCCGATCATCAACTGGTGGCGGGCGAAAACGCGCCCCGGATAGGATCCCGAGGAAGCCTGGTCCCGGAAGTCGTAGGTTGCGTGGAGCCACACCCGGGGCGAGACCTTGTAGGTCGCGCCGATCCGGGCGTGCTTGATCGAATAGCGGCGGTCGACGCCCTTGAACGAATCGTCCTCGTATCCGGCGGTGGCCGAGATGATGAGGTTGCGGAGCAATTCGTAATCGGCGCGAAGACCCGCCTGGGTTGCCACATAGGCGCCGACGCTCGGCGTGGAGGATTCCTCGACGCCGCGATTGGCGGTCAGCGTCAGCGTGACGAGCGGCGTCATCAGATATTCGACCTTGCCGCGCACGGCGAGGCCGCTGGCATCGGGATAGAACGGGCTGCGGAAGTCCTGCGAAAAATAGCCGAGGCCGATCTGGCCCCGGAGCAGGTGCGTGACGGCGAAATTGGCGCCGCCGGTGATGCGGTAGCCGCTGGAGGTTCGCGGCGGCTGGATGCCGTCCGAAGTCCGGTAATCGTGCCGGTTGATATTGCCTTCGACGAAAAAGGAGGTGTCCGGCGTCAGGGCGAATTCGGCGGCCAGCTCTCCGGTCAGCTGCAGCCGACTGCGAAAGCGCTCGTCGATGATCGTGCCGCTCGCGTCGCGGCCGTTGTGATACGATCGCTGCTCGGCGCTGATCCGGCCGGCGATCCTCAGGCGATTGAAGCTATGGGTGCCGCCGAGATAGACCGACGACAGGGCATAGCGGATCGGGCGCTGCGCGTTGAGCGGGGCCGACGGATCGGTCAGGCTTTCGCTGAACTCGCCGAGCCGCGAGCCGAGATAGAAGGACGTGTCCCGGCTGCGGTCGTAGCGGAAGCTCGATCCGATCGCGAAATCGGTGGTGCTTTGCGACGAATGGGCGAGATATTGCTCGCGGTCGAGGCTCGCCGACAGCTTGATCGTCTTGGTGCCGAGCACGTCGGTGGCGTCGAACCTGGGCTGGAGGCTGACGATGGCGTCGCCGGTCGGATGGCGGACGGCGTAGATATTGCTGTCGTATCGCGTGTCCGCCGAGAGGCGCGGCATGACGTCGAGTGTGCCGAAGTGATAGGGTTGCGGGTCGTAGAGCGGCTGATCGCGTTCCATCACCGTTTCCAGCGCGCGCCCGCGCGGGAATTCGAGTGACTGGTCCTGGATATCCGACAGAAGGTCCGTTTCCTGGGCGTGCGCGAGGGCGGGCGCCATGATCGCCGCTGCGCCCAGCGTCAGGCCGAGGCCGATCGATCCGCGCCGGATCATCGCGCGCCCTCGTTGATGGCGCTCTCCAGCACCTGCCAGTAACGGCGAACGGTGGCTTGCGCGCTGTAATGCTCGGCGCGTTCGCGCGCGGCGGCGCCGTACCGCTGGCGCACCGCGCGATCCTGATAGGCGCGTATCGCCTCGGCAAGACCATGACGGTCGTTGGTTGTGACGAGCGTGCCGTATTCGGCGAAGGTCAGGCCGTGGATCGTGTCCGCCGGCGCGTTGGCGAGAATTTCGGAAGGCCCCGACGCGCAGTTGGTCGAGATCACCGGAACGCCCAGCGCCATCGCCTCGACCAGGCTGTTGGGAAAGCCCTCGGCATTGGAGGGCAGGACGAAGGACTCGGCCGCCGCGATCGTCGGAAACGGATTGCCGGCGAAACCGGCGAGAACGATACGATCGCCGGCAAGATGTTCCTGAATCCGCTGCGTCAGCTGATCGCGCAGCGGCCCTTCGCCCATGATCAGCAGCTTGCCGGGCACATTCGCCTCGACGAAGGCATCGATCAGCATCGCGAAGTTCTTGTTGTCGACCAGCCGGCCCATCGCCGCGACATAAGGCCCGTCGACCGCAATCGCGCCGCCCGAGGCGCCCGCCGACCTGATCGCCTCGATATCGACCGGATTCGACAGCACCGAGATGCGATCCACCTCGACCGCATAATTGGCGATCAGCTCGTCGGCGACGCCGTGCGACACGGCGATGATCCGATCGGCGCGGGGATAGGTTCGGCCGACGAGCCATCGGCTGAGCTTTCCCGGCAGATTGTTCGGCAGATGCGCGCTGGTGTTGACTCGTTCGGAAATGACCAGCGGCAACCGGATGCCGCGCCGCGCGATCGCCGCCGCGACGTTGGCGCGCGTGAGGAAGGTCAGCGCGACATCGGGTCGCCACTCGCGGAACAGTCGACGCAGCGCGCGAACGCTGCGGAGCAGGCTGCCCTGCGCGTCGAACTGATGCACCGTGACTGTCGCCGGCACGTCATAGGCGGAGTCCTCGCGGTCGAGGAGCGCGAGGGCGATGTCATAGCGGTCCAGCCACGGCGCTGAATGTCGCAGCAGCGTCGCCATGACGCGCTCCGCACCGCCACCGGCCAGCGAATTGATGACGAAGAGCGCGCGTCGCTTCAATATCCGTGCCTTCAGCCGCTAGCGAAGAACGAAGCGTTCTTGCCCAAATGCGGCGGCGCAGCAAAGCGCGATACGGTAGCCCGTGGGCTAAGCAGGTTCCAATGGTTAGCCGAACAGCAGAAATGCCGGAATCGCCACTACTGCCCAGGCCAGCAAGGCGACGCCGATGATGATCCACAGGCGAGCGCGCAGGCTGTAGCCGCCGCCCTTCAAGGGCGAGCGAGCGCTTCTGCGCCTGGCATGGTCGAGCCCTTCGCGAAGCCTCGTCTCCTCGCGAACGCCGGGATCGGCATTTTCATGCAGCGACCAGGCGTTGGCGGCGATGACGGACAGGGGCGAAGGGGCGACACGAAACCGGTTGACGAGGAACATTGCGAGCTTTCCGACCGAATCAGCGCGGCTGTAATCGCTCAACTCCAGTTACCCCTCCATTAATCGTCGAAACGATTTTCCGGGTGTCGCTCCGGGTAATGCGATCTCGGCCCTCTACGACACAGAACAGCGAGTAGCCGCACACGATCGCGTACAGGATGACACCTTCTATTTGCCATAGCGCCATCGTAGCCAGATTCAAAAGAATAAAGGAGATATGGGCGGCGATCAGGTCGGTTCGGATCGCGCCGCGGGCGCGCCGCGCCAGGTTCAGCATCGAGCCCCACCAGAAGGCGAGAACGATCACCCCCGCGGTGCCGAGCTCGAACAGGAAATCGATCGCCGTATTGTGCGGATAGATCGGGAAGTAGCGCGACCAGCTGTCGGGCCCGAAGCCGAACAGCCGGTGCACCTGGTCGGCGTTCAGCCAGGCGAAGATATAGCCCGACCAGATGTAGGCGCGGCCCGACAGGAGCCGGCGCTGATCGACCGTGAACTGATCCTGCGGCTTGATGTACTGGCCGGGATCGCTGATGAACTGCCACAGCCCGCCGAAGCGCTCCGACGCGGCGGTGGCCGCGAACGCCAGCGCCACCAGCGTCACGACCGACATGCCGAGCAACAGGAACAGGCGCTGTTCGGGCCGGAACCGCAACGTCACGCCGCTGACCGCGAACCACATGGCGAGCGGCAGGACGGCGATAATCGTCGTGCGATAATTGGCGAGCAGGATGCCAACGAAGATCGCGACCAGCAGGACGACCTTGATGGGGCGCTTTAGCTTCGGAGCGAAGCCGACCACGACGAAGAAAGTCGCCAGGGCCACCGAAAACGCCGCTTCGTGATTGTAGCCGCCGATGTAGCTCCGCGAGCCGTCGAGCTCCGATGCTTTCACGACGCCCGTCGCGATCGACAGCAGTTGGAAGATCAGCAGCGGCGCGAACGCCGCCATGAAGGGTATGAAGAACCGATCCGCGCCGTTGATCCGCAACGCCTCGTACACCGCGATCATCAGCACGCAGAAATAGGCGTATTTGACGACGTCATCGATCGCTGAGGGGATGTCGTGGTTGAGCCCGGCGCTGAACAGCGACAGCGCGACGACGGCATAGACCGGCAGCAACGTCTTGAACATCAGGTGCCGGGGCATGATGACGACCAGGCCGATGGCGGTGATCGCGATCGAGCCGAGCGCGTTCCAGCTCAGGCCGGCGAAGGCATGGCGGTACGTCACGGTGTGAAACACGCTCATGATGTAGCGAATCCAGATGCCCAGGATGACGAAGCGCGCGGCACGGCCGTCGACCCGCCGCGCCGCCGGAATCACCAGCGCGGCGAGCAGCAGCGTCATGCCGATCAGGATCGGGATCGGAAAGGATGGCGCGCCATGGACCGCGTCTTCGCCCATGGCGGCCGTCAATCTCGCTCGCTGCCGTTCGCCGAAGGCCGATCAGGCATAATATTGGCGATAGCTGTTGTAGTAGAGTTCCTGGTCGCCGAACCCGCTTCGCGCCTGCTCGATCATGTTGACCCGGCTGAGCGCGGTGCCCGCGACATTGGCGCCGACGGCGTTGAGCTTCTTCAGCCCGAGTTCGGCCGCCTTGATCGGCGTCGTCTTCCACCGCACGAGGTAGAGGACCGAATCGGCCAGCTTCGCGACGACCCGGGCCTCGGCCACCGGCAGCAGGGGCGAGGCGTCGAGGATGATGAAGTCGAACCGCCGCCTGAGCTCGTCGATGATCTGCCGCATCCGATCGGAGCCCAGCACGTCGAGCGGAATGTCGACGCCGGGGCGCTGCGCGATGATCCAGGCGCCCGACGCCTCGTCGCGAACCAGCGCCTCGTCGAGCGTGCACTCGCCCGATAGCACTTCGGCCAGCCCGCGCGGGATGGCATCGGCCAGCAGGCGCGACGATTCGCGACGGCGCGTGTCGCAATCGACCAGGACGGTCGAGCTTTCGGCCAGCGCGCTGGTTCGCGCGAGGCAGATCGCGGCGCTGGTCTTTCCCTCGCCCGGCAGCGCCGACGTCACCGCGACGACCTTGGTCGGCCGCGAGGAAGGCGCGAGCAGGAGCGCGGTCTTGAGCGACCGAAACGCCTCGGAGAAAGCGGATTTCGGATGGGTCAGCACGAATTGCGCTGGCGATTCCCGGGCATCGACGCTGGTCGGTTCGCGCAGCGATTCGAGTGCGGGAATGGTGCCGAGCGAGGGAATGCCAAGCTTCTTCTCGACGGCATCGCCGGTGCGGAATCCGCGCTCGAGAAGGCTCAGCGCCATCACCACGGCGGCCGATGCGGCGACCGCAGCCGTCACGCCGATGACCAGGAAGATCAGCGGGTTGGGCGTCGTCGGCAGCGCCGGAACCTGCGCGCGGGAAATGGCATGGGCATCGCTCGTCTCGGTGCCCTGCTTGGCGAGCGCCTGCTTATAATTGTCGAGGAAGGTCTGATACAAGGCGCGCGCCGAATCGGCATTGCGCTGCAGCTCGTCCAGCCGGACCGAGGCGTTGTTGTCGGCCGCCAGTCGGCTCTCCAGCGCGTTGATCGAGCCGTTGATCGACGCGACGCGCTGATCGGCGACGCGCGCGTCGGTGCTGACGTTCGACACGATCCGGTTGACCTCGGCGTTGATCTGGGAATCGAGATCCGCGATCTGGTTCTTGACCTTGATCAGCTGCGGGTGCCGCGGCCCGTAGCGGGACGAGAGATCCGCCAGTTGGGTGCCGAGCGTCGCGCGTTGCTGCCGCAGTGCGCTCACCGTGGGCGAATTTAGCGCCTCGCCGAGCGTGTCGCCCGTCTTCCCGCTGGCGAGCTGCGCCTGCGCGGCCGAAAGCCGGGCGTTGGCCGCCGCTTGGGCCGAGCGCGCTTCGGCCAGCTGGGTGTCGAGGACCGACAGCTCCTGCTGCGTGATCGAGCTGACGTCGGAAGCGGCGAACAGCCGATGCTGCTGCCGATATTGCGCCACCGCGCGTTCCGCCGACAGAACCTGATCGCGCAGCTTCGCCATGCGGGCGCCGAGCAGCTGCGCGGTGCGCCGCGTCTGTGCTGCCTGGCTGGAGCGCTGGCCCTGCAGATATTGCATCATCACCGCATTGGCGACCGTTGCCGCCAGCGCGGGATCGGGCGACCCGTAGTTGATCGCGATCGCATAGGACACGCCCTCGCGCTGCACCTGCAACCCGCCGGCAAGGATGCGGATCGCCCGATCGCGCAGCGCCTGGGGGCTCATCGGCGCGGGGGCCGTCTCCAGCAGCGACGGGTTGAACAACGGATTCCGGATGAGCCGGAGCGAATCGACGACCTTGCCCAGCAGATCGGGCGATTGCAGCACCTGCACCGCGGTGTCGACGCTGGGCGAGTCGGTCGGCAGCACCGGTTCCTTGTTGTCGGCCGGCGCCGGCACGACCGGATCGGACACGCGATCGAGCTGCAGCTCCGCGGTAGCGACGTAGAGCGGCTTGGCGTGGAGATAGACCAGCGCGGTCAGGACCAGCGCGATCACGCTGGCGCCGACGATCGGCCACGCGAAGCGCCGGATCGTGCGGCCGATCGCGCGCAGATCGAGCAGTTCCGAACCTTCGGCGAACGATTGCGTCATGGGCGTTCTCGCTTGTCTGGCCTTAACACGATTCCATGCTCCCAACCATCGATGGCCAACCGCTGGTCGTTGCGATCGCCCGCCTCGACGGGCGATTCACGCGAGCTTCATTGCTCGATAAAGGGTTCGCCGAACGCTAGTCGGCAAAAGTCTGGAGGCCGCGACCAGCGCATAGGCGCCGATGCCCTCGGGCAAATAGATGTGCCGCGAGAAGTCGCGCGAAACCGCTGCTCCCTTGAACGAATAGCGCGCGTACAGCGCAATCTGCAGGTTGACGAGACGCCTGAGGAGAGCCCGCTCCCTCGCATTTGCCTGGGCGATCATCGCCCGCGCCGTCTCGACGATGATCGGCAGAGACGTCGTCGTCGTCATCTTGCTTACCTTGTTGTCGGAATCGCGGTGGAATTCGGCGCTCGCTTCACCGACATAGCTGAACGGCGACCGGGCGACCGCGCGCAGCCACAAATCCTTGTCGCCGCCGCGTGAGGCGCGGCCCGCCGGGAATGCGCCGGCCATATCGAGCGTCTTTCGCGCGAAGGCCGCGCTGCCCGTCCAGATCGGGCATTCGCCGAGATCCAGCCATAGTTCCAGAAAGCCGGCGAGGTCGGCCGGCCGGTCCGCCGTCGCCAGCAATTGCGGCGAAACCCGTGAAGGAACGCGGCGATCGTCGTGGACATGGATGTAGCGCGTCGCCACGCAGCCGACTTCGGGATGCCGCGCGATCGCCGCGGCGATGTCGGCGAGGTGGTTCGGCAGCCAGATGTCGTCGGCATCGAGAAAGGCGATCCAGTCGCCGCTCGCCGAGTCGATCGCCAGATTGCGCGCCGCATACCCTCCCGGCCCCGGCTCGCTGCGGTGGAGCAGCCGGATCCGGGGATCGGTAAATCCACGGACGAGGTCTCCGCTGCTGTCGGTCGAGGCGTCGTCGACGACGATGATCTCGACCGGTGCAAATGTCTGCGCCTGCACGCTTTCCAGGCAGGCGGCGACATGGCGCACCTTGTTGTGGAGCGGGATCACCACCGAAAAGGACGGCCGGCCGCTCTCCGAGACGCGCCGGGGCGACGTGTGGGAAAGGACCGACGAGCCGAGCTTTTCCGCGCTTTTCGTGGTATCCATGCTCGATTTATACCTCTCCCGAAACTTTGGGTGCAATGCAGCAAGGATGGTCCGGCCGGGGTTTCGCCACGGCTGACCGCGTATCGGTTCGACGAAGGACCCGAACGGCGTCGCTGCCTTTGAAGGGAGGCCCGGAATGAGCACCAGTCCCCGGACCAGGATCCTCGTCGTCAGCAGGGCGGGCGCCGTCGAGCGGCGTCGCGAGTTCGCCGCGGCCGCGGCGGAGGCGACGCTCGAATGGTCGTTCCTCGAGGCGTTCGAAACGCTCCATCCGGGGCTGACGTACAATGAGGACGATGCGATCGTCGCCAAGGGGCGGCGGCTGCAGCAGGGCGAGCTCGGCTGCTATTCGAGCCATTACGAGGCATGGTCGCGCCTCGTCGCCGATGAAGCCGCCGATCAGTATATCGTGCTCGAAGACGACGTGATCGCCGATTGGCGCTGCCTCGCCGGGCTGGCGGCAGTCGACCACGCGAAGCTCGGCAATCACTACATTCGGCTCTATTACAAGAAGCCCGCGCCGAGCCGAATCGTCGCCAAGGATTACGGCGCGCGGGGACGCTGGCTGACCGAAGTGACCGGCTATTGCTTCGGCACGCAGGGCTATCTCATCACCAAGCCCGCCGCCGCCATTTTCATCGCGCGGCTGGCGCGGGTGATCCGGCCGATCGACGATGCCATGGACCGGTCGTGGGTCCACGGCGTTCCCAACCTTGCGATCTTCCCGTTTCCGCTGATCGAACGAAGCCTCGAAAGCGGCATCGGCCTGTCGCGTTTCGAGGCGCAGGAGGTGCCGGCGCGGCTCAAGGTGAAACGGGCGATCGCGCGCCAGCGCGAGCGGCTTGGCTATCATCTGCTCGGCCGCGGTCGCGCGTTGCTGGGGCTGTGACGATGGCCGAGCACTCCCGCGCGCAGGTGGACCCTGGCGAAACCGCCGAGATCGTCCTCGATCAACTTCGCGCCGAATATGACGACGATCTGCGCGGCAAGACGCGACGATCGGTGTTCTGGACGATCGGCCGGGCGGCGAGCGACCAGATCTTCTCGTT
>Ga0164242_10010064_pt1 | contig 10146 bp, 13 predicted proteins | sample OricomgcompostMG_FD_108783 | JGI IMG/M metagenome (GOLD analysis project Ga0164242, IMG submission 108783) | Miracle-Growth compost microbial communities from Emeryville, California, USA - Original compost - Miracle growth compost (MG) ... | reverse complement strand
GCGAAACTGAGGAAGGCGCAACAGGAAGAAACTGATGCGTTGAAGCAATCCTTCAAGGATGCTGACGACATCAACAGCAAATGGTCCACGGGATGGAGTACGGCATTCTAGGACTTCCAAGATCAGGCCGCCGATGTCGCCACGCAAACGGCGCAACTGTTCACCGGCGCATTCAGCGGCATGACGGATGCTATCGTCAACTTCGCCTAGACGGGAAAGCTCAACTTCAGCGATTTGGCGCAGTCGATCCTTTCGAGCCTCATCAAGATCGAGACGCAGATCGCGCTGTCGAAAGCCCTGTCATCGATTTTTGGTAGCGGTAGCTATGGAACCAGCGCAGGCAACGTGGCAAGCGCGGGAGTCAACAGCAGCGGACAGTCCGTTGCGGTCAACCCCTGGGCTAACGCCAAGGGCGGCGTGTACGACTCTCCGAGCCTGTCTCGCTACAGCGGGCAAGTCGTGAACCGGCCGACGCTATTTGCCTTCGCCAGTGGTGCTGGCCTGATGGGCGAGGCCGGACCCGAGGCGATCCTTCCGCTGAAGCGCGGCAGCGATGGCAAGCTCGGCGTCCAAACATCCGGCGCCGGAAGCAATGTTCAGGTAGAGGTCAATATCACCAACAATGGGCAAGCGGTGAGCGCTACACAAACAGGCGCCCAGGTGAATGGGCAGAAGATCGTCGTCGGTTTGGTTCTGGACGCCGTGGCGAACGATATCGCGACCGGCGGAAAGACGGCCAAGGCGGTGCAGCAACGATTCGGCGTCCAGCGGCGCGGCATTCCAGTGAGTGGTGGTTGATATGGCAAATCCGCAATGGCCCGATGGACTTCCGTCGATGCTCCAATAGGGCGCATCGGTTAAGCCGTCCATCGATAACGTCATCAAGACCAGTATGGAGATGGGCGCGTCCAAGCGCAGGCGTCGATTCACGTGGGTTCCCAATACAGTAACCGTCACCCTTTGCGTCTCCGCAGCGGAGAAGGCCATCCTCGATGACTTCAAGCGCAACACGGTGCAGGATGTGCTCCCGTTCGATTACATCGACCCCTTCACACAGGCGACGGCTACCTACGTCTTCGATGGCGACATCACATACGCCTACAACGCGGGAGAGTTCGATTCATGGAATGCCTCATTCAATCTTGAGTCGCGGCCATGAGGGAGGTATCGCCCACCGCGCTATAGGCCATGCTCGCGGAGAACACGCCGGAGGTCTTCCTGCCGTGCCTATCCATTACGCATCCTGATCTCGCATCGCCGATTCGCATCGTCTACGATTCATAGCCCCTTGTGCGTTCGAGCGGAAACTATCTACCCTATGCGTTTCAGGTAAATCTTCCGCCGCAGACGGACGATGAGGTGCCTTAGATCAATGTGACGATCGATAACGTGGATCTAAGCGTCAACGATGTCATCAGGTCACTTTAGGGGCCGCCGTCGGTGACTTTCGACGTCGTGCTGAAATCTTCGCCCGACACCGTGGAAGCGGGGCCCTTCGACATGAGCCTGTAGACCGCACAAGCCAATGCCGACACCATCCAGGGCACGCTAGGCTACGAAATGGGCTTCTGGGATCAGCAAGTTCCGGGGCAGCAATATCTACCAGGAACGTCACCGGGGCTGTTCATGTGATGGCGCACTGGGCAGCCAAATATATCGGATTGCCTTACAGGGACCGGGGCAGGGGACCGAATGGTTGGGATTGCTGGGGCGGGGCGAGGATGGTGCTGGCCGATGTATTCGGATGGCAACTGCCTGACTACGCCTACACGTCGGCCGAAGATAGGGGGGTCATTGGTGCCGTCATGGAAACGGGCCTGGCTGCGGACTGGATCAGGCAGACCGGGCCGCAGGAAGGCGCGCTAGTCATCTTCAATGTCGCCGGCAGGCCATGGCATTGCGGCGTGATGATTGATGCGAAGAGGTTCCTGCACTGGCCGCCGCCAAGCCGGGACGGCCGACAGTTGCTTTCCTGCGTCGAGAGGTTAGATTCTCCCGTCTGGTCTCGTCGAGTAGAGGGGTTCTACTTGCCTCGCCAGTAGACAGCTTGACGGCGAACTCTACGGAATGGGGTGTGCTTGACCCGCGATCGGAACTGTGTCGCCCCTAGCAGACATGGCGGCGCATCAATCTTTACTGCCGGCCACGATAGTGGTAATTAGGGCTATCGAATAGAGAGATTGCGGGATGAAACTTAGTTGGTTGATCATTGGGCTTCTTCTGGCCGGTTGCGCAACTCAGTCCGTGCACAATATTGATGCGTCCGGGGGCAAGGCGGCTCAGGACATGAATGTTCAAGTGGAATCCAGCATATTCATTGGAGCATCATCCGCCGGGCTTTACTTGGACAATCAATTCATCGGGATTCTTCCCCGCGGGAGCAAAACTATAGTCAAACTGCCTTGTGGTATGCATGAAATAGGCGTCAAGCCACCGGGCGGCGGTTCGCACAGCTTCAAAATGCATTCCATAAAATTTGATCCATGCGACGGGGCATTGCCAAGCCTCAAGGTGTCGTTTGAATCATTTAGAGGGTTCTTTATTACTCGTGAGAGTTAATGCATGAATGATTCAGATTGCACGGTAATCGCCCGGCTTCACCCATTTAATGGCGACGAAATCTTCGCCTTGGTGCCTGCCGGTTAGACATTGCTAGAGATGACTGGCGGGGAAGTCTCTAATACCTGCGAAGTTCTAATAAATGGAGAATCTGTGCCCCGCGCCCTATGGGGAATGATTCGACCAAAGGCGGGGACATTTATCCACGTCATTAATTATCCCCGTGGTGGGGGTGGTAATAAATGGCTGCGCACAATAGCGCTCGTTGTGGTCGCCTATCTAAGCTATGGTGTTGGGTCTGGGGCCATCGGTGGTTTATCCGGCGGATACGCTGCCGCCGGAGCCGCAGCCGTTGGAATTATTGGCAATATTGCCATAAACTCGCTCATTCCGCCGCCCACGCAAAATGGCATTAATGGGGGCGATCCCTTCAGCCAACTATCCAGCCTTACCGGCACGAGCAACCAAGCCAACCCTAACGGCGTGATTCCTTGCGTCATCGGATAGACTCGATTCTTTCCTCCCCACGCGGCACTCCCCTATAGCGAAATCAGCGGCGACGATCAATATCTTCGCATGATGCTCGATCTTGGCTACGGCGATCTCGATATCAGCGATATCAAGATTGGGGACACGTCCATCGACAGCTATACGGACGTGTAGTATGAGATCACGACAACGCCGACGTTGTTCGATAACGATGTTTACGAAGAGGCATTGAGCATCACGGTTGACGATGACGCGACCGATGTCAATGTGAGGACTACGCAGGCTAATACGACGGAAATCTCCGTGGACTTCCAGTTTCCGCAGGGACTGTTCGGCGTAGACAAGAAAGGCAACTTTGTCGATGCGTGGAAGCGTGTTGACATCCAGTTCCGTAAGGTCGGAACTACGACATGGTATGGCGTTGCGGCGCCTACGCCGGGCATCACGATCAGCTCGGATGCCATGCGAGAATACAGCCTCTCGACCTACGAGATTCGCTCGAATGCGAACAAGCAGCTTCGCGTCGGCATTCGGTGGCAGGTGGATGCTGGACAATACGATGTCCAGGTGACGACGTACGCCATGGGCTGGGCTACCAGCGTCCAGCACGTGGGTACGATGGTCTGGACCGCGTTGCGCTCCATCAGCCCGAAACCGGCGAGCAGCACCGGTACATTGAAACTGGCGATGCGTATCAAGGCAACGGACTAGCTCAATGGCATCGTCCAGAATCTGTCCGTGCTCGCGCAACAGAAGATTCCAACTTATGACCCTGGCACCGGCACATGGTCCGCAAACACGGCCACAAACAATCCGGCATGGGTCTATGCCTGGCTGCTCACGCGATGTCCTGCTGTGGTTCGCCGATTGGACGATTCGCGTCTATCGCTGGATGACATCGCATCTTGGGCGCACGAATGCGAGGTCAAAAACTTCGCTGTCGGATTCGTTCTCGATTCAGCCCGCGCACTGGGTGACGTCACGCGAGATATCCTATCCGCCGGACGGGCGAGCTTCGGACTAAGGAATGGTAAGTACAGCGCCGTCCGTGATCTCGCTCAAACTGTTCCTGTCCAGATGTTCACCCCGCGGAATAGTTGGGGTTTCGGCTACTCTCGATCATTCGACGAGCTGCCGCACGCTCTGCGCGTCACCTTTACGAATCCAGAGGCCGGCTGGCAGCAGGATGTCCGAATCGTCTATGCGGACGGCTATACGGCATCGAATGCCACGCGCTTCGAGTCACTTGACCTCAGCATGGTCATCGATGCTGATGCGGCGTGGAGGCTTGGCCGATATTACCTTGCCGTAATGCGAGACAGGCCGACGACCTATACGTTCTAGGCCGATATTGAGCACATGGTCTGTGAGCGTGGCGACCTAATTCACGTCGCGCACGACATTATCGGATGGGGCGTTGGTTGGGGGCGCGTGAAATCCGTTTCTGATGACGGCCTGACGATAACTCTGGATGATCCTGTCAATCTTATGGCGGGGACTCAATATGTTATCCGCATACGTAGACATACCAATAGCCAAGTCACCGGCGACTTGCTTGGCGGCGGTGGAATTACAGCAGACGCTACATGGATGACGGCAGATATCACTTCATGGCGTGCAGACATGGATGGAGGATCACCGTCGATCGCCGTGCAATTGTCAGAGCCGTTGACCGGGATCGCTATGGGCGATCTTTATGTGATTGGGGAGCAAACCAGAGATATCGCAAAGTTAATCGTTCAAAAAGTTGAGCCCGGCGACGACCTTTCCGCAACTATCACGGCCATGGATTACAGCGATGATATCGTCAACGCAGACTCCGGATCCGTGCCAACGTTTGTCAGCAGCATCAGTGGTCAGCGCTGGGAGGAGCCCCCGCCCGCGCCATCTCTGAATATCCGCATTGGCACAAGTTCCTCCGATCAGTTGGGCGCAGCCAGTACCGAGCTTGGCATTGGAGCAAATTCCTCATCGGGACTGATCCGCCTGCCATCCTACAAGCAGGCGCAACTGGCAAGAATAGAATCGAGAATGGCGGCATGAGTACGCACGCATCAAGTTATGACGTCCGATGGCGCGTCCATGGAAGCAATACAGCATGGAGTGCGCCAAAGAATTTCAAGGCAGGCGCTGAAATTGTATTGACGGGCTTAAACCCGGGTCAGGCATATGAGGTTGAGGCGCGATCGATTGGGTCACGCGGCTCGATGTCAGCTTGGTAGAGCCAGGGAACATATACCGTACCGGCGACGAATAAGCTCCTGAATCAAAGCAATCTCAATATGCTTAGGAGAAGCGGTGTCGGAAGTGCGTGGACATCTGGGTTTTCTATTAGCTATACAGCCACCCCCACCAGTGCAACCATTAGTTGCACGGCCGGGACGTTGTAGGACGGGGACGCCAATCCAAGCTATTCCGCTAGTAGTGTTGTCGTAAATGGATCGGCTGGCTCGACCGTTACATATTACCTCTATTACGATGACGCAACAGGTTAGGGCGGAACGCTCCCATTGGGGGCAACGACGGTCTATTCCAATCTTTCGGCCAATCAGAATCGCGTCTGCGTCGGAATTATAGATGTCACATTCCCTACAAGCGGAAGCGGAAGCGGCGGGGGGAGTCCGGGCGGCGGTGGCGGAATCGGTTGCGTCACTATTGAGACTCCGCTGTTTGTTCGTCGCGAAGGTCTATGTAGTTGGCTCCCTGCCGGCGAAGTCGTCATCGGTGATGAACTGCATCTTGATGATGGAAGTTGGGGTCGCGTCAGCTATTCCAAAGCGAAGCTGCAACCCTGTGTCCGTTTCATTACTCGCCGCGGCATCGAGTTGGAATGCTCAACAACGGCGCCCATCGGCACTGCGAAGGGCGACGTACTCGCACCGAATCTACTGGGGCTTTCTCTCCCTGTGCATGACTTCGGCGAGGACGCCGTGGACGACGTCGTGCAAGTCGATTCCATCGGCAATCGGTGGGTCCAGCACATCACCTGCGAAAACCGTCGATTCCGTGCCGGCAAGATTGCTGGCCGCACGGTCGATCACCACAACCTGAAGCCCAGCGAAGGTCTAATTTAATGAGCTACGTCAAGCAAACCGATATTCCGTGCGCAGCGGGAGAAACCGTCGTGCAACTGGATACCAGTGACTACATCGCCGTCGGCTGCGGCGCTGCACGCAATCCCAACAGCAACATGATGGATTTCACTCCGGCCGCGCGTTGGATCGCGCAAGACGGAACTCAGCGCCTGGATGCGGCTGGCCGACCGGTCACCACGCAGAAGGTGCACTCCATGCCGCCGGATGCTGTAGAGCGCATTACGGCCAGCGCTGTCGTGAAGGAGTGTCTGCTGCTCGTACTCGGCGAAGCGCTTACCCCAGACCCAAGCAATCCGGATGTCACGTTGCTCCGCTTCAGCGCGGACAACATCACTCAGTGCTCAATTAGAAACGCCATCGCCGCCGCGAGTGTCACCGCGCCGCCTGCGCAGGAGGTACTGTAATGGGTCTGACGAAAATCAACGTGGGTGCGAACGCCAATGACGGTACGGGTGAACCGGGCCCTAGAGGTTGGCTGCAGAAGACTAACGACGTCATCGATCACGTCAACGACATCAATATTTCGCCAGGTGAAGCTATAGATGATGCGTTAATCATCGCGGATGAAGGCGGCCAAGTCGCCCTACGCGTCAATGCTGCCGGCGAATGCACCATTAATCCATCGGACGAAACGCAAGCCAATATTGGCGACAAGGGATTCGAGCGGCTGGGGATAGGTAATACCGATCTACAATCGGAAGATGATTCGGGTGCCCCCTTTGAAATAAGGGACGAATACGGCCAAGTCGCCCTACGCGTCAATGCTGCCGGCGAGGTTGATCTAACCCCCAGTGATGCCACTATTGATTCCTTTGGAATCGCGCGATCCAATGGGTATCAAAGTTTCCCCATGGCAGCGGATGTAAATCACATCCTTGTGTATGGGCAGTCTCTGAGCGTAGGCGTGCACGGCGATCCGGCCATCACTCTCAGTGATGCAGGTTATGGTGCTCTCATGTCCGATGCGGGTGTATTCGATGGACAGATTGATAGCGGCACGTCGCTTGCCGGTCCGCCGGTCAAATCTACTGGATTTGCTCCATTAATGTACCATGCGGGAGATTCAAGCCTTGAGCCTCCTAGCTTCGGCCTGGGTAATCAACTCGCGTTCATGGCGCCTGATTATAAAGTCGTGATAAGTAATGCGGGCCATACGTCCTATGCGATTAGGCAGCTCGACAAAGAGGGTACGGCAGGCAACAGCCCGACACCGCAATATCTTCTTGCTGTCGCGCAAAGCCAGCAGTATCAGGCGCTAGCTAATGCTTCAGGGAAGTCGGGCCGCACGCAATTTATCGTTTGGGTGCAAGGTGAAACAGATGAGCGAACTACTTCGAAGACGGAATACAAGCGCCGGCTCGGCAACCTCCTGGATGATTACCGTACTGACACGGGCCACACGCCCATGCTTGTCACTTATCAGACAGGCAGCCATACAATGCAAGCACCGAACTATAACTATGACATTGCGCTAGGGCAGTGGGAAGTAACGAAAGAGCGTCCCGACGATTTTGCGATGGCCTGTGCCACTTATGTGTTCACATATAACGCTACGGATGGCGAGCATTTGACGAATCACGGCTATAGACATCTCGGATGCTATTTTGCCAAAGCCATCAAAGCCATCCTCAGCACCGGCGAGTGGCGCCCATTGGAACCTGAACGAGTATGGCGGCAAGGGCGGATTGTATCTATCGATTTCCATGTGCCAGCGGGTCCGCTGGTGCTTGATACGGATCGGATCAGCGACCCCGGAAGCTATGGCTTTGATGTGATCGATGCCGATGGGTCGACAGTGCTGCCGATTGCCGGCGTGACCGTCAAGAATAATCACGTGACGATTGCGCTGGATGCGGACCCATCTGGCGAAGTCACGGTAACTTATGCGTTGGGTCGTGGCCTGAATGGACAAAACGCCGGACCAACGACGGGACCCCGTGGATGCTTGCGCGATTCCGATACGACACTGGCTTATGCCCTCGATGCAAACGGCAAACCGTACGAACTGTTTAACTGGTGCGTCATGTTCAGCATGCAGGAGAGTTGACAATGGGAACCATTATCCGAATCAAGGGTGTCACATTTACGAATCCTAATTTGCCGGTTGTTCAGTCGCCATATAAAGGTGTCACTGATGGCTTGATCGCGCATTATCAGCCACATTTGAGGGATGCGCTAATTCAGCCCGTGGCCGGAACGGAGGTGGCGGCCACCAAGGTAGGTAGTCCATCATATGCCTCTGCCTATATACGTGGCGCAAAGGGCGCGGGAGTAAATTCCAACGTTGTTGTAGCTGGCGGTGGTATTACTGAATATACGATTTGTGGTGTGTTCCGTCGCCCTGCAGGTGTAACCGGTGCCGCTCAGGCCTTATCTGTGGGGAATACAGGAGCTTCTGCTATTGGGTTCACGGACAATGGCATCAGAGTCTGGGCATACGGTACTCCCACGGGAGGTTCTTCCACAGTAGTCACATGGAGTGATCCCCACTTCGCCGCACTGGACCCACTCGTAGATCCTGATCATTGGGAGTTTGTTGCGCTCACATGCGGCTCGAGCATGTCTACTGCATATGTGCCTCGTGTCGGATGGAGCAATTATCGCAATACGATATCAGGGGACTATTTCGGACAGGGTGGTGGCACGATCAGCTCTCCGGGCGCGTCCACCTATATGGGGAAGATCGCCTACGACAACTTAAACGGAACCAATCCCGAGACGGGAGCCGCGGTCGATGTCGCCTATGGCACTTTTTTCGGCAAAGTGCTGAGCGCGGATGAAGTGCAGCAGCAATATGAAGCTGCCGCCGGTTATTGTTCATCGATGGGGATCGAGTTTGGCGCATGAAACCGGGTCAATAGCGCAGTGTCTTGTTCAGCCCCGCTTCGGCGGGGCTTTTTCAAATCTTGCACTGCGGAGGACTTGTGTTATCCTCCGCAGTGCCGAAACTAGGGCCTTAGGGTAAGTACCGGCGACACCTGCATCACCATTTCAGGTGCGATGTTCCAGTAACGGACTTTGATATCCATTTTCAGTTTATCTGGTGGGGGAATGTCGCCCACCTCAGCGCGCCAGCTCAGACGCATGTGTCACGAGGCCCCGTTCCCGCGGGGCTTTTCTTTGTGCGTTGCGGCGGCCTCGCGAAGCGCGCGCGCTATGCACGCCGTGGCGTTGGGCGCATAGCCTGCATCCAGCAGTGCCTGCAGCGCGGCGGCGGCCTCGGGCGGCAACACGCCGCGCGGTGTGCGACGCGCGCCGCGCTCCAAGGCGCGCTCCACGCTTGCGCCTACGCGCTCAGCCAGCGGAACGGGCTTGCGGGCGGTCATGGCCGCACCGGGCGAATGACCGACGGCAGCTCGCCGGCATCATTGATTGCTACGGCAATCGGTGGCATCCATCGCAGCTCGCGCCGCTGTTCACTTGCCGGGATCGTCGTGCCGTCCTCGCGCTTGCGCTTGCCGCTCAGCACGGTATGCCAATGCGCGCGGCGCACATGCGGGCGCACGTGCCGTCCAGTCGTGGCCGCCTCTCCACCGGTTTCCTCGCGCGCGTAGGCGGCGCGCAGTGCGGCGCCGATGCGTACCCCCACGTCCCATTCGCGCGGCCCGTCAGCGGCGAACAGGCGCGGGCCGCACTCGGGACAGCGCGCGTCCTCCAGCATCGGCACGGCCTTGCGGAAGATGGGGCGAGGATTGATGTGAGTAGCCATGCCGGGAGGGTAGAGCATGCGTGTCTCACGTGGCGCGATAGGGCATAATTCCGAGCCCTGCATGGGTGATCTGTGTAGGGCCCGTGTAGAGTAGCCTCTTGCCCTCGTAGCTCAGTTGGATAGAGCGGCCCCCTCCTAAGGGGTTTAGGCAATCGTAACCCATTGATTCTTATACTGCTTGACAAATGCCGCATGTGCAGAGAATGCGGCTTTGAGGCATGCCTTGTGTAGAGTGTGTAGAGCCTAGATCCTGAGCTTGTGCACCTCACTCTCGGCGCCCTGCGGAGCCAGGTG
>Ga0164242_10010063_pt1 | contig 10147 bp, 13 predicted proteins | sample OricomgcompostMG_FD_108783 | JGI IMG/M metagenome (GOLD analysis project Ga0164242, IMG submission 108783) | Miracle-Growth compost microbial communities from Emeryville, California, USA - Original compost - Miracle growth compost (MG) ... | reverse complement strand
GATTGCCGATCTGGAGCAAGCCCTGGCGAAGCTCGCATGAGCGATACGATCTCGCGCGATGAATTTCTGAATGCTGTCGCCTTTAACGGCGATGGCCTGGTTCCCGCCATCGCGCAGGATGCGAACACCGGGGCGGTGCTGATGCTGGCCTGGATGAACCGCAAGGCTCTGGAGAAGACGCTTGCCACCGGAGCCGTCACCTACTGGTCGCGCTCGCGCAAGGCATTGTGGACCAAGGGCGAAACATCCGGCCATACACAGAGGCTCGTGGAAGCCTACGTCGATTGCGACGGCGATACGTTGCTGTTGAAAGTGGATCAGACCGGCCCCGCCTGCCACACCGGCGAAGCTGTCTGTTTTTATCGCAAACTCGCTTAGTGCGGTTTCAGTCCCGCTTTCCGGCGCAGCGTATTCTCATGGCGGCGGTCGGCTGGCGGCGCGAGGTCGCGCGGATAGGCATGCACGAAAATCCAGAGTGTCACGACAATGGCGGCGCCGGCGATGGCCGCCATCAGCCAATTTTCCTCTGCCAGGGCGACCGCGATCACCGCGCCGAGCGCCACACTGAGCCAGAACGCTTTCGTCTTGCGCGTCATGAATCCTATCTCCTGCGCTATTCAAATATAGCGCGAAGATGATCGTTCAAGAACTTCCCTTCGGGATCGAGCCTTTTGCGCAAATCCTGGAACCGCCCGAATTCCGGGTAAACCGCGGGCAAATCCCGGCTCGTGCGCGAATGACGCTTGCCCCAATGCGGCCGGCCTTCATAGCGCTTGAAGATCGCCTCGCAGGCATCGAAATAAGGCTTGGTGTCCACCGTGCGGTATTGATGGACGGCGATGGTGGCGCTTTCCCGGCCCTGGAACGGGCTGATCCAGACATCGTCCGCGGCAATGCTGCGATATTCGATGGGAAAGCCGGTGTTGATGCGGTCCTTGCGGATTTTCGCCACCACTTCGCGAATGGCGTCCGGCCCTTTCGCATAAGGCACGGCATATTCCATTTCGTTGAAGCGCACTGTGCGCGGGCTCGGAAGTATCTCGCTGCTCCAGCGTACTTTCGGTGCGCCCGGCATGAGCTGGGAAAACAGCGCGTGCGTCTGTTTCAGCAGAAATGGCGCAAAAGGCAGAACGGCGTTGATCGCGGCGAAAGTCTTCTCCTGCGAACTGCCCTTCTCGCCACGCACATGCATCGCTTCGGCGCTGCGCGGTTCCGGCGCCGGCTCGTCGGTTTCGTTCAGTGATTTGCAGATCGCCACATCGGCATAGGGAAACCAGAAGAACTCGAAATGCCGGTTCCCGTTCACCAGACTGTCGAGATTGGCGAACAATTCCTCCGGCGGCAAAAGGAAATTCTTTTCCACCAGCTTATAGGCCGGGCGGACATGCATCGTGATTTCCGTCATCACGCCCAGCGTGCCGATGGAGCAGCGGCCTGCCGCGAAGACGTCCGAATTCTCGTCCGGCGTGCAATTCAGCAAATCGCCATTCGCGGTGACGAGTTTGAATCCGGCGACGGCGGCGGAGAAGCTGCCCAGCGTGCGGCCCGTGCCATGCGTGCCGGTGCCGACGACGCCGCCAAGCGTTTGCCGGTCGATGTCGCCCATGTTCTGGAGGCCAAGACCTTCCTTCAGAAGCACGGGACCGATGGCCCAAAGCGGAGTTGCCGCGCCGAAGGTCGCGGTCATCTTCTCTTTGTCCACACTCTTCAGGCCGGTGAACGCCGCCAGATCGACGATCATGCCGTCGCTGGCGCAAACCGGCGTGAAAGAATGCCCGCTGCCCGGGGCACGAACCGTATCGGTGGTGGAGCGGATCGCCGCCGCAAGCTCGACCTCGTCCTTCGGCGCCGCAAACTGCCTGGGTTTGCTGGTCACGCCGCCGGACCAGTTCGACCATTTTCCGCCCACGATCTTCATGAAATGCCGCGCGCCTCAGTCAATGTCTGGGCGCGTTTTAGCCCCTGACCGGGTTACGTCAATCTTGCAATCCCGTCAGAAAAAGGGCTGGCGACGTGCTACTTGGGATGACGACGGAAATCGACATGCACCGTCTGGACGCTCTCCCACGCCTCTTTGCCGTTGCCCGCGAGCACGCTCAGTTTTCTTGGAGCATGGGTCGCTCCCCGCACGTTATCATCGACATCGGCTGCCGCGGAGGCGTTCTCATCCGATGGAGTCAGCGCGCTGGCGAGCGCTTCGGTGCCGGCGGAGGCGCCCGCCACCAATCCTGCCGCCATCGCTGGTGTTATCACGGCTGCGATTGCCGAAAATGCCAAGTGAACCAGAAACTTCTGCCCTGTCCTGCCCATGACCATGTCCCACTGGTCGTCCCAGCCCGCTTCCCCCACAATTGCAGCTTAACGCGCCAGACCTGCGTGGTTTCCGGTGTGGCGTGAAAACTTTCTGTCCGAAAGGTGACAAAAGGGCTGGGCGACGCCGTTCAGCCAGCGTTCATGCAGCGGATTTCATCGTCGGATGAATGCCACGATTGCGCCGTGTGGCGCGTTTAACGATGTGTGCCGTTTCACAGGGAAACCGAGTTCCATGCGTAAGACCCCAATCATTGCCGCGACCGCGATGTTGATGCTCGCTGGTTGCGTGAGTGCGCCCGATGGTCCTTCCTTCTCGGCGATGCCCGGCAAGGGCAAGAGCCTGCAGGCTTTCGATCGCGACGATTACGACTGCCAGCATTACGCCTATGACCGGACGCGTGGACGCGTCGATCGCGCGAACGACAGAACCACCGCCAACACTGTTCTCGGCGCGGCGATCGGTGCAGGTCTCGGTGCCGCGGTCGGTGACACCAAAGGCGCCATCGTCGGCGGTACGGCCGGAGGCCTCATCGGAAACGCCTCCTCCGATCCCGGCTACAAGCAATACGGCGTCCAGCGCGCCTATGACGCCGCTTATGCCCAATGCATGACGTCGCGCGGAAATGAGGTACCGGGACCGGGACGCTATCGTCCGGGCTATCGTGACTATCCGCCACCTCCGCCTCCTGGATATGGCCCTCCGCCACCACCGCCACCAGGCTATGGTCCGCCTCCACCGCCGCCGGATTACTAGACTTTTCATTGCCCTGTCGGCCTCAACTCAGAAATGGGTTGAGGCCGTTGGGTTTGGATAGCGAGCGAAGAATGGCGGCCCCGCTAGGAATCGAACCTAGATATCGCAGCTTAGAAGGCTGGTGCTCTATCCATTGAGCTACGGGGCCGGACAAACAACCGGTGCCGGAAGGAGTATGCCCTTCCGGTTTCTTTAAGGCACCCGCGGGAGCTCAATGGCTCCAGGGTACCTTGCGATCGAATCTGAAATTGTCCGCGTAGGATTTGGGCCGCGGCTTGGCCGTGTGCGGTTCGAACACCTGATAGGGAATTGTGTTCTTGTCGGCATAGGCCATGGCCTCTTCCGCCGTGTCGAACTCGAGTTGCACCTGCTGGCGCATGTCCGTCGAGCTGGTCCAGCCCATCAGCGGATCGGGATGCTTGGCGGTTTCCGGCTCGAATTCGAGGAGCCATGCCTTGGTGCGCGCCTTGCCCGCTTGCATCGCAGTCTTGGTCGGGCGGTAGATACGCGCGCGCATGTCTGTCTCCTTCTCCATCAGCAACCCCGCTGCCGGGCAGCGCGGGTTGGTCGGGGCGGCGGGATTCGAACTCGCGACCCCTAGCTCCCAAAGCTAGTGCTCTACCAGGCTGAGCTACGCCCCGGGCCGAACCGGGTGCTTACACGGTCGCCCGCCAAGCTTCAATGCGGTCTGACCGCGTTCTCAAATAGGGTGCTGTGGACCACCTGGCCGGGTGCAATCCCCAGCCGGGCCGATTCCCCGCCATTGATCTCCAGCACCGCGCGCACGGGCTCGACCGATTTGATGTTTTTCAACGACATCGGAACGGCGTCAGGCGCGATGGACGAAATCGTGCCGTCCTCACGGATGAAGATCATATCCAATGGGATGAGCGTGTTTTTCATCCAGAAGCTTGTCATCGAAGGGGAATGGAAATCGAAGATCATGCCGGCGTTCTCCGCCAGATGTTTTCGGTTCATCAGGCCGTATTCCTGCGAGCGCCAGTCCGCCGCGACTTCGACGTCGAATTTCGCCTGTCCTGCTGGTGTGTCGATCACCAGCACGGTGCGCGGCAGCGGTTTTTCGGGCGGTTGAGGATCGGCGGCGCAAGCCGTCGCCGCAAACGCAAAGAGGACTGCTGCAAGAAGTGATATGGAACGCATGACACGCCTCGTCGCCCGGAAACGCGAGACGTATAGCACGCTTCAAACAATTCGATCAGGAGTCGACGACGGTGATCTCCGCGGCCAATTCGCCTTTGGGGCCGTCCCCCACACGCACGCGCACCTGCTGGCCCTGCTGAAGTTCGCGCAAGCCGTAGCGGCGCAGCGTTTCCATGTGAACGAAAATATCCGGCGTATTGGGACCGCGTGAGACGAAGCCGTAGCCCTTGCCGCGATTGAACCATTTCACGGTTGCATCGAACGCTGGACCTTTGGGTTCGGACGTGAACCGGCTGGAGCGTTGCGACGCCATCGCCTGCGGAGCTGCCGTGGAGTTGTCGAGCGCGATCACGCGCTTGGCTTGCAACCCCCGCGGACCTTGCACCGCTTCGCAGACGACCTTTGCGCCTTCATAGGCATTCTTGAAGCCAGACTGCCGAACGCATGTCTGATGCAGAAGAACGTCGCCATGCTGGCCGCCTGACGGCTTGATGAAGCCGTAGCCCTTGGCCAGATCGAACCACTTGATGAGGCCCGTCACTTCAAACGGCGTTTCGCCCGCCCCCGGCGCCGCCATGCTACGCGTTTCCATCCCCATGCCCCGATTTACGGAACTTCTGATAGTAAAAATAAGGTTAACACAACCGCCTTTGACATAAAAGCTTTACGACGCGAAGGGTTCGGAGGCGTGTTAACTGTTCGATACCAAGACTAAGACGTTGAAGCCGTTTTCTATTCTCCCGTTCGCGCCTAAGGAGCATCACCTGTCATGGATTTTTCCGGCCGCTATCTGATCCCGGCTTCCCCTGAGATTGTTTGGGCCGCCCTCAATGATCCGGACATCCTGAAAAGCTGCATTCCCGGCTGCGAGCGGATGACCAAAATCGACGATACCCATTTCGAGCCAGCCGTGATGCTCAAGATCGGACCGGTGAAAGCGACCTTCAAAGGCAATGTCGTGCTGGAGAATCTCAACCCACCGCATCGGGCCACGCTGCGCGGCGAAGGCCAGGGCGGCGTGGCCGGTTTTGCGAAGGGTGAAGCGGAGATCGTGCTGGCGTCCGAAGACGGCGGAACGGTGCTGACCTACAACGCGAAAGCCAGTGTCGGGGGAAAGCTGGCGCAGATCGGCCAGCGGCTGATCGACGGCGCGGCGAAACAGATCGCCGATGATTTCTTCGCGCGCTTCGCCGGCGCAATCGCTGCCGCTTCCGCGGTGGGAAGTGCCGGCCCTGCCGGCGAAGTGGTTTTGGACTCCTCTGCGCCGTCTCTGGAACCGCCGCCGGCGGAGAATGCAGACGCGGCTGCGCCGGATGTACGTCCCGGCGGGCGCGAAGGTCTTGCGCCCGAGATCTGGGTCGTGGGCCTGATCGCCGTCATTGTCATTCTGCTTCTGCTTTTTGGCGTCAGCCTGTAGCACTCGATGGCCACGCACGGTGCGCTGACGGCATCGGCGAAGCCTTGGTGGAAATAGCACTCATCTCAGCGGCGAAATCATAAGCGGCTCGCGCGGGCGGCAAGGGGAACATCATACCGCCCGCGCAACGCCAGCCGGATCAACCCCGATCCGGTTTCCTGTGATGGGCAGACGCCGTGCGCCGGCCCGCGTAGAACTCGTCGCGCGTGACCACGCCGTCATGGTTGCGATCGAGCCTTGTGAAATAGCGGGTTTGCGAGGCGGCAAATTCGCCGCGATCCACCTTTCCATCGTGATTGCTGTCGAGACGCGCAAACTTCTTGGCGTTCGAAGCCTGCACATGGGCGGCGATCATGCCGAAATAAGCCTGCTCAGTCAGCAATCCGCCCTTGGCGGCCGCCGCAAATTCCTGCTGCATCGCCTTGTCGAACTCGGCATGCGTCACCTGCCCGTCATGGTTCAGATCGGCAGCCTTGCAGAAGCCGCGCCCGCCGCTGCGGCCTCGTCCGCGGGAGCCGGTCTTGGCATGTGATGGTTGAGCACCGCAGGAAACGACGCCGGCGCCCTCGCGGTCGGCGCGCTCGAAGCGCGTGCGTTCGCTCGTCATGTATTCTTCGAGCGAGAGCCTGCCGTCGTTGTTCCAGTCTGCGCGGCGAAACATCTGCTGCGTATGCAGGCGCAAATCCTTCATCCGATAGGCAGTGAATTGCGCCTGCCCGATTGTCGTCGCCGATCCGGCGATCTGCGAAAACTCCTGCGCGAGCACGCGGTTCATCTCATCATGCGTGACCTTGCCGTCATGGTTCAAATCGTAGCGGAAGAATTTTGCGGCACCGCGCGCGGTGCCCGATGCCGGATAGGTCTTCGCATGGGAAGGCATCTGTCCGGCCGGTTTCTTATCCATCTGTGCCGCTGCGATCCCGCCGCCTGCAATCACCACAGCGCTTAAAAGCAGCGCATAACGAACGATGGGCTTCATCCCCGTCTCCTTCAAATAGGCTCCCCTGATTGGCTAGGATGCGGACACCCGGTATCGAAACTTTGTCTTTCTCGGGAAAAGTGGTCACAGCCCATGTGCACCTTCCGTTCCCGCGATACTTTGAGACAATCGGAATTTGCGCATATTCACCTGTCCTAGCATCGTGGAGTCATGTTGATGGTCCGGGAAGAAGCCAAACCGCATGTGCTGATCGTCGAGGACGCGCGCGATATCCGCGAGCCCCTCGGCCGGTATCTGCGCGAGCACGGCTATCGCGCGACGACCGCGGCGGATGCGCTGGCGGCGCGCAAGGTGATGAAAGGCGCGGCCATCGATCTTGTCGTGCTCGACATCATGATGCCCGGCGAGGATGGCCTGAGCCTGTGCCGCTCCATTCGCGAAACTTCGCAGATACCGGTAATCCTACTGACCGCGCGCGGCGAGGAAGTGGACCGCATCATCGGGCTGGAGATGGGGGCGGACGATTACATCCCCAAACCCTTCTCCCCGCGCGAGCTGATCGCACGCATCAGCGCCGTGCTGCGCCGTACACAGGCTTTGCCGCCGCGCCAGAAGCCGCCGGAGGCGGAGCGCATCCGGTTCGGCGACTGGATGCTCGATACGGGGCAGCGCGAATTGATCGGGCCGGATGGCGTCGCGATTGCGCTTTCCAGCGGCGAGTTCAGCCTGCTGCAGGCCCTTCTGGAGCGTCCCAAGATCGCCCTCACCCGCAACCAGTTGCTGGACATCACCAAGGGCCGCGATGCGGAGCTGTTCGATCGCTCGATCGACAATCATGTCAGCCGCTTGCGCAAGAAGATCGAACCGGATCCGAAGAATCCGCGCTATATCAAGACCGTCTGGGGCGGCGGTTACATGATGGCTGTGGAACCTGAAAATCAATGAGGCTTTGGCCGGCGAACTGGTGGCCGCGCACGCTTGGTGCGCAGCTTGTCGTCGTGACCGCGGCGGCGGTGCTGCTATCGAATGTCGGCGTGGCGACATGGTTCCAGCTTGCGCAAAGCCGCCTCAATGAAAGCGCCATTAACGAACGCCTGATCGACCGCGCCGCATCCGCTGCGACGCTGCTGGCCGCCATTCCCGCGCGCCAGCGCGTGGCGGCGGCGCATGCGCTCACCTCCAACATCTGGCACTTCGAGGTGCATCACGGCAAACCGCTCGCCCGGTCGATGACCGACGACGAATTGGCCATGGCCAATCACGTTCGCGCCCTTCTTCCCGAAAATCGCTCGAAAAAAGACGTATCGGTCGCTACGCGGCTGCCGCGCGAGGATGAGAGGATTTCGGGCACCATCCGGCCAGTGAACGTGATCGACGTCACTGTGCCGGTTGTGCGTGGCACATTCCTGACCACGACCTTCTATCGTCCGCCACCGTCGCCATGGCCGTTGCAGATCGTGATCGCCGCCGGCGTGGCCATCCTCACGACCTCCATCGCCGCGGCGTTCATCGCCAGCCGCGTGGCGCGCCCGCTCTATCAGCTTGCGGCGTCCGCCGTGCAGGCGGCGCGCGGCGCCAAAGCCGAGCATGTGCCGGAAGAAGGCCCGGACGACGTGCGCAACGCTGCGCATGCCTTCAATGTGATGACGGATCAGGTGGCGCGCACCCTGGCCCGCCAGCGGCAATTGCTGTCCGCCGTGGGCCACGATCTTCGCACGCCGATCACCGCCATGCGCATCAGCACCGAATTCATCGAGGATGTGGAGGTGCGCGAGCGTCTCCAGAAGAATCTGGAAGAGCTGCAGGACCTGACCGATGCTGTTCTTTCCGCCGCGCGCGGCGCGGGCTGGGAGGCCATGCGCAAGGTGGATCTTTCCGCGCTTATCGAAAGCGTCTGCGCGGATCTGGAAGATCTGGACAAACCGGTGACATGGGAGCCGCATGATGCCGCCCCCCTGATGTGCCGCCCCAACGAGATACGGCGCGCCGTGAGAAATCTCGTCGAGAACGCGGTTGCCTATGGCGGCAAAGCGGCGGTGCATCTGGCCGAGACATCGGAGATTTACGAGATCATCGTGGAGGATGAAGGCCCCGGCATTGGCGAGGAAGACCGTATTCGCGTGTTCGAGCCGTTCGTCCGGCTGGAAAGTTCGCGCAGCTCAGAGACGGGCGGTTCGGGGCTTGGCCTTACGCTGGTCAAGGCCATTGCCGAAGGACATGGCGGCACGGTCAAACTCGAAAATCGGACTGGGGGCGGCTTGCGGGCCAGCCTGTGTTTGCCGCGGGCTGAACTGGGCGCTTAAAATCGGCCGCTGGAGGCCTATCTGGCGCGATGAGCGATCCGCTCTACAAAAAGGAGATCCTGCGGCTGGCCGCCGACGCGCATGGCGCGGGCCATCTGTCCGAGCCGCATGTCACCGGCAGCGCACACAACCCGGCCTGCGGCGACAAGGTCAGTGTCGAACTTGTGCTCGATGCCGAAGGCCGCGTGACGGCGATCGCCCATGACACGAAAGCCTGTGTACTCGCCCAGGCCTCCGCATCCATCCTCGGCCAGGCCCTGAAAGGCGCATCGCGGGACGATGTGGAAGAGCTGGCGAATGCCGTCGCCATGATGCTGGGCACGCATGCGCCGCCGCCAGACGCGCCCTTCGATGGCTACTCGGCCTTCGAGGGCGTCGTGGAACACCGCAACCGCCGCCAATGCGTGCTTCTGCCGATCAACGCTGTGCTGAACGCTTTCGAGATGTCAGAAGACGCCGAACCAGGCGGCGTAGGGACCGAGCCTTAGCGTCTCGCCTTCCAGCCGCGCATCGCCGCAGGCCAGATCGACGGCCTTGCCTTTCACGCCGTCGTAGCGCGCTTCTTCGCCGCTCATGTTGAACACGCAGATCGCCCGCTCATCCTTGTGGGTGCGGGTGAAAGCCAGAATGGGTGCTGGCGCGTCCAGGAACGCAATGTCGCCCAGACGCAGAACCGGATTGGTCTTCCGTGCCTCGATGAATTTCTTCGCGGTGGCGAGCGTGGAATGCGCGTCCGCCTCCTGCAGATCGGCCGCCAGCGGCTTGTGCAAAGGCGACACCGGCAGCCAGGGCGTCCCGCCGCCGAAGCCAAGATTGGGCAGATTGGAATTCCACGGCATCGGTGTGCGGCAGCCGTCGCGCCCGAAGGTGTAGGGGTAATAGAGATCGCCCACCGGGTCCTTGATCTGGTCGCGGCGAATGTCGGCTTGCGGCAAGCCCAGTTCCTCGCCCTGATAAATCAGCGTGGTGCCCTTCAATGTGAACAGCAGCGCCAGCATCAGCTTGGCGAGGCCGCGCGGGGCATTGCGTCCGCCGAAGCGGGTGAGCGTCCGCATCACGTCATGGTTCGAGAAGGCGATGGACGGCCAATGCCCCTCATGCCGCGCCAGCATCGTGTAGTGCCGGACGATGAAATCCGGTTCCAGCTTGCGCGCTTCCAGCAGCGGAAAGCTGTAGCCGGAGTGCAGCCCCCTGTCGGCGGCGGCGAAGCAGCCGCAGCGCTCCGGTTCCTCCGAGAACTCCCCCATCACGAAGCGGTC
>Ga0164242_10010062_pt1 | contig 10147 bp, 12 predicted proteins | sample OricomgcompostMG_FD_108783 | JGI IMG/M metagenome (GOLD analysis project Ga0164242, IMG submission 108783) | Miracle-Growth compost microbial communities from Emeryville, California, USA - Original compost - Miracle growth compost (MG) ... | reverse complement strand
GGGTCGGAGACGCGCTGCATGGATTTAGGGTCCTATAGGCCCCCAAAACCATGGTCACGTGTTTGCAACGTCTGAAAAACACAGGCAGACCTGTGAACTTCTCCGGGTCTTCGTGCCGTACCTCTGACGCCCCGCACCCCCGGCCATCTCGACCACGACCACAGCCTGCCAGGGTCGTGGTCGAGATGGCCGCGTCCCTTGTCCGTGCCTTTCAACCCCGGGCGCCAGCACCTCCGCCGCCGGCCTCAGCCGGCCGAGGCCCCATTGGGCACACCGCCTCCGTGGAATCAATTGCCTAGTCCGGCAGCGCCTAGTCCGGCAGGGGTGTGGCGCCGGCGACCTCTTGTTCGGCGGTGTCGTGGCGGCGGAGGGCCTCGAGGACCTCGTCGGCGAGTCGGGAGCCGTCCTCGGAGCGGAGGGGGGTCGCTTCGATGCGGAGGACGACGCTGTCGGGCTCGATTTCCTCGAGCTTGACCTCCGGGCGGTAGCGGGTGGGGACGGTGATCGTGCGGAGGAGCTGGCCTTCGATCTCACGCGGGCTCGCGTGGCGGGGGAAGCGGACCTTGACGTCGACTTTCTCCGGCTCGCGCAGCGGCACGACGGCGACGTTGAGGAGGACGTTGTTGGGGATCTGGAGGCGGTCGGCGCCCTGGCTGAGCGTGGTGTAGAAGAGGCCGAGCGAGGTCACCGTCCCCTCCATCGAGCCGGCCAGGGCGCCGCCGACGAAGCGGACCCGTTCGCCGACCCGGAAGGGCCGCGTGCTCTGCAGGACGATGCCGGCGAAGATCGCGCCCAGCGCCTGCTGGGCGGCGAGGCCGACGAGGACCGCGGTGAAGGCGCCGCCGACCGCCAGGGCCGAGGCGTTGACGCCCGCGATCCGCAGCGCCGCGACGACCACGGCCAGCGTCGCCAGCAGGCGGAAGACGAAGCCGGTGGTCCCCGCCGTGGCCGGGTCGAGCCGGCGGTAGAGACGCGGCTGGATCACCCGCAGCAGCCAGTGGATCGCCGCCGAACCGACCAGGATCAGGACGATCACCGTCCCGACCCGGAACCATTCGCCGTAGCCGGGGGCGATCTGGCGCCGGTGCGAGTAGACGACCAGGGTCGCGATCAGCGCCAGGACCGCGGCGACCAGCCCGACCAGCGAGCCCTTGGAGACCCCACGCGTCTCGATCTCCTCGCCCAGGCCGAGCGACTGCCAGGCATGGGTGCGCGTCTCGAACAGCTCGCGCGGCAGTTTGGGACGTCTGCCCGATCGTTGTCGTCTGGGCTCCGGCATCAGTCGCCGCTACCCGGTCGCGATCGGCACGAATCGTGAGGCTGAGTCCGCGTGACGGGGCTCACCCGCGCAGCGCGGCGACCGCCTCGTCTCGGGTGGCGAAGACGCGCAGCGAGTGCTCGAGGCCGGTGACCTCGAGGACGCGGCGCACCTGCTCGTTCTGGCAGCAGAGGACGAGGCCGCCCTTGCCGCCGTTGCCCGCCGAGGAGTCGACCCGCTGCCAGGCGCGCACGATCAGGGCGATGCCGGTCGAGTCGATGAACTGGCAGCCGGCCAGGTCGATCAGCACGGCGGCGTCCTCGGACTCGACCGCCTCTTCGAGCGGACCTTCCAGCTGCGTCGCCGTCGAGAGGTCCAGCTCGCCCTGAACCTCGACGAGTCGGACACCACTCTCCAGCTCGGTGCTTGATGCTTGAAACGGCGCGGGACCCACTGGGCGCGATGCTAGCGCAGCGAGGCGGCGGGAGGCGAGGATCGTTTGCGAGGAGGCGGTCTGGGTATCAGGGCCATCGCGGGGCCGGTAGTTTCTCCGCCACGCTCGGCAGTACCCGCTCCGTCAAGCCGTGGATCAGGAAAACTTGAGCACCACCAACGTCGACTCATCAGGGCTGCAGATGTCGCTGCCGGCGCGGGCGGAGAACGTGGCCGTGGTGCGCCACGCGATCGCCGGGCTGGCCGAGCGGATCGGCATGGACGAGGCGGCGACCGCCGACCTGAAGACGGTCGTCACCGAGGCCTGCATGAACGTCGTCGTCCACGCCTACCCGGAGGGCGAGGTCGGCCTGCTGGAAGTCGAGGCGGTCCCCGACCGGGGCGGCCTGACCGTCGCCGTGCGCGACTTCGGCCGCGGGATCAGCCCGCGCCCCGGCGTCGACCGGCCCAGCCTGCGGATCGGCCTGGCGCTGATCGCGGCGCTCTCCTCTAGCTTCGAGATCCGCGGCGGGGTCGAGCAGGGGACCGAGATCCGCATGCACCTGCCACTGCGCTCGCGCCCGGTCCCCGCCGAGGACGCGCCCGCGCCCACCGGCCCGCCGGTGCCCGAGGCGACCGAGGTGCGGGTCGGCCCGCCGGACCTGGTCGCGCCGGTGCTGAGCCGGGCGCTGACCGCGCTCGCCGCCCGCCGCGAGATCACCGTCGACCGGATCTCCGACGCGATGCTGCTCGCCGACCAGATCTCGGCGGTGGCCCCGCGCGGCTTCGCCGACGGCCACGTGCAGCTGAGCATCGCCGACCGGCCCGAGGGGGTCGAGCTGAAGATCGGGCCGATGCGCAGCGGCGCCGCCGAGAGCCTGCGCGAGAGCCTCTCGCTGCCCGCCATCGGCGGCTCGCTGGAGACCTTGGCCGACGAGGTGCGGACCGAGAGCGACGGCGACGGCGACTACCTCGTCGTCGGCATCGCCGCCGCGGCCTCCTAGTCCTCGTCTTCCTCTTCGGCGACCCCCTCGCGGATCCGCTCGAGGGTGCGGCGGAGGATGCGCGAGACGTGCATCTGCGAGTGGCCGATCCGCTCGGCGATCTGCGACTGCGTCATGTCCTCGACGAAGCGCAGGCGGAGGATCAGCCGCTCGCGGTCGTCGAGCTGTGGCAGCACGCCCTCGAGCGCCAGTTTGTCGTCGACCAGCTCGTAGCCTTCGTCCTCGTCGCCGACCCACTCGGAGGCCGGTGATTCGTCCTCGTCGCCGCCCACTGGGCGGTCGAGCGAGAGCGGCCGGCGGTTGTGGTTGGCCTCCAGCACCTCCAGCACCTCGGCCGGTTCGATCTCCAGCTTCGCCGCGATCTCGCCGACCGAGGGCGAGCGCTGCAGCTCGACCGTCAGCGCCGTCGTCGCTTTCTCCACCTCGGCCATCCGGTCGTGCAGCCCGCGCGGCACCCGCACCGTCCAGACGCGATCGCGGAAGTGGCGCTTCAGTTCGCCGAGGATCGTCGGCGAGGCGAAGGCGGCGAAGGGCGTGCCGCGGGCCGGGTCGAAGCGGTCGACCGCGTTGACCAGGCCGAGGTTGGCCACCTGCAGCAGGTCGTCGAAGGACTCCGAGGCGCCGCGGTAGCGCAGCGCCAGGTTTTTGGCGAAGGGGAGGTAGCGGCGGACGAGCTCCTCGCGGGCGGCCGGGTCGCGCTGGTCGCGCAGCCGTCGCCAGAGCAGCGCCTCGGCCGCCAACCCCTCACCGGGCCCGGTGGGCACGCCGTCGGGAACGGGTCGTGTCTCGTCGCTGTTCGAAGCCATGGACTGGGGGCCGCCGGAGGGCGGCGCCGCCCCAGGGAACCTCGAGGGCCGCGCGACGCCCGGCGACCGGGGGCGCCGTCGGTCACACCATAGCGGCAGGTGGTTCAGGACCCGAGCCGACTTCGGATCGGGATTTTCGTCCGGTGACGTGCCCCTTGGCGGCGCTCAGCGGCCGGGCGATCGACTCCAGCGTCTTGCCCTCGGCGTCGACCCCGAAGAGGATCTCGGCGATCCCGCCGAGCGCCATCACCGCGGCCCCGATCAGGAACCCGATCGCCACCTTGGCGAGGTCGCCGGTGTTGATCAGTTCGCCGAAGAGCAGCGGGCCGACGATCCCGCCGAGCCCGGTGCCGACCGCGTAGAAGAAGGCGATCGAGAGCGCCCGGCTCTCCATCGGGAAGATCTCCGAGACGGTCAGGTAGGCGGCGCTGGCGCCGGAGGAGGCGAAGAAGAAGATCGCCAGGACGAAGAGCATGAAGGTCCAGGTCGAGGGCGTCGTCGACAGCAGCACCACCCCGAGGACCGCGGTGAGCCCGGCCGAGGTGAGGTAGCAGAGCGAGATCATCACTTTGCGGCCGACCGTGTCGAAGAGCCGGCCGAGGGTGAGCGGGCCGATGAAGTTGGAGGCGCCGAAGAGGGCGAGGTAGAGCGGCACCTGGCCCGAGCCGATGCCGAAGAATTCGCCCAGGATCGTGCCCAGGTCGAAGGTGACGGCGTTGTAGAGGAAGGCCTGGCCGACGAACAGCGAGAGCCCGAGGACCGTCCGCTTCGGGTACTTGCGGAAGGCGACCGAGGCGATCTCGCGGAAGGGGATCGTCGCCCGCTGGTGGATCGTCAGCTTTTCGTCGTCGGAGACTTCCTCGAGCTCCCCGCCGGTGTCCTCGCGCACCGCGTCCTCGATCTCGCCGACGATCTCCTCGGCTTCGTCGTTGTGGCCGTGGATGAAGAGCCAGCGCGGGCTCTCGGGCACGTGGCGGCGGACGATCAGGATGCCGACCCCGAGCACCGCGCCGATCAGGAAGGCCAGCCGCCAGCCGAAGTCCATGGCGAAGATCGAGGTGTTCAGCAGCGGCACCGTCAACAGCGCGCCGACCGAGGCGCCGACCCAGTAGGAGCCGTTGATCGCCAGGTCGACCCGGCCGCGCAGCCGCGCCGGGATCAGCTCGTCGATCGCCGAGTTGATCGCCGCGTACTCGCCGCCGATGCCCATCCCGGTGACGAAGCGGCAGGCGAAGAAGTACCAGGCGGTCCAGGCGAGGCCGGTCGCCATCGTCGCGACGATGTAGAGGCCAAGGGTGACGAGGAAGAGCTTCTTGCGGCCGAAGCGGTCGGTCAGCTGGCCGAAGAAGAGGGCGCCGACGCAGGCGCCGGCGACGTAACAGGCAGCGGCGCTGCCGATCTGCGAGGCGTCGAGGGGGATGCCCGAGCCGCCTTCGGTGAGCCGGTCGCCGATCGAGCCGATGATCGTCACCTCGAGCCCGTCGAGGATCCAGACCGTGCCGAGCCCGATGATCACCATCCAGTGCCACTTCGACCAGGGCAGGCGGTCGAGCCGCGCCGGCACCTTGGTCTCGATCGTCCCTTCCTCGTGTTGGACCTCGGTCGCGGTCACGCCGAGGTCCGTACCCCTGGTTTAGGTTCACCAACCAGTCGCGAGGGTAGATTTCGCCCATGGGCCGGAACGCGATGAAGAGTGGGCGGCTGAGGGCGCTGATCGCCGCGCTGGCCTGCGCCGCCACGCTGCTCGCCTTCGCCCCGGCCGCGGGCGCGGTCGGCGGCTTCCCGACCAAAGGCCACTGGCATCCGCAGGCGCAGACGGGCGCCTGGCAGTGGCAGCTGCAGGGCAAGTTCAGGCTCACCCCGGGCGCCGGCGCCTATGACATCGACGCCTTCGAATCGACGGTCGGCGACGTGCGCGCGATCCACCGCCACCGCGACAAGGCGATCTGTTACGTCGACGTCGGCAGCTGGGAGGATTTCCGCCCGGACGCCGGGGAGTTCCCGCGGTCGGTGCTGGGGAAGCGCTACGACGGCTACCCGGAAGAGCGCTGGCTCGACATCAGCCACTTCCACAAGTTCGCCAAGATCATCGAAGACCGCTTCGCCCTCTGCGCGAAGAAGCGCTTCGACGCGGTCGAGCCGGACAACATCAACGGCTGGGAAAACGACACCGGCTTCCCGCTGACCCGCGCCGACCAGCTCCGCTACAACCGCTGGATCGCCCACCAGGCCCACAAACGGGGGATGGCGGTGGCGCTGAAGAACGACCCTAAGCAGGCACGGCAGCTGGTCGGCGACTTCGACTTCGCGATCGTCGAGGAGTGCTTCCAGTTCCACGAATGCGGCTACTACAAGCCCTTCGTCAACAACAACAAGGCCGTCTTCGAGGCCGAGTACCACTTGCCGACGTCGAAGTTCTGCGCCAAGGCGGAAGCGCTCGATTTCTCCGCCATCCGCAAGAACGTCGAACTGTTCTCCCGACCCTGGGAACCTTGCGACCCGCTGCCCGAAGCGACCGGGTGAATCAGTCTGGTTAAGCTCGCGGAGCGGGTACCTGCCCGCGTCCGCCCCTCACAAGCCAAGGAGGCCAGATGGGATTCGACCAGTACCACGAGCCGCCGGAGGAGCTGCCGGCCGAGACGCGGACGTTCGCCCGTCTCTGCGCCTCGCTCGAAGAGGAGTGCCAGGCGATCGGCTGGTACCAGCAGCGCCTCGCGGTCGAGCCCGACGCCGACGCGCGGGCGATCATGGAGGACGCCCAGGGGGAGGAGTTCAAGCACTTCTCGATGGACCTCGAGTTCCTCCTGCGCAAGGTACCGCGCTGGCGCGAGATCGCCGAGGGGGTCCTGTTTCAGGACGGTGACATCGTCGACCACGGCGAGGCGGCCGAGGCGGCGTCGGAGGGTGATGATGACGACGAGCTGGTCGCTCCGATGGCGGGAGGCGAAGGCTCGCTGGGGATCGGCGGCATGAAAGGAGTGGGACGATGAACCACCTGCTGCGCGGCCACGCGCCGCTGACCGATTCGAACTGGAAGCTGCTCGACGACGAGGCGCGCGACCGGCTCGCCGGGCCGCTGGCGGCGCGCCGGCTGGTCGACTTCGTCGGGCCGAAGGGGTGGGAGCACTCCTCGACCAACCTCGGGCGGGTCGAGTCGGTCGAGGTCGGCGAGGACGGGGTCAAGGCGCTGCAGCGCCGGGTCCTGCCGCTGGTCGAGGTGCGGGTCGACTTCACCGTCTCCCGGGCGGAGATGCGCGACGACGACCGCGGCGCCGTCGACGTCGACCTCGAGGGCCTTGACAACGCCGCCCACCAGATCGCGGTGGCCGAGAACAGCGCCGTCTTCAACGGCTGGGCCAAAGCCGGGATCCACGGCATCGTCGAGTCCTCGCCGTTCGAGCCGGAGCCGCTCGGGGCGAGCGCCGACGCCTACCCGCGCTCGGTCGCGCGGGCGATCGAGGGGCTGCGCGAGGCGGGGGTCGAGGGGCCCTACGGCCTGGCGCTCGGCCCCGACGAGTACATCAAGGTGATCGAGACGGCCGAGCACGGCGGCTACCCGCTGCTCGACCACCTGCGGAAGATTCTCGACGGCGGGCAGATCGTCTGGTCGCCGGGCCTCTCCGGCGCGGTGGCGATGAGCCTGCGCGGCGGTGACTTCCTCTTCGAATCGGGCCAGGACCTCTCGATCGGCTACGACCATCACGACGCCGACCAGGTCAGCCTCTACCTGGAGGAGAGCTTCTCCTTCGTCGTCGCGACGCCGGAGGCGGCGGCGCCGCTCAATCCCTGAGCGGCGCCGGTCAGGTCAGGAGGGATCGGGGGAGAGGAAGTGGAGCATGTCCACCTTGGTGTTCATGCCCTCCTCTCCTGACTTGGCGAGCCGCGCCTGGGCGCGACTCTGGATCTCCATCACGCCGTCCAGGGTCTCGGTGAGCAGGGCGGTGACTTCGCCCCAGCCGTCTTTGTCGATGACCAGCGGCGTGCGGCTCAGGTGGCGGTCCTCCTTCTCGTCGAAGGTGCCGCTTTTGACCGCCTCCTCGATGTCGTCGAACATCGATTTGAGCATCGCGCCGGAGAGGCCGGGGCGGAGGCTCTGCGGCATCCGCGCCCATTCGCTGTCGGAGAGGAACTGGCGGCGGGTGGCGCGGTAGAAGTGCTCGGTGGCGCCGCGGCGCTGCTTCGTGTCGACCAGCTCGATGCAGTCGTATTTCTCCAGCACGCGCACGTGGTAGGCGACCAGGTTGAGGCTCTGGTCGAGCTCCTGGGCCAGCAGATTAGGGCTGGCGACGCGCTCGTTCAGAATGATCAGGATCTGAACTCGCAATGGGTGTGCGAAGGCTTTGGCGACGATCTGTTCGACGCCGTCCTTCTTCTTCGTTTTCGGCACGGGGGGCTTCCTTCGGTCGTTTGGCAAGGGTGGCACGTCCGATCCAGTGACCTTTAGCACTCTAGATCAAGAATTCCGGAAGTGATCTTAAATTCTCGTTTACTTGTCCGGTTTTACCGGTTTGAACTTGATTGCTGTAAACGGATGGAGTAAAAGGTCACATCACCGCAATGGCGGTGGCAAGGGAACAGGGAAATCAGGTCTAAACGAGGGAGGACCAAGTGCGGATGGGCACTTCACAGGCGGCGCCTGTGGCTATCTCGAAGGGCTCCTGATCCAGGAGCGGCGGCCCTGGGGCGGGAGTGAAGGTTCCTGACCCAGGGCCGCGGGACGGCGATCGCCCTGGCAGGCTTACCGGGTGTCCTATTGGAAGCTGCCGCTGTGGGTCGGGGCGATCGTCGTCTTCATCGTCGGCGGATTCCTGGTCGGGGGGCCGGGGTTCGGCCTCGGGACGGGGGCGCTGGTCGGCGCGGCGTTGGTCTGGTGGGCGGTCGGGATGCGGCCGCGGGGCGGGATCGGCGAGGCGCCCGACCCACTGTTGCGCCGGCGGCTGCTGGTCGTCGTGAGCCGTCCGGTCGAGGATCCGGTGACGACGGCGGCGATCGCCGCCGAGGCGGGCGTCGACGGCGGCCGTGACCTGGCCGAGGTGATGATCTTGGCGCCGGCCCGGGTCTCCTTCCTCGATCGCTGGGCCTCGGACCTCGAGCCCGCGCGGCGGGAGGCGCAGAAGACGTTGGTGATCTCGGTCGCCTCGCTGGCCAAGGTCGGCGTCGTTGCCGAGGCCCGGGTCGGCGACGAGGACATCGTCCAGGCGGTCGAGGATCAGGTCGGCAGCTTTCGCGCCACCGAGGTCGTCCTCGTCACCGCGACCGAGACCGAGGACCCCGCCGCGAGCGAGGCCGCGGCGGAGCTGGCGAAACGCCTCCGCACCGGCTTCCGCCACCTGATCGCCCCCGACTGACGGCGGGTGCGTTCGCACTTTGCCGTAGCAGTTACGGAGAACTGCGAACGCGTCAGGGGCCGAGGAGTTCGCCGAAGTGGACGGCGGCGCGGGTAGGGGTGACGAAGCCGTCGTCGCCGCGGTGCAGGAGGCCGGCGCCGGTCAGTTCGCGGATCGCGCGGGCGATCTCGTCGCGGGCGCCGAAGTCGGCGTCCTCGCCGGCCAGGTCACGGACCAGCTCGTCGGCGGTGACGCGGGTCGGGTGGAGGTCGAGGACGCGCTGGATCAGGGCCGCTTCGACCCGGGTGTCCTCGCCTTTGTTGGTCAGGTTCTCCTCGTTGGCCATCTTCTGTCGAACCTAAGCCGCGGGGGACCCGTCTTCTCCCCCCGGTGTCTCCTCGCCATTCTCGCTAAGTCCGAGAACAGCGAGTGCCCAGGCCTCTTCGATCGTCGACGAGTAGAAGTGCTGCATCGAGCCGCGCACCGGCTCGGTGTGGACCAGTTCGACCGCGCCGCAGTCAGCCAAGACCCGCACGTGGTAGCTGACGTTGGAGAGCGGCTCGCGCAGCTCGTCGGAGATCTGGCGCGGGCTGATCGGGTCCGTCGTCGCCATCGTGCGGAGGATCTGTCGCCGCAGCGGGTGCCGCAGCGCGATCAGCAGTTCGTTGTCGTCGGTTTGCTCGCCCCCCATCTCCGGGGCGGCAGCATAGAGCAATTGAAATGTTTTGTCTGCAAACGCCGCCGTCTCGGACGGGTCTCTATAAACCCTTAAAGTTTTTGTCACACTTCGTTTAGGAATAGCGATTTTTGCAGGCATTTTTGTCCCAAGCCGTGACCTACCGGCTACCTCTAATCATCGATTTCAGAGGAAATACACGGCCGTCCTCCCGGAGTATGGCGCAGACAATTAGTTGCGTCGATTCTCGCCGGCTGATATCGGCTCGCCCGGTCCCCGGGTAGCGGCGGAGGCGGGTGACGGGCGGAGGCCGGATTCGGATCGCGGGGGGCGGGGTAGCTGCCCGCACCCGCTTGGCGGGCGACGTGATGGGGAGACGAGCCGCAGAGCCCGAGCACCGCTTCGGTACCTCGCCGCCGCTGACGATCGGCGTCGAGGAAGAGCTGCTCCTGGTCGACCGGTCGCACCGACTCGTGCCGGTGGCCGAACGGGTGATCGAGGGGCTCGACCGGGCGGCGCGCGAGGCGGTCAGCACCGAGATCTTCGCCGCCCAGATCGAGCTGAAGACGGGGATCAGCGGCGCCGCGGAGGCGGCGGGGACGGAGCTGTCGGACCTGCGGGCGGCGGTGCGGGCGACCGGCGTC
>Ga0164242_10010061_pt1 | contig 10148 bp, 9 predicted proteins | sample OricomgcompostMG_FD_108783 | JGI IMG/M metagenome (GOLD analysis project Ga0164242, IMG submission 108783) | Miracle-Growth compost microbial communities from Emeryville, California, USA - Original compost - Miracle growth compost (MG) ... | reverse complement strand
TCGGTGGACGCGACCACCCGGCCGTCCGGGGCCGCGACGACGGCCGCGTCGTCGCCCGGACCGAGCAGGGTCGAGTCGGCCGGCGACAGCCCGGCGGTGATGCGGCTGATCAGGCCGAACTCGCCCAGATCGGAAACGGTGATGACGACACTCCCTGCTCGTTGCTGCGCCCGCGGCCCGCGCTACGTTCATACCGTCTGCGCAGATGCCACGACGAGAGGACACGCAAAGCAATGTCCGTTAGCGCCTACATATTGATCCAGACCGAGGTCGGCCGGGCAGCAGCCGTGGCCGCCGAGATCGGTGAGCTGGCCGGCGTGACCCTCGCCGAGGATGTCACGGGACCCTATGACGTGATCGTGCGCGCCGAGGCCGAGACGGTCGATGACCTCGGCAAGCTCGTCGTGGCCAAGGTGCAGGGCGTCTCCGGCATCACGCGCACGCTGACCTGCCCCGTCGTCCACCTGTAGAACGGGGCTCGCGATTTCACCGGACACCCGCCGCGCCGCGCTCATCGCGACGGCCGTGACGCTGCCCATCGTGGTCGTGCTGGCGCTGCTGCTCGGCACGACCGGCGGCTCGGACAAGACACCTAAGTCACTACCCGCGCTGACGCCCAGCGCACCGCCCTCGAGCGCGGCAGCCACCGCACCGTGTACGACGCTGTTGCAGAACCTGCCGGTGCGCCTGGAGGGCCTCGCACCGCGCACGGTGCATCCCGTCCCGGACTCGCCGTTCGTCGTCGCGTGGGGCGACCCCGCGATCATCCTGCGCTGTGGCGTCGCGCGGCCTGCCGACCTGCATCCGGGCAGCACCGCACAGTTCCAGGGCTTCGGTTCGGCCGACGGCAGCGACAAGGTCTACTTCGACGTCACCAGCTCGGGCAGCAACGAGATCTACACGAGCGTCGACCGTGCGGTGTACGTCGAGATCACGCTGCCGTCGAAGTACCCCGGCGGTACCTACGTGACGGACCTGGCTGGCGCGATCGCGAAAGCGATGCCTGCGGTCTGTATCGGCGGGCAGCCCGGCGCCGGTCCGCTTCCGCCAGCCAGCCGGCTCTGCAGCCGCCGGCCCTAGGACAGGTTCCGCCGGGCCGCGTGATCCGCCGCGCGGACGAAGGCGCTGACCAGACCCTGAACCGCCAGCGGGCGCAGCCGCGAGAGCATCGCGACCACCTGTTCGTCGTCCAACTCGCCGCGCTGGTACGGGCCCCAGATGCCCTTGACGAAGACATCGGTCAGGCCGTCCGCGACGGCGGTCGCGTGCGCGCCGATGATCTCGGCCGACTCATGCAGCACGCTGGCCGGCACCGGCAGGCGCATCAGCTCGATCGCGTGGCCCAGTAGCGCCGGCGAGGTGCGATACCGGTCCTCGCCGCAGGCCTCGAGCGCGCCGACGGTGGCGAGGTAGCTCAGTTCGTCGTCGTCCAGCCGCCGGCCGACGCGGCGTTCCAGGCCGGCCCGGTCGAGTTCCTCGATCTGGGCCGGCAACCACGGCGCGAGCACGGCCGAGTGCACCGCGTACTCGGACGGCTCCGCGTCCTCCGGGATGCGCGCGAGCACCCGGTCGATCGCGGCCAGCGTGTAGCCGTGTTCCTGCAGGGTGCGGATGAGGTCGAGGCGGAGCCGGTGCCGTGCGTCGTAGTACGCCACCCGGCCGCGGCGCTCCGGTGCGGGCAGCAGCCCCTCGGCGGCGTAGAAGCGCACGGTGCGCACGGTCATGCCGGTCCGCGCGGCGAGCTCGTCGATCGTGAACTCCTCGGCCCGGACGCCGTCCACGGCGTCGCCGGCACTCGCAGCGCCGCCAGCAGCCACATCGGGCCGGGCCGTCTCGTCCACCGAAGTCGAGGCCATGACGGCAGCGTAGACCAATCACACAGTCACTGGCACTTGACAACTGTGACAGTGATACTGACAGGATCGACGGATCAGCCCACACGATTGTTGGAGCCAGAAATGAGCACTGAGGCATACGTCTACGAGGCGGTCCGCACCCCGCGTGGGCGCGGCAAGGACACCGGGTCGCTGCACAGCGTCAAGCCGATCTCGCTGGTCACCGGCCTGATCGAGGAGGTCCTGTCGCGCAATCCCGGGCTGGACCCCGCGCGGGTGGAGGACATCATCCTCGGCGTTGTCTCCCCCGTCGGCGAGCAGGGCGCGGACATCGCACGCACCGCAGCGATCGCCGCCGGCTTCGTGAACTCCGGCGCGGGCTTCCAGCTCAACCGGTTCTGCGCCTCCGGCCTCGAGGCCGTGAACATCGCGGCGCAGAAGGTGCGCTCGGGCTGGGAGGACCTGATCTTCGCCGGTGGCGTCGAGTCGATGTCGCGCGTGCCGATGGGCTCCGACGGCGGACCCTGGGCGATGGACCCGGAGACCGCCTACGACGTCAGCTTCGTGCCGCAGGGCGTGGGCGCCGACCTGATCGCCACCATGGAGGGCTTCAGCCGACTGGACGTCGACACCTTCGCCGCCGAGTCGCAGACGCGCGCAGCCAAGGCGATCGCCGACGGCGCGTTCACCCGCTCGGTGATCCCGGTCAAGGACATCAACGGCACCGTCGTGCTCGACCACGACGAGTTCCCGCGCCCGGGCAGCACCCCCGAGTCGCTCGGCAGCCTCAAGCCCTCCTTCGCCGCGATCGGTGAGATGGGTGGCTTCGACGCGGTGACGCTGCAGAAGTACCACTGGGTCGAGAAGATCAACCACGTGCACTCGCCGGGCAACTCGTCCGGCATCGTCGACGGCGCGTCGCTGGTCGTGATCGGCAGCGAGCAGGCCGGAACCGACCTCGGTCTCACTCCGCGCGCTCGCATCGTGGCCACCGGCGTCGTCGGCTCCGAGCCGACGATCATGCTCACCGGCCCCGCTCCGTCCGCGCAGAAGGCCCTGGCCAAGGCCGGGCTGTCCGTCGACGACATCGACCTGTTCGAGGTCAACGAGGCCTTCGCGGCGGTCGTCATGAAGTTCATGAAGGACCTGAACGTGCCGCACGAGAAGGTCAACGTGAACGGCGGCGCGATCGCGCTGGGCCACCCGCTGGGCGCCACCGGCGCGATGATCCTCGGCACCCTCGTCGACGAACTCGAGCGGCGCGACCAGCGCTACGGCCTGGCCACCCTGTGCGTCGGTGGCGGCATGGGCGTCGCCACGATCGTCGAGCGTCTCTAATCCCTACGGACTCAACGGAGCTTTGCAGACATGACCGAGCAGAACACGATCCGCTGGGAGCAGGACGCTGACGGCATCGTCACGCTGACCCTCGACGACCCCACCCAGCGCGCGAACACGATGAGCGGTGCCTACCAGGCGTCGATGAAGGCGGCCGTCGACCGCCTGTACGCCGAGAAGGACTCGATCACCGGTGTGATCATCACCTCCGGCAAGGACACCTTCTTCGCGGGCGGCGACCTGAACCTGCTGGCTCAGGTGGACGACGACAACGCCGAGCAGTTCCTCGCCGGCGTCACCGCGATCAAGGCCGACCTGCGCCGGCTCGAGACGCTGGGCAAGCCGGTGGTGGCCGCGCTGAACGGTGCCGCGCTCGGTGGCGGCCTGGAGATCGCGCTGGCCTGTCACCGCCGCGTGGCACTGGACAACCCGAAGTCGCAGTTCGGCCTGCCCGAGGTCACCCTCGGCCTGCTGCCCGGCGGCGGTGGCGTCACCCGCGTCGTGCGCCTGCTCGGCCTCGCCGACGGGCTGATGAAGGTGCTGCTGCAGGGCAACCGGTTCAAGCCGGCGCAGGCCGTCGAGGTCGGTCTCGTGGACGAGCTGGCCGCGACGCCCGAGGAGATGTTCGAGAAGGCCCGCGCCTGGATCAAGGCCAACCCCGAGGCCGTCCAGCCCTGGGACGCGAAGGGTTACCGGATGCCGGGCGGCGCGCCGTCCAGCCCGAAGCTCGCCGGCATGCTGCCCGCCTTCCCGGCGAACCTGCGCAAGCAGCTCAAGGGCGCGCCGATGCCCGCCCCGCACCACATCATGTGCGCCGCGGTCGAGGGTGCGCAGGTCGACATCGACACCGCGTTCACCGTCGAGGGCCGCTACTTCGTCAACCTCGCCAAGGGCCAGGTCGCGAAGAACATGATCCAGGCGTTCTGGTTCGACCTGAACTCGATCAACGCCGGCGGCTCGCGTCCGGACGGCTACGAGCCGCGTCCGGCGAAGAAGGTCGCGGTGCTCGGCGCCGGCATGATGGGCGCCGGCATCGCCTACGTGAGCGCCCGCAACGGCATCGAGGTCGTGCTCAAGGACGTCTCGCTCGAGGCGGCCGAGAAGGGCAAGGGCTACTCGAAGAAGCTGCTGGACAAGGCCGTTTCGCGCGGCAAGACCACGCAGGAGAAGGCGGACGAGGTGCTCGCGCGCATCACGCCGACCGCCGACTACGCCGACCTGGCCGGCTGCGACCTGATCGTCGAGGCCGTCTTCGAGAACGTCGAGCTCAAGCACCAGGTGTTCGCCGAGGCCGAGCCGGTCGTGAACGGTGACGCCCTGCTGGGGTCGAACACCTCGACGCTGCCGATCACCGGCCTCGCCGAGGGCGTGCAGCGCAAGGCGGACTTCATCGGCCTGCACTTCTTCTCGCCCGTCGACAAGATGCCGCTGCTGGAGATCATCCGCGGCGAGCAGACCTCGGACGCCGCGCTGGCCCGTGCACTCGACTACGCGAAGCAGATCAAGAAGACGCCGATCGTCGTCAATGACAGCCGCGGGTTCTTCACCTCGCGCGTGATCGGCACGTTCGTCAACGAGGCGATCGCCATGCTCGGCGAGGGCATCGCGCCGACATCCATCGAGCAGGCGACCACGCAGGCCGGTTACCCGGTCGGCGCGCTGCAGTTGGCGGACGAGCTGAACATGGAGCTGTTCCTCAAGATCCGCAACGAGACCCGCAAGGCCGCCGAGGCCGAGGGGCGCACGTACCCGGCGCACCCGTCGGAGAAGGTCGTCGAGAAGATGGTCGAGCTGGGCCGTCCCGGTCGCCTGCGGGGCGCCGGCTTCTTCGAGTACGACGAGAACGGCAAGCGCCTGGGCCTGTGGTCGGGGTTGGCCGAGCACTTCCCCGTGTCCGGCGACCCGTCCGAGGTCGACCTGCACGAGCTGTCCGAGCGCATGCTGGTCATCGAGGCCGTCGAGTCCGCCCGTTGCGTCGAGGAAGGCGTGATCGAGCAGACCGCCGACGCGAACATCGGCTCGATCATGGGCATCGGCTTCCCGGCCTGGACCGGCGGCGTCCTGCAGTACATCAACGGTTTCCAGCGACTGGACGGCGTGGGCGAGTCGGGCGTGCGCGGTCTGGTCGTGCGTGCCGACGAGTTCGCCAAGAAGTACGGCGAGCGGTTCGAGCCCAACGCGCTGCTGCGCACGAAGGCCGAGACCAACGAGAAGTTCTGACGAGTGGAGGGGACGGGCATGACCGGTCCGCTGAGTGGTGTCCGCGTCCTGGAGCTACCGGCGATCGGGCCCGTCCCATTCCTCGGCATGCTGCTCGCCGACCTCGGGGCGGAGGTCATCCGCGTCGACAAGATCGGTGACAGCGGCATGGCGGCCGGCCCGCTCGGGCGCGGCCGCCGTTCGATCGAACTGGACGTCCGCAAGCCGGGCGGAGCCGACGTGGTGCTCCGCCTGGCCGAGCGGTGTGACGCGCTGATCGAGGGCTTCCGGCCGGGCGTCGCGGAGCGACTCGGCATCGGACCGGACGCCGTGCTGGCCCGCAACCCGAAGCTCGTCTACGGGCGGATGACCGGCTGGGGCCAGCACGGCCCGCTCGCGCAGACGGCCGGGCACGACATCACCTACCTCGCGGTCACCGGCCTGCTGCACGGCATCGGCCCGAAGGACGGCCCGCCGGTGCCGCCGATCAACTACGTCGCGGACTTCGGCGGCGGTTCGATGTTCCTCGCGACCGGGCTGCTCGCCGCGCTGCTGCACGCCCGCGCGACCGGTGCGGGCCAGGTGATCGACGCGGCCATGACCGAGGGCGCGGGCTACCTCGGCTCGATGACGCGCACCTTCCTCGGCAACGGCGGCTGGCGGGACGAGCGGGCGGCGAACATGCTCGACGGCGGTGCCCCGAACTACCGGTGTTACGAGTGCGCGGACGGCCGGTTCGTCGCCGTCGGCGCGCTCGAGCCGCAGTTCTGGGCGGCGCTCGTGCAGGGCCTCGGCCTCGACCCGGCCAGCACGGCGTCCCCGTACGACCCGACCCAGTGGGAGGCGTGCGAGAAGACGCTCACCGAGGCGTTCCGCACCCGCACCCGCGACGAGTGGGCCGAGCTGTTCGCGCCGCTGGACGCCTGCGTGGCGCCGGTGCTGACGCTGCAGGAGGCGCCGCACCACCCGCACAACGTGGCGCGCGGCAGCTACACCCAGGTGGGCAACACCACGGTTGCCGGCCCCGCCCCTCGGTTCTCGGTCACCCCCGGCGCGACGCGCGAGCTCACCACCGTGGGCGGGGATTCGGCGGCCCTGCTGTCCGAGGCGGGTTACACCGAGGCGGAATTGGGCGAACTGCGAACATCGGGTGCGATCGCCTGAACGTCTCCTAGACTGATTTCCGTGGCCAAGCGTCCAGTCCCCCAGGTCGAGGTCAAGCTGACCCACAACGGAACCGTGTCCTGGCCCGCCGCGCTGCGCCATCGGTGGGACGCGAAGTACCTGATGGTGGAGGACCACGGCACGTACGCCGTGGTCCGTCCGATGACCACCGACGACCCGGACGCGCCGACCCGGCAACGTCCGGCCCGCGACCGTTAGCTAGCCGCCGAGTTCGGCGCGGAAACCGTCCCGCCACGAGGCGTACTTCGGCGCCCACCCGAGTTCCCGCTTGGCCACGGCGTTGGACGCCGGCGGTGCGCTCGTCATCAACCACGCACCGCCCGGCCCGGCTGCCAGGCGACCCAACCACTCGGGCACGTGGCGCGGCGGCTTCGCGCCGAGCAGCTCGGCCAGGTACGGCAGCCACACCTTCGTCTGCGCCGGCTCGTCGTCGACGACCGTGTAGACGCCCTCACCGTGGGTCAGCGCGGCCACCGCGGCCGTCGCCGCGTCGTAGGTGTGCAGGAACGTCCAGTAGCCGTCGCCGGAACCGATCACCGGGATCATCCGCTTGCGGATCGCCGTGACCTGCGGCCCCCCGTCGGCCAGGGACGTCCCCGGACCGTAGAAGCCGCCGTATCGCAGCGCGACCGCTCCGGGCATCTCGCGCACCAGCTGCTCGAGGCGCCGCAGCGCCGCAGCGGACTCGCTGAATGCCTTCGGCGGGTTCGGGTCGATCACGCCCTCGGCGTCGGTGAACCCCCACCGGTAGCTCTGCACGACGTACCGCTGCACGCCCGACTCCCACCCGGCCGCGAACAGGTTCTCGGTTCCCGCGGTACGCAGCGCGTTGGTACCCGCGAAGAGCTTGTCGAAGTGCCGGAAGTCGTTACCCATCGAAGCGAGGTCGGTGGCCTGGTGCACGATCGCGTCCGGCTTCGCGTCGGCGACCGCGCGCCGCACCGCCTCGCGTTCCAGCAGGTTCAGCCGCAGCGGCGTGCCGCCGAGATCGGCGACCGCCGCGAGACCGCGGTCGCTGCGGCTGGTGCCGATCACGTCGTGGCCGTTGCTGCGCAGCAGCGGCACGAGCTGGCGGCCGACGGCTCCGGTCGCGCCGGCGACGAGTACTCGCATGATGTGCTCCTTTGCTCTTGCGTCACTGATCAGGGGACGACGCAGCGGGCACGGCTGTGACATCCTGCGAGATGTGAGCGTGGCCACCGCCGACCTGTACGCCGAACTGCGGCCGCTGCTGTTCTCCATCGCGTACCGCATGCTCGGCACCGTCAGCGAGGCCGAGGACGCACTGCAGGAGGCGTTCCTGCGCTACCACCGGGCAGTGCAGGACGGCACCGAGGTGGACAACCCGAAGGCCTACCTGACGACGACCGTGACGCGGCTGTCCCTCGACCTGCTCGGATCGGCGCGGCGCCGGCGCGAGTCGTACGTCGGCGAGTGGCTGCCGGAACCGCTGCTGGACGACACGCTTCCGGACAACATGCCTCCGGACCGGCGTGCCGAGCTGACCGAGTCCGTCTCGATGGCGTTCCTCGTCCTGCTGGAGAGCCTGAACCCGATCGAGCGCGCGGTGCTCCTGCTGCGCGACGTGTTCGGCTACGAGTTCGCCGAGGTCGCCGACTTCGTCGAGCGCACCGAGGACAACTGCCGGCAGATCCTCGTCCGCGCGCGGGCGAAGGTGGACGAGCGCCGCCCGCGCTACGAGTCGTCCCCGCAGCGCCGCGCCGAACTGGCCGAGCGGTTTTTCGCCGCGTCCAACCGCGGTGACCTGGCCGCCCTCAAACAGCTGCTCGCGGCGGACGTGGAGTGGCACGCGGACGGCGGCGGCAAGGCGCCCGCGGTCGCCCGGACGCTGGTGGGCGTCGATCGCGTGCTGCGCCTGTTCGTCGGCCTGCTCGGGCAGGCGGACCAGTACGGCGTCAGCTTCGAGCAGGTGCGGCTCAACGGGCAGCCGGGGGCGATCGCGCGCGCTTCCGACGGCAAGCTCATGAGCGTCTTCGTGCTGCAGATCGCGGACGAGCAGATCGTGGCCGTGCACGCCGTGGTCAACCCGGACAAGCTGGGGCACCTGGGTGACGTGGCCGACGTCCGCGCCCTCGTCGGCCAGGCGCGGGGTACCCGGTCGCATACCGTGTCCGGGTGACGCACGACGTTCCCCCCGCCGAGGGGCAGGGGCTCGATCCCGACGAGCTGGCCATCTGCCTGAAGGTGCTCGCCGCGAGCGAGTCGCTGCCGCCCGATCACGCCGACGCGCTGGCGATCCGCCGCGCGACCGCGCGCGTGTTCAAACAGGTCAAGCGCGCGCGCCGCGCCGAGCGGCGCGACGCGATCACCGCGAACGACCGCGCGGTCGTCGCCGCCACCGCCACCGGCTCGCCGCACCGCATCGACGACGAGACCGAGGGCCTGCCGCTCGTGTCGTCCGCGGCCGGCGCGAGCGCGGGCACCTACCTGCGGCCGCGGCACTGCTACATCTGCAAGGAGGACTACACCCGCGTCGACGCGTTCTACCACCAGCTGTGCCCGTCCTGCGCCGCCACCAGCCACGCGAGGCGGGACGCGCGGACGGACCTGACCGGCCGGCGCGCGCTGCTCACCGGGGGCCGGGCGAAGATCGGTATGTACATCGCGCTGCGACTGCTGCGCGACGGCGCGCACCTCACGATCACCACGCGCTTCCCGAACGACGCGGTGCGGCGGTTCACCGCGCTGGACGACTCGGCCGACTGGCTGCACCGGCTGCGGATCGTCGGCATCGACCTGCGGGACCCGGCACAGGTGGTCACCCTGGCGGACACGGTCACGGCCGCCGGCCCGCTGGACATCTTGATCAACAACGCGGCGCAGACGGTCCGCCGCTCCCCCGGCGCCTACGCACCGCTGGCCGCCGCGGAAGCCGAGCCCCTTCCCGGTGGTGAGCTGCCGGAGGTGCTCACGTTCGACCACGTCTCGGACGCGCACCCCGCGGCGCTGGCCGGAGCGCTCGCCGAGCACCCGCTTCCGCACCTGAGTGGGCAGGTGTCCGGCGAGCAGTTGTCGCGCCTCGCGATGGTGGCCGGATCCGCCTCGCTGCAACGCCACCTGGACAACAGCGCGGTCGACGCGGGCGGGCTCGTTCCCGACCTGAACACGGTGAACAGCTGGACGCAGCACGTCGGGACGATCGATCCGCTGGAGCTGCTCGAGGTGCAGCTGTGCAACACGATCGCGCCATTCATCCTCGTCGACCGGCTGCGTCCGGCGCTGGCCGCGAGCGCGGCGCGGCGCAAGTACGTCGTCAACGTCTCGGCGATGGAGGGCGTGTTCGGACGCGGCTACAAGGGCGCAGGGCACCCGCACACGAACATGGCCAAGGCGGCGCTGAACATGCTGACCCGCACCAGCGCCGCTGAGCTGTTCGAGACCGATCGGATCCTGATGACGTCGGTCGACACCGGCTGGATCACGGACGAACGTCCGCACTACACCAAGATCCGCCTTGCGCAAGAAGGCTTTCACGCACCGCTCGACCTGGTCGACGGCGCGGCCCGGGTGTACGACCCGATCGTCCAGGGCGAGGCGGGCGTCGACCTGTACGGCTGCTTCCTCAAGGAC
>Ga0164242_10010060_pt1 | contig 10148 bp, 10 predicted proteins | sample OricomgcompostMG_FD_108783 | JGI IMG/M metagenome (GOLD analysis project Ga0164242, IMG submission 108783) | Miracle-Growth compost microbial communities from Emeryville, California, USA - Original compost - Miracle growth compost (MG) ... | reverse complement strand
ATTCCAACAAGGGCATAGGCAACAAGCGACAGAGAAGATTGCAAGTGAAGGAGCTGCTTACCAGCACTTGAGGGCATCCATCAGCTTTCCCGGAGTGTCGACGCATTTGCGCATCAGCGCAGTCTGCTGGCGCACAGCTATCAAGGCATCCTCGAGCAGGCGCGCCTGGTCCTCCGGTGGCGCAGGGTTGGACATCATGATGGGCGACTCCTCTCGTTACTGCTCTGCAGAAGCCGTATCGGAATTGTTGTCAAAGGACGAACTCAAAAATCCGGCATCGGACTGGAAATTGGCTAGCTGCGGCGGAGCACAAAATGGGCTCTGGGTGATGATGACGACGCCAGCACTTCGGTAGGCGGTGCTTGCTTTTAGGATGCGTTGCTCGGCGGGCATTGATTGCTCCCGGAGCTCGGAGGGTGCATATGATTACGTAAGAATGCGGCCATGCTTCACCGCACGTGGGGGCAGTCAACTCCAAATCAACTCCAAAGCTCATCAACCACCTGCAACGTTGGAAACCGGAGGAGCATGCCGTTGGAAAAGATCAGGAGTTCGGAATTCGCCCTGCAAAATTACCTTTACACCCTTAAAACTAGAGACCCCTCTGTAGATCGACGTGGTTAATCCATAAATAGGTTCTACAGGGCCAAACCTCAGTCTACAAACTTCCCTCCGCAATTGCCACAAGCATCGCCCGTGAATTGCTCCCTGATACTGCCCTCCAACTCAGGAGCGTTGCTCACCAACGCCTCCACCTTGAGAGTCCGGGCACCGCACACCCCGCACGTCCGCGATGTGCCCGGAGCCTGGATCGCTAACCCGCTCGTCCCGCACGTCGTAAAGAAGTGACCCTTACCGCAGACGCTCAGTGGCTCGCCTTGCCCCTTGATCTCGAGCGGTTCCTGGCAGAAAGTACACCGCTGCTGGGCGATAGTCTCTCCTAACAACTCCCTCATCCTCTTCCGCTTGCCGACGATGGGGTCATGCTCGCCTTCGTCCTCGTCAGGACCGGCTCTAGTGGTGATACCAGGTACAGGGGGTCCAGCACTATACATCCACTCCCACATGCGACCCTCGGTGGTAAGCGGTCGTAGGACAACCACACCATCGTCTTTGCTGTGCTCACCCTCATCCTGCCTTGGTCTCGGCTTCGAGTCGAACATTAGCGTGCTCTTGAGATCGGACCACAACCCACGGTCCAACTGCCGCGTTGCAAACCCGCTTACCAGCACAGCCGACGAGCCGCCCCCGGGTGATGCCGCAAGACCATGCAGCCGGAATCTGTGCGGGTGCACTTCGGGACCTTGGGGGATCGCCCCATCGGACCCTTCGTCAGAGTCTGCATCCGAGTCACCGTCACCGTCCGAAGACGCGTCGTCAGAATCATCTCCGGCGCCGAAGGTGCCATGCTTGTGTAGATCTATAGGGACGGAGATCTCAAGCTTCTGGGTGATGTCAGTTACCCATCTGGGCCGGCAGCTAGCGCCACCGTGGGAAAGCGGGTGGTCTGGGAGGGACGCGTTGGTTTGATACCAGTCGTGGTTGGATGGCGTCGCGGAGAGGCGGATCAAGGTATAGGTGGGTGTTGCTGTAGACTTAACCAGGTTTGGCGGGTGGATGATCAGGTCTTGAATAGGGTTGGTAGAAGGGGTATGAAATTGTGAATCTGAGTAAGTCGTGCCGCATTGCTCCGGTGGGTGTGGGTTCATCTGGAAAGCCGGGCTAGGCCCAACGAGAGTGACCTCGAAGGGCTTGACGTGGAAGCCTGTTGCGAGTATGCCGCGTACAAACTTTGATTTTCCTTTCGACCATATCGCCTCCTCAAACTCCACAATGCTGTCGCTAGAGAGGGAAATGCACTTCCCGTACACATCGGCGTCATCAATACGAACGTCGGTCGCATCCCCGCTTGTAGGAGGTTCGTTCAAGACAATCTTTCGAAACCCGAGGTAGTTCCTGTCGACATAGGACAACACGCTGATCCGTGACCCTTCGGACGTGAGCCAGGGACCCCACCGTAGACCAAATGATGTTCCCTGAGGGACAAAGTCGGTATCCCACGGGGACATCTCAGGATGAGGACCTTCCGCCTTAAATCGTGCCACCTCTTGCACTCTCCATGCGGTTTTCCGCTTCGCATCCCCCCCTGCCACTCCCGTAGGCTCGCCACCAGGCTCACGAGGCAAGGAGAGCGCTTGAACACTTATCACCACAACATCCCGTACGTCGGTAATGTAGGCGAGCAGGACCTTTCCCGGCCCTATTTCTTTCGACCACGCAAAAGCGTAGATAAAATCGCTTGTCTCTGACTGCTGGCCAGGGACGACGAGGTGTCCCCCAACCCCCCACAAGACCGCCCACGATGATAGGCTCCGGCGCTTCAGGAGACCGTCCTCGCCGCGAAATGCGCCAAGCGCGCCGCCATTCTGCTCCGCTGACCGCCCATCGCCGTACATGCCAATGACACCGGCAGAGGTCAAGACGGCCAGGATGGGGCGACGGCTGGGGCCAAGGCCTATAGGTGACCAGGCAATGCTCACAACATGGTTCAGGCTAGACCCGGCGCCGGATATAACGCCGGCACCAGCGGCGTCGGCCTCGTCTGCGCTACCAGGCTCGGATACCTCGGAGTCGCTCTCCCCGCCGCTGGCCCCATCGTCCTCGTCGTCCTCAGAATCGCCATCGTTATCGATGTCGTCATTGGCATCACCTGAAGCACGGTTTTCGGCGTCAGACGGGAAGGCCAGGCCGGCGGCCCCAAAAAGGTCGCAGTTTAGTCGCGTGTCTAGACGCGGGTACGAGACCGGGATCTGCAGACTGCCGCCCGAGAACTGTGGACGCTGGCGTGTTTGCACACCGCTCCGGAGGAAAGAGGGGCGGAGGTCCCGGTAATCGGGATGCTGATTTTCGGCTTCTTCTTGTTGTTCTTCCTCTTCCTCCTCCTTGCCGTCGCCGGCTTTGTCGCCGCCACGACGTTCAGCCTCCTCGGCGGCGCGAGGATCAGGAAACTCCGGGACGAGGATGTGGACCGAATCATCAGCCGCAACGGCGAGTTCACCATCGCACGACCAAGCAAGAGCCCGCTTGATTAGGGGCCGTGACTGGAATTGAATATCTCGCAAAGGCGGTATCTTTGGAGGGGTTGATTGTCAGTATTGGGGTGGGAAGGCGGCATTCGTCTAGCGGGCCGAGTGCTTCAAGCCAAGAGGCCCTGCATGTTTTGCTCATGGCTTTGAATGGCCACCGAGTCAGGAATATTGATGTTTTGCTAGGCAGATAGAAAAACCAAGGGCCTTCACCTCAGGATCACGCCGAGGTACGGGGATGGTGGTCAAGAGAAATGTTAAACACTTACCTCGTACTCCAACTTCGGCGGCTTCATCGTGGCAGGTGAGGATACTCCCAGTTACAGCAGGAATATCGAACACGGACGCCAGTGATGCTGCAATTGAACATGTTGCCGATTGCGGCGGCCTTGAAAGTGAGGGAGCGTTTACGGAAAGTCCGTCTGAGAAGTAGTTTTTATGCTCAACCTTCCTTTTTTTTAACGTTTGCTCTATTGACGTTTTTGGCGGGGCAACTCAGACACCGCGTTCTGCAATGGCGTTCTGCACCACACCCATTCTGGGCGCATAGATACCAGCGAGCGGAGCACCTTGCCCGCCTCAGGATAAGTAAGTTCAGGGCCTACGTTTAGGTAACTACCTTGGGCAAATAAGTAGGTATAGTAGTAGGTAGGCAGAGTTTGTACATAGGTAAACGGTATCGGTATTAATTCATACACAGAGCCTCCCGGCTCTAAATCGCCGTCAACGCAGTGCCATGAACACCAGCATCCCTTACCCGGTTTGTCAGCCAAGAGGTTGCTGGCATCTCCCTCTTCCCCATGCTCCAGGGAACTTGAGCGCCGGCCCGCGCCTCCGCCACCCCCGGGCCGAGACCTCCGCGCATATGGGGATCCCCGACTCTGTCGCGGAGGACTCATAGTCTAGGCCGTTCGGAGACTGGTAGCATGACTCCCTCTCTTAAGCAGGACACGCCCTGGCTTGGTTGGTAGAGACCAACGTGGCTCCCTCCTCATCGACCAGGGGATTCCAGATACGAGCCCACCCCCCACAGAAGAGCGCAACCAGCCAAGGCAGTGGCTCCAAAGATCTTCTTGGTCCACCAGTTGTCGTCAGTCAGCGGTTTCGCAAACTGCACCTTCACCTGGGGCTTTGCCCGCTTGTTGGTGTCATCTTTCTCCGTGGCATTCCGCCCCGTGGCCTCGACTTCTTCCGCCTTCTGCCGCAAATGGGCGATCGTCTTGCCGAGGGCCAGCAAGTCGTCTTCTAGCGTCGTAGCGTTCTTGGCACCGTCGACCTCGACATTCTGCACGTTGCCGAAGAAGTCGGTGATCAGCCTGCTCCGGGCAGCATCGGGACCCCCGCGGAAGAGATCGTAGCGGACACCGGCGTTTGAGTGTATCTTCTCGTAATCATAGCTGTCGAACAGGTCGCCGACAGTCTTCTGGCTACTGAGGTTCTGCACCTGAGACTCGAGGAACTCAAGGTTGTAGTATGTGTACCGGTCGATGACGGCCACGCCGACGTCGTTGTCGGCGTGGTGCGAGTATGACGATTGGTCGAGTTCCGCGCTTCCGGTCGCGATGATGTTAGGAGAGTAGAGCTTGCTGTACATGGTATTCGCCTGGCACGTGTCTATCATGAAGAGGATCTCGTGGTATCTGTCGAAGCCAGTTTTGTCAGTCGGTCGTCATACGTAAGCGTGGTCCTCAAGGCAGGCACGTAAAAGACGCGCGGGTGGCAGCTTACCTCTTCTTCTCCCACATCTGCTCAAAGGCATCCGCCAGATCAAAGGCGCCGATCTCTTCAGCGTCCTGGAACTTGAGGAACTCGTTCCCCCCGTGACCCGTCATGTACACCAAGATGTTGCTCCGGTCGTCGGTAAGTAGCCTCTTACTACGAGGCATCTCATCGCCGACCCTATCCGTCAGCAAGCGGATGAAGTTCTCAACCGTCACCTCGTAACCCCTGTAGTCAACCTCGATGTTGTCGCCGTACAGGTCCACGGCGCGGTCGGCGTTCGAGTACACGGTGCCGGGGAAGGCGTTCCTCGGGTTGCACGCCATGTCGTCGGGGAGCATCAGGATGATCTGCGAGTCCGGGATACCGAGTCGCTTGACAGTCCGGTAAATGGATAGCACGTTCGCCAGGTGTCGGTAGTTGAACCAGAAGCGTGACGTACACACGAGCACGGCCCAGTTGCTCGTATGTTCGGCGCCGACGAGGGCGGCCGGCGCAAGCAGCGTCGCGGCCAGCACGGCGGGAAGACTAAGGATACTGGACAACTTCATTGTGAAGACACACAGCTGTGCTATACTGTGTTGGTTGGGCGTGCAATGGCTGAGGTCATCGTCGACTGTATCCGAACCTGTCGTGGACACTCATCGAGGGTCTCAGTGTCAAGTTCCAGCCAGCCAATGGCCTCCTGAACTTGGGTTGATCGTTTTGGATCATGTAAGCAATGTAAGCAGCTGTCGAATTACATAAGCGCATTACGCACCAGCTTCACAACCAGGTTGCATGTTTGGGGGACCTTCCTTCTTAGTGGCTTTTTTCCATGACCCCACAGACCCAGACAGGCCCATTAGCGTGGGTGGGTGACTTCAAAGTTTCGCACCATCACATGTGACGCGCAAGTCCAGTCCAGTGCGGTCGAAAATGACATGACGCTGGAAGCGCGCCTTTTTTTTTTTTTTGGGCCCAGCTTGGATGCAGCAGCGTTGCTCGAAGCTAGCTACCTAGGAAAAGTAGGGACACCACATTGGACGCAGAAGTCCTCTGCGTTCTGCCTGTTCTCGGCCGTGGTTGCGGTGCATGTTGTTATTTCTCTGCACCTCTCTCGATTTCCTCCCTCGTCCATCTCTCTGCACGTACCCAAATTGCCCAATAAGCCCACTTCGATGCTGTCTCGTGGTGGCTGGTCTGACTCTCCGATCCCACTTGAAAGGTGCCAAGACCAAATTCTGACAGGGTCGTGACTGCCCCTCCAAGCTAGTAGTCATCGTCCCTCCACCCACCCCAGCTCTCCTACCTGGTACTTATAGGTTCTCGAACCCTTACCTTATCCCGAGCTTAGCTCCGGCTACCACAACAGCATAGGTACTGAGGCATTCGATCCGACTCTGGCGCGATTGAGTCACTCTCGTTCCCCATGACATTTTCGATCGGGCGCCCAGCACAACAGTCGCGGCATAACCAACGCCACAGAAGATCCAGAACATGCCCGAGTCAACCCGGAGGCGTCCTCCTGCCTACCTGTTTGTCGTGAGGTCAGCCGCCTGCCATACTCCGGAGACTTCGCGCTCCGGGACGTTCCCCTCCCTCCCTCCCTCCCTCCCTCCCTCTCTCTCTCGGGCCATGTCGGCGAAGTGTGCTAACCAAGAAACCTAGACACGGAAACCGACTAGACGCCGCCGACCAGCAGTGGCACCTCTCGTCTCCCACGCCCTATGACCCACCATTGACCTATGGCGGGTGGCTACAGACGAGGGCTCTCGGGGCCCGCATCGCTGCCATCCTCCGAGAGAGAATCCAGGCCGACGAAGCTCAACAGCCCGACCCATCGGCTAGCCGAAGACGCCGCAAATACAAGATCATCCTGCACAGCTCGCCCTTCCTCCGATGCATACAGACCTCGATAGCCATCGCTGCCGGCATTGCACAGGACCCCGCGCCCCTCCAATCCTCAAGATCGAGCGAGCTGAACAAACAGGCCCCCAAACAGAGCTCCTCTCGTGGCCCCCGTACCAGACCAACTGTTTTCACGGACTTTGGGCGGTCCGGCCCCCCCAACTCGGATTCACCGAAGCTACACGAGACTCGGAAGTCGGTTCTTCGCCTAGATGCGTTTCTAGGGGAATGGCTATCGCCTAGCTATTTTGATTTGATCACTCCCCCGCCAGGGTCAGTCATGATGTTGGCAAGCGCAAAGGCAGACTTGCTACGGCGCGAAGCCTACGAGAGCTATCCGACCTTCAACACCGCCCATACCCATTCAACTTCGCACGGGCAGTTATGGGCTGCCGGACCTCGGGCTAATCCCGGGTCTGCCGGTACCGGAGGACCCTCGGGCGGACTAGAGAATATGGCTACCATGTCAAGTTCATTACCTAAGAATGGGAGCATGGCTAGCCAGGCAAACACACAGGGCGGGGCTTTGGTGCCACGCCCTACATCGCCCGGGGGGTATACCGCGCCAGCCCCAAATTTTGGCATCTCTTCGAATTCAACCATTCCATTGGGTTACGTTGCGCATGCGCGAGATGGCTGCGTCGATATCGACTACCAATGGGACTCCATGCGGGGCCCACTCGAATGGGGGGACGGGGGTACATTTGGCGAAGAGTGGGCATCGATGCACCACAGGTTTCGCAAAGGCATTCAGAACTTGGTCGATTGGTACGCCGTGGTAGAAAATCCAACAGATATGGTTACCAAAACAGCACGTAACGCAATAGACGACTTAGGCGCCGACGCAGAATCCGCGGTTGAGGGCGACGAGGAGGACGAAGACACAGAGGCGGTAGTGATCATGGTCACCCACGGTGCGGGCTGCAATGCCTTGATAGGGGCGATCACTCACCAGCCAGTCCTCACGGAGGTTGCTATGGCATCACTCACAATGGCAGTACGGAAGCCGCACGCCGATGTCAGCACGGCCGCGATGGACACAGAGGGCGACGCAGATGATGAGGCAGATGAGGTCACGGGAAAGGTGGCCATCCATCAAGAGTACGACCTTAAGCTGTTCGCCAACACTGAGCACTTGCGGTCGGCGGCTCCCACGCCAACCACATCCCGTTCATCTTCGGTCGCAGCTGCGCTCGGCTCAATCACAACGAGAGGCCGCTTTTCCAATTCCTTCTCTTCCAGCCTCAATCCCTTCTCGTTTGCCGACGGCTCCGGAAGCAGGCCGTCATCCACCAGCGAAGCGTCGAGCCGCTTGCGGCGACCATCCCAGGCATCACCCTCGATGCCACGAGCGGTGTGGAGCAGTTCCCCTCCCCAGGGTGGGATAACAGTCGGGAGCGGCGTGACGTCGTTCGCCAACAACAACTCGTCGTTCGGCCTGTCGCGGACTCCGTCCATAGGTCTCTGGTCGCCAATCGTACCGCGCAACGACAGCGAAGCGATCCAGGACGACGAAGACGAAGACGATGACATGCTACTCAACTTTAGTCACGAGAAGATCCACCCTCCCGCACAGACTCCCGCACCGGCCGCTGCACGAGTAGGTAGTACTAATAACTTCACCACACCTGTTAGGAACGGGAGACATGACGAGCCGGCCTCGGCCACCCCCTCTCCAGCGAAGCTACCCATTGCCACGCCTGACAAGCCGGACGCTGTCTCGCAACCGGGCCTCGGCATCGGTGGTCTGTGGGGCGGAGGTGGCCCGAAGTCGCCTGCGGAGGCAGAGCGGATGCGTAGCCTCACCTCGACCAAGCGGCGCTGGACGGTAGACGAGAGGGCTTGGGAGGGGAGTAAGAGCTAATGCTCCCAGCCCACCGTACCTCACTAGGGCGCTCCTCGAGGAAGTTGTTTAATAGAGGGAAGGAGACAACTTTGGATTCACCGTGGGTTCGACGAGCAAAGTCGGCCGATACACCTACCCGCTCGGCATGTTTATGGTCTTTCTAGCACGGGAGTTTCTTTTAAATTTGCAAGGCGCAATACCCCATGGCAGGGCATTGGTAAAAATCGCGATGACATTCGCTTTCAGCTAGTATTCATACAGGCACGGGGCGTAAAGGGGACAGTCAGGGAAGTCCTCGCTCGATCATCCGCAACAAAAGCGCATTTCTCGAGGTCAGAAAGATCTCAGCTCTAGCGTTCATTATTGATGCTATTCTTCTCCAAGGCCGTAGGCTACGGGCCATGGGAGCGCTTGCCGCCCTTCTCTCCCCGTGTGCAAGTCACCGGTTCCTGTCTCTTGGGCTGGTACTAGAATCGTCCCCGGGCCATGTCGTGAACTTGTTGGACTTGGCCAACCATTGCATTGCATTAGGTACCTAGGTACCTGACGTTTAGACGCCGAGTCATATTTCGTTGCTGTTGGTCCTGGATGCCAGCGCTACTGCTGCCTCCCCATTGGTTGCGAGCTGAGTACTTCTGCTTTCCGTTTTCCGTTTCCCGTTTCCTGCTCGCACGAAGGAGTTAAAGGAACACAGGAAACAGTAACGCGAACGCGAACGCGAACAGGGCCTCTGGAAGCCAGAGGCCGGGCTGTAGCAGCCAGAGGCCGGGCTCGAGGATGAACGAGAACGCGTAGAGGGCTACAATGAATCACACCTACAAAATGGAGGCTCCCCCAGTCCTCTACTCTTCTTCCTGAGTAGACAAAGGCAGCATCAGCTCGTTAACCTAGATCCTCTCCGAGTCACCCAACTTCGTTCAGATTGAAGCTCAGATCAGGCCTCGTTTGCAAAAATGAACAATACTCTTCGCCTAGAAGTATCGTTCGATGGGCAATGTCCTCCTCTCGCACTCCCAAACCCGCAGTCAGATTCAATCATGCGAGACGACCACTTCTCCCTCAGCCCCATTCACACCCCAGCAGGCCATTTCCCTGCCGATCCACACTCAATGACAGGCCAACCACACCTGCCATTGGCCCAAAACACCCTCAGAACCAACACCCTTCCACTACGGGAGCCGTCCAATCAGCACCAAGGGCGCCAGCCCAAGATCTATTTACGTCTTTGCAATCCCTCCAAGATCAGCAAAAGGTCGCCGCCGGCGGTTCGAGGGGGTGCAACCAGTTCGGGCTGCGACCGACGGACGCCAATTCATTACCGTTGTGAGAGGGTCACCACGCCTCGGATGGCATACAACCATCCCCTCTGGTTCTGAAAGCCTATCCTAGTCCAATGATGAGTAGCTGCGAACAGTAACATGGGATGGCTCTTGGTTTTCCGCGGCAAGGTTAGGCGCGTACTAAGCACACTCTATGGAGGATGAGAAGGAAGCTTTAGGGTTGGAGGAACGTGGCTGGATTGAGTTCGGGAGGCGTCTTGGTGTGAGACATTAACAGGTGTCGGGTTGCTATTTTACTGCATTGTCAATTTGAAGAATTTCGCATTT
>Ga0164242_10010059_pt1 | contig 10149 bp, 7 predicted proteins | sample OricomgcompostMG_FD_108783 | JGI IMG/M metagenome (GOLD analysis project Ga0164242, IMG submission 108783) | Miracle-Growth compost microbial communities from Emeryville, California, USA - Original compost - Miracle growth compost (MG) ... | reverse complement strand
TCTGATCTGGGTGGTGTTCGGCACGCAGTTCGTGTGGTTGGGCTTCAACCGCGTGACCTCGACCAGGAGCTACTCTCTTGGCCACGCTCTGGGAAACGGCGACATCAGCTACACCGTGATCTCAGTGTTCATCGTCGCAACGTGGTTGGCGTCGCTCGCGATCTACGGCACCCGCACCGATCGAGTGATCGGCGTGGGTGCGGTGGAGTACAAGCTCGTGTTCAACGCGAGCCTGCGGTTGTTCGGCCTGATCGCGATTGCAGCTTTCTTGTTCAAGATCGACCTTGCCCGCGGCTACATCCTGGTCTCGCTGCCCTTGGGCGTCGTCGTTCTGATTCTGACCCGCTGGATGTGGAGACAGTGGCTGCGCGTCGAGCGAAGCGAGGGCCACTACACCTCACGCGTCGTGCTGGTGGGGTCGCTCGGCTCGGTGAGACACATCGCGGCCGAGCTGACGCGGCATCCGGAGGCCGGCTACTCCGTGGTCGGTGCCATCGTTCCGGGCCGAACTGCTCCTCTTCAGCTGCCCGGCAATCGGAACCTCGACATCGTCGGCACAGTGGACACCGTCGTGGAGTCCCTCGACGAGCGGTCCGCGGACACGGTGGTGATCACCGGCGCCGACGAACTGCCGCCGGAGCGAGTCCGGCGCATCAGCTGGAGCCTCGAGCCTGGCAAGAAGCATCTCGTCGTCGCCCCGGGCCTCACCGACGTCGGCGGCCCGCGCATCCACACGCGCCCGGTTGCCGGTCTGCCCCTCATGCACGTTGAGATGCCGCGCTACGAGGGCCCAGAGCGCGCCACGAAGCGCGCCTTCGACCTTCTGACGTCGGCCTTCCTGCTCGTCGTGCTGTCGCCGCTGTTCCTGGTTGTCGCAGTGATCATCAAGCTGACGAGCCGCGGCCCCGTCTTCTATAAGCAAGAGCGCGTCGGCCGTGATGGCCAGCCGATTCGCATGATCAAGTTCCGCTCCATGGTCGCCGGAGCAGACTCGCGACTCAAGGACCTGCTCACGGCGCAGGGGAGCTCGGACAAGCCGCTGTTCAAGGTCAAGGACGACCCGAGAATCACGCCAATCGGACGCGTCATTCGCAAGTACTCGATCGATGAGCTTCCACAGCTGATCAATGTGCTTCGCGGCGAGATGAGCCTGGTCGGGCCCCGGCCGCAGCGACAGCCCGAAGTCGCCCTCTACGACGACGCCGCCTGGCGCCGGCTCAACGTTCTTCCCGGCATGACCGGTCTCTGGCAGGTCAGCGGGCGCTCGACCCTGTCGTGGGAAGAAGCGATTCGACTCGACCTGTATTACATAGAGAACTGGTCGCTTGTAGGCGACCTCGTCATCTTGTGGCGCACGTTGCGTGCCGTTCTTGCTCCGGGCAATGGCGCGATCTAACAGGGTGAAGGTGGAGAGCTTGGGGTCGGCTGGGCGCGATAGTGCCTCCCTAGATAACACCGGGCCTGAACAGCTGTGAGGGGAGCGAATCGATGCCGGGCCTAATCGTCCACGAGTGGGCCGCGCTGTCGGGCGGTTCAGAGAATGTTGTGGAGCAAATGCTTCGGGCGTTCCCCGATGCCGACCTCCAGGTGCTTTGGAACGATGCGCCGAATCGATTCCCGACCGCCCGTGAAACTTGGCTAGCCCACACTCCGCTACGCAAGCACAAAGCCCTTGCGTTGCCGCTCCTTCCGATCACCTGGCGAACGGTCAAAGCGGGTCACCAGCCGGATTGGCTTCTTGCCAGCTCGCACCTGTTCGCGCACCATGTGAGGCCACGCGACGTGAGGCGGGAGACTCCCAAATACTCATATATCCACACGCCAGCTAGGTACATATGGGAACCGGATCTCGATCAGCGCGGAAGTGGTCCGCTCGTGCGTGCAGTTGGCTCGCTCTTCAAAGGCATCGATCGGCGTCGAGCTCAAGAATCGGTAAAGCTGGCGGCGAACAGCGAGTTCACCCGCCAACGAATTCAACGTGTTTGGGGTCGTGACGCGGAAGTCATATACCCGCCTGTCGACGTTGAATCGTACCTTCGCGACCCAACGCCGTTGCTCACCGGCGTCGAGCGCGAGTTGCTGAACTCATTGCCCAACACCTTCCTTCTTGGCGCCTCGCGTCTGGTTCCATACAAGCGGCTCGATGCTGTCATCGATTTCGCTGTGGCGGTTGGAATGCCGGCAGTAATTGCGGGGACCGGGCCGGAGGAGCAAATTCTCCGTCACCGGGCGCAGAAAAGCCGCGCGCGCGTCATGTTCATAGGCCGCCCCTCTCAACCGCTACTTTCTGCTCTTTACAGACGCGCTGCCGCATATGTGTTCCTTGCCGTGGAAGACTTCGGTATCACCCCGGTCGAGGCAATGGCGGCGGGGACGCCCGTGATCGTGCGGCGCGAAGGTGGCGCGGCTGAAAGCGTCATCGATGGCGTTACGGGAGCGCACTTACCACTGCTCGACGCCGATGCGTACCGGGCTGCACTCGCCAAGGCATTGTCAGTCAGTCGGTCGGCGGGTGCTGAGCGCGCGCAAACGTTCGCGGAGCCGCGGTTTCGAGCCGACATTCGGGCATGGATTGGAAGTGAAGCGTGATTCGAGTGTCTCCAACTTCGACGGCACGCACAATCCCGAGAGCCCCTCGCCCCGGGCAAGGATACACGCTTCTCTTCTGTTACGCCGTCCTAGTTCCTCTTTTAGTGATTCCTCTCCCAATCGGCCAGTCATTGGGAGCAGCCGACGTGCTGTTCCCAATTGCAATAGTTTGGCTAATGGGCAATCGCCGCATTGCGCCGCGACTGAATGGTGCGGAGCTGGCCTTCTGGATTTTCGTCGTCCTATCTGCTGCTGCAACTGTAGCGGCCCTCATCACTGCACACTCAAGCCTCGTAACTAGTCAAACGAGTCCTTTGCTCATAGCGAGGATGTATGGGATTTATCTCCCTACGTTCATCCTCATGTCGTACTCGAATTTATCCGATCGCGACGTTCGCTGGATCCTGCAGGCGGCGAACTGGTCAATGTTGCTCAGCACCGTTATCGGGTTCGCCCTATATTGGGCCGGTATTCAAGTTCGCTCGGGCCAACAGGAAATTTGGAACAATGGCCAAGCGTCGTTGCGAGCCGGGGGCATCCTTGGAAACACCGGCGATTATGGTCATATCGCGGCTTTGCTCGGAACGTCAGCACTCGTATTCGGATTCACATACCTGAGACGACCTGTACTTTCTCTAGCGATGTTAGGCGTGGCCGGATACGCCGTCTTCATCGCGTCATCGCGCGCAGCTTTGCTTCACATTCTCGTTGTGCTCGCGGTAATGCTTCTTTACTACCTGCGGAAGCGGGTGGGCCTACTGATTCTTTGCACGCTGCCCGTCGTTGCAGCTGGCCTCGTTACGGCCCTGAACGAGACTATTGCAAATCGCACAATCGGCGCTTCGATACAGCGCCTCGACTTCCTTGGGCTAACTGGGCAGTCGGCGTTCTTGACTACAGGAACTCGGGCGATCACTTGGCACCGGATGATGGAAGTGATTGGCGAGCATCCATGGGGAGGGCAGGGGTACGGGCAGACGCAGGTTGTTCTCGCCGCGCCGGGAGACAATTCGTTCTTAACTATTTTTGCTGATTTGGGCTTACCCACGGGCGTCTTCTACTGCCTAATTTGGGTCTCTTTAATAGTGCTGTGTTTGACATTGCGGTCGGCGCGATTCCGAATCGGAGGCTTGGCTCTCGTTCTCGGCGAAATTGCCCACGCGTTGACAGTCGATACCCACAAAATGTGGGAGAGCACCCCTATTGCGCTTCTCTTGATAGGTGTCGCGGTGGTTGCGGATCGGCTTAGCACGGGTGAAGCGTCCGAGGACTTCCTCGACGCGAAGGTTGCTGCCGCATCCGTAGGTCACGTGTCAGGGGTTCGGAAATGAGTGAACCGCGAGTCGGCCTAGTCATGCCGGAACTCTTCTTTGGCGGTGCCGAAACCCAGTTTCGATTGCTCGTGCGAGGACTGGTTGACGCCGGCTGCGCAGTCACCGTTTTCGTTGAGTGCTCGTATCCGAAGGAGAACCGCCGGGTCGACGAGGCATTCATGGTTGAGCTGCGGGGCGCCGTTCGATTTGAGCTGTTTTCGGGCCTCTACGCTCACAACGGCGTACGGCTTCGCATCGTCTCTTCGGTGAAATTTCGAGCCGCAATGGCGCGCCGGCTTCGTGCTCGGGATATCGACGTGCTGATCGTGTACTCCGGGCTTGGTGCCCAAGTCGTTCCTGCGGCCCGCCGCTTGGGCATCGCGACCATATACAGTGAGAGAAATGCGGGCAACTTTTCAGGCTTGAAATGGCTGACGAAGGGACGGTTCGTCCGTCGGGCAACCCGCGTGGTGGCTAACTCTCCAACGGCTGTGGGCGAGTTGCAGCAGCGAGGCATAGCGGCCGAGCTCATTGTCAATGGCGTGGAGCCGCTGAAGTCCACGGCGACCCCGACCCACGGAAATCAGCCGGGGTTGAAGGTGCTTGTGCCGGCGCGAATATCGCAAGTCAAGGACCAGGCCACCGTCATCGCTGCTGTGCCCGCGCTCTCGGGAACAGTGACTGAGGTTGTTTTCGCGGGCGCCGTCGAAGACCAGGAGTATCAGGAGAGGCTGTTCGCGGCAGCGGAGGCATGCTCCGGCGCAACCTCCGTTGCTTTCGCAGGACATGTCCCAGATATTCGGGAGCAGTATTGCCGCTACGATTTGGTGATTCTTGCGTCGCATATAGAGGGGATGCCGAATGTTCTTTTAGAGGCAATGGACGCAGGCGTACTTTGCATTGCTAGCGATATACCTGCGAATCGATTCGTGATACGTGATCCGCGGTTCCTATTCCCCGCAGGCAACGCTCGTGGACTCGCTCGTGCGGTGCAGAACGCGCGCTCGATAGGGGGCGCTGAGCGTTGTGAGCTTATCGAAGCCAATCGGGAGTGGGTGCGTAAGAACTTCAGCATAGGGCGCATGGTGGCGGCATACCGGAACCTCATTTTAGAGGCAAGGTCTCGAATGGCGTACGTCGACGATCGGCGGCCGGACGATGCAAACGCGTAGCTTCGACGGTGACGGGAAACTGGATTGATGAAAGAACGAATACATGTCCGAGTCATACGCCTTCAACAAAATCGTGCGTTTCGTCGGCTGGCAAAATATCTCCTGACGTTATGGTGCATCGACATTCCGCCAGAAGTGCAAATTGGCAGTGATCTGCACCTTGAGCATCACGGTTTCGGCGTGGTGATTAACCCAAATTCCAGAATCGGGGACGGCGTCACGATATACCACAACGTCACTATCGCCCGCACCGACTCATGGCGGTCGCTGCTGACTGAGACGCTGCCCATTGAGATTGGGGATGATGTGGTTCTCTGCCCCGGAACGGTCGTGCTTGGCGGGGCCGACGGACTGAGCATCGGACGTGGGACCGTGATCGGCGCGAACTCGACACTGCGGTGCAGTACGGGCGAATGGGAGGTATGGGCCGGGTCGCCCGCCCGTAAAGTTGGGTCGCGCCGTGTCGCCCAAACAGAAATGCAAGGCCTGGTTTCGGTCAAAAAGGGAATCATGCCTCCGACCGAGAGCAACGGAGGATGATCAGGTGAGAATCGTCGTTGTCTCACCAACATTCTTTCCCGTGGTTGGCGGCGCCGAGGTCGGCATTCATGAAATCGCCGCTCGCCTTGCCAGCGACCACGAAGTGATCGTGGTGACTTCAATGCCGGCTTCTATCGCGGATGCGTACGGTGACACAGAAGATCGAACATTGCCGTACCGGGTAATACGAACGAGAGAGCGTAGCGTGCGCCGGCGCGGCATACGTCGCCCTTTCTCGGTACTCGGCCGCCTTTTGTCCATACCCGAGGCTCGCGTGTTACGTAAGTTGCATCGGGAGCGGCCTATTGACATTGTCAACATCCATTTTCTCTGGCCGCATGCTCTGTTGGCACTGGCAGTTCCCAATCTTCTTCCCGGCGCCCGCTCCGTAGTGTCTTTGGTGGGGCGAGCAGACGTCCTAAGTAGCGCGGGCTGGATCAAGCGTGCCCAGGCTCGTCTAGCTCTACGGGCGGCCGATTCGATAATCGTGAACAGCGGATTTTATCTGGCCGGGACTACGTGGCTGAGCCGCGCAACCGAGATACCTTATGGTGCCGCCATAAACGAATACTACCCGCGCCCGTCGCTAACGCGTGCTGGTGGCCCTTTCCGGATGCTCGCAGTTCAACGCTTGGCTCCAATAAAGAGGGTAGACCTTCTCATAGACGTCGCTCGCTTGCTCGATGAGAATCATCCCGGTGAGTTCGAGCTCGTTATTGCGGGCACCGGCGACGAGTACGAACGGCTGTGTGCTAGAGTCGCCCAACTCGGGCTCCACAATGTCAGACTGTTGGGATATGTAGCAGAGGCCGACCTGCCGGCGTTGTACCGGCGCTCGGATGTCTTCGTTTCACATTCATTGTTCGAGACGTTTGGCGTCATGTATGCGCAAGCGATGGCTACGGGCTTGCCGATCGTCGCGGCGCGAACCAGTTGCGTTCCCTGGGTTGTAGGCCACCAGGTGAATGGAATTCTCGTCGACCCGTTCGACGTGAGGGCGTTCGCCGACGCGGTTGTCACGCTCGCGTCGGATCGCGAGCTCCACAGAACGATTGCGTCGGCTAACCAAGCGAAGGCGCGGGAGCAATACGACTGGGATCGCATCGCCGCGATGACAGTGGAGTGTTTTGAGAAGGCCAGGGCTCGGTGATCTGCGGGGTTTGCATGAATAGGACGATGATCTGGCGCTCAGAGCTAGGTGGCGTCGGCCCTGGGCTCGTCTGTCGTGGCCTTTCGGGGAACACGTGCGCACGCGACTTCTGACACTGATGGCGCTTGCCTTCGGCGCCGCGCCTGGATTCGCGGTACCGCTTGTACTGCCGAACAGAATGCCGATCGCTACGGCGTCCGCGGCGCTCATCGGGATCTCGACGGCGCAAATCGTTTATAACGTCGTCGCCAGCGGCTATGAGATGACGTTGCTCGCTCGCTTTACCACCTCGTACGCGTCCACTGCTGACGGGGGCTACACGTGGCGCGCACGGTCGTTCGTTTGGCGCGGAGTGGCTCGCTTTGGGCCCGTGTCAATCTTGCTTTATGTGGCGTGTGCAGGGGCGTTGATGGCTATGACGCACTCGATAGGCATGGGCACTATGGTCCAGGTGTGCGTTGTGCTAGCACCGGTACCCGCGATCTCCGTTGCTGCCTCACCTTTTTCAGCGCACTTGTACTCAAGGGGCCGCCTGCCCGCTGTCTATTTCAGTTCGTTCTTTAGAGGTGCGCCTACGCTTGCGATCGCGCTCGTGGACAGCAGTGTTGCCGTCATAGCGGCAACTTATTTGTTGGGCGAGTTGATGAGAGCCATCTACCTCGACGTACTCGATCGTGAAGGTGACGCCACCGCGCCAGCCTCTGTTGCGCAGCCAGCGTGGCGCGATGTATCGCCGTTGCTAGTCTCCGGTGGGATCGGGCAGGCCATGCCATCGATGATCCAAGCAATCCTCGCGCTCGCTGGTCCCGTTGCCGTCGCACAGGGAACCATCGCTCTCCGGCTCTACGGCGCCACGGTGCAGGTCGGCACCGCGGTGATTGCGATGCCCCAAGTTGCAGCCTTCGCAAACTTCTTGAGAAGTGTCGACGCACGATCTCGTCAAAGCGAGATGCGTCGCACAGTCGCCAGAATGCTTGTGTGTGGCGGGGCGCTAGCGACCGCGGTCATGGCCGCGGTCGTGCTTCTTCGCCTCCTGGGACAGGACATCATCCCGAGGACGACGGCGACCGGGATCGTGTGGGGCCTGGTCCCGCTAGTAAGTGTGCCTGCTTCCCTTACGCAGGTGTGGGCTGCTAGAGGTCTCGTCACCTTTGCCATGTCCAAGTGGATCCCGCTTGCAGGCGGTGCCGCGGCACTTCTTGGTGGACTAGTGTCCTTCTGTTTACTGCCGTTCCTTGGGGGTCTTGCGGCGCTTGTTGGTCTGTGTGTATTCAACGTATTCGGTGCACTTATGTGTACAGGACTCTTGATCCGGCATGCGCCGACTTTTGTCCTGGGGAATGCTGCTACAACGTGAACTGGATGAGGCCACTTCAACGCAGCCCGAGGTGCGCGATTGGGTCGTTGCGGGCTCGCGGCGATCGAGCACCGATGAGTCGATATGCCGCTAATGTCACGGGAAAAGCGCTCGGGCTACATAGGTTCTGTTCACCGACTAGAAAGTAGATCAAGAAGTGCGCGTGTTAGTCACCGGCCATGCCGGGTTCGTCGGGTTCCATTTATCACGATCGCTACTGAAGGCAGGCCATGCGGTGGCCGGCATTGATTCGGTGAGCGACTATTACGACGCCGGGTTGAAGCGCGCGCGCCTGGCGCAACTTGTCTCGAACGCTCACTTCACCTCACATCAGTTTCAACTGGAGAATGCAGATAGTGTCGCCGAAGTATTCGCTTCATTTCAGCCGGAAGTGGTAATTCACCTCGCGGCTCAGGCTGGGGTGCGATACAGCATCGACCATCCCGAAAGTTACATTTCCTCGAACTTGACTGGAACGTTCAATATACTTCAGGCCGCACGTTCCACCCCTGTAAAGCACTTGCTTGCCGCCTCGTCATCGTCGGTATATGGTGCGAACGAGAAAGTGCCGTTCTCGGAGACGGATCGCTCCGATCACCCTGTCTCGCTCTACGCCGCGACTAAAAAGGCCGCCGAGACGCTCTCTCACTCGTATTCGCACACCTTCGGTATACCGACCACGTGGTTCCGCTTCTTCACGGTATACGGTCCCTGGGGGCGCCCCGACATGGCGTTGTTCAAGTTTGTTCGGGCAATCAGCTCTGACGAACCGATTGACATATATGGGAATGGCAAGATGCGGCGCGATTTCACCTATATCGACGATCTCGTCGCGGCAATCGTGGGGCTCGTCAACGTGGTGCCGAAGCGAGGCGCCCCCGTTGGACCGCACGACTCTCTGAGCCCGGTCGCGCCTTTTCGGACAGTGAATATAGCCGGGGGGCACCCGATCGGGCTCATGGAGTTTGTTGCGGCCATTGAGAAGGCACTCGGAGTGACCGCGAAAAAGCGACTGCTTCCAATGCAACCAGGAGACGTCGTGCAGACTAGCGCCGACCCGCGGCTGCTCCAATCGCTGCTTGGATCGATACCTTCGACCCCATTGGCTCACGGTGTCGCGCGATTCGTTGAATGGTACAGGGAGTACTACGCCGTCTAAGTCGGATTGCAGGCAACGCAGAGGACGCCTCGCGACTATCGCGCCGCTCCTCCTCTCGGCGGCCGCGTAAACATGCCACCTGTACTCTGAGCGACATAGTCGCGAAGCGCGAATACGGTGACTGCTCCCAAGGGTGATCAAGTCCCGGAGCACGCCGCTCATTAGCACCGCCTCTGCTTAGATTGACCGCATGTCGACAGCCGACGCCGACCGCCGCCCGCGCCGCGCCCCGCAGGCGCGCCGGACCAACAGGCGATGGATCGGCTGGCTGATCGCTGCGGTTCTGTTCGTAATCATCGTCAGCGTCGTCTGGGTCGGCGTCCGCGCGGTTCTTGCCGCGAACGAGCTGCGCCAGGCGCTGCCTGTCGCAAGCAAGATCCAGACCGCGGTGATGAACGGCGACGTCGCGTCGGCGAGCGACTCGGCGACGGAGCTGCGTCGCCGTGCGGATCACGCCGACGCGCTCACCTCCGATCCGGTCTACCGCGCGGTGCAGGTGCTGCCCTGGCTGGGGCCGAACCTGCGCGCTCTCAGCGGAGTGAGCTCGAGCGCGGCATCCGTCGCCGACAACGCGCTCGCCCCGCTCTCAAGCCTCGCCGGCAAGGTGAACCCGGCCGCCTTCAAGCCGCAGAACGGCGCGATCAACCTCCAGCCGCTTGCCGCCGCGGCGCCCGCCCTCTCCAACGCGAACGCCGCCGTTCACGCGGGCGCGCGCTCGGCCGACGCGATCTCGACCAAGGGTGTCGTCGGGCCGTTGGCGGACGCCGTCAAGCAGTACACCTCGAAGGTCGACCAGGTCGCCCAGTTCACGGATGCCGCGAGCCGGGCCTCCGCTCTGCTGCCCGGCATGCTCGGCCAGGACGGCCCCC
>Ga0164242_10010058_pt1 | contig 10150 bp, 6 predicted proteins | sample OricomgcompostMG_FD_108783 | JGI IMG/M metagenome (GOLD analysis project Ga0164242, IMG submission 108783) | Miracle-Growth compost microbial communities from Emeryville, California, USA - Original compost - Miracle growth compost (MG) ... | reverse complement strand
GGCATCCGCGCCAAGGTCTCGAGCTGGCGCCGCAACAGCCCCGGCGGCGCGATCCCGCACGCCAAGGCCTCCGGCTCCTACCTCAACTCGATCCTCGCCAAGACCGAGTCGGCCAACGCCGGCTACGACGAGGCGATCCTGCTCGACGAGCGCGGCTTCGTCTCCGAGGGCTCGGGCGAGAACATCTTCGTCGTCCGCGAGGGGGAGATCCTGACCCCGCCGCATACGGCCTCAATCCTCGACGGGATCAACCGCAAGTCGGTGATCCAGATCGCCCGCGACCTCGGCTACACGGTGGTCGAACGAGACATCGCGCGGGCCGAGCTCTACCTCGCCGAGGAGGTCTTCCTCACCGGCACCGCGGCCGAGATGGTCCCGGTGCGGGAGATCGACGACCACGCGATCGGCGGGCCCGGCGAGATCACCCGCCACGTGCAGGCGAAATTCATCGACGCGCTGCACGGGCGCGCCGAGGAGTACCTCGAGTGGCTCGACTTCGTCGAAGTCCCCGCCGGCAAAGGGGACAACGGCCGTGACGGTGCCGCGATCGGCGCCGAGGAGATCGAGTCCACGGACGAGACGATCGGGCGAATTACCCCAGCCGCCTAGCGGCAGGCGCGGCCGGGAGCGGTCGCGCGCCCCGGGCCCGAGCGGCCCCGCGGGGCCGGGAGGTCCCGCCCGATCTCTCTTCGTAACTCGAAAGGCAGTACTCGACGATGGAACAGGTGAAGCTCTACGACACCACCCTCCGGGACGGGATGCAGGGTGAGGGGATGTCGTTGTCGGCGGCGGAGAAGGCGCGCGTGGTGCTGGCCCTCGACGGGCTCGGCGTGCAGGTGATCGAGGCCGGGTTCCCGAGCTCCAACCCGAAGGAAGAGGAGCTCTTCGCCTCGCTCGCGGGCCTCGAGCTGGAGCACGCCGCGGTCGCCGCCTTCGGCATGACCCGGCGGCGCGGGGTGGAGGCGGCCGAAGACCCCGCCCTCCTCACCGTGACCGGATCGTTCGCCTCGGTCGTCGCCCTGGTCGGCAAGACCTGGGGCCTCCACCTGGAGAAGGTGACCAAGGTGTCGCGGGAGGAGAATCTGGCGATGATCGCCGAGTCGGTCGGCTTCTGCCACGAGCGGGGCAAGCGGGTCGTCTACGACGCCGAGCACTTCTTCGACGCCTACCGCGAGGACCCCGGCTACGCGCTCTCCTGCCTCGAGGCGGCGATCGACGCCGGCGCCGAGAACGTCACCCTCTGCGACACCAACGGGGCGAGCCTGCCGAACCAGGTCGCGGCGGCGACCGAGGTGGTCGTCAACCGCTTCGGCGAGCGCGCCGAGGTCGGCATCCACGCCCACGACGACGCCGGCTGCGGGGTCGCCAACAGCCTCGCCGCGGTCGACGCCGGGGCGCGCATGGTGCAGGGGACGGTGAACGGCTACGGCGAGCGCTGCGGCAACGCCAACCTGACCTCGGTGCTGCCGGCGCTGCAGCTGAAGATGGGCTTCGAGGTCGTCCCCGAGGGCAAGCTGGAGACGCTGACCGAGACGGTCCACTTCATCGACGAGCTCTGCAACCTGACGCCGGACCCGAACGCCCCCTACGTCGGCCGCAACGCCTTCGCCCACAAGGGCGGCATGCACGTCGCCGGGATCGAGGCGGACGTCCGTACCTTCGAGCACATCGAACCGGCCACGGTCGGCAACGAGCGGGCGATCCTGCCCTCGGAGCTGTCGGGCAAGGCGACGATCCGCGACCAGGCCGCCGCGGCGGGTCTCGAGATCGACGACGAGACCGCCTCGCGGGCGATCGAGAAGCTGAAGGAGCGCGAGCACCACGGCTTCCACTACGAGGCGGCGCCGGGGTCGTTCGAGCTGCTGCTGCGCCAGGAGGCGGGCGTCTACAAGCCCCTCTTCACCCTCGAGAGCTACCGGGTCGTGACCCAGAAACGGGCCGGGGGAGAGGTCGAAACCGAGGCGACGGTGAAGGTGCTGGTCGACGGCGAGCGCCACGTCGAGATCGCCGAGGGCAACGGGCCGGTGTCGGCGCTCGACGGGGCGCTCCGCAAGGCGATCACCGGGCGGCACCCGCACCTCTCGGAGATCGAGCTGACCAACTACAAGGTGCGGATCCTCGACCAGGACCGCGGCACCGGCGCGATCACCCGGGTGCTCCTCGACTCCGCCGACGGCGAGGGCCGCGAGTGGGGGACGACCGGCGTGTCCGGGAACGTGATCGAGGCGTCGTGGCAGGCGCTGGTCGACTCCTTGGAGTACGCGTTCCAATGAGCTCGATTCCGCTCGCTCAACCGGAGATCGGCAAACGGGAGGAGGAGCTCGTCCTCGAAGTCCTTCGTTCCGGTCGCCTTTCCTTGGGGCCGATGGGCGAGCGCTTCGAGCGCGCCTTCGCCGCGTTCCTCGGGGTCGAGGACGCGGTCGCGGTCTCGAGCGGCACGGCGGCTCTCCACCTCGGCGTGCGCCAGCTCGGCTGGGGGCCCGGGGACGAGGTCGTCACCAGCCCCTTCACCTTCGTCGCCTCCTCCAACTGCCTGCTCTACGAGGGCGCCCGCCCGGTCTTCGTCGACGTCGACCCGGTGACCCTCGACATCGACGTCGCGGCCGCCGCCGCGGCGGTCACCGAGCGGACCGTCGGCCTCCTGCCGATCGACATCTTCGGCTGGCCCGCCGACTGGCCCGCGCTCGAGGCGCTGGCGGCGAAGCGCGGCCTCGGCGTGCTCGAGGACGCCTGCCAGGCGCTCGGCGCGGTCGACTCCGAGGGCCGGATGGTCGGCTCGCGCGGCAACTTCGCCACCTTCGCCTTCTACGCCAACAAGCAGATGACGACGGGCGAGGGCGGGATGATCGTGCCGACCGACGCCGCGGCGGCGGCGCGCCTGCGCAGCGAGCGCAACCAGGGCCGCGCCGTCGACATGGGCTGGCTCGACCACGACCGGCTCGGCTTCAACTACCGGCTCTCCGACGTCTCCGCCGCGATCGGCCTCGCCCAGGTGGAGAAGCTGCCCCGCCTGCTGGAGGAGCGCGCCGCGGTCGCCGGCCGCTACGCCGAGCGGCTCGCCGGCGTGCCGGGCGTCGAGGCGCCGATGGCGGCGCGCGGCCGCGAGGTGCGGAGCTGGTTCGTCTACGTCGTCCGGCTCGCCGACGAGGTCGACCGCGACGCGGTGATCCTGCGCCTGCGCGAGCGCGGCATCGACTCGAAGTCCTACCTGCCCTCGATCCACCTCTTCCCGCACATCGCCGAGCTCGGCTACCGCGAGGGCCAGTTCCCGATCGCCGAGGCGGCCTCGGCCCACTCGCTGGCGCTGCCGTTCTTCCCCCAGATGACCGAGGAGCAGGTCGAGCGCGTCTGCGCCGAGCTGGCGGCCGCCGTCGACGCCACGCGCCGCGGCTCCGCCCAGGGGTAGATTGGGGCGCCTCATGGCACGTTTCCCCGGACAGGACGGCTCAGGCGGCGACGCGCCCGCGCGGTTCCGCAAAGAGCCCGACCCGCGCTTCTGGCGGATGAACCGCTCGTTGCCCTTCGACTGGCAGCTGGCTCCCTACGACATCCTGCAGTCGCAGGCGCACGCCCGGGCGTTGGCCCGGATCGGCGTGATGACCGAGGCGGAGGCGGAGGAGATCGGCGCCGGGCTCGAGCGGGTGGGGGCGCGGATCGAGGCACCTGGCTTCGCCTTCGAGGACGCCGACGAGGACATCCACATGGCGATCGAGCGGCTGCTAGGCGAGGAGGTCGGCGCGCTGGCGGGCAAGCTCCACACCGGGCGCTCGCGCAACGACCAGGTCGCCACCGACATCGCGATGGTCGTCAATGCCGCCGCGCGCAAGGCGATGCGCCTCTGCGCCGACGCGATGGAGAACCTGCTCGGCCTCGCCGAGACGCATCGCGACTGGCCGATGCCGGGCTACACGCACCTGCAGCGCGCCCAGCCCGTCTACCTCGGCCACCACCTGCTCGCCTACTTCTGGATGCTCTCCCGCGACGCCCGTCGCTTCGACTTCGCCGCCGAGTCGGCGAGCGTGATGCCGCTCGGCTCCGGCGCCCTCGCCGGGGTCAACTGGCCGATCGACCGCGATATCGTCGCCGCCGAGCTCGGCTTCGCCGGGATCACGCCGAACTCGCTCGACGGCACCTCGAACCGCGACTTCGTGATCGACTACCTGAGCGCCGCGGCGACCTGCGCGATGCACCTCTCGCGGCTCGGCTCGGAGCTGGTGATCTGGTCGAGCACCGAGTTCGGCTTCGTCGAGCTCGACGAGGCGTTCTCCTCCGGCTCCTCGATCATGCCGCAGAAGAAGAACCCCGACTCGGCCGAGCTGCTGCGGGCGAAGAGCCCGCGGGTGGCGGCCGCCCACCAGACCCTGCTCGGCGTCATGCACGCGCTGCCGCTGACCTACGGCAAGGACATGCAGGAGGACAAGGAGCCGCTCTGGGACGCGATCGAGACGGTCGAGTCGAGCCTCGAGGTGACCGCCGGCATCCTCGAGGACATCGCCTTCGACCGTGACGCCCTCGAAGCGGCCTCCGGCGACGAGATGCTGGCGGCGACCGAGGTTGCCGACCTCCTGGTCCGCCGGGGCATCCCCTTCCGCGAGGCCCATGGGATCGTCGGCGAGCTGGTCCGCGACGCGCTCGCCGGCGACGGCACCCTCTCGGGTCTCAGCCGCGAGCAGATCGCCGCTCGCTCCGAGGCCCTCGCCGGCCCCGGCGGCGAGGAGTACTACGAGGTCCTGCGGCGGGGTAGCTGGCTGGAGTCGAAGCGGATCGCCGGCGGCACCGGCTCCGAGGCCCTCACGGCCCAGATCGCCGCCGCCCACACCGCCCTGGCCGCGGTCCGCGACGCCGCGGGGGCGTGAGCGCCGAACGCCTCGGCGTCGATTTCTTCCAGGGCTCCGTCCACGACATAGCTCCGGCGCTGATCGGCTGCCGCCTGCTGTTCGACGGAGTGGGGGGCGTCATCGTCGAGACCGAGGCCTACGAACGCGAAGATCCCGCCAGCCACTCCTTCGTCGGTCTGACCCCCCGCACCAAGGTCATGTTCGGCCCGCCCGGCCACGCCTACGTCTACCTCTCCTACGGCATCCACGAGCTCCTCAACTTCGTCTGCGAACCCGAAGGCGAGGCCGCGGCCGTCCTGATCCGTGCCCTGGAGCCAACCACGGGCTTGGACGAGATGCATGCCCGCCGCCCCGCGGCCCGCAGCGACCTCGACCTCTGCTCCGGCCCTGGCAAGCTGACGATGGCCCTGGGTATCGGCCTGGCCCAGAACGGCAGTCGCCTCGACCAGGACCCTTTCCTCCTGCTCCCACCGGACGGCGATCCCCCCGCCGTCGTCACGAGCGCCCGCATCGGGATCACCAAAGCCGTCGAGAAGCCCTGGCGCTTCACTGCGGCCGGCAGCCCGTACGTGTCGAGGCCCAGGCCGGCCTAGCTGGCGCCCGGTCGGCCGGCGCTCAGGGGTCTGCGGCCGTCCGAGATGCGCCCGGCCTTCTCGACGGCGGCCCGGGCAGGCTGTGGCCGCCATCGAGAAGGCCGGGTGTGCGGGGGTGATGAGACTTCGTGACGAGCGCCGGGGGGAGATTCCTTCCGCTGTTCCTTTTCCCTCATATACGGAGACAAGGAACAGCGGAAGGACCCGGTTGCCCCGGAGGTCACGGGTCCGTGACGAAGCCCCATCGGACGTCACTCTTCCTCCCCGATCTGCGCGCCCCCCAGGGTCCCCCCAGGTTGACGGGCCGAAAACCCCTCCATATCAGGACTTTTCGGCCCATCAACATTCGGGCACGCACGGAGGTGTGACGAACGTGGAGGACCAGTGCCGCGCCTGTGGAGTTCCCGGCGGAAGCCTCACGTCCCACCTCGGACGGGCGGGGCGGCCGCGAAGGACAGGCCACGCGACCCGCGCCGACCCTCAGCCCGCGGTCACGCCCCCACCGGCCCCGCCGCCTTCGACCGGTTCTTCCGGCCCCACTTCTTCTTCCGGCGCGGCTTCTTCGACCGGTTCTTCGACTTCTTCGACCGGTTCTTCCGTTTCCGTCCCGCCTTCGACTTCTTCTTCGCCTTCGTAGCTTTCTTCCGCTTCGTAGGTTTCTTCCGGCGCGACGTATTCGGATTCTTCGTATTCCCCGGCTTCGATTTCTTCTTCCGCTTCGGAGCCCGACTTGCCTTCTTCTTCCTTGGCCTTCTTCGCGTCTTCCTTGGCTTTCTTTTCGGCCAGGTGTTCTTTCTTGATTTCTTCCCAGGCGGTGATCACGCGGTTCCAGATCAGCGCCGGGTAGGTGCCGCCCATCACCGGGCCGCCGTTGTAGAGGGTGAGCATCGGGGTCGTCGTGTCCGGGTAGCCGACCCAGACGCAGGCGGTCACTTCGGCGGCGACGCCGCCGCAGAACCAGGCGTCGCCCTCTTCCTCGGTGGTGCCGGTCTTGCCCCACTCTTCCGGCCCGCCGGTCGAGGCCGCGGTCCCGGTGCCCTCGGTCAGCACCGTTTCCATGATCGTCTTCTCCTCGGCGACCGTTTCCGCGTTGAAGACCTGGTGGTGGATCGGCTTGTTGACGCCGCCGTTGATCGGCTTGCCGTTCTTGGTCACTTCGGAGTAGGTGATCGGGGTCTTGCCCGGGATCGGCGCGAAGGTGCCGGAGATGCGGTCGCCGTCGTTGCCGATCGTCGAGTAGGCGTAGGTCCAGCCGTAGGGGGAGACGCCTTCCTGGAGGCCGCCGAGCGCCATCGCCGGGTTGGTCGAGATCGAGCCGTTGTAGCCCGCTTTGTGGATCGTCTTGGCGATCGAGCGGGTGCGGTCCTCGATCGTCTTCCCTTCCAGCCCTTCCAGCGCCAGTCCGGCGTAGATCGAGTTGTCGGAGTAGGTGAGGCCACAGGCGATCGAGCACTGCCCCAGATAGCCTTCTTCGTCGTTGTGGACGGTGAAGGTTTCGCCGCCGTGTTTGCCGAAGTGGAAGGTCCGCTGTTCGGAGGGGAATTCCGTGTCCGGCGAGATCCCCTCTTCGAGCGCCGTCAGGAGCGTGAAGGGCTTGATCGAGGAGCCGGGCTGCCGCCGTCCCTGGGTCGCCAGGTTGAACGGCGCCTTTTCGAAGTTCGGCCCGCCGACCATCGCCTTGACGCCGCCGGTGTGGTTGTCGATGACGACGACCGAGGCGGTCGCGGGCGAGTAACCGAGGTAGGAGCTGACCGCTTCTTCGGCCGCTTCCTGGAGCTTGAGGTCGAGCGTCGCGTGGACTTCGAGGCCGCCGAAATAGGCTTTCTCCGGCCCGTAGCGTTCGACCAGCTGCTGGCGCAGGAAGGCGGTGTAGTACGGGGCGCGGGATTCGAGCGTCGGCGGCTTGATGTCGGCCGGGGCGGGGAGGGCCTTGTGGATGCCTTCGACATATTGGGCGTGCGTGATGTAGCCCTGTTCGAGCATCTTTTCGAGTACCAGGTTGCGCCGCGCCAGAGCCGCTTCGGGATCGACCTTGGGATCGAAGGCCGAGGGCGAGGCGATGATCCCGGCGATCATCGCCGCCTCCCAGGGCTCGAGCACCGAGGCGCAGCTGTCGTCGGCGGTGCAGCCGGGATGGGAGTCGCCGAAGTAGGTCGCGGCGGCGGCCTCGATCCCGTAGGCGCCCTCGCCGAAGTAGATCGTGTTGAGGTACTCGGTGAGGATCTTCGACTTGGTCCAGTGCTTGTCGAGTTTGTAGGCGAGCGCCGCCTCGCGGAACTTCTCCAGCACCGTGCGGCTGCCTTCGGCTTCGAGCGCGTTCTTGACGAACTGCTCGGTGATCGTCGAGGCGCCCTGCTGGGCGGAGCCGGAGGCGAAGTCAGAGATCAGCGCGCGGGCGATGCCGCGCAGGTCGACGCCGTCGTTTTCGTAGAAGCGGGCGTCCTCGATCGAGACCACCGCGTTCTTCATGTTGGGGGAGATCTGCGAGGCGTTGAGGAGGATTTTGTTCTGGTCGGAGGAGAGCGTGCCGATCGGTTCGCCGCTCGCGTCGACCACCTCGCTGTTCTTCTGCGCCTTGTATTTGGCGAAGTCGTAGATCGCCGGCAGGTCCTGGGAGATCGCCGCCATCATCCCGAAGAACATCGAGATCACCGCGAGGATGCCGAGCCCGAGCAGCACGAAGAGCAACCGCAGCTTTTTCAGGCGCGGTTTGTTGCGTTTCGGTGGGCCGGGCGCAGCGGGGGCGAGCGGGGTGGTCGGGGGGACCGGCGGGAGCTCGCCGCCGTCGCTGTTGCGTCGACGCTTGAGTAAGGAGACGGCCATCGGGCGGTTGGACACCAGGCGGGTCAAAAAAATGCGCCCGAAGGGCGCCAAAACCCGTCGAGCGAGCCGCGGAGTCTAGCATTGCGACCATGCCGGATCTGACGCGTAATGCCGTCGACGTGCTGCCCGCGGGGCGGCTCGCCGAGCAGCTGGAGCTGGGGCGGCCGCTGCGGGTGAAGCTCGGGATCGACCCGACCACCGCCGACATCCACCTCGGCCACACCGTCGTCTTGACGAAGTTGCGCGAATTTCAGGACGCCGGGCACAAAGTCGTGCTGATCATCGGCGACTTCACCGCGCGGGTCGGCGACCCGACCGGGCGGGCGGCCTCGCGGCCGGTGCCGAGCGCCGAGGAGATCGAGGCCAACGCGACGACCTACCAGGAGCAGGCCTACAAGATCCTCGACCCGGCGCGGACCGAGGTGCGGCGCAACGGCGAGTGGCTCGACATGAACCTGGCCGACCTGTTGAAGCTGATGGGATCGACGACGGTCGCGCGGCTGCTCGAGCGCGACGACTTCCAGAAGCGGATGGCGGCGAACGCGCCGATCGCCGGCCACGAGCTGCTCTACCCGCTGCTGCAGGGCTACGACTCGGTGGCGATCGACGCCGACATCGAGCTCGGCGGCACCGACCAGAAGTTCAACCTGCTCTTCGGCCGCGACGTCCAGCACGCCTATGGCAAGCCGCAGCAGTCGATCCTCACGATGCCGATCCTGGTCGGCACCGACGGCGTGCAGAAGATGAGCAAGAGCCTTGGCAATTACGTCGGGGTCACCGACCCGCCCGCGGAGATGTTCGGCAAGCTGATGTCGATCCCCGACGAGGCGATGGACGAGTACTTCCGCCTGTTGTTGGGGGCCGAGGGGCGCCCGGACGGGCCGCCGAACCTCGCCAAGCGCGAGCTGGGGCGACGGATCGTCGATCGCTTCCACGGCGCGGGGAGCGGGGCGGAAGCCGAGGCGGCCTTCGACAAAGTCTTCGTCGAGCGCTCCGTCCCGGACGACATGCCGGTGGTCGATCTGCGTGCTTACGCCGACGACGGCGCCGAGGAGGTCCACCTCCCGCGCCTGATCGCGGGCGCCTTCGGGCTCAGCTCGAGCGAGGCGCGACGCCTAATTTCTCAGGGTGGTGTAAAACTCTCGGGCGAGCAGCTCACGACGGAGCCGCTCGACCTTCCCATAAAGGCCCTTGCCGGCCAGGTTCTGCAAGTAGGAAAGAGACGTTTCGCAGAACTTGGCGTTTCGGACTTGACGGCCCCCTGAGAAGGCGCTATATTCCGTCGCCCTCTGGGGTCCCCACGCGGGGCCCCGGCGCCTGAGAGAGACGAATCCCGTCTCGGAGGCGCAGTGGTCTTTGAAAACTGAGCAGCGTGCATCTCCGCGGGTCTTCCAATCGACCTGCGGAATGTTCAGCCCGACCCATTCGGTGCGCCAGCGTGCCGGATGGTCATTTGATTTACCTCGTCATGACGGCCGCCGTACTTGTGTACTCGGCGGCCATGAAGTCATTGACAGGCTCTCTGTAGAAGTAAATTTCACGGAGAGTTTGATCCTGGCTCAGGACGAACGCTGGCGGCGTGCTTAACACATGCAAGTGGTGCGACGAACCAGGGCTTGCCCTGGGGCAAAGCCGCGAACGGGTGAGTAACACGTGAGTAATCTGCCCCGATGACCGGGACAACCCGAGGAAACTCGGGCTAATACCGGATGATGAGCCAAGGCGTAAGCCTTGTCTCTAAAGGAAGCTTCGGCCTCCGCATCGGGAGGAGCTCGCGGCGCATTAGCTTGTTGGTGGGGTAACGGCCTACCAAGGCGACGATGCGTAGCTGGTCTGAGAGGACGATCAGCCACACTGGGACTGAGACACGGCCCAGACTCCTACGGGAGGCAGCAG
>Ga0164242_10010057_pt1 | contig 10151 bp, 15 predicted proteins | sample OricomgcompostMG_FD_108783 | JGI IMG/M metagenome (GOLD analysis project Ga0164242, IMG submission 108783) | Miracle-Growth compost microbial communities from Emeryville, California, USA - Original compost - Miracle growth compost (MG) ... | reverse complement strand
CTTTTGGCGAATGCCCCGAGGGTGGAGGGCGGCATGGTCATCGGACCTGATCGCAGCATCAGGTACTGCGCTCCCATGCCCGCCCGGGTGATCCAGTTGCGGTACAGCGTGTTGACGGTCCGGGCGCCGCGAACCCGGTAGATCGTCCGCAGCTGCAGGTGGTCCTGGAGGTTCTCACCGACGCCCGGCAGATTGACGGCCACCGGCACCTGATGCCGGGCGAGCAGCTCGGCCGGCCCGAGGCCAGAGACCTGCATCAGGTGCGGTGAGCCGATCGCGCCGGCGCTCAGGATCACCTCCTTGCGGGCGTGGACGTCGAGCAGCTGGCCGTCCCTGAGCAGACGCACGCCGGCGGCGCGATGCGTAGCCGTGGTCCAGGCACCGCGGCGCTGATCTTGGCGGACCTGGTCGTCCATCAGTAGTTGCAGCGCTTGGGTTTTGGTGTAGACGGTGAGATTGGGCCGGTGGGCGACGGGGTGCAGGAAGGCATCGGCCATCGACCAGCGGCGGCCGCGGCGTTGGTTGACGTGAAAGTAGGCGCTGCCGGTGTTGTCGCCGCGGTTGAACTCGTCGATCGGGGCAATACCCACCTCGGCAGCGGCGGCCTGCCAGGCATCCAGGATCCTCCAGCGCACCCGTGGCCGCTCGACGCGGATCTCACCATCGGTGCCGTGCCATTCGTCGGCCCCGCCGAAATAGTCCTCCAGTTCTTTGTAGATCGTCAGCGTCTGGCCGGGGGAGTCCGAACCACCCCAGCGCCAACGCTCGTCACCGGTGGCCTGCGCCCACAGCTCGTAATCGCTTGCCTGCCCGCGCATGTGGATCATGGCGTTGATCGATGAGCAGCCGCCGAGTACGCGGCCCCGCGCGTAGTGAATGCTGCGGTCGGCCAGACCAGGGTGGGGCTCGGTGGTCAAACACCAGTCGGTGCGGGGGTTGGCAATGGTGTACAGGTAGCCCACCGGCACCTTGATCCAGAACCCGTTGTCTTTGCCGCCGGCCTCGACCAGCAGCACACGGTGGTCGGGGTTGGCGCTGAGCCGATTGGCGAGCAGGCAGCCTGCGCTGCCCGCTCCCACGATGACGAAATCGAATTCGGCGACGGGACTCGAGTGCGGCAACGTTCCTCCATGGCGTCGGGTGCGTGTCCCAGTGTGCGCGATGATCGCCCGCTACGCGTACGTTTCCCGCGTCGCCGCGCGAGAACGGGCCCTCACGTCGTGAAAGATGTTGGGGTGCATATAAAACGACCCGGCGGTACGCCTCTTGCGGAGGTCACCCGTTGTCTCGCCAGGTGATCACCTGCTTGAGCGAGGTGAGGTCGTAGCCGTTGTCGGAGGTGAGTTCGGTCTGGAACAGCGTGACGCCGGCGTCGCGGAAGGTGTCGGCACTGTCGGCGTTCTGCCATAGCGTCGAGCGTTCGATGTCGGTGCCGTTGCGGCCGAACGTAACTGCCAACTCGTCCACACGGTCGCTGGATCTGCGGAACGCGTCGAGATCCTGGAACGCATGCCAGATGTCGGCGTGCCTGGCGACGGCGGGCAGCGAGCGGTTGGGTCCGGTGCCGCCGATGAGGATCGGTACCTTGCGCACGGGAGGCGGAATCAGTGCGGCGAGCCGGTTCTCGATGCGGATCAGACTCTCGTCGAACAGATCGAAGCGGGATCCGAAGGTGCCGAAGTCGTAACCGTATGTGGTGTAGTCCTTTTCGTACCAGCCTGCGCCGAGTCCGAGGATCAGCCGGCCGCCGCTGATGTGGTCGACGGTGCGCGCCATGTCGGCGAGCAGGTCTGCGTTGCGGTAGCCGATGCCGGTGAGGAGGAGCCCGATCTCGGCGTGCGACGTGATCTCGCCCCACGACGCGAGTGCGGTCCAGCCCTCGAAGTTGGCGACGTCGGGCTGCTCGTCGTTCAGGACGGGCTTGCCGTCGACGATGGCCTCCATCGCCGGGCGATGGAAGTGGTCGTAGCCGAAGACCACATCGACGCCGAGGTCGTCGGCGGCCAGGACGGCGTCGCGCCAGGTGCGGTAGTCGGGCGTACCGCCGGGCTGGATCTGTACGGCGACACGGACGGGACGGGTCATGGATGCTCCTGAATTGGGGGTCGACTCTTGAGCCAAGTTCAGCGGGTGTGGCGTTTATTCCGGATCCGCCGTCGACGTACATGCAGCACCGGCAATCCTCGGCGCCGTCCCTGGCGCACCTGGAACGCCGGACTTGCGACCCGCAACGTCGCCGACTTCGTTGACACTGGCATTGACCTCGTCAATCCGTGGGATCGAGCGACACCGTAGCGCCGTATTTCCTATCAGCCGTATTGCCAGCGAATGGTTCCGGATGGACCACAACGTATCGACGGGGTTTGCTGTCAGCTCCGCGCGGGTGTGTCTCACCGGTGATACGATTGGATGCATGGCCGAGGTAGTGACCGTCCGCGACCTGCGCAATCACGGTGGGGAAGTGCTGCGCAGAGTGGAGCGGGGTGAGCGGATCGTGGTGACGCGCGATGGTGCGGCGGTAGCCGAGCTGAGCCCGTTACCGCGTCGCAGTGTCAGTCCGACTGAACTGATTCGCCGTCGCCGAAACCTGCCGCGCGTGGACGTCGAGGCCTTGCGTTCGGATGTGGACAGTCTGATGGACCCAGCGCTGTGACGGGATCAGTCGACCAGTCGCGGGGCATGCTCGACACGTCCACCGTAGTTCTGCTCGGGCGCCTGGCGGATCCGGACGAGCTGCCAAACGAGTCCGTGATAAGTGCGATCACCCTCGCCGAGCTGTCCGTGGGCCCGCATGTCGCGCAGACGGATGCGGAACGTAGCGCCCGGCAGCAACACCTGCAGCAGGCAGAGGCCGATTTCGAAATCCTTCCGTTCGACGCCGAGAGTGCGCGGGCATTCGGGGGTGTCGCTGCCGCCTTGCGTACTTCGGGTCGCAAGCCGGCCGCTCGGGCCTACGATGCGCTCATCGCGGCCAGTGCCGTCGCGCACGGTGTGCCGTTGTACACGTGCAACCCAGGTGACTTCTCCGGCATACCTCAGCTGGATCTACGTGTGGTTACTCACCCGGACCGCTAAAGGCTGAATGTTGCCGATCTGAAAGGCGTTGGGTAACAACGTAATAGTGCATAGGTTACCGGTAGACTGGCATATTCGATTCGCGCATATTCCTCGCGACTGACGATCGCTCGGGGTTCCCGCCCTCACACGTTATGGCTGCCATCGCCAAGATCGCGTCGGTGTATGTGACCAGCGCTGCTGACGAGTGAGTCTGGCGGAACATCCGTTGCCACGACCGCGCCCGCGGCAACGACCGATCCTGAACCGATTGTGACACCAGGAGCGATAGTTGCGTTGGCCCCGATCCAGACATTCGTCCCAATATGGATCGGGGAGACGGTGATGCCATCGAATCGCTCTGTCGGTTCGACCGGATGGCCGGCGGTACAGAGCGTGACGCCTGGCCCGATCATCGTGTGGTCTCCGATTGTGATGCCTCCAAGGTCATAAAATGAACAATTCTGGTTGACGAAAACGCGGTCGCCCAGACGCAGATTCAGGCCGTAGTCGCAATAAAATGGCGGATAGATTGTGGACGTCTCAGGCAACGACTGCCCCAGGATTTCTTTCAGCAGCGAGTTGCGACCATCGACATCCGAGTGCCGTAGGACGTTCAACTGCGACGTCAGGTCCATGACAAGCTGCACCCGTTCCACCACATGGCGCGATTCGTCGGTTCCCCTGGGGATCAGCCGCGCCGAGTTCTTCTTCATGTCTCGATCCTGTCACCGGCCGCGGACATCTCGGATGGCCATGGGCTCAGACGTTCACTCCAACGGCTCGGGTGTGAAGGTGACATCGACTCCGCCCACGGTCATCGTCACCTGACCTTCGATCACCATCACCTGCGCCGAGATCCGTCGATCGACCGTCTGTGCCAGTTGCTGCACCGGTGCATGCGGTATCTGCACCACCGATAGGTTCGGCAGCCCCGCTACTTTGGGGCCGACGGTTCGCCACCAGGTGGCCACGCCGGCGGCGAACGGGAAGAGCAGCACCTGGTCGGCCTGGCTGGCCGCCTTGCCCAAGGCGCGTTCGTCGGGCTGGCCGACGTTGATCCACTCCAGGATCCGGCCGGTGTAGTCGGTGAGTCGCAAGTCCGGTACGCCGGGGGTGGACAGGCCTGGCCCGAACGCCAACTCGCCGTCGACGTCGCTGAGTCGGTGTGCGCGAAGCCCAAAAGCCAACAACCGCACCACCATCCGCTCATCGGTCTCACTGGGATGACGGGCCACGGTCAGCGCGTGATCGGCGTAATAGCCGTGATCGACATCGGAGACGCCAAGTTCGACTTTGAATACTGTTGCAGAAAGGGCCACGTCATAGTGTCCACCCAGGTGTTGCCTCCCGAACAGTTGGGCGCAGGATTGCTTCAGGCCGCCGAGCCAGACGCGAGTTCGCGTCGCCACCGATGGGCCCCGGGCACGCAACCATGCAACAGTCTCAGGTTAGGGCGGCCCGAGGCGGTACCGGGTTGGGGTGGTGGCCTTCGTGCCGAAGCGTCGAGGCGGCAGTGTGTCACGTCGGACGGCGCCAAAAACGAATAACCTTGCCGCAGTTCGTTTGCTGGACCCTGCGCGCATTCCGCAATCTGCGGTAGCAACTTGCATCCCATGCCGGTACCATTGCGTAATGAGCAAGCAGATCGCCGTTCGGCTTCCGGACGAAGTTGTCGATTTCATTGACAGGGAAGTGGACCAGCGGCACGTCGAGAGCCGCGCATCATTTGTACTCAAAGCGCTCGAACGCGAGCGTCGCCGGCTGATCGCTGCCCGCGATGCGGCGATTCTCGCCAAGCGGACCACCGCAGACGACGACTTCGATGCGCTCGCTGCCCATGCCTCCACCTTCGAACTGGATATCGATTGAGACCAATTCACGTCGCCCAGCTTGATAAGGCTCGGCCGGTTCTGGTTCTGACTCGCGAGCTGGTGCGGCCTCACCTAACCAGGGTCACCGTGGCACCGATCACCGGAACAGTTCGCGGCCTGTCGACCGAAGTTCCAGTAGGTGTGCGTAACGGGCTCGAGAAAGATTCCGTCGTCAGCGTCGACAACATTGTCACGATCCCGATTGCGGCACTGGGGCGCCAGATCGGGTTCTTTCTTCCTGATCAAGAGGAATTGCTGACGACAGCGATCCAGCACGCCTTCGATCTGGACTGACAAGCAAGGGCAACTGCCGTGCGGGAATCCAAAGATTGAGCCTCCGGGCTCCCTAGATGCGGCATTGGCCTTCCAATCGAGCACGCGTTTGATGTCGACATGCCGGAGGTAGGAGGCGATGATCTGGGGGTGGTGATTTACGACGAGATTGGGGCTACCTATGCTCAGACGCGACGTGCGGATCCACGAATCGCGGCTGCGATTGGAACTGCTCTTGGCGACGTGACGAGCGTAGTGAACATCGGGGCGGGGGCTGGTTCCTACGAACCCTCGAATACGGTTCTGGCCGTCGAGCCCAGTCACGTCATGATCAGTCAGCGTCAGCCGGAGGCCGCGCCAGCCGTGCGGGCGTTGGCAGAGGCGCTACCGCTGCGGGACAAATCCGTTGACGCCGCGTTGGCGGTGCTCACCGTCCATCATTGGAAAGATGTGTCAGCGGGCATTTGGGAAATGCAGCGGGTAGCGCGCTGCCGCCTAGTCTTCTTCACGTGGCGTCCCGAGATGATTGCCCAGTTTTGGTTGCTCCGGGATTATCTGCCTGCCGCAGCCGCAGCCGATGCTGAGGTGGCGGTTCCGTTGGAAACTCTTGTCGCGGCGGTGCCGGGGTCTGAGATGCACGTTGTCTCAGTGCCCGTTCCGCATGATTGCGCCGACGGGTTCGGGGCCGCCTATTGGCGACGCCCGCATGCCTACCTCGATCCCGAGGTTCGGGCCGGGATATCAATGATGGCCAGGACTAATCCGGCCGTGCTGGCGCCGGGTCTTAGTCGACTCAAGGACGATCTCGCTTCTCAACGATGGCAACGGACTTACGCAGAGCTATTGGATCATGATGTTCTCGATGTCGGCTACTGCACGGTGACCATCGATCTCTAGGAAATGCGCTGCCTGGAAAAATTTCGTTCATATGAAATATGTTGTGGTGCAATGGGATAACAGTCCTATGCGCCGCTCGACAGTACGGAGCGCGCAGGTCGACGTACGACATTGATATCGCGCCGTCGATGGAGTTGGGCAATTTGCAGCGCCTCTCCGCGGCGCTGCGTGAACTCGGTGCGGGGATCCGCGTCGACGATCTACCGGATGGGCTGCCATCCGACTGCTCCCGGCGAATCTCTACGAGGCATGCGGATGCTGAATCTACGCACACCGGGCGTGCGATTGACAGCGTCAGAGTCAAGGTGGCCGCATTGGATGACGTGATTGTGTCAGAGGCTGCGCCGGCGCGGGGTCAAGGATCTCGATGCGCTACCGGAATTGATCGACCTCGCCAGGCGCGATCGGAAAGGCAAGGGGTAGGCGCTGAAATCTGTTGCAGCACAGGGATTAATCTGATGAACAGGTCGTACTTTACTGGTAATCCTCCATATTTGATTCCGCCGTATTCCTCCGCTGGATTGGGCTGGGCGGGACGGGGTAGTGCTCAGGACTCTCAGTAGCAGTGCCGTTCTTCGGAACGAGGCGAGGCGAGCAATGGCCGACGCTCAGTAACGTTTGTTGGCGATGAGTAGTCGCGGCGGCATTCGGCAACAGTTGACTTGTACGCCTATTAGGCAGACAATAGGTTCGTGGCTACGAAGTCGGAACGTTTCGCGGTGCGCCTGACACCTGAGCAGGATGCACTCATTCGTCGTGCCGCGGAGGTCGAAGGGACCGACCTGACCACATTCACTGTGTGCGCCACTGTGGCGCACGCCCGAGATGTGCTCGCTGACCGCAGGCACTTCTTGCTCGATGATGCCGCCTGGGCGGAGTTCAACGCTCTGCTCGATCGTCCCGTCCAATACAAGCCAGCATTGGCGAAAATGTTCGCCAAGCCGTCCTTGTTCGACCTCGACGAGTGAGTGGTTACAACCTCCCACGACCGATCAGCGAGTCGGACGACGTCGCCGCATTCAGTAGCGGTGAACCGACCTTGGATGACTACCTTCGTTCGCGAGCACTGAATAACCACGCCAGCGGTGCATCTCGCTGTTTTGTCACCTGCCACGACGGCAGGGTTGTCGGGTACTACGCACTAGCTTCTGGGGCAGTGTCCCATGCTGAGTTATCCGGCAAGTTCCGCCGCAACATGCCCAATCCGATTCCGGTGATCCTGTTGTCACGCTTGGCCATCGACCGCAAACACCAAGGCTGCGGATTGGGCGAGAACCTGCTCCGTGACGCGATCGCCCGCTGTGACCAGGTGGCCGATCAGATCGGTGTCCGCGCAATTCTCGTGCACGCCATCCACGACGAAGCCCGTAACTTCTACACCCGCTATCAGTTCGAACCGTCGCCCACGGACCCGCTGCACCTCATGCTGTTGATCAAAGACGCCAAGGCCAGCGTCGCCGGACTGTGAGAAGAAGAGAGCACGGAGCAATGCCGTCGCGAGATAGTCGACGACATGGTCGCTGCCGGCGGCAACCGCGCCCACCTCGAATCGCTGACCGATGAACAGTTCACGCGGATGATCGCGATCATCACACTTACTAGCGCTGACGCATTGCGTCAGTTAGATCCCGATGGCGCGGATGCGCTGCTTACCGCTGCGAGGGAATCCGCTGGCATCGTCGATCGAGAACTGCGACGCGTTACTCTTTCCGATGGTACGGGGGTCTTGGTCGATGGTAGCTGTGGCCAGACCGACGAGGAGCTTCGCGATGCCTTCGAAGCTAATGCACGCAAGTAACCGCCTCATCGACGTCACCGCGATTTGTCGCCCCTCAGCCAGCAGTGTCCGCGGCCTGCCTGCCCGGGGTAGCACGCCCAGCAACGAGTACTCAAAACACAACGAAAACCGCTGTACCCGGATCGGCTTCGGCCGACGATCAAACGGTGGGCTCGACACTTTTACGAGCCGGCACACCCACCCGTCGATCCGGCGTTGCTTGCGCTGCCCGGTCCGGCGAACATCTAGCCATTCATGGCCTGCAGAGTGGCTGGCGCCGCTGCCACCTCGTCGTAGCATCTGTCCGGTCTCAGTGCAGCTGGTAGGCGAGGGTATTCTCAAAACCATTGGGCCACAACCATAGACGGAGTTCTTTACTGGTAATCCGCCATATTCGATCCCGTCGCATTCCACCCGGCCGCGAGGTGGCGCGGCAAAGTTGGAACAGCTTCACGACTCTCGCGCTGATGACTATTTTCAGGCAGTTCGGGCGAACCGTCGAGCCGGGCTGTAGCTTGGAGATTTGAGGTTCCCCAGAAAAAGTGGACACGGTTAGCTTGATTGCTGACGTGCTCGTGAGGCGATCTCGAAGTCGATGGGTGAGATCATCCCGAGCGAACTGTGTCGCCTGTCATGGTTGTAGAATCTGATGTAATTGTCAAGTCCCGCAGTGAGATTCGCGTATGTGGTGAAAGCGTGGCGTTTGTAGTACTCGTGCTTGACCGTCGACCACAACGACTCGGCACCCGCGTTGTCCCAGCAGATCCCGGTCGCGCCCATGGAGCGCAGCAAGCCATGCCCAGAGCAGGCCTGAGCCATGTCATGGCTGGTGAATTGACTGCCCCTGTCCGCATGCAGGATCGTGCCGGCCACCCCGCCGCCACGAGTGAACACCGCGGCATCAACAGCCGCCTCGACCAACTCGGTGCGCATGTGATCGGCCAGCGACCAGCCCAGCACCCGCCGCGAGTGCTCGTCACGGATCGCGCACAGGTAGGCGTGCCCTTCACCGCAGGTCAAATAGGTGATGTCCGACGTCCAGACAGCGTCGGCGCGGCCCCGGTCGAAGTCGCGGCCGACCCGATCCGGCGGGAACGACGCCGTCGGGTCCACCACCGTGGTCTTGACCTTGAACGTGCGGGGACTGATGCCCTCGATGCCCATTTCCGCCATGATCGCCGCGACGGTGTTCTGCGAGACCGTGACGCCCGCGGCATGCAGGTCGGCGGTGATCCGCGGCGACCCGTACGTGCGCTTGGATGCTTGCCAGTGCGCGAGGATCTTCACCTCCAGGTCTCGGCGCCGCTGCTGATGCGCTGACAGCTCGGTACGGCGATGCCGGGCTGCCCACGCATAGAACCCCGACCGTGAAACACCCAGCAGCTGTGTAAGATTCGATACATCGTGGTCGGCGCACTCCGCAGCGATGAGCTCGAAACGACTCACTTGTGTTGCTGTGCCGCAAAGTACGCCGATACTTTTTTCAGGAACGCGATATCACGATCCTTGTCGGCGACCTCCGCGCGCAGCCGGATCAGCTCGGCACGCTCGCCCGCCGACAGGTCCCCATCGGGGGGCACTGTGCGCGCCGCGGCAGCAGCCCCATCCCGGATACGTTCGGCAGCCACCCATTTCCGCAACAGATTCTCATGCAGATTCAGCTCCCGGCCGACCTCGGCAACCGGCCGACCGCTATCGATCACCCGCCGAGCAGCCTGCACCTTGAACTCCGCCGTAAACGACCGACGAGTCCTGGACATACCCACATCCTCCCAGCAGAACCCCATGCCCCGCTATCTCGGGTGTCCACTGAAACTGGGGAGGCTCAATTTGTTTGCTGCGCTGGCCGATCTGACTATTGGGCCACCCAGACTCGGCGTTACATGTAACATGGCGCCATGGCGGTGAGGGAAAGGGTCGGCGAGTACCGACGGCGGATGCGGGAGCGGGGCCTGCGGCCGCTGCAGGTCTGGGTGCCCGATGTGCGCACTGAGAGTTTTGCCGCTGAGGCGCATCGTCAGGCTTCGTTGGTCGTACGAGCGGACGAAAGCTCCGATGACCAGGACTTCATTGAGGCCATCTCGACGCCATGGGACGAGGAGTGAACAGAGGGGAGATCTGGACCGTAGCGGGGGGCGTCTACGCGACCAAGTCGCGTCCCGCGGTGATTGTTCAGGATGACCTCTTTGATGCCACGAGTTCAGTAACTGTTGCTCCGATGTCCAGCACGCTGTTGGATGCGCCGTTGATACGCATCCGGATTGCCGGCGGAGAAG
>Ga0164242_10010056_pt1 | contig 10151 bp, 4 predicted proteins | sample OricomgcompostMG_FD_108783 | JGI IMG/M metagenome (GOLD analysis project Ga0164242, IMG submission 108783) | Miracle-Growth compost microbial communities from Emeryville, California, USA - Original compost - Miracle growth compost (MG) ... | reverse complement strand
CCTAAAAAAATTATTGCACCTGGTTTATTGGGTAGCAACCTGAATAAACTGACTCTTTGCTGATAATACGTAGAAAACATCGTGTCAGATAGTCCTGCCGGGACTTGCTGTGCCTGAGTGCCACTAGGTAAGGTCAGGATACAAAAAACAAACAAAAAGTAAATAACTGCCTTTTGCTTAACGGATGGCCTGAAAGTTACATTCAATAGCGTGTGTATCATACTGGAGATTTCATTTTGCAGATTGGATCTGCCTTTTATTAAGAAGAAACAGTACACTGGTTTACTATTTGCAAATATAATATGTATGACATAATAAAAAAAATAAAGAATGCGTATGAATGATTAAGTCTGTAAATTTGTTACAGTATATTGATTATTAATTTATTATAATTATTTATGCTGATTTGTTATGTTAAGGATACAATGGAAATATTACTTTTTCCACTTGCTTTTTTATGTACCTGAATCTGTACGTAGATTCTTTCGGTCATTTCTTGAACGTGGGAGATGACCCCTACTTTTCTGCCCTGATTGTGCAGCCTTTCCAGTGCGTCCATGGCTATGGATAAGGTAGTAGGATCTAAGGAACCAAACCCTTCATCAATAAACAAAGACTCCACTTTTAACCGGTGCGATGAAAGCGAGGCCAGGCCAAGGGCCAGGGCCAGGGAGACCAAAAAGGATTCTCCGCCAGAAAGGGAATAAACGGAACGGACTTCGTCTGCCATATCCTGGTCTATGACCTGAATAGCCAGAGAGTCCCTGACTCTGGACAGCAGATAGCGTTTGCTGAGTACCTGTAAATGTTGATTGGCATACCCGAGTAGTAAATCCAGGGTATATTGCTGGGCAATTTCCCTGAATTTCTTACCATCACTTGATCCAATCAGGTTATTAAGTGCTGCCCAGTCATTAAAGATCTTTTGCTGTTTATCAATCGCCTTTTGAAGCGTTCCCTGTTTTTGTTTATTTTGTAAGTCTGTATCCAGTTTGAATTGCTGCTCCAGCATATTTTTTCGTGTCACTTCCAGGAGCGCATTTTGCTGGGTCAACAGCTCATTAATTTCGGGGACTGTTCGAACCACTGTTGCAGAAGCCAGATGATTTTGCAGGTCCTTTTCACGTTCCGACAAACTGACTTTTGCGGAGTGTAACTCCTGCATTGCCGAATGAATGGTCATTTCGTTTAAGGTAATCCAATTATCTGTAAATTGTAAAAGTTCGTTCAGTTCGGTTTCTTCCAGCTTGATAAATCCTTCTTTCGTTTGACCGTTCTCGTTGAAAGTTTGTATCCAGTTTTGAATTTTTTGTTCCAGATTGAGCTTTTGTTCCTCTGCTTTTGTCAGGTTATGCTTTACAATGGATAATTCTTTAGCGCATTCATTCCACTGAAACTCCAGTGTATCAGCATGTGCTTTATCTGCCTGCAAATTCTGTTCTGTCTGGTCAATAGCCGCCTGCAGTGATTTTTCCACACTTTGCACGGACCTGCCATCAAAAAGGAGGTTTCTTTGACGGGTCAGCTCCTCCATATCTGCCTTTTGCTGATGCACCTTTTGCTGCAACTGTTCTAATTGGATATCCAGTCCCGCTAATTCTCTTTCATAACCCTTAATTTCTGTTTTAAGCGTTTCACTTTTTCCAAGGATTTCTACCGTCTGATTTTGTCTGGATTTCCAGTCAGCTGAGAATTTTTGAATAGCACTGACAAAATTTTCAGGAGATTTTTGCCAGTTGTCAAACCAATCCGCAGTTGGAAAATAAGGATTAAGCTGATTTTGAAGTTCCTTTAATCTGGCAGATGCTGCCTGCAAACTTTCCGTATGATGGCTGAGTTGTTGTGATTGTAATTCAGACTTTGTATGTAAATTATTTAGCTGTGTCTGAAGTGAGGCTGATTGCTCTTTTTGGGCATCTATTTTTTGCAGAGTACTTTCCTGCTTTCCTTTTAGAGACAGGACTGTGGACTTCTGCAGCTGAAACTGATTGAGTTTTTCTTTGGTTTCCTTTAATTGTTGTTGCAGAAAATCGGGAATGGAATTGTTCCCGATGTTTTGCCGGGATACAGTCAGGGCCTGGCTAGTCGTCTGCCAGTTTTTGAGCGCATTTTGATATTCTATATGCTTTTGCTCAAGTTGAGATTTTAGTCTGCTTTGTTGATCCTGCTGAATGCTGATGGCCGTATGTAAAGAAGTGACTTTCTGCTGCGTCATGGAAAGCGCTGCACTGGCCGCGGAAAACTCCTCTTTGAGGGTATGGATTACCTGATCCCCTAATGCTAGGTGCGACTGGTCAGCATATGGATGACTCGTGCTTCCGCAAACAGGACACGGATCTCCCTCGGTTAAGGTTAATCGAAGTCGCTCTGTATTTTCCGCATGGCGAAGGGTCGCTTTTTCTATGAGTTCCTGAGTAGTTTGCACCTGGATGGCTAAATGATCAAGCGTTGGTTGTAAGGCTGTAAGCTCATTTTCTAATGAAAGTATTAAATGTTGATTTTCTGATAATTGCTTTTCGGTTGCGTCTTTTTCTGTTTGCGTTTTTAATAGAACTTCAAATAACAACTGCGCCCTTTCCAGACTTCTTTGCGTCTCAGAAAGCGTGTCTAGTTTGTTTTCCAGATCCTCGGTGTCAGTTTGACTTAATTGCGATTGTAGGTGCTGTTGTGCTGTTTGTAGATTTTTCAGTTCCTTATTTGTCGCTTCAATTTGCTGTTGCAAATCTGCAATGGCGCTTCTAATGGATGCTAAGCTCAGATGGAGCTCCTTAATTGTCTGCTGGTCTGCCTGGCTTTTGTCCAGAAGTTCTCTGGCCTGATCCAGCCGGTTAATAATCAGTGAAGTTTCTTCCGCTATTTTTTGGCGGTCCTGATTTTGATTCGACCAGTTTTGCAGGCTTTCCAAAGTGGCTGATGCAGCACTCAACGCTTCTGCCACTTTATTTTTATTGAACTCCTTTTCTTTTTTATTATTGAATAAATCGTCCTGGTTATTTTGTATTCCTTTGAGATGGGTGCCCGCTGTTTCTATTTTTGTATCCAGCGTACTGGCTTCAAGGAGTCTGGGACGGGCCTCTTTCAGTGCCTGCTCCTGGCTGACTTTTTGATGCTGGAGTTTTTGTAAATTCTCTGCGGCTATTTGCCTGTCAGTGGTCATTACGGACAGTTTTTGATCCAGCGTCTGCTTGCTTTGATGTAGCGTTAAAAAGGCCCCTGTCTCTTCTAACAGGCGCCTCTGATCATTTTTTATAGGAAGCACCGCTTTAACCCTTTCAAGTTGTTTGACGGTATCTGCTAATTGATCAGTTGCGCTTTGAGCCTTATTTACCTGTTCGGAAGCTTTTGTCTTTCTTTCCAGTAACAGCTCTTTTTGCTGTTGCCAGGTGATGTCTTTTTCCAGTGCGGCTATCTGATTTTGAAACTGCTCCTTTTTTGTTAGCTGATCTGCAATCAATACTTTTATTTCACTGATTTGGTCTTCAGTGAGTAGTTCAATGCCAGCGGCTTTATTTTGCAGGGATTTAAGTGCGTCCTCTTCTAACTTATAGTGTTCATATATTTTTTGGGAAATTTCAGAATAAATCTGTGAGCCCGTGAGCTTCTCCAGCAAGGCAGATTTCTCTTCTTTATCGGCTTTCATAAAGGCGGTGAAATCACCTTGGGCGAGTAAAACGCTTCGGGTAAACTGATCAAAATTCAGCCCGACCAGGCGTTCAATTTCTTTTTGGATGACAGATTTGGTTCCGGGAACTTCTCTGTCTTTTGTAAGATTGATAAGCGTATGGGTATAGGCCAGGAGTTTGCCGGTGGCTTTCTGGTGGGCTCTTCTGACGCTCCAGGTGGCTTCATAATGGTCTGCGTCTATGCCTACAAAACGAACAGTCGCACTGCCATTAGCGGTTCCGTCTCTTAATATTGATCTGGGATCACCTTGAGCTATATTTTCTCCGGAGCTGTCCTGAAGTGAAATTCCAATACTTTTGGCCTGTACATACCGGGGCGTTCTGGCATATAAAGCCAGGCAAAGGGCATCTAAAATAGTAGACTTACCGGCTCCTGTTGGGCCTGTGATCGCATAAATACCTGCTCCGTTAAGCGGCTCACTGGTGAAATCTATCGTATTTTCTCCTTCCAGTGAAGCCAGGTTACTGATCTTGATTTGTAATATTTTCATTAGGCTTCCTTTTTTTGGTTGACCTCACGCACTGTTTGTTGAAATAATTGGACCAGCGAAGCCGGGGGCGTGTTTTGGTATAGGTGTTGATAGGCCCGCTCGAATATCTCTTGGGGGCCTAATACAGAGAGGTTTTCTTCCAAGAGTGTCTGTGCTCCTGCTTCAGCTGTTTTAGCCGGGTATCTTACATCAATTTTAGCCAGTCTTATATCTTTGGTTACCAGTGCATTATCTATTTGGTGGCGTAATCCTGGCCGAGGCTCATCCAACAAAATTCTGACTTCCAGATATGGCGGATATTCTGTAGGGTTTTCTTTTTGTTTTTCCGGGAGTAATTCCAGCTCTTTGAGTACGATTGGTAATGGCTGGTGTTTTTTCGGAACGCTTAGTAAGGGGACACTGATAGGGATTTCAATGGAATGAACGTCTGCTATGCCCGTTTTGTCCAATTCAAATGTTATTAATTGATGTTTATAATGCTGCTCGGAAAAGGATAACGGAATGGGACTGCCTGAATACCGGATATGTTCTTTGCCTCCTAATTTCTGGGCTTTGTGAATATGTCCCAGGGCAACGTAACAGAGATCGGCACTGAACGCATTTAAGGGAATACATTCAATGCCGCCCATAATGGCTCTTTCACTGTTATCCATATCTGTAATCTCTGCCTGGGCTGCGTGTAAATGTCCTAAGGCAATGATTGATTGATCTTTGGTTTTTCTAGAGAGAATATAATTCAAAGCCTGTTTATAAAATTGCACGACGCCTTGGGTATAGGTCTGCGTAGTTGAATGGCCATTTTCATCTCTTTCTGAAACGGGATAATCTCCGGCCCTTAAATAAGGCACGGCCAGACACCAGGCAACTATCTGCCTCCTTTTGTCGAAAATCGGAATGCTGATCTTATCAAAATTGATTTGTCCCGATTGGTCTTTTTCGATGGTTCCAACAATGTGAATATTGGAGGATTCCAGTAAGGGTCTGGGTGCTTCAAGCCTTGTAGGAGAATCATGATTGCCTGCCGTAATGATGATCTGAAGATCCGGAATTAACCTGGTAGCCTGATTTAAGAAATGGTAGAAGAGCCTGGTGGACGCAGCTGAAGGGTTTGAAATATCAAAAACATCCCCCGAGATGAGCAGAAGTTCTATTTGTTCCGTATGTAAAGTTTGTATTAACCATTGCAGAAACTGTTCATGCTCATACGTTCTGTCATATTCATAAAAAAGTTGCCCTATATGCCAATCAGCTGTATGTAAAACCTTCATAATGTGTTTAAATCCTTTATAATGTAAAAGAATGGCTCTTATCAGAATAGAAAAATCAGCCCTGTAAATTTAGAAATATTCAGTGAATTTAAGCGGATGCCAAAGCAGTATTTACGCACAATCATTGCTGTTTTTACAGCGGTGCCAGGCTGTTACATGAGATGTGGCCATTATCCGCTATTTTGGGGCTGCGTTAGGAAAATTTCTGAGGAAATTGCCTAAATTGCAATGGGTTATCCGTTTAAACAGGCTGCAAACGAAAAATTATCATGAAACAGACAGAAGCGTTAATCGCAAAGATTAAACAGTTTAGGGATGCAAGGGACTGGAAGCAATTTCATAATGCGAAGGATCTTTCTATGGCGCTGTCCATAGAGGCCTCGGAATTGTTGGAGCTATTCTTATGGAAGGATGCGCAAAGTGCGGATCCCAATAAAATAAAGGAGGAACTGGCGGATGTTTTGATATATGCATTTTTGTTAATGGATAATCAGGGGCTTGATTTGACTGAAATTATTGAGTCTAAACTCAGGCAAAACGAACAAAAGTATCCTGTGGAAAAGGCAAAAGGGTCTGCTAAAAAATATAATGAATTATGAGCGTGGAACAGCCGTTTAAAATCAATCGATACGATTTTAATGTAAAGACCATTGAGCTGATAAAGAGTTCAAATGAATATTTTGAGAAAAATCTCTGGCCATTGGTCTATATTTTAAAGGATGAACAAAAAAAACTGGCTTATGTAGGAGAGACTACGGATACCATAGAGCGTATGAAAGCGCATCTTAAAAACGAAAAAAAACAAAACCTGTCAGAAGCTTTTTTGATATCCAGTAACAGATTTAATAAGTCTGCCACGCTGGATATTGAATCCAATCTGATTAAATACATCTCTGCTGAAGGAGAGATGCAGTTGATTAATGGAAATATTGGTATTGCCAACCATCATTATTTTCAGCAAAGAGAGTTGTATGAAAGTATATTTGAAGGGATTTGGGAAGAACTGCTGGCCCTAAAGGTGGTTCGGAAAACTTTAAAAGAGATTGATAATTCTGACCTTTTTAAATATTCTCCTTATAAGGCCTTAAGTGTTGATCAGATCCTTTCGTTAAAAGAAATTTTGCGTGCCCTCGCCTCCGACAAGATTAAAAATATAATGGTGCACGGCGGCGCTGGTACCGGAAAGAGCGTGCTGGCAATCTTTCTTTTTAAACTGCTAAATACGGATCTGGACACCTTTAAATTTTCAGAATTAGGCCCTGAAGAACAGGAGATCATTGATTTAGTTAAAGCCGTGAAATTTCGGTATCCTAATTTAAAGATGGGACTTGTCATCCCCATGAGTTCTTTCAGGAAAACAGTCGCTAAAATTTTCGCAAGTGTAAAAGGCTTAGAGAGGTCCTGGGTACTGGGTCCCGGGGATGTTGCCAAGCAGACCTATGATATTTTGCTTGTTGATGAATCGCACAGGCTCAGAAGGAGAGTGAATCTGGGGACATTATTTGGAAGTTTTGATAAAAACAGCCAGCGTCTTGGACTAGACCCACATACGACTTCTGAATTACAGTGGGTTCTTCATCAATCCTCCAAGGATATCTTGTTTTATGATGCGGGACAGAGCATCCGACCTTCAGATGTTCAAAAGGCCGAATTTGACCTTGTCTGTGCCGCAGAAAATACAAGTGTACTTAAATTAAAAACCCAATTACGTTCAAAAGGAGGAAATGAGCTGGTAGACTTTATTAAAGCCTTGTTACAAATTGACCAACCGGCAAAAGATACTTTAAGGAAAATTGACGTGCGCGGTTATGAACTTTTTCTTTTCGATTCTCTTTGGCAATTAAGGGAAGAACTGGAGAAGAGAGAAAAAAGCCTGGGGTTATGTAGACTGGTAGCAGGCTATGCGTGGCCATGGACTTCTAAAAAAGATAAATCACTTTTTGATATTGAACTGGATGGGGTTCAGCTCAGATGGAATACCACTAGTGAGGACTGGATTAATAGTGTAACTGCTGCATCAGAAGTTGGATGTATTCATACGGTTCAAGGATATGATCTAAACTACGTAGGTGTTATATTCGGACCGGAAATTACTTTTGATGAAACAACTGGCCTGATTGAAGTAAATAAGGAGAATTATAAGGACCGCACTGGAAAAAGTAGCATCCGGGATCAAAGAGAACTGCATGAGTATATACTGAATATTTACAGTACCTTGATTTTGCGGGGAATTAAGGGTGCATTTATTTACGTATCAGATTCGGCATTGAAGGCCTATTTTGCCAGATATATGGAACTGTTTAGCTCCGTTAACGCTGTGGGACACAAAAGGAAAATCCCGTTGATTCATTTAGAAATCGAACAAAAGCAGCTAATTGAAGTGTCAAAAGCCGCTATTGAGGTTGATGTAAGTGATATTATAAATGGAACAGAGCGTGTTATAGCCTGTCAGATCAATAAAACCGCTGAATGGGATAATGATCCGTCATTGGCATTATTTCGTATTGTTCATGAGGAACAGGAGCCCGTTCAAAAAACTGCCTCGGATCCGACAATAGATGAGACATTGCCGCAAGGTATCTGGTATGCAGCAGAGCAGCAGGTTATATATGAAAAAAGATCCTGGCTGCCGAAAAACTTATCTCTTTCCAGGTTTGTGACCATGAAGCTCAAAAAAGAGACCGGAGAGGCGTATATTGTAGTCGCCCGTTTTGAAAAGCTTTTATCTGAGATTTAAACCCGCTTGTAAAGGTTTATTCTCCGGTAATACGCATCAAATTGCCTCCTGATATTATTGAAAGGTCGCTGTGTAATGCTATTTAATTTTTTTTAAGGTAGTCTCTATAATAACTGCAGGTATTGTAGAGCGCTTTGGTAAACTCGCTACTACTGTATTGAGTGCTGAGTGTTTTAAAATAGGGGTTCGTTAAACTATAGGCAAAGTAATTTAGATCTTCATAATCCTTTTCGTCCATATCGGCACATCTTTTCTGCCAGCATTTAGCGGCGCCGAAGATGCATTTTGCTTTTAAGGTAGCCGTCTTGGCAGCCTTTGCTGCCAGATTGAAATATTTCTCAGCGGTATAAAGTCCATAATATTCCTGAAAGACATTTGGCAGCTGGTCTCTTTGCGTAGTTTTATAATATTTATATTCGTCTGAAGTGCTATGATAATAAATGAATAGGTGGGGAGCTCTGCCATAATAGGACATGGCATATAGCCCTAAGGCATATTTATAGAGTGCTAGTGTATTGTTGGAGTCTGAAGCTATGGCCTGCTGCAGGGCTGCCATTTCTTTTGCAAAGCTATATTTAGTGGTGATGATACTGGTATCCTGGTGGTAAATAGTGTCCGTGATGTCAAGAATATGCATCTCAAAGGGATAGGACAGACTGTCCAGGTGAGGAACGTTTTTTAAAATAGCTGCAGCTGACTTAAAATCAAATGCGCGCAGATATTTAGTGCCTTCTAATTCCTTTAGGGTGCTTTCATTGTAATAGGTGTTATTGACGAGCCATTTATCAAAGGGGGAATGATTACTGTTGTCTAAATAGGACTGGATTTTATGTAAGGAGGTTATATCCATTTTATCCAATAACTGGCCCGGGCGGTCGGTCAGTGACACATCCACACGATATTTTGATGGAACGGATTTGAAGTCAAAGAAATTAATATAAGAATAACCGTGGCTGGTGGTGTTTTCTCTTCGGCTGTGGGCCATACAATATAAAGCCTTAATCGTATCTTTTTGTGCCAGATATTTGGGTGCCAAAAGCAAATTCATGACAGAATAGAAGTTTTGATTCCTATCTGAGTTACTGTCAGCCAGCATATCCAGTTTTTTTAATTGCGGTAAAAGCAGGGTTTCTGTTTCAGAGGTGATAATGTCTTGATTTTTAATAATCTTCAGGATTTCAAATACCTGAAATAACTGGCTTTCTTCATTATTCATACCAGATGATTTGGCGAGCGACATTTCCCTGGACATCTGCTCTACATCATCCAGCATATAACTGATATAAGCAGAGGATAAATGCCAGAATGCCGGTGAACCTGATTTTTGATCTTTAATCATTTTTTGTGAAAATGCATTTAATTGTCCGAGGTATCCTGGATAGGTTTTTCTAACTGAATCTGATAAATACGCCTGCATTGCTGCCGGCTGACCCTCAAAGTATTCAAAATAGCTTAAGTACTCAATTTTATTGGACTGATCAATATTATAGGTCAGGTAGCGCTCTTCCATTTTATTGATTTCCCTGTTGAAAATGACATCCAGGCCTTTAATCGCTGGATCTAAAGCATATGCTTTTTTTATGAGTGGGAGGGCTTTGTCCGTTTCTCTGAGTGCTTGCATGATGGTCATCACGGCCCGCTCACGGTCATTACTGCATAATTCGTACGCTGACTGTAGAACAGTTTTGCTGTTTTTAGGCTGCTCATGGCGGATACTCCATAAAAAGGACAACATGGCCGTCTGTTTAACTCCGTCCGGCCCGGTAAATAATTTTGAGTATAAATAGGCCGCTTGCGGGTAATTGTTCCTTCTGAAGTATACGCCTGCTTTGAGGCCGAGACTTCGGTAATCCGACAAAGTTCTGGAATTGGATGAAGCATTGCCTATCAGGCTGTCATATAGTTTTAGCGTACGGTCATATTTTTTATTATAGAAAGCGAGTCGGAGAATCTGGAAGGCATATCTTGATTT
>Ga0164242_10010055_pt1 | contig 10152 bp, 8 predicted proteins | sample OricomgcompostMG_FD_108783 | JGI IMG/M metagenome (GOLD analysis project Ga0164242, IMG submission 108783) | Miracle-Growth compost microbial communities from Emeryville, California, USA - Original compost - Miracle growth compost (MG) ... | reverse complement strand
GGCGATCAGCTCTCGACTCGGCAGCGAATAGAGCATGCCGTCATGCCCCATCGCGATGCCGTCATCGACCGCGATCGTGTTGAATTCCTTGGCGACGCCGCCCGCCGCCTCGATCTCGCGCGCGACCAATTGGCCGAGGTCTTTCAGATGGACGTGCCCCGGCACGAACTGCGTGAAGCTGTTGGCGATCGCGATGATCGGCTTGCCGAAATCCGAATCCTTCATGCCGGTGGCGCGCCACAGGCCGCGTGCTCCGGCCATGTTGCGGCCGTGGGTGGTGGTACGGGAACGATAAGCGGGCATGCGAGGGGCCTATGGATCGGGAAGGGCAGGGGACAAATTTGCCCTTGCCTCCCCAATGGGCTCAGCGCAAGTTTATGTTTCCTGTACGCGCAAAGGCGAAATTTTGTTCGTCAGATCTTCATGACGTCGATCACCGCCTGCGCGAAAGCCTGAGGGGCCTCTTGCGGCAGATTGTGCCCGATCCCGCCCGTGATCGTGCGGTGCGCGTAGCGGCCGCTGAACCTGACGCGATAAGCGGCGGGTTCGGGATGCGGTGCGCCGTTGGCATCGCCTTCCATCGTGATCGTCGGCACGGTGATCACCGGCCCCGCGGCGAGCTTCTGCTCGATCGGCTGGTAGCGTGCCTCGCCTTCGGCAAGCCCCAGGCGCCAGCGATAATTATGGACCGTGATCGCGACATGGTCAGGATTGGCGAATGCCGCCGCCGAGCGCGCGAAGGTGGCGTCGTCGAAATCCCATTTTGGCGAGGCCAGCTTCCAGATCAGCCGCGCGAAGTCATTCGTATATTTCGCATAGCCGTCGCGGCCGCGGTCGGTCGCGAAATAGAATTGATACCACCATTGCAACTCGGCCGCGGGCGGCAGCGGATTGTGCCCTGCGGCCTGGCTGCCGATCAGGTAGCCGCTGACTGAGACCAGCCCCTTCACACGGTCCGGCCAGAGCGCGGCGATGATGTCGGCATTGCGCGCACCCCAATCGAAGCCGGCGAGTATCGCTTGTCTGATCCCGAGCGCGTCCATCATCGCGATTGTATCCACCGCGAGTGCGGCGGGCTCGCCGTTGCGCCTGGTTTCGGCGGAGAGAAAGCGCGTCGGCCCGAAGCCGCGCAGATAAGGGACAATCACGCGATAGCCCTGGGCTGCGAGCCGCGGCGCGACATCCTCGAAGCTGTGGATGTCATAGGGCCAGCCGTGGAGCAGGATCGCCGCCGGGCCGCTTGCCGGGCCATATTCGGCATAGGCGATGTCCAGCAGGTCGGTCCTGACCGATTTGAGCGACGGGATCGCCGGGACGGCGGCGGCGACGCGAGGAGCGATGCCGATAGCGGCGGTGGCGACGGCAGCGCCGAGAAGGCGGCGGCGGGTGGGGTCGATTTCAGCCATGCGCGCGCCCTAGCCGCTGGTACGTTGCCGAAACAAGTCGGTGGGATCGTAAGGCAGACGGATGGTTCCGGTCCGGCGACGGACGTCTTAGGAGCCGTGCGCATGGCATCCTTTACCCGGACGGATCCGCGGCGGCTGGTCGACGAAGGCGAATGCGTCGCCTCGGTCCTGCTCGCGATCCTGCTCGCGCATCTGATCGGCGCGTCGAACGTCTCCTGGGCGGCTTTCTCGGGCTATATGGTGATGCGCGGACATATCGCGGAAAGCCTGCTGCGTGGCGTGCTGCGGGTGGTGGGCACTGCGGCCGGCGCGGCGCTCGGCCTGGCGATCACGCCGCTCGTGGTCGGAAATCTCATTCTGACCTCGCTGGCGTTGGCGTCGATCGGCGGCGTGATGCTGTATGCCGCGCTCACTGGAAAGCGGGCTTATGCCTGGCTGTTCGTCGGGTTGACCTTCGTCATGATCCTGCTCGACAAGAGCCAGCATCCGGGCATCGCACTGAGCGAATTCGCGCGCACGCGCCTGCTGGAGGTGGTGGCGGGCACGTTCGCCTGTATCCTCGTCAGCACCATCTCAACCCTGACGCTGCGCCGTATCTGGCCCGCGCAGCGCAGCGCCGCCGCAGCGGGGATGGGGTGGCATCCCAATGCGGCGCGCCATGCCGGACAGGCGGCGGCCGCGCTGCTGATTCTGCCCGCGTTGGGGCAGGCACTGCATCTTCCGGCGTTGGCGCAGAGCGCGGTCGCGATCATGGCGGTGATGATCGTGCCGGTGAGCAGCATCGGCAGCAGCGGCTTCGTGGCGGTCAGCCGTCGCCTGATCAACCGCGTCGCAGGATGCTTCGCGGGCGGATTGCTCGCGGCCCTGTTCCTGTTCTTGGGGCATGACGCTTGGCCGATTCTCCTGCTCGGCACGATTCTCGGCGTCGCGGCGGGGCGTCACCTGGAGAATGGCAAGGGCACGCTCGCTTATGCCGGCACCCAATTCGTGCTCGCGGTGCTTGTGACCCTGGTGCCCGACGATTATAGCCGCGCGCATATCGGCCCCGCGCTCGACAGGTTGGCGGGCACCCTGATCGGCATGGCGCTGCTGGAGCCCGTGTTGCTAGGCTGGCACCTGCTCGCGCCGGGCGAGAGGAAAGGCGCCGCCGCCGCGGAGATCGAGGCGGGCGGGGTCTGAATTTTCAGAGGAAAGGAAGTGGAGGCCCGAGCCGGAATCGAACCGGCGTGCAAGGATTTGCAGTCCTCTGCGTAACCACTCCGCCATCGGGCCGGAGGCGCGGCAGATGGTGGGTTTTCGCCGCTCTGTCAAACCCTGAACGCACTGTCCGCTATCGGACATATGCCTGCGCCCTCTGTCCGCTTCCGGACAAGCCCGGGCGTGGCCGCCGGGTTGCGGTCGACGCGCATAATGGCTGGCACGGTTCATGCTGCTCTTGGCCTAAGCAACCGCGTTCGATAAGGCGTTGCCATCCGGCGCGGTGTCTTGTATGTGTAAGACACCTGAAGAGGGCGACGCAGAGTGACCGAGCAGAATTACGAACAGATGCGGCGTGCGATGGTGGACAGCCAACTGCGCACCACCGCGGTGAACGATCCGCGTGTCGTCGCGGCGATGGGCAAGGTAGCGCGCGAGCGGTTCGTCCCCGCGGGCATGGCGGCGCTCGCCTATCTCGACAAGACTTTGCCCGTCGCGCCCGGGCGCGGAATGCCCTCGCCGATGGTGGTCGGGCGGCTGCTGACCGAGGCGCGCGTCCGCGAGGGCGAGCGCGCGCTCGTGATCGGCGCGGGCACCGGCTATTCGGCCGCGGTGCTGGCCGAATTGGGCGCGGTGGTGACCGCGCTCGAGGAGGACAAGGATCTGGCCGGCAAGGCGACTCCCGGCGTCAGCCGCGCCTCGGGCCCGCTCGCCACGGGATGGAGCAAAGGCGCGCCCTATGATCTCATCCTGTTCGACGGTGCGGTCGAGCAGATCCCGGCCGTGATCATCGACCAGCTCGCCGACGGCGGCAGGCTCGCCGCGCCGATCGTCAAGAACGGGGTCACCCGGCTGGCGCTCGGCCGCAAGGCGGGCGGGGGATTCGGCATGCAGAGTTTCGCCGACGCCGAAGCGCCGATCCTGCCGGGCTTCGCGATCGAGAGGGGGTTCAGCTTCTGATGCGCTTACAGGGGAAGATCTTGGCCGCCTTGCTCGGCGGCGCGGCCTGTTGCGCACCCGCTGCAGCGACGACGCTGCAGGACGCGTTCGTGCAGACCTATTCGTCCAGCCCGCTGCTCAACGCGGCGCGCGCGCAGTTGCGCGGCACCGACGAGGACGTCTCGATCGCCAAGGCCGGCTCACGGCTGCAGGTGAACGGCACGGTCGGCCTGTCGCAAAGCAGCAATGGCATCGACCATTTCAACAATGGCGCGCGCGATCTCACCGCGCAGCTCAACCTGTCCTATCCCCTGTTCCAGGGTGGGCGGGTCAAGAATGCGATCAACGCCGCGCAATCGCGCGTGGTGGCGGGCCGCGCCGACCTGCGCACGACCGAGGGCAATCTCTTCGTCCAGGTGGTCAGCGCCTATATGGACGTGATCCGCGACGCCTCGATCGTCGACCTCAACCGCAAGAATGTCGACGTGCTCGACACCAACTTGAAGGCGAGCCGCGACCGGTTCGCGGTCGGCGACCTGACGCGCACCGACGTCGCCCAATCCGAAGCGCGTCTGAGCCTGGCGCGCAGCCAGCTCATCACCGCGCAGGGCAATCTGACCGCGAGCCGCGAAAATTATCGCCGCGTGGTCGGAAGCTGGCCCGAAAACCTCGCGCCCCCCCCGCCTCTGCCTAAGCTGCCGGGCGATCCGGACCAGGCGGTCTCGACCGCGCTCGACAACAGCCCGGCGCTCCAGTCCGCGGCCGCCGCCACCAAGGCGGCGGGCTACGACGTGAGGGCCGCGCGCAGCCAGCGCCTGCCGACCTTCTCCGCGATCGCGGGGCCGAACTACAACAATTATCTCGGCACGGCCAACCGGCTGAACGGCGTCCCCAAAGGCTCGCCCGGATTGGATCAGGTCCAGACCGCCAACACGTTCGGCGTGCAGATGACGCTTCCGCTCTATCAGGGCGGGTTGGCGGGCGCGCGCGTTCGCCAGGCGCAGGCGGCACAGAGCGTCGCGATGGAATCGGGCATCGACACCGAACGCCAGGTGATCGCCACCACGCGCGCGGCTTATGCCTCCTATCAGGCGGCGATGGCGGCGATCGGGGCCAACCAGGAGGCGGTCAAGGCCAACGAGCTCGCGCTCGAAGGCGTGCGCGCTGAGAATCGCGTCGGCACGCGCACCGTGCTCGACGTGCTCAACGCCGAGCAGGAATTGTTGAATTCGCAGGTCGATCTCGTCTCGGCGGAGCATGACCAATATGTCGCGGGCTTCGCGCTCCTGAACGCCATGGGCATGGCCGAGGCGCGCGATCTGGGCCTCGACGGCGGCGCGCTCTACGATCCGACCGCCAACTATAAGCATGTGACGCACTGGATCGGCGACTGGAGCGAGCATCCCAAATATGCGCCCAAGGGCACGCACACGACCGGGCCGACCCCGAACGATCCCGATGTCGCGCCCTATACGCCGAGCAGCGCCAACCAGCTCGTGACAGAGCCGCAGCAATAAGCGATAGTTCGGCGCGACATGGCAGAAGACGCGCCCGAACAATCGATGGAAGACGTGCTGGCGTCGATCAAGCGCATCATCAGCGCTGATGTCGAGGCCGCACGCCGTTTCCCCAAGGCACCGGCGATCGTGCTCGCGGAGGAAGGTGAGGACGTGCTCGAACTGGGCGAGGAGCCCGCGCCCGCGCCCGCCGGCAAGGGTCTCGTTTCGGGCAAGGCCGCCAAGGCGAGCAAGGCGGCGCTCGCCGCGCTCGACACGGTCAAGGTCGACCCCGATGCGGGCGTCAATACGATGGACGGCCTCGTGCGCGAACTTTTGAAGCCGATGCTCAAGGAATGGCTCGACGCCAACCTGCCCGACCTGGTCGAGCGCGTCGTCGCGCGTGAAGTGGCGCGCATCATCGGGCGGTAAACATATCCGAAACGGATCAATGGCTTGATCCCCCAATCGTAATCTCGGCATGTTCGTGTCGGGGAGAAAAGCTTTGAAGCAGGGATGGTTGGTCGCGGCGCTGGCATTGGCGTTGTCCACGACAGCCGCGGCTGAAAGCAAATGCGACGTTGGTCAGATTGCAGCTCTGCCGGTGACCATGGTCGGATTGCGGCCCGAGGTCCGCGTCAAGATCAACGGCAAGGATGCGGTCTTCACCGCCGACAGCGGCGCCTGGTACAGCTTGATCTCTCCCGGCAGCGCCGCCGAGCTGGGGCTTAAGGTCCTGCCCTTGCCGCCTGGCTTTTTTGCGCAAGGGGTCGGCGGCACCTTCACCCCCGGCTACACGATCGTCGATACCTTCACGATCGCAGGTGTTGCCGTGCCGCGCGTGCAGTTCATCGTCGGGGGGAGCGAGGTCGGATCGGTCGGCCTGCTCGGCCAGAATGTGCTTGCGCTCGCGGATACCGAATTCGACCTCGCCAATGGCGTGATCCGGCTCATGCGCAGCAAGCACTGCCGCAAGACGGCTTTGGCCTATTGGACCAAGGTTGGCGGCGCTTATTCGGTTCTCGAAACCGAAAGCATGCCGACCGAGCGCCCGCACATCGTGGCCTCGATCTATGTCAACGGAGTCAAGCTGCGTGCCACCTTCGACACAGGCGCCGCGACCTCGTTCGTTTCGCTCAAGGCGGCGGCGCGGGTTGGCCTGAAGCCTGATGCTCCGGGAGTGGTTCCGGCCGGCGTCACGGGTGGTCTGGGCCGCTCCTTCGTCTCGACCTGGATCGGTCCGGTGCAAAGCGTCAAGATCGGCGATGAAGAGATACGCAACACCCGCCTCCGCTTCGGGGGCGAGTTGCCGGACACGGACATATTGCTTGGTGCGGACTTCTTCCTGTCGCATCGCATCTATTGGTCCAACACGCTGCATAAGCTGTTTTTCACCTTCAATGGCGGACATGTTTTCGACCTGCGCTATCTGGGCAATGTGACTGAGGCGGGCGCAAAGGGCGCGCCGATGAAACCTGCCGGCGCATCCGTCGCGGCCTTTCCGGCGGCGGCCGATGACGGCCTTGTGCCCACGGATGCCGAAGGCTTCAGTCGCCGCGGTGCGGCGCACGCGGTTCGCGGCGACGTGGCGGGCGCGTTCGCGGATTTCGACCGTGCTATCGATCTTGCCCCCGACAATATCGAATATCTCCGGCAGCGCGCGCGGCTGCATGCCCGCATGCGCCAAACCTTTCGGGCGGCGAACGACATTGATCGGCTGCTCAAGCTCAAGCCGGATGATATCGATGCATTGTTGATGCGGGCAGGCATGCGGCTTGCGCTCGATCCCAAGGCGGATGTGCGCAGCGATGTGGATGCCGCTGCTGCTGCCGCGTCCAAGTCCTCGGACTACCGGCTCCAGATCGGCAATCTCTACGAAGAGATCGGCGCTTATGCCGACGCGATCGCCCAGTTGGATCTCTGGATCGCGGCGCATCCCCAAGACAATCGCCGGGCGACCGCGCTCAATAGCCGCTGCTGGGCACGGGCGCTGGCGAACGTGGATCTTCAACGCGCGCTCAAAGACTGCAATTCGGCGCTCTCCCGCAATTCGCATGACGCCGCCTATCTGGATAGTCGTGGCCTGGTTCGGCTGCGCATGCGCGACTACCCCCGCGCGATCGCGGATTATGACGAGGCGCTGAAGGCTCGGCCGAATCAGGCCTGGTCCCTCTATGGTCGAGGCATTGCCAAGCTGCGGAGCGGCAGAAAGACCGAAGGCGAGGCCGACATCGCCAGGGCCAAATCGCTCGACAAGGATCTGGAGGCGAAAGCGAAAAAGCTCGACATCCTGCCTTAAAAGTTGCGGCGCAGTCTGGCGCGATAACGCGAACGATCAGAGTTCGTCGCGTCGGAACGGGAAGTTCGGCACGCCGCCCGCCTTGGCGACCGCGGCCCGTATGTCCGGGCGCGCCAGCAGTTCGGGTATTCTTTTGGCGGCGGGATCCGGCGGGACATTCGTCGCATCGGGACGATATGTGGCGAGCATCTCCAGCGCTCCCGCCCGATGGTCCGCATCGTGCAGCGCGTGGACGAGGATCGCCGCTCCACGGTCGATGTCGCCCGCGCACAGGAATAGCCCTGCCGCGCTCAGGCTGCCGTCCTTCTCGTGGGCGGCCACATAATCCAGGTCCGCCGCCGCATCGTTCAGGCCTCCCGCGAGCGTCGCCGCGCAACCGTGCGCATAATGGAGCACCATCTCGCCATAAGGGCTGATGCTGTCCGGCCCGCTTTTGGCGTTTGCCAGCGTATCGAGCGCCTCCTGGTAATGGCCGAACCGGATCTGTTCCACGGCGAGGTTGAGCAACTGGCTGATATTGGCGCCGCCATTTTCGCCCAGCGCAATCGCGGCGCGATAATTTTCGACCATATGCGGATAGTCGCCCAGCAGCAGGTAGGTTTCCGCCAGGCTGTCCCACCACCAGGTCTGCTGCTCCAAACCGTCGCTGAAGCCGGGTTTGCCCACCTTTGCGCGGACGCTCTCGAGCAGGGCCAGCGCGTCCTGATATCGGCCGAGGCGGCGCAGGTCGTCGGCGACATGTATTACGCCGTCCAGACTCTCAGGGTTCCGGGCCAGGAGCGCCTGGTCATCGGCATATTCGCGTTCCGCCGCAGCCGAGAGATCCAGGTTCGATACCCGCAGCGCGCGTAGATCGGGGTCGACGCTAAGCGCTTCCAGCCCTGAAAAGCCATGGATTGCATTCACCAAGTCGGTGGCCGCCGCCTTTTCGCTCCTAGCGTAGAGCTTACGCGCATAAAGCAGACGCAGCCCCTCCACGTCGGCAAAGGGTTCGTTGGGCGTGTAGATTGTGCCCAACACCTTGAGCAGGCGAAAGTCGTCTGCGGAATCGCCGGCCCGGTCCAGCCGCTGATGCAGCTCGAACGCCAATCGGATCGGAAGCGCATTGAGTGCGGCCTGTCGCGACCTAGCCATCGTCTCGATCGTGACCAGCATCTTGTCGAACCGGGCCTTGTCCATCTCGTGGAACAGCCGCATCCGCCAGACATAGGGTGAACTAGGGTCGCTCGCGGTTGCCTTGAGCGCATCCTGATACATTCGGTCCTCATCACCGGCGCGGGCTTCGCAGGCGACGATGATGTCGTTCGTCCACATCAGGTCGTTACCGGTAAGCGCCGGGGACGCATCACGGGCCTGCCGCGCGAGCGGCAATGCCGATTTGCAGTCATCCTGTGCAAAGGCATGGCGCGCGGCCAGCGGCGGGGGCGGGGCAGGCACGAGGTCCGCCATCGCCGCCGTCCCCACGATGGTAGCAACCCCGGCCAGGCCGATCATCAAGCTGCGCTTCATTGAATCCCCCGTTTGCGCCCCTCGGCAGGCTAACGAGGTGCGAAGCGCAAGAAAAGTCGCTCAAAATGAGAGATTTTCCCGTTCCGGCGGCATCGCAATCGTTTCCAGTCGAGCTTGTTGGCTCCGCCGGCTTCGTCCCTTGCGACATGCGACGCTTGCCAGCGCTTATGGTCTTGCTAGTCCTGTTCCATGCAGAAGCTTCTCGCCACGGCGCTCGCCGCCACGCTCGCCACGACCGCGCTCGCGCGGCCTTTCACTCCTCAGGACATGGTTTCGCTCTCGCGCGTCGGCGCGCCGGTGGTGTCGCCCGACGGGCGCTGGCTGGTGTGGGATCAGCGCGAAACCGATATCGCCGCCAACAAGGGCCATCACGATCTGTGGCGGCTGGATCTGAAGGCGCAGAATGCCGCGCCGGAAAAGTTCGCCTCGACCGACGCGGAGGAGAGCGATCCCGCATTCGGTCCCGACGGCAACCTCTATTTCCTCTCGAACCGCAAGGGCGACGTCAGTGCGGTCTGGCGCGTGTCGATGGCGGGCGGAGCCGCGACCCAGGTGACGGGCGATTACGACCTGTCGGGCTTCAAGGTCTCGCCCACGGGCAATGCCATTTTGGTGTGGGCCGACCGGCCGATCGGCGCCGCCAGTCTCGACGTCAAGCAGCCCGAAAAGCCCAAGGATGCAGGCAGTGGCCGCACCTATGACCAATTGTTCGTTCGCCATTGGGACACCTGGTCGGACGGCCAGCGCTCGCAACTGTTCGTGATCCCGCTTGCCGATGGGAAAGCGGCGGGGCCGGGGCATGCGATCGAGGGCGCACTCGTCGGCGACACGCCCAGCAAGCCGTTCGGCGACGGCAGCGAGCTGGCCTGGAGCAGGGACGGCAAGACCGTCTATTTCGCGTTGCGCGAGGCAGGCCGGATCGAGCCGCTCTCGACCAATCTCGACATCTTCGCCGCGCCCGCCGACGGCTCGGCGCCACCGACCAACCTGACCATCGACAACAAGGGCACCGATACCGCCCCCGCGGTCTCGCCCGACGGCCGATGGCTCGCCTGGACCTCGATGAAGCGCGCGGGCTACGAGGCCGATCGCTCCGTGCTGTGGGTTCGCGATTTGCGCTCCGGCCAGGCTCACGCGGTCACCGATGGCTGGGATCGGTCCGTCGGCGGCCTCAAATGGGCGCCCAACTCGGCGAGCCTCTACGTCACCGCCGAGGACACGCTCGACGTGGCCCTGTTCCGGGTCGATCTCGCCGACGGCAAGGTCCATCGCCTGACCGGGGTAGGGCATGTCGCCGCTTTCGACG
>Ga0164242_10010054_pt1 | contig 10154 bp, 10 predicted proteins | sample OricomgcompostMG_FD_108783 | JGI IMG/M metagenome (GOLD analysis project Ga0164242, IMG submission 108783) | Miracle-Growth compost microbial communities from Emeryville, California, USA - Original compost - Miracle growth compost (MG) ... | reverse complement strand
GTATCCGTGGCCGGCCAACTCCTATCGGGAGCGCTGGGCCGAGGCGCTGTCGGGTGAGCTCCATCTCCCGCCCGATCTGCACAGCGGATTCGCCCGACGACGTCCCAAGATCGCGGAGTTGATCACCGGGCTGCCCGAGCAACTCGTGCACGGCGATCTCACGCCGGCCAACCTCCTGCTCCGGCGACCCGGCACGGTTTCCGGCTTCATCGACTTCGACCACCTGCCGACAGCGCCGCGGGTCTGGGACCTCGCGCGGTACCTGAGCCGACGGATGCGGTTGCGGTGGCGCGGCACCCGACCGGTCGCGGACCGGCTGGCACACATCGCTCCGTTGCTCGCCGGGTATCACCACGTCGCTCCATTGACCGCCGACGAGCTCGCCGCCATCCCGGCGCTGATCATGATCGGCAACGTGGCCGAGGCGAGCTACGGACAGGCGGTCGCGACCGGCCGGTTGTCGCGCCGCATGCTGCCGGATCATCATGATCAACTCGCCGATACGATCGAGACCGCGCGCTGGAACCTTGATCACGATCAGGAGGTCGAGGACGTGGTCCTGGCCGCCGTCTGATCATCGCCGCGTCCGACCGCCCGGGCTGCGGCTTCCCGTCGATTCGCCATCGTCGTCCGGTGCAGGGCCTCACGCAGTTCCGCGTCGGACTGCACCAGATACACCAGGCCGCAGTCCTGCGGACCGGTCGCTCCCGGGAAGCACAGATTGCACGGTTCGTCGCGGATCGGGCAGCGCGGAGTGGGTCGGCTCCCGGGCCGCCGTGGGGTCGTGCGCTCGCCTCCGTCGGTCACGGTCACCACGTTAGATCTGCCGCGGCGGCCGGCTCAGGGGCGATGGTCCCACCGCCGCGCCACCCATGGTCCCGTACGAGCTGGGAGAGGATGGGTGCGTGGACGATGGGCAACCGGAAGTGAACGATGCCGTCGAAGTGAGTGCTCTGGCGATCAATGTGACGATTCCGGAGCCGCTGCGCTGGACCGACAGCCGCCGCGGGCAGGAGTTCGAACTGCAGACCCTGAACGTACGGTTGCTGGCCGACGGTCGGCTCGCGGCCAAGGCGTACGGCAGGCCGGTCGGCGGCGGCCGATCGGGTTATGTGTCGTTCCGGGTGCCCCAGCGCCCGGAGCTCGCCGCCCTCATCGAATCGGCCGCGACCCGGGCCGGCAACCTGTGGGCCGCCCACCGCGGGTTCGCCTGAGCTCCGCCCGATCGTCCGTCGCCGGTCGGGACACCCTCCGCCGATGCGGCGGCCGGCAGACCAGTTGACATACTGGCTTCTTGATGAGCACCGACACCGCGGATCAGCGCCCGCCGTCCCTGCCCGACGCGGCGCAGGCGGTCACCGAGACCACGACACGCCGCACAGATGAGGGATTTACTGACCCCTCGGCGTTGAGGGCGGTGCATCTGGTGACGCTGGGCTGCGCCCGCAACGAGGTGGACTCGGAGGAACTCGCCGGCCGGCTGGCCGATGGTGGGTTCCGATTGGTCGACGACCCAGCCGACGCGGACGCGGTGATGGTCAACACCTGCGGTTTCATCGACAGCGCCAAGAAGGACTCCGTCGACACCCTGCTGGCGGCCTCCGATCTGAAGGCCGACGGCCGTGCCAGGGCGGTCGTCGCGGTCGGTTGCATGGCCGAGCGGTACGGACGGGAACTTGCCGAGTCGCTGCCCGAGGCCGACGCGGTGCTCGGCTTCGACGACTACGACCGGATCGCGGACAAGCTCAACGGCATCCTGCACGGCGAACAACACCTCAGCCACGTGCCGACCGACCGGCGCAGGTTGCTGCCGATCAGCCCGGTCGAGCGGCGGACAGCGCGGGTCGCGGCCCCCGGCATGCACACCGCTCCGGACCTCCCCGCCGGTGTCGGTCCGGCCAGTGGCCCGCGCACCTTCCGCCGCCGGCTCGGTTCCGGGCCCTCGGCGCCGCTGAAGATGGCTTCCGGGTGTGACCGCCGGTGCGCCTTCTGCGCGATCCCGCGGTTCCGCGGCGCGTACGTCTCCCGGACACCGGAGGAGATCGTCGCCGAAGCCCGCTGGCTGGCCTCCCAGGGGGTCCGGGAGGTGTTCCTGGTCAGCGAGAACTCCTCCTCCTACGGCAAGGACCTGGGCGACATCCGGCTGCTGGAGAAGCTGCTCGGCGAGCTGTCCGGGATCGACGAACTGGACTGGATCCGGGTCTCCTACCTGCAGCCGGCCGAGACCCGGCCCGGTCTGGTCGAGGCGATGACCGGCACACCCAAGGTGGTGCCGTACTTCGACCTGTCCTTCCAACATGCCTCGGCCCCGGTGCTGCGGCGGATGCGCCGCTTCGGCGACCCCGAATCGTTCCTGGCGTTGATCGAGTCGATCCGCACGCGCGCACCGCAGGCCGGCATCCGCAGCAACGTCATCGTCGGCTTCCCCGGTGAGACGGAGCAGGACGTCCAGACCCTTGCCGATTTCCTCACAGCGGCAAGACTGGATGCCATCGGGGTGTTCGGATACTCAGACGAAGAAGAAACCGAGGCAGCCGGCATGGACGGCAAGATCGACAGCGACGTGATCGAGGAGCGGCGGACCGAGATCGCCGATCTTGCCGAAGAACTCGTCGCGCAGCGCGCCGAGGAACGCATCGGCGAACGCACCCGGATGCTGGTCGAATCCGAGGAGGACGGCTGGTTGATCGGCCGTGCCGAGCACCAGGGTCCCGAGGTGGACGGCAGCGTACGGCTCACCGGCCGGCGACCGGACACCGGGCACGGCGGCCGCCGCAGTGATCTTCGTGCGGTCTCCCAGGGCGACCTGATCGATGTGATGATCACCGGATCCGAGGGGGTCGATCTGATCGCCGAGCCGCTGACCCTCGCCGAGGTCGCGCGACCATGAGCTCGACCGCCGACCAGGACGCGAAACCGTCGGCCTGGAACATCCCCAACGCGCTCACCGCGTTCCGGCTGGTCCTGGTACCGCTGTTCGCGATCGTGCTGCTCGGCCATCCGGACCATGTCGGGTGGCGCATCGCATCGGCGGTGATCTTCGTGCTGGCGATCTTCACCGACTTCCTGGACGGCAGGATCGCCCGCAAGTACAACATCATCACCACCTTCGGGAAACTTGCCGACCCGATCGCGGACAAGGCGCTCACCGGGATGGCCTTCATCGGCCTGTCGATCATCGGTGAGCTGTGGTGGTGGGTGACCATCGTGATTCTGGTCCGCGAATGGGGTATCACCCTGTTGCGCTTCGTCGTGCTGCGCTACGGAGTGATGGCCGCCCGCCGCGGCGGCAAGATCAAGACAGTGCTGCAGGCCCTGGCCCTCGGTCTGCTGCTGCTGCCGCTACCGCACGTGTTGCTGCCGCTGGGCTGGGTGGTCATGGGGGCCGCCTTCGTGGTCACGGTGGTGACCGGCGTCGACTATGTGATGGAGGCCAACAGGATGCGTCGGACGGCACAGCGCAGCGGTGCACCGCCGACAGGTGACGCCGACGCAACCGACCGGCCGGACGGGAGTGAACGTGACTGACACGGTCGCACACGACATCGAAACCAACGGTGGCCGATCGGGGCAGCCGGGCGACTCCGGCCTGCTCGCCGACCCGGACCTGCAGGAACTGATCGCCGGACTCATCGAGCATCTCTCGGCGCGCGGTGAGTCGATCGCCACCGCCGAATCACTCACCGGAGGTCTGATCGGTGCCGTGCTGACCAGCGTCCCCGGTGTCTCGGCGATCTACCGCGGCGGGGTGATCAGCTACGCGACCGAGCTGAAGGCCTCGCTGGTCGGTGTGTCCGAACGCACCCTGGCCGAACACGGCGCCGTCGCCCAGCTGACGGCGGTCGAGATGGCCCTAGGAGTCGCGCAGCGCTGCGACGCGACCTGGGGGATCGCGGTGACCGGGGTCGCCGGGCCCGATCCGCAGGAGGGGCATCCGGCAGGCACCGTGTTCACCGCCGTGGCGCGCAAGCCGCCGGCAGCCGGCGGCTGGGACGACCAGCACACCGACAGCGTGGTGTGCGTGCGGGAACTGTCGCTGACTGGTGATCGGGCCGCGATCCGGGAGCAGACCGTCCGCGCGTCGCTGCGCCAGCTGCAACAGGTTTGCGGTAGTTGACCTGCCGCTGTCGCCCAGCGGCCGACGGTCGGCCGGAATGTTTCGCGGACCGACGGTTGTTGTGACATTCGATGATCAGGTACGGAATACCGCGAGGATGTGGTTCGAAGGGTGGGTACAGTGTCTGGCATGGGTGAGGTCCAAACGCTGAAGCCGATTCTCGTGCGGGAGTTGATCGGCGAGACCCTCCGTGAAGAGCGCACTCTGCAAGGCAAGACGCTCCGGGAGGTGTCCAAAGCAGCCCGCGTCAGCCTCGGCTACCTGTCGGAGGTCGAACGCGGACAGAAGGAAGCCTCCAGTGAGCTGCTGGCGGCCATCTGCAACGCCTTGAACGTACCCCTGTCGGTGATCCTGTCCGTGGTCAGCGAAAAGCTCGCCATCCACGAGAAGATCGTCATGCCGCTGCCGGTTCGTCCGCTCGCTCGCGCGGCCGCCTGAACCTCCGCCGGAGAAGGTCGAGCAGCGCCAACACCAGGGCCAGCCCGACGAAGCCGATGGTGGTGTGCAGACTGTCGGAGAACGCCCGCGGATAGTCGCCGCGCGTCATTCCCAGACCGGCGAAGAACTGCGCCAACACCACCGCCACCCCCAGTGCTGATCCGACCCGCTGCGCGGTCTGCAACATCCCGCCACCAGCCCCGGCATGGACCGGGTCGACATCAGCCAACGTCAGCGTGACGTTCGGGGACACCACGAGCCCACCGCCGAGCCCGGTCAGCAACAGCGCCGGAGCCAGCTTCAAACCCACCATTCCATTCACCCGCGGCACCAGCAGGTCGATGCCGATCAGCCCGACCGCAACTGCCAGCAGACCGATCACCACCAGCAACCGTCCGTAACGCTGCACCAACCGACCGCTCAACCAGGCCGAGACGGCCGAGCCCACCGCGAAGGTCATCTGCGTCGCGCCGGCCTGCAGCGCGGTGTAACCCAGCCCGTTCTGCAGGAACAATGTGGTGATCAGGAAGATCGAGGTGAACCCGGCGAAGTAGAAGGTGCCCAGGCCGAGCCCGAAGACGTACGACGCCTGCCGCATCAGTGCCAGCTCGACCAAGGTCTCCCGATCGCGGGACCGCCAGAACCGCTCCCAGAAGACGAACACCACGAGCCCGGCGACGGCCGGCCCGAGCAGCCACCAGGGCCGCGCCGCCAGCGGCTTCCCCTGGCTGCCTTCGACCACCGGGTAGAGGACCAGTAGCACCGAGAACGCGAAGAGCAGCACACCGCCGGGGTCGAGGGACTGCCGACGTCTGGTGCCGCCGGCGGGCAGCAGCCGGCGGATCAGCACGAGCAGCAGGATGCCGACCGGGACGTTGACGTAGAAGACCAGGCGCCAGCCGAAATCCGGGCCGTCCAGCTTGACCAGCAGCCCACCGAGGATCGGCCCGATGGCGGTGGAGACGCCGATGGTGGCGCCGAACATGCCGAATGCCCGACCCGGTTCGGCTCCGCGGAACAGGTTCTGGATGAATCCGGAGACCTGCGGTGAGATCATCCCGCCGCCGATGCCCTGCACGACCCGGGCCAGGGCGATCCACACCGGACCCTGGGCCGCGCCCGCCGCCGCACTCGCCAGGGTGAACACGGAGACGCCGATGGCGAACATCAGTCGGCGGCTCCGCGCGTCTCCCAAGCGGCCGGCCGGGACCAGCACCACACCGAAGGCCAGCGCGTACCCGGCGACGACCAGCTGGATCTCCCGGTCCCCGGCCTGCAGGCCGGCCCGGAGCGACGGCAGCGCGACGTTGACGATGCTGACGTCCAGCAGCGTCATGCCGCCGGCGACCAGACACACCGCCAGGGCCCGCCAACGGCGCGGATCGGCCCCCGGCGCGGTGTCATCGGCCCCTGTCACGTCGGCCCGTGCGACACCGGTGTCCGGGGCGGCGTCCTCTCCTGGTCCGCGAGGCACTCAACCACCGTACGCGGGAACCTTTCCAGGGCTGCCGAGCCGGGCACTTGCCCGGCCCGCGGCCCGGCGGGATGCTTGTCCTGGACCGGCTCATCGGGGAGCCGCAGCAGCAGAGGAGATCGTGATGCCCAAAGTGATCATCCTGACCGGGGATGCTGCCGAGACGCTCGAGGTCTTCTATCCGTACCAACGGTTGCAGGAGGCCGGTTACGACGTCGACATCGCAGCGCCGCAGAAGAAGCGCCTGCAGTTCGTGGTGCATGACTTCGTGGACGGCTTCGACACCTACACCGAGAAGCTCGGACACACCTGGGAGGCCGACGTCGCCTTCGCCGACGTCGATCCGGCCGATTACATCGCGGCCGTCGTGCCCGGCGGGCGGGCACCGGAGTACATCCGCAATGACGAACACGCCCGACGGATCGTGCGCTACTTCTTCGACGCCGACGAACCTGTGGCGGCGCTCTGCCACGGGCCGCTGTTGCTGGCCGCCGCCGGCGTGCTCAAGGGACGTACCTCCTCGGCCTACCCGGAGCTGGGGGTCGATGTCGAGCTCGGCGGCGGGATGTTCGCCGACGGCGGCGGCGTGGTCGACGGCAATCTGGTCACCGGCCGGGCCTGGCCGGATCACCCGACCTGGATGCGCGAGTTCATGAAGCTGCTCACCGCACGCCATCCGGTGCAGTAGCCACCGGTCGGGCGGCGGGGTCCGCTGTGAGGCCTTTGTGCCCTCGGCGGGCCGGTGCCGGCTGCGGCACAATCGAGTGATGAGTACGCCAAGGCCCGCCGGAACAGCGACCTATCGGCGCTCGGTCGGCACCGCCCGCGCCCTGCAGCGCCGCAAGCAACTGCTGGACCGGGTGACCGACGACCTGGCCGAGAACGGCCTCGCCGACTTCTCGTTGCGCCGGGCTGCCCGCGCGGCCGGGACCACCCACAAGGTGCTGCTCTACCACTTCGACGGCATCGAGGACCTGCTCCGCCAGGCGCTCCTCGGACTCCGCGATCGACGCATCGACAACGCTCTGGTCACAGCCCGGACGTTACCCACGCTGGCCGAACGGGTGCGGGCGATCTGGCCGGTACTCGCCGACGACGCCACCGGATTGCGGGTGATCGACCAGGCGATCGGGCTGGCGATGTACGACCCGGACCGGTACCGGCATTTGGCCCGGGACGCGGCCGACCAGTACATCAAGCCGCTGGAGTCGCTGTGCCCGCCGCACTGGGAGGAGTCGCGCCGCCGGGAGGTCGCCGAGTTCACGCTGGCGACACTCCGCGGCTTCCTGGTCGAGTGGCGGACCAGCCGTGACTCGGAGCGGATCGAGGCCGGACTGGCCGCTCTGGAACGGGCGTTGGATCGCGAAGAGGCCGCAGCCTGACGGTTGTTCGACGGGCCGGTCGGACGGGTCTCGACAAGATGTGAACCGCGTGGTTCACTTCTCTCATGTCATCCATCGATGTCCGGCAGCGGGTCCGGTTCACCAGCGGCGGCGGGACCTGTGTTGCCTGGCACTATCCCGGCAGCAACGGCGCGTGCATCGTCATGGCGCCCGGTGCCGGCGTCACCAAGGAACCCGGCACCGACCGTTTCGCCGCTCGGTTCAACGCGGCAGGGTTCAGCGTGTTGGCCTTCGACTACCGACACCTGGGGGAGAGCGAGGGCGAACCGCGCCAGGTCGTTCGGGTCACCGAGCAACTCGCCGATCTGGAGGCCGCGATCGGCTTCGCGCGCGGACTGCCGGGAGTCGATCAGCACAGGATCGCCTGCTGGGGATTCTCGCTCTCGGGCGGACACTTGTTCACCGTCGCCGCCCGCACCGCTGGGGTCGCCGCGGTGATCGCCCAGTCACCGCTGACCGACAACCTTGCCGCCGCACCGAACGCACTGCGGCACGAGTCTCCCGGGGCGGTCCTGACCTTCCCGTTCCTCGTTCTGGCCGACCTGGTCGGCGGACTGACGGGCCGACCGCCACGTCTGATCCCGCTGGCCGCGCCACGCGGCACGATCGCCATGCTCAACACGCCGGATGCGTTGGACGCGGAGCGCGCGCTGGATCCCGACGGTCGGTATCCGCAGTGGCGGCGGGAGATCGCCGCCCGGTCGGTGTTGGCACTGATGAGCTATCGCCCGGGCCGGCTGGCGGCCCGGGCCCGATGCCCGATGCAGGTGATCATCTGCCAGGACGACCAGTCGGTGCTGTCCGCGCCGGCCCGACGCGCGGCCGCCAGGCTGCCCGATGGCGAGACCCTGCTGGTCCCCGGCGGACACTACGCAGCGTTCATCGATCAGCACGAGCGCGTGGTCACCGCCGAGCTCGACTTCCTCCGGCGCCGCCTGCTCTGACCGTCCGACGTGAACTCGCACCCCGCGACACCCAACGCCCGGTGACCCACCGCCCGCCGACCGGGACCTTGGTCACCGGCACGGACCGACTTGCGCACCTTTTCCGCGGCGTTCCGACGGCGCAGATTGTGATCATGGGAACACTGGCATCGAGAAGAACCGTGGTTGTCGGCATCGACCGATCGGAACCGTCACGTGCCGCCCTCGACTGGGCGGTCGAGTACGCCCGGCACACCGGATCGCGGCTGCTGGTGGTGTCTGTGCATCCGCATTGGCACGCAGGTCTGCCGTTCGCCGTCGGTGTGGCGGGTGCGCCGCTGATCGAGCAGCGGGCCTGGGACGAGGAGGACCGGCTGGCGATCTCCGAGCTGTACCGCTCCGTCGCCCCGGAGCCGGACTGGAAACTGAGGCAGGTCAGCGGCGAGCCCGGTCCGGAACTGATCCGGGCAACCGAACGCGCCGCCCTGCTCGTCGTCGGCACGGGTGAGCACCGCGGATTCGACCGGTTCCTGGAAGGCTCGGTCAGCCGCTATTGCCTGACCCACAGCCCGGTGCCGGTCGTCGCCGTGCCTGCGCCGAGGACCGCCGAGCGGGTCAGCGTCGCTCCGGACGCAGCCGCAGCCCTTGGGGCGTCATCCGGAACCCGGCCTTCTGCAGCAACCCGCTGAGCCGGCCGGCGGCGAAGATCTGCTCGCCGTTGGCGCGTTCGATGGTGACCCGGCCGAGCTTCCCGGCCTGGACCGCTCCTGCCAACGCGTTGACCGCCGGGCCGAGGATCCGCTCGTCCTCGATGAAGGTCAGCAAGGTTCGCCCGCCGCGCTCGACGTAGAGGGTGAGCAGGCCGTCCACCAGGACGACCAGCGCCCCGGCCTTGCGCCCCGGCCGATGTCCGGCGCGCTCCGGCCAGGGCAGCGCGGAACCGTAGGCGTTGGCCGGATCGGTCGCCGCCAGCACGACGGCGTCCGGCCGGTCGAATTCGATCTCGCGCTGATGATCACGCAACCGGTCGATCGCGCCGGTGACTGCGAACTGCGCGGCGCCCAGCCCGTCGATGAAGTAGCCGCGCCGGCATTGCCCGGCTTCCTCCATGGTGGCCAGGGCACGGTAGGCGGCGCCGAAGCCGCCCTCGCCGTCCTCGGCGAGGACGGAACCGCGGGTGAGTACTCCGTACCGATCGAGCCGGGCGAAGAGATCGTTCGCGAACCGCACCCGCTCCTCGGTCCCGGAGCGGCGAACCGCCGACCACCGGCCGACGGTGGTCGGCGAACTCATCCGGAACCCGGGGCGCGGCGGTCGGCGGGTCAGCCCACCACCGGGTCCGAACCGTGCTCGACCGGACACCCTGGCCCGCGGCTGGGCCGGGCGCTTCAGCGCACCCTCGGTTGACAGAGCGCGGACCGGGGCGAAGGTATCGCAGCTGACCTGGCGCGCCCAGACCAGATCCCACAATGCATCGACGTAGGCCTGGCGCCGGTTGTCGAGGGCCGGTCCGACATCGGCCGGCAGTAGGTCGTCGAAGAAGAACCCACCGCCCGGGGCGAACCGCTCCAGCAGTTCCGCGGCCAGCGGACCCGGCGGCTCCAGCGGTTCGGGCGGCTCACTGCCGTGCGGATAGAACCGCACCCAGCCGTCGTTGTCTCCGATCGCACCGTCGCCGATCCAGAGCACTTCACCCGAGGAGGTCAACTCGTCCAACATGGCCGGCGTGTAGTCGGCAACCCGGGCCGGCAGGATCACTGCTTCGACCATGCTGGCCGGCAGCGGATAGCCGGCCAGCT
>Ga0164242_10010053_pt1 | contig 10155 bp, 6 predicted proteins | sample OricomgcompostMG_FD_108783 | JGI IMG/M metagenome (GOLD analysis project Ga0164242, IMG submission 108783) | Miracle-Growth compost microbial communities from Emeryville, California, USA - Original compost - Miracle growth compost (MG) ... | reverse complement strand
TACGAAGGAGTGGACCAGCGCTTCATCGACCGCTGCGTCACCGAGGAATTGTCGTTGGGTGATTTCGTCCTGTCCGGCGGCGAGATTCCGGCGCTGGCCATCATGGACAGCGTGGTCCGGCTGCTGCCGGGGGCCCTGAACGATGCACGCTCCGCGCAGCAGGATTCCTTCAACGACACCCTGGCCGGGCTGCTCGACAGCCCGCATTACACTCGGCCCGACGTGTACGACGGACAGGCCGTGCCGGCCGAACTGCTGTCCGGGCACCACGCCAACATTGCCGTGTGGCGGCGGCGGCAGTCGCTGCGCCTGACCGCGGCGCGCCGGCCCGACCTGATTCGCCTGGCGCGCGAGCGCGGGCTGTTGTCGAAGACCGACGAGGCATTCCTTGAAGGACTGGTTCCGCCGCCGGAAGCCTGATGATCACTGACAATCTAGCTTGGTGCCTAGACAGAATGTATTGACCTACCGCACCTCAAGCGACGCGGATTACGCTTGGGGTTTTACAACCTGAGGCGCAGAGCCGTTATTGAAGGGGTAGGTCAATACATTCTGTCTAGGGGCCAGTCATATGAATCTCCACCGTTGTCTTTACCGATCCCTCCAACTGTAAGGTGATGGGTCTTTCACCTACACCAAGAAGTTCGGCTGGTGGTGCGCGCCTCTCGCCGCGTGGGCGGCGCGGGCCAAGCGAATCCATTCAGGTTCGCGTTCAAACTGTGCGCCAGGGCGACGGCGGCGATCCACGCTTCGGGGGGTACCGGGCACTTAGGAACAGTGCATGTCTAAACGGTAGACGATCGCGTATAAGCCGCGCGTAAAAATCAGCGTGGTCTACATGAATTCGGCGTATTTTAGGCCATGAATCGATAGCCTACGCCGACCTCGGTTAGCAGGTAGACAGGCTGTGCTGGGTCGGCTTCCAGTTTTTGGCGCAGATGGCCCATGTAGATGCGCAGGTAGTGGCTGCTTTCCACGTGGGTCGGGCCCCATACCTGACGCAGCAGCTCGCGATGCGTGAGAACCTTGCCACGCTGGGCCAGCAGCGTCGCAAGCAGACGGTATTCGATCTGCGTCAGATGCACAGACTGGTTGGCTCGCGTGACGATGCGCCGGGCCAAGTCGACACGCACGTCGCCGAAGGAGATTTCAGCGGCATTGGTGGTATCGTGCGCATGGCGGCGCAGCAGTACGCGCAGTCGGGCAAGCAACTCTCCCACGCCGAAGGGCTTGCTTAGGTAGTCGTCGGCGCCGGCGTCCAGTGCGGCGATCTTGTCGGTTTCGTGGCTTCGGGCAGACAGGACCATCACCGGAACCTTCGTCCAGCCGCGCAATTCGCGAATGACCGTCATACCGTCAGCATCGGGCAGCCCCAGGTCGAGTACCACGACATCGGGGCGGCGCGTACCAGCCTCGATCAGACCGCGACTGACGGTGTCAGCCTCGTAGACCTCGCAGCCTTCGGTTTTGAGTGCGTCGCGCACGAAGCGGCGAATGTGGGCATCGTCTTCGACCAACAGTATAGTGGGGCGGTAGTCGAACATGGTGGTCTGCTCTTCATCGGGGTTCGGGGTCCAGCGTGGGCGGCACGCCCAGCGGCAAGGCGAACACAAAGCGCGCGCCTGTGTTGGCATCCGAGTCGACCCAGATGCGTCCGCGGTGCGCCTCCAGGATAGCTCGACACACCGCCAGACCCAGGCCCACGCCGGGCGTGGCGGACTCGCTGTGTCCCCGGGTGAATTTCTCGAAAATCCTCTGACGCTCGGCGGGTGGCACGCCTGACCCGCGGTCACTGATGGCCACCTGCATCTCGCTATCCTGGGCCCGGGCGGCGATATGGATGGGCGAACCGGGAGGCGTGTACTTGGCGGCATTCTCCAGCAGGTTGCACAGCACGCGCTCGATCAGCACGCCGTCGCATTCCACCAGCGGAAGGCTGGATAGCGGCTCGACTGCGACGGGATGGCCGGCAAGGCTTTCTTTCATGTCGGCCAGGGCCGCACCCACCAGTTCTTCGACGGACTGCCATTCGCGCCGCAACGGGGTCTCGTGATCCTGCAAGCGCGCCATGTCCAGCAGGTTGACGACTAAGGCATGCATGCGCCGGGCCTGGTTGCGCATGGCAGTGACCAGTTCCCGCGCCGATCCGGGCAGAGTCTCTGCGTCGCGGGCCAATGTGTCGGTCATGCCGATCAGGCTGGTGAGTGGGGTGCGCAGGTCGTGTGACACGGCTGCCAGCAAGGAATTTCGCAAACGTTCGGATTCGATGCTCACCAGGGCTTGTTGAGCCACTTCCACGTAGTGCAGGCGTTCGAGCGCAATCGCGATCAGTGTGGCATAGGCGTCGAGCTGGCGGCGTGTTTCCGGCTCGGCGTAGAGCGTACGCTTGGGCGCCTCCAGCGTCAGGACGCCACGCACGCGCATGGGTGCGCGCAGTGGCAGGTAGAGCAGCGGGCTGGTGCTGAGCGTGGCCGTGCCGGCGCCGCAGGCCTGTCCGTGATCGTAGGTCCATTGTGCAAGCGCGCCGTCCGGCTTGTGCATGTCGGCATCCGTGGCTGCTGACAGGTGCAGGCTGTCATCCAGGCCTTGTATGTACAGCGCACTGCGTGCGCTGAAAGCCCCTTGGAGGAAAGTATCTGCCGCACTGACGATTTGTTCCGCCTGCAGGGCCGAGGACAGTTCTCGCGCGAACTCGTACAGGCCGCGCGTGTCGGCTTCGCGCTTGGCTGCGTCCCGGGCCTGCATGCGCAGACCCGCTGTCAGTTGGCCGATCAATAGGCCAACGCCCAGGAGTACCGTGAAAGTGAGGAGGTACTGTACGTCGGATATGGCGAAAGACCCTAGCGGTTGCACGAAGAAGAAGTCAAAAAGGCCCACGCTGACCGCGGCGGCCAGCGCTGCGGGACCACGGCCGTGACGCAGGGCCGCGAATACCACCGCCAGCAGGTAGAACATGACGATGTTGGTCTGGTGTATCAGCGGGAAAGCGACATTCGAAGCCACGGTGGCCGCCGCGCAATAAACAGCGGCCCAAAAATAACCGGCAGGGTAGCGGAGCGCTTCGCCAGCTGTTGCCGGGGTGACGACAGTGGCGTCCAGCGTGGGCGTGGCCGGTGTGGCGATGCGGATCACGTCGACGTCGGGGCAGGACCGGGACAGAGCCTCAGCCAGGCCGCCACGCCGCCATCGCGTCCTGGCGGCGCCCAGCATGGCATCGAGCCAGGCCTCCCCCCCCCGGCTGAGAGCTTCGTCGCGGCCGACCACGACCTTGGTGATGTTGTGCCGGCGGATATAACGCATGATGGCCCGCACCGGATCGGAATCGGCCAGAGTCTCGATACGTGCGCCTCCTTGTTCTGCCAGCGCCATGGCCTCATCGAGAGGGTGCTGGCCCGTTGGCGGCAAGGTGGCGATGCGCGGGGTTGTGACAGTGATCACATGCAGGTCGCATTCGAGTTGCTGGGCCAGGCGATCGGCGCTACGCACCACGTATCCGGCCCGCGGGCCGGGGAAAATGCAAGCCAGCACCGTTTCGCGCGTGCGCCAGACAGGCCCGATGGCGCGTTCGTGCCGGTAGGCGTGCACGTCGTCGTCGACATGATCGGCCGTACGGCGCAGGGCCAGCTCGCGCAGTGCGATCAGGTTGCCTTTTCGGAAAAAATTGCGGCTGGCATGGCGCGCTTGCTCGGGCAGGTAGACCCGGCCTTCCTGCAGGCGGCGCAATAGCTCGTCGGCGGACAGGTCCACCAGAATGATCTCGTCGGCCGCATCGAATACCGCGTCCGGCACGGTTTCCCGGACTTTAATGCCGGTGATGCCGCTGACCGCCTCATTGAGACTGTCCAGATGTTGTACGTTAAGCGTGGTCCAGACGTCGATGCCGGCATCGAGCAGTTCGTCAACATCCTGCCAACGCTTGACGTGCCGGGCGCCGGGTACGTTGGAATGCGCCAGTTCGTCGACCAGCAGCAGTCGTGGATGGCGTGCCAGGGCACCGGGCAGATCGAATTCGTCCAGCGTGCGCTCGCGGTAGGCAATGACTTGCCGGGGTAGTTGCTCCAGGCCGTCGAGCAGGCCGGCAGTCTCGCGCCGGCCGTGTGTCTCAACCACCCCCACGACCACGTCTACGCCCTGGTCGTGTTGAGCACGGGCAGCTGTCAGCATGGCGTACGTCTTACCTACGCCTGCGGACGCGCCGAAATAGATGCGTAGCCGGCCGCGCCGGGCGTCGTCAGCCGCGTCTTCCAGATGCTTGAGCAGTTGATCGGGGTCAGGGCGCGTTGCGCCGGGATCGGCCATATAGTTGGCGGAGGAAAAGGATGAGGGGCTGGATCGGACTTGACCGCCGCGGAACAGCTTGGCGTGGATCTGAGTGAACCATCAAGCCGGTCTCGCCCGGATACTCGATGGCCTCGACCTCCGACCTATCGGCGGTGTCGAAAGAGGAGAAAGCTATTTTAATCATGCGTGTCCTCTGAGTGTGCGGAGGTAGCGGCGTATGCCGCGCGCCGCCCTGACCTATGCCATGTCATCGTACCTAACTTAGCCCACGCGCGCTGATCAACAGGTCCCGGCGCTCAGCTCTTCGCGGCGGCTAGCTGATCCAGTGCCAGGTTCAATTCCAGCACATTGACCGTGGGGTTGCCGAGCAGTCCCAGCCAGGCACCCGGCTCCGTGTGTGCCTGCACCAGCTTGCGCACGGCGTTGTCGGGCAGCTTGCGGGCCAGGGCCACGCGATGGATCTGGTAGTCGGCGGCGGCGGGGCTGATGTCAGGATCCAGGCCGCTGGCCGAGGCCGTGACCAAGTCCTGTGGCACTGGCGCGGTGTTGCCCGGATCGGCAGCCTTGAGCGCGGCGATGCGCTCCTTCACGGCCTGGGTTAGATTTCCGTTGGCCGGGCCCAGGTTTGAGCCACTGGAGGCTGCGGCGTTGTAGGGCATGGGCGAGGTGGCCGACGGGCGGCCCCAGAAATAGCCCGGCGAACTGAAAGCCTGGCCAATGAGTTCGGAGCCCACCACCTTGCCGTCGAGTACGATCAGCGAGCCTGCCGCCTGGTGCGGGAAGGCTAGTTTGGCCACGCCCGTGGTGGCCAGGGGGTAGGCCAGCCCGGTGATCGCCGACAGGACGATAAAAATCGCCAGGGCTGGGCGCAGCAGGCCGGAGTTGCGTTGGGTTGCTCGCATGGTTACGTTCCTTGATGTGCCTTGGGTCGGACGCGCGGGGCGGTTCAGGCCCAGCCCATGGCGGTCAACGCCATGTCGATCATTTTGATGCCGGCGAAGGGTACCAGCAGGCCGCCCAGGCCATAGATCAGCAGATTGCGCCGCAACAGGATGGCCGCGCCCAGCGGGCGATAACGTACGCCCTTGAGGGCCAGGGGAATCAGCGCGATGATGATGAGCGCGTTGAAGATCACGGCCGACAGGATGCTCGATGCCGGCGTGGCCAAGTGCATGATGTTGAGCACGCCCAGTTGCGGATACACTGAGGCGAAGGCGGCTGGGATGATGGCGAAGTACTTCGCCACGTCATTGGCGATGCTGAATGTGGTCAGCGAGCCGCGCGTCATCAACATCTGCTTGCCGATCTCGACGACTTCGATCAGCTTGGTGGGGTTGGAATCCAGATCCACCATATTGCCCGCTTCCTTGGCGGCCTGGGTGCCGGAGTTCATGGCCACGGCCACATCGGCCTGGGCCAGGGCCGGCGCATCGTTGGTGCCGTCGCCCGTCATGGCCACCAAACGGCCTTCCTGCTGGTAGCTGCGGATCAGCTTGAGCTTGGCCTCGGGTGTGGCCTCGGCCAAAAAGTCGTCCACGCCGGCCTCGGCGGCGATGGCCGCGGCGGTGAGCTTGTTGTCGCCGGTGATCATGACCGTCTTGATGCCTATGCGGCGTAGCTCGGCAAAACGCGGCTGGATCTCCGGCTTGACGATGTCCTTGAGTTCGATCACGCCCAGGGCTCGCTTGCCGTCGACCACGGCAAGCGGCGTGCTGCCGCGGCGCGCGATGGTTTCAGCGTCGCGCGTCAGTTGCGCTGGCAGCGTGGTGCCGCTCTCGCGCAGCCAGCCGGCCACGGCGTCGACTGCGCCCTTGCGGATGGTGCGGCCGTCCAGATCCACGCCACTCATGCGGGTCTGCGCCGTGAAGGGCACGAACTCGGCCTGTGCCAGCGTTGCGGCCAGGTCGCCCAATTGCTTGTCGGCCAGGGTGACGATACTGCGGCCCTCGGGCGTTTCGTCGGCCAGCGAGGCCAGGCGGGCGGCGTCGGCCAGCTCGCGCTCGCTCACGCCGGGAGCGGGCAAGAAGGTTGAGGCCTGACGGTTGCCGAAGGTGATGGTCCCGGTCTTGTCCAGCAGCAATACGTCCACGTCGCCTGCGGCCTCCACCGCGCGGCCGGAAGTGGCGATCACGTTGGCCTGCATCATGCGGCTCATGCCAGCCACGCCGATGGCCGACAGCAGCCCGCCGATGGTGGTGGGGATCAGGCACACCAGCAGGGCAACCAGCGCGGTCACCGACACCACGCTGCCGCCACCGGCCGCGTCGACCGCATAGGCCGAGAAGGGCAGCAGTGTTACGCACACCAGCAGGAAGACGAGAGTCAGGCCCACCAGCAGGATGGTCAGCGCCAGTTCGTTGGGGGTCTTCTGGCGCTTGGCACCCTCCACCATCGAGATCATGCGATCGAGGAAACTCTCACCCGGGTTGGTCAAGATGCGCACGAAAATCCAGTCCGACAGAACGCGCGTGCCGCCCGTCACCGACGAGAAATCGCCGCCTGACTCGCGGATCACCGGCGCCGATTCGCCGGTGATGGCGCTCTCGTCGACGGAGGCGATGCCGGCGACGACCTGGCCGTCGCCCGGAATGGTTTCGCCAGCCAGTATCAGCACGGTGTCACCCTTGCGCAGGTCGCCGGAGGGCTTGGACACGCTGCGGTCGCGCCATGTTTCGGGCGTGGCGTCGTGTAGAGCTTGCTCGCCGGACATTTTGAGCACGCGTGCCTGGATGGTGGTGCGCAGGCTACGCAGCGTAGCGGCCTGCTGCTTGCCACGCCCTTCTGCCAGAGCCTCAGCGAAGTTGGCGAAGAGTACGGTGAACCACAGCCAGGCCGAGATGGCCAGGATGAAGCCAGCTGGTGCTTCGGCGTGGCCGGTTAGGGCCATGACTCCCATCACGGTGGTGAGGATGCTGCCGATGTAGACGACGAACATCACAGGGTTGCGCCACTGTGTGGCCGGGGCCAGCTTGCGCAGGCTGTCGCGCAGCGCCGGACCTATGAGTGCTGGAGACCAGAAGCCGAAAGTGCGGGGCTGGGTGGCGGGCGCGGCGTTCGGGGGGATGACCGCGCCGGCAGGGGATAGATGAGAGTCCATGATCATTCCAGCGTATTCACCAAGGTTGCAGGGCTTCGGCGACGGGACCCAATGCCAGGGCTGGCACATAGGTCAGCGCACCCACCAGCAGGACGGAACCGATCATCAATACCACGAAGAGCATGCCGGTAGTCGGCATGGTGCCGGGGCCGGCTTGCAGGCGCGGTTTGGCGACCAGCGAGCCAGCCAGGCCGAGGATGGCCACGATGGGCGCGTAGCGGCCCAGCCACATGGCGTTGCCCAATATGATGTTGTAGAACGGAGTGTTGGCCGACAGCCCGGCGAAGGCACTGCCATTGTTGTTGGCCGCCGACGAAAAGGCGTAGAGGATCTCCGAGTAGCCATGGATGCCGGGGTTGAGGATGCCGGCGCGGCCAGGGTCGACCAACACGGCCACCGCAGTGCCGGCCAGCACCAGGAAGGGCGTGGCCAGCAGCACGATGGACACCATCTTCATGTCGAAGGCCTCGATCTTCTTGCCCAGGTACTCGGGTGTGCGGCCGATCATCAGGCCGGCGATGAACACTGCTAGGACGGCGAAGGCTAGCATGCCGTACAGGCCCGAACCGACACCGCCAAAGATAATCTCGCCCAGCTGCATCAGCAGCAGCGGCGAAAAGCCGCCCATGGCCGTGAACGAGTCATGCATGGCGTCGACCGCGCCGCAAGAAGCCGCCGTGGTGACGGTGGCGAAGAGCGCCGAGGGGCCGATGCCGAAGCGGGTCTCCTTGCCTTCCATATTGCCGGTATCGGGCGAGAAGCCTGCGTGCGCCAACGCGGGCGAGGCCTGATACTCGTAGTGTGCGGTGATCAGCGCGAAGGCGATGAACATCAGCGTCATTGTGGCCACGATCACGATACCCTGTTTGCGGCTGCCGGCCATTTCTCCAAAGCTGAAGCACAGCGCCGCGGGGATGATGAATATCGCCAGCATTTGCAGGAGGTTGGTCAGTGGTGTGGGATTTTCGAAGGGATGCGCCGAGTTGGCATTGAAGAAGCCGCCGCCGTTGGTGCCCAGCATCTTGATGGCCTCCTGCGAGGCCACCGGGCCCATGGCGATGGCCTGCGTCTTCGCGGTCAGGTTTTCCGTGATGGGCTTGCCTGCGGCGTCCTGTATCGGCTGGCCCTGTGCGTTGAGCTTGGGCGCGTCATAATGCACAGCTTCGATGGTCTGCGCCTGTACATATGGGCTGAAGTTTTGGATGGCGCCCTGGCTTACGAAGAACACCGCCAGCATGAAGGACATCGGCAGCAGCACATACAGCGTGACGCGCGTCATATCTACCCAGAAGTTGCCGATGGTGCGCGCACCATGACGCGTCAGGCCTCGGATGAGCGCAAATACGACGGAGATACCCAGCGCGGCCGAAAAGAAATTCTGCACCGTCAATGCCAGCATCTGCGTGAGGTAGCTCATCGTCGATTCGCCGCCATAGCCTTGCCAGTTGGTGTTGGTGACGAACGAGACGGCGGTATTGAATGAGGAGTCGGGCGACACCGCGCCCATCGCCGCGGGGTTCAGCGGCAGCATGCCTTGCAGGCGTTGCTGGGTATAGACAGCGATTACGCCCAGGACGCTGAAGAGCAGCACGGCCAGGGCGTAGCGCTTCCAGCCCATTTCAGTTTGTGGGTCCACGCCGGCGATACGGTAGAGCGCGTGCTCGATGGGTCGGCCCCAGGCGGTGAGACGATAGTGGCCGTTTTCCATGGTTTCCCGGATGTAACGACCCAGGAAGGGCGCGGTAGCCAGCAGGATCACGAGGAACACCGCCAGCAATGCAATGAAGTGGGTATTCATCAAAATTTTTCCGGCTTGAACAAAGCAACCAGCAGATAGGCCGTTAGCAAGGCCGCCAGGATGCCGCTGGTCCAGTAAATGACGCTCATGAGCGCTCTCCTTGCGAGAGCGCCGAGCAGAACACTGTTAGGCCCCAGATCAGGCCGGCCAGTGCACCGAAAATGGCTAAATACAATAAGTCCACGTTTCCCCCCGGGAAAGAACGCTCCGTCGTGCAGCCCCCGGCACAGGATTCATGTCCGAGGCCTACATAGATTACGGAGACGGGGATAAAAACGGGATAAAGTTTTTATGCGTTGATATAAAAATTGCGTAAAAAACTCTCCTGCCCCTGGTTGCTGACGATACCCATGCCGATGAGGCGCTACATGATCAGCTTGAGAAGCAGCTCGCGATGCTGAAGCGCCAGGGTGTCATTGGGACTCGGCATGATCGGCGCATCAATGCCGGCAGTGAGATTGATGCGGCAATCGACGAGCATATCGGTAGTGATGAACCCTTTTTCTGGTAAGTCCAGATTTTTTGGCTTCTGATTATTGCTATGACATCGAAATGGTGAGGGCGCCGGAGCGCCACGAAGCCGGAACTGCCAAAGTCATCCCTGTCATCCTTCGAGCATGTGATTGGCATCATGCTCCTTTTGGGAAGTTGCTGGCTGTACCACGCGATGGGAAGCCGGTGACGCAGTGGCCATATCGCGATCAGGCTTTTCTGGAGGTAGCTCAGGCTGTGCGAGTTGCTGCGGAGCGCAAGGTGGCAACTTCACCGGCTTACGCCGCAAAGGGTTCCTTGCACACGCAAGATCCGCTGTCTTCTTCGCCCGGCGTGCATGCTGGGTTGGCCTGGCTTATGCTACAGGCGTTCGAGCTGCTGCCGGACTTTGCCCAGGGTTTCGGTGAATCGGGCCACCCGGGCCTTTTCCTGTTCCACCACGGCGCTTGGCGCCCGCTCGACGAAACTGGGATTGGCCAGCTTGGCC
>Ga0164242_10010052_pt1 | contig 10155 bp, 6 predicted proteins | sample OricomgcompostMG_FD_108783 | JGI IMG/M metagenome (GOLD analysis project Ga0164242, IMG submission 108783) | Miracle-Growth compost microbial communities from Emeryville, California, USA - Original compost - Miracle growth compost (MG) ... | reverse complement strand
GGCCAGCCTCTGGACCGAAAACATCAGCCTGGCCCTGGACATTGCGCCGCGCCTGGCCGCCGGCGTGGTGTGGGTCAACGCGACCAATCTGTTCGATGCGGCGGCCGGGTTCGGCGGCTATCGTGAATCGGGTTTCGGCCGTGAAGGCGGGCGCGAGGGCGTGTATGAGTACCTGCGGCTCGATGCCTGGCGCGGCAAGGCGCCGGCTCCGCCAGCCGGCGCGTCGACCCGGCGTATCGCGGAACCGCCGGCCGCGCGGGAGCCCGCCGCCGGTGCGCTGCCCGTCTCCCCGCCTGCCCTGTTGGCCTCGTACGGGCTGGGGCCGGACGAGGCCGAATCAGACACGCCAGCCTGGCCCGGCATCGATCGGACTGCCAAGCTGTACATTGGCGGCAAGCAGGTCAGGCCGGATGGCGGCTACAGTCTGCCGGTTCATGACGCGACGGGCCGCTACGCGGGCGACGTCGCCGAAGGTGGCCGCAAGGACATCCGCAATGCCGTGGCCGCGGCGCGCAAGGCGCAGCCGTCATGGCGCAAGGCTACTGCGCACGCGCGCGCGCAGATCCTGTATTTCCTGGCCGAGAATCTGTCCGTGCGCGCTGCCGAGTTTGCGCATCGGCTGGCCGTGCTGACGGGTGTTCCCGCGCGCGAGGCACTCAGCGAGGTGGAGCAGGCGGTTTCCCGGCTGTTCACGTATGCCGCCTGGGCCGACAAGTTCGATGGCGCGGTCCATGCGCCGCCGCTGCGCGGCGTGGTGCTGGCCATGCATGAGCCGCTGGGCGTGATCGGGGTGGGCTGCCCCGACGGCCAGCCCCTGTTGTCGCTGGTGTCGCTGCTGGCGCCGGTCGTGGCCATGGGCAACAGCGCCGTGCTGGCCTGCGGTCCCGCGGCGGGGTTGGTTGCCAGCGATTTCTACCAGGTCGTCGAGACCTCGGACGTACCGGCCGGCGTGCTCAACATCGTGACCGGCGACCGCGATGCGCTGACCTGCCTGCTGGCCGCCCATGACGATGTGGATGCCGTGTGGAGCTTTGGTTCCGGCGATGCGGCACGGCGAGTCGAAGAGTTGTCGGCCGGGAACCTCAAGCGCACGTTCTCGCCTGGAATCGGCCAGATAGACTGGTCTTGCCGGGAACAGGCCGAGAGCCCGCTGTTCCTGCACAAGGCCACGCAGGTGAAGAATATCTGGATTCCCTATGGGGATTGAGGGAGTCCGTGGTCCAGCCGGTGCGAGCGCGTCGGGCCGTTCCCTTTCGGACCCGACGCCAGCACACACCTTCCAATCTTGATTCAGTAAGTTCGGCGCATCACCAGAACACTGAACGCGCTGAGCAAGCCTATGCAGAAGATATAACCCGCAATCAGCCAGGGTGTGTTGCCTCCGACTTTGAACAATACCGTTGCGATCAGTGGAGTGATCGAGCTGGAGACGATGCCCGACACTTGATAAACCGCCGAGATCCCGGTGTAGCGAACCCGTGTGTCAAACAGCTCGCAGAACAGGGCCGCCTCCGGACCATATACGAAGGGGTAGATGAGGGCAAAAGGAACAATGACTGCCAGGGCCACCCCCCAGATGCTTCCGGAGAAATGCATCAGGGCGAAGGCTGGAAAAGCGATCAGGCTCGAGGCCAACGCTCCGAGTCCGTATACCTTGCGTCGACCGATGCGGTCAGACAAGCGTGACGCGATGGGAATCATGAAGATGAGAATGAATGCCGAGAAGGTGATGGCCAGCAAAAGCCCTTCTCTGGACAATCCCAACGAATTGGAAACGTAGGATATCGTGAACACGGCATAGATATTGAACACGACCCCGTCTATCATGCGCGCGCCCCATCCTTTGAGCACGTTCATCTTGTAGTCGCGCATCACCTCGGCAAGTGGAACCTTGGCTATCTGGCGCTTCTCCATGAGCCTGGCGAACGAGGGAGTTTCCATGATCTGGAGGCGGATGTACAAGCCAATGATGACCAGCACGATGCTCAACATGAATGCCGCTCGCCAACCCCAGGCCATGAACTGGTCGTTGGTCAGAACCTCGGTCAGAAGGGCGACAACGCCGGTGCTGAGGCATAGTCCGATAGCCAGGCCGACTTGAGGCCAGCAAGCATATATGCCTCGTTTTTCACGGGGAGCGAATTCGAACGTCATCAACACCGCCCCGCCCCATTCTCCACCCAGTCCGAGGCCTTGCAAGAGGCGCAGGGCAAGCAGTATCAACGGGGCGCCGACGCCGATGGACGCGTAAGTGGGTATCAGTCCTATCAGGAAGGTGGATATGCCCATGATCATCAGAGTGATGATAAGGAGCGGTTTACGGCCGATACGGTCCCCGAAATGGCCGAACAAAAGCCCGCCCACGGGGCGTGTCACGAACCCCACCGCATAAACCGTATACGCCAGGATGGTGGAAACAAACAGATCCCCGTGGGGGAAAAACAGCTTGTCGAAAACCAGGCCGGTGATCGTGCCGTACAAAAAGAAGTCGTACCACTCGATGGTCGTTCCTATCAAGCTGGCCAGAACGACGTGTCTCAACTCTTTCTGGGTTGGCACATAGTTGTCCGAACTCGTACTTTCTGCTCTGCCGAAACTGTCTCCCGCCATCGTTGGGTTCGATGTTGAATAGCTCATGACTCCTCCTTCGAATTAGCAGCCGGCCGTCGTTGAATGCCTGTATCCCGTGCGTCTTCTATAATTGATACGTCTACAGCCACTGCCCGGATGGGCGCTTCGAAGTGGCATTGCGACGGTGAAGGCCGAATGATTGCGGCGATGCCGCTCAAGACTCTGATAGCTCCTACACAGGTACTCTCCTAAGTTGCCTGAAGCAGAAGAAGTTGCTTGCCGCTGCTTCCAAGGTGTTGTCGCTCTGAAGCTTTCACACTTGCCTGGAATGCGGATCCACCGGATGCCGTCGTTTGCGCTGGACACCACTGTCTCCAACGGGGCGTAATGGCCCTGCGCAACAGGCGACTGGCGTGAAACTGACTATGCCCTCGCGGCCCCTATGAAATTTTTCCCACGCGCTCCCTGAAGAGCCTCGACAATCATTTCTTGCGATTCCGCCTCAGAAACGCCATAGCTCTCGAAGGCCGTGCTGACGTTGAGTGACTCGAGAAAACGGGACAGATGCACGGGTGCCTCGTCCAGCGCACAGGGGAAAACCTGTTGCAGGACTTTGTCGCGTTCTGGAACTCTTCCCATGGCCAGCTTAAGGACCATGGGCAGCGTGAACGAACAGGCTATTCCGTGTGGCAACCCGTGACGCAATGTCATGTCGTACGAAATGGAATGGGCGAGCGCCGTTTTTGTGTTGGAGAATGCCAGGCCTGCCTTCAATGCGGCGAGTGAGGCATGGGATCGAAGGGTGATGTTGTCGAGATCGCCCATCAGTTCCGGCAGTACTTTCATCATCTCCCGGGCAGCGGATACCGCGAACGTGTCCGATATGGGGTTCGCGTTCACGTTCCAGATCGATTCCAGGGCGTGAGAGAGCGCATCCAGTCCGGATTGCAACGTTACCGACGCGGGCAGCGTCAGCATGAGCTCGGGGTCTACGACAGCCGCTTCGGCCCATGTCTCTTTGAGATGTAGCGAATACTTCTTCTTTATGGAGTGGTCCCACACGGATGCCCATGGCGTCACTTCGCTCCCTGTCCCGGCGGTTGTCGGGATGGCAATCAGTGGCTTGCTCTGCGACGGGGTAAAAGGCGAGCCGGACGTCAGATGATTCAACAGCTCGGCGTATTCACCGCTAGCCGTGCCAACCATCAGGTTCTTGGCTGTATCCAGCGTGCTTCCTCCGCCCACCGCGACAATGACTTCACATTGCCGGTAGTCGCTCCAGAACTTTTTGTACAAGCGGGCCAGGCCGACAATATCCGGATTTGGCTCGGTCTCGCTTTCGATGGCGATGATGGATTTGCCAAGGATTTTCGAGATCCTCCCGGTGATGCCTATTGCCTCTGCTTCGGGAAAGGTCACCAGTACGGTCTTGCGGTTTCCTACCAGTTGCGGCAACGTTTCGGCAGCGTTGGGTCCGAAAACCGTCGCGACCGGGTTGTGGAATTCATATGCACGGGCTTTCATGCTCGCCTCCTCGCGATTCGGTTCACCACGGCATCGAGTAGGTTTTGACGTTGGTGTAGCCTTTCATCGTTTCTATGACACCTTCCTTATGGCCAAGGCCGGAGTCCTTGATGCCCCCGAACGGTGTCATTTCCAGGCGGTACCCCGGCACCTCGCGGACGTTGACGGTTCCGACATGCAGTTCGCTGACGAACCGGGTGATGTAGTCCAGCCGGTTGGTGCAGACACCGGCCGACAGCCCGTATGCGGTCGAGTTTGCCAAGTGAATGGCCTCGTCGATGTCCCGAAACCGGATCAGGGGCGATACCGGACCAAAGGTCTCGTATTTCACGACCTTCATTTCGGGGTCCACGTTATTGATTACCGTTGGCGAGTACAGGGCGCCCTGTCGGATGTTTCCGTAAAGCAGGTCGGCTCCTTGTTTCACGGCCTCGTCGACCAAGGCTTCGAATTTCGTGGCCGCTTCTTCATCGATGACCGTCCCCATGTCGGTTTCCGGGTCCAGGGGGTCGCCATATCTCATTGCCTTGGTTTTTTCCAGCAGGAGCCGGGTGAATGGCTCGGCGATGCGATCGTGCAGCAGAATGCGTTTCACCGCCGTACACCGCTGGCCGGAATTCTTGTAAGAGCCGTTGGCCGCGAGCGTGGCGGCCTCTTCCAGGTCGGCATCTTCCATGACTATCAGCGGAGCGTTCCCGCCCAGTTCAAGTACTTGCCGTTTGTAAACGGCTTTCGCCGCGATGTATTTCCCGATCGGAACCCCGCCGGTGAAGGTCACCAGGTCCACGTCCGGATTAGTCAGCATTTCATCGGCGATTTCCTTGGGATCGCCGGTGATGACCGACAGCATCTGAGGTGGCAGGCCGGCTTCATAAAGCACATCGGCGAGCAAGAGCGCGGCCAGAGGTGTTTTTTCCGTGGGTTTGACCACCATGCGATTGTTGGTCGCTATCGAGGGCGCCACTTTGTGAATCACCTGGTTCAACGGGTGGTTGAATGGCGTGATGGCGGAGATGGCGCCAAGCAGTGGCTCGCGCACTGTATATACCTTGCGCTGTTTCCCATGATGAGTGAGATCGCAAGAGAAGATCTGGCCGTCGTCCACCAGTGCCTGATTGGCGGCGAAAAGCAGCACATCGGAGGCTCGGCCAACCTCGTAGAGCGTATCCTTGATGCATAAACCGGACTCGAGTGTGATGATCCTGGCGATTTCTTCGCGGCGTGCGGAAATGATTTCGCCGGCGCGGGTGAGGATGCTGTAGCGGTCGTAGCGCGTAAGAGGGCTCTTGTACTCCCGGGCAATGCGAAAGGCACGGCGTACATCTTCTACCGTTGCCTTGGGAACGGTGGCGATCACCTCTCCTGTATACGGATAGCGAACCTGGATCGTGCGGTCTCGCCAGACTTTCTCGCCCGCGATTCGCAAGGCTTCGGTCCGTACGCCGTCAGTGATGCCATCCGTCAGGGTTTTTGCAGTTGTGGTGGAAGCCATCGTCACATACTCCTTATGTCTTTTCGGTAATGTCGGTAGTCAACGACTGTGATTGAGTGCAAGGTCGAATGCGTCGAAATTCCGAAGCCTTCTGTTGGTGGCCTCTTCGGGGATTCGGCGGTTGATCAGAATCGGAACCGCCTGTTCGGACAGGCCGCCGTGCGAGCGCAACGGTGCCTTCAGCTCGGACAAATCGTGACGTTCCACGCTGGTGCCAAGCACATAGTCTTTTTGCGATATGACCACAATGTCGCCGACGCGATCGGGAGGAAGTTCGAACCAGGAGCAAGCGTCGCTACGCCCGATCGCCAGTTCCACACCCTTGATTTTTGTCAGTGTGGAAATGACGTCTTGCCTTATTTTTTCTGACGGGACATAGATCGTCGCGAACGAACCCAGTGCCCCGTGATGCACGACGTAAGGGTCGGTAATGGGCAGGATCACACGCACCAGGCCCTGGCCGATGGCGTCGTCCAGGATGTCTTGCAGGTAAATGACGTTCGGACGCCCATCTTTGTCATGTTTCGCGTTCATGCCGTGGTCCGCAGTGAACACGATGGTCGCGCCCAAGGCGTCCAGCCGGGCCAGGTATCGATCTACCATGCCGTAGAATGCGTTGGCCTCGGCCGTGCCGGGGGCCGCTTTGTGCTGTACGTAATCAGTGGTCGACAGATACATGAGATCGGGGCGATCGTCGCGTTCCATCAATTTCGCGCCGGCCGCGAATACGAACTCCGACAGCTCGGCGCTGTAGACCGAGGGTACCGGCATTCCTACGAGGTCGAGCACGTTTTCGATGCCATTCTCGGCGATGGAGGCTTCATCCGCTTTCTCGGCGGAGAAGCAGATGCCTTTCAGTTTGTGGCCCAGGAGCCGGCGCAACTTGTCTTTGGCTGTTACCACGGCCACACGGGCTCCGGCGTCGGCGAAAGCGGCGAGAATGGTTCCCGCACGCATGTACTTCGGGTCGTTCATCATCACCTCTTCGCCAGTGTCGCGGTCGAAGAAGTAGTTGCCGCAGATGCCGTGCACCGCGGGCGGTGTGCCCGTGACGATCGACATGTTGTTCGGGTTGGTGAATGCCGGTACGACACAGTCGGCCATCAACGAGGAACCGTTCGAGAGAACATTCGATAGAAATGGAGCGACGCCGGCGGCTATCGCTTCTGAAATGTATTCGTATTGGCAGCCGTCACAACACACGACCACCGTCGGGCCTTTCATCCATTGGTACGTTCTTCCATTTATGGCGATGGTCTGTTCCATGTTCATAGATTCCTCGCGATCTTTTTTCTGTGAATTCATTTCTTTGTGCTGATTGAGATTTGGATTTTGTTAACTGTTAATTGCATGTGAAATCCTGTTAACAATGTATTTTGTTGACAATTTACACATCATGGAGTCTAATGTCAATCACGAAAAACAGCCTCCCCCAAAAAAATGGCACAAAGCCCTTCAGATGCCCTTTCATTGTTGCGAAGCCAGTCTCTGGCCACGGTGGTGCAAGAAGAAATCGAACGCCTGATCCTTGCGGGTGAGTTCGCGCCCAACGAAAAGCTGAGCGAAGAAAGAATGGCTGAGCATCTCAGCGTCAGTCGGGGGCCTGTACGCGAGGCGTTTCGGGCGCTGAGCCAGGCGGGACTGGTGCGCATAGAAAAGAACCGCGGCGTGTCGGTGCGGCAGATTTCAGTCCAGGAGGCCGACGAAATTTATGAAGTCAGGGCGGGGCTCGATGCGATGATCGGCCGCCTGGCGGCAAAGCGCATCACCGCGGAACAGCTGGAGCAACTGACCGGGTTGATCGAAACGATGAAGGAATCGGCGGATGCCCGCAACGTCGAGGCCTACTATCCGTTGAATGTCGAATTTCACGATCTGCTGGCGACCTTCACGAATAATCGTACGCTGGTCAGCACGTACAGGCGTCTCGTCAAAGAGCTGCACCTGTTCCGGCGTGCGACCTTGGCACGGGCAGCAGATAGTTTTCCCATTTCGGTTCGGGAGCACACGGAGATTGTCGAAGCTTTGCGAAAGCGGGACGGGCGCAAGGCGAGCCGCCTCTTGTATGAGCATGCCGTAGAAAGCCAGCAGCGCTTGCATCATCTCGATGATGCGGACGCAACCGGTCCCAAGGGGAAAGCGGTCAAAGCGGACGCGTGATCCGGGCATGGCCGCCGCCTTCATATTCCCCAACATGAAAGCGCTACAGATAATCATAACTTTCAGTGGCTCGATTGCCCTGCTGCTCTGGGGCGTTCACATGGTGCAGACTGGCGTGCAGCGGGCTTATGGAAAGAAGCTCGACCTGTGGATGGGCCATGCCACCAAGTCCGCGCCGCGGGCATTCTCGACGGGACTGCTTGTCACCGCCGCCATTCAGAGCAGCACGGCCACCGGTCTGATGATCGCCAGCTTTGCCAGGGACGGCCTGATTCCTCTTGTCCCCGGTCTGATAGTCATGCTGGGGGCGAACATCGGGACCACGTTGATTGTCCAGGTGCTGTCCTTCAATCCAACGCTCCTGGCCCCTGGCTTTGTGCTTGCCGGGGTGTGGATGTTCCGGCATTACGCCCCGGGACGCGCCCGGGATCTCGGGCGGGCATTCATCGGCCTGGGCCTGCTGCTGATGTCGTTGCAAGGGCTTGCCGCAATATTCGAACCCCTCAAGAGCGCTCCGGAACTAAACAATGCGCTGCAGACATTGTCCACGCTACCTGCGGTTGCCCTGGCGGCCAGTACCTTGCTCACCTGGGCATCTCATTCCAGTGTGGCCGTAGTCGTGCTCATCATGTCGCTGGCCCACCACCATCTGGTTTCGCCGGAACTGGCTTACGTTCTCGTGCTGGGAGCCAATCTTGGCACCGCCATAAATCCGGTGCTCGAGGGCGGTACCAGGGGCAATCCCGCTTCAAGACGTTTGCCGATCGGCAATCTGGGCACGCGTATCGTCGGTTGCCTGTCGGGCATGGTGTTGCTGCCCTGGGCCGGCACGGTCATGAGTGCTCTCGGCGCAGACCCCGCCCGCGCCATTGCCAACTTCCATGTCCTGTTCAACCTGGTGATCGCGGCCTGCTTCCTGCCGATACTCAAACCGTATGCGCGTATGCTGCAGCGCGTGCTTCCCGTGGTTGCTGGCGAGGACGAGCTCATTCGCCCACAATATCTGGACAAATCCGCACGTGAGGTTCCGGTGCTGGCCCTGACCCTGGCGGCCAGGGAGTCGCTTCGCCTGACTGATATGCTGGGAAAATCATTGAGCCTCACGCAGCAGGTTCTCTTGCAGAATCGTCGGCAAGCCATTCGCGAGGCACGGGATCTCAATGATTCAATTGGCCAGCTCAACCGGTTCATAATGACTTACATAGCTGGCCAGAGTGAAGAAAACCTGGGCCAGGCTGACAAAGAGTATATGGACTCGATTCTGGATTTCTCCGCGAACATTTCGCGCGCCGCGAGCTTTTCCAGTTCAAGCCTGCTCGCACACGTGAACAAGCTGCAAAAGAAGCGCTGTTCGCTCACTGCCAGCCAAGAGGAGCAACTCGGTGATGCGTTGGAACGCTTGAAGCAGAATCTGAAGCGGGGGGCGGCGTTGCTCGTGTCGGGTGATCGCTCGTCCGCCCGCAGCCTCGTTACCGGGAAGGGCTATTTTCGTTCCCTGGAGGCAGTGGCCGTCGAGTGTCACCTGAAGAACCTGAACAACAGGGAGGCGAGCGTGGCTGATGCCGGGGCCCTGCATCTGGAACTTCTGCGTGACGTGATCTGTATCAATGACTACATCGTGCATGCGGCGGCGTACCCGGTCCTGGCCCGCTATGGGGAACTGCTGCCAAGCCGACTGCGTGACGTTCCGCTGGAGTTAGCGTCCTGAGGGCCCGGCCGGTCATTTGTCTGCTCATCTTCGAGGTGATGTATTGACAGACAAATGAATTGATGATCTAGTTGAAAGATACCGTGAACGTTGTTGCGGGGCGATCTCGAGGTCGCCTGCGTCCCGTCAATCGTGAGATTCATGAGGGCCCACAATGGATCAAGCTGTATCTTTCGCTCGGGCGAATGGCCTTTATGATTATGGCCGGACCATCATCACCGCCTGCACCGCCGACCCGCGGTTTCACTATGTCATGTATGTGCCGCCGAGTGTGGCCGACGGCAAGAAGGCAGACCTCATCGTTGCGGTGCATGGCACCACCCGCACCTCCGCCATAGAATTCCGCGACGCCTTCTCGGAATTCGGCAGGTGGAACGACTGTGCCGTCCTGTGCCCGATATTCCCGGCCAATGTCTGCGGCGACGGCAATAGAAGCGGGTACAAGTATCTCCGGGAACAAGACATACGCTATGACCAGGTGCTCATCGCCATGGTCGACGAAGTCGCGCAGCAATACCAGCAAGACTGGAGCACCTTCGCCCTGTTCGGCTTCTCGGGCGGCGGCCATTTCGTGCATCGGTTCAGCATCCTCCACCCGAAGAAGGTCTGGGCGCTGTCGGTGGGGGCGCCCGGATCCGTCACGCTGCTGGACGACAGCCAGGACTGGTGGGTGGGCATACGCAATCTCGACAGCCTCTTC
>Ga0164242_10010051_pt1 | contig 10155 bp, 19 predicted proteins | sample OricomgcompostMG_FD_108783 | JGI IMG/M metagenome (GOLD analysis project Ga0164242, IMG submission 108783) | Miracle-Growth compost microbial communities from Emeryville, California, USA - Original compost - Miracle growth compost (MG) ... | reverse complement strand
GCGGCCCATGCGGCGGCCCATGCGGCGGCCCATGCGGCGGCCCCTGCGGCGTCCCGTGCGGCGTCCCCTGCGGCGGCCCGTGCGGCGTCCCATGCGGCGGCCCATGCGGCGGCCCCTGCGGCGTCCCGTGCGGCGGCCCCTGCGGCGTCCCGTGCGGCGGCCCGTGCGGCGTCCCATGCGGCGGCCGCATCACGCCGGGCCGCTTCGATCGGCGCCTTGATACCCGGCGTGTTCGCGAAGTCGGTAATTTCCGGCAGGCCGGCCAGCGCCTCGGCCTGGGCGGTCAATCCCGCGAGCCGCAGCCACGCTGGTGTGTATTCGCGCACCAGCCAATCGCAGGCCATGGTGGCGCGTCGGGCTTCCACCTCGGGCGTGGCCTTCGTCCCCACCAGCCGCGGGATCAGCGGCTTGAGCAACTCGTTGCGGCGATCGTCAGGCAGCGAATCGTTCCACGCGCGCATGAACGCAGCGATGACCGGACTGGCGCATTTGGGCGCGTCGCTCCACGGCTCGCCAGCCACGTAGCTCACGGCCTCCATGACGCACATGCCTTCGTCCATGTCTTCGTGTCCGCCTTCCGCCAGTTCCATGGCGAGGACGGCGTTCAGGCGTTGGGTGTTCAGTTCAGGCTTCATCGATGCTCCTCTCTCGGTGGTGGTCAAAACGCGCGTGCGCGCGAGGGTTGTTCGTCTGGCGCAGTCACGCCCGCACCAGTCGCATGCTCTTGTCCCCAGGAATCAGCTTCACGACGCGGACGGGAAAGCCGCTGTAGGTAGGCGCGTCGACGCCGCCGACAGCCTCGGCGCGTATCGCGCCCCAGGTGTCTGCGGTTACTTCCAGCGCCATCGCCTCCGGGTGCAGGCCCGCGCTGATGCAGTTCGCGCGCAGCTCATCCACCTGCTCAGCGGGCGACAGCTCCAAGGCGGGCAGGCCTTCGGCGGCCACGTCGCCAGCGTCCAGGTGCAACTGGCTGCGCAGGGCGTCCATGTGCTTGCGGACGGTCTCGGGCCTGGCGGGCACGCGTGGTGCCTTGCGGTGCTCCACCAGGGCTACAGGTGGTTGCGGCAGAGGCGCGCCTTCCATGCGTTTTTCCACGGCCACGGCGTAGGCAGCACGTAGCAGGCGGTCGGCGGCACGTCCGTCGGCACGTGTGAACTTCCAGTGGTCGAGGTGGTGCCATACCAGGCGGGTGAAACGGTGCTGCATGCGGCCGATGTCGGCGGCCACTTCGTCGAGCGACGGGATGCCCAACACGCGCTTGCGCAACTCGGCCAGGCTCGGCGGCCATTCCAGGCGACCAGCGAAGTGCTGCACGGCGTCGATCAGGTCGGCCTCGGCCAGGCCCGCCAACTGCGTGGCCCACAAGCGGCCCGCGACGGTCAGCCGGCCGTGGTCATCGACCGGCAGCTCGCCCATGCTGGTGGTCCAGCGGCGGCCCCAGGCGCCGATGCCCAGCAGCCAAAGCTTCGCCAGGGTGGTGGCGCTTGCCGGGTTAGGCACTGGTGTCGAAACCGTGCTCGGCGAAGATCCGTGCTGCGCGGTGCGTTGCTCGGTCGACAAGGCTTTCGCGGGGTTGATCCGCTGCATGGCGTGTGGCTCCGGTGGTAGCGATGGGCTTGGCGCCCTCGGCGTGGCGACCGCGGGCCGTGGCGATGGCCCAGGCGAAGGGATTGGGCTTTCCAACGGCAATGCCCTCGGCGGCGGTGTCGGCAAGCGTCCGCGGCGCCACGCCCTCGGTCAGGGCGGCCAGCAGGTCGACGTGGCTCGGGTTGACTCGGGTGCAGCCGGCTGCTCGCATCAGCCGGCAGGCCTCGCCGGCAGCGGTGGGTCGGGATTCGATAGGCTGGTCGCCCTGCCCCGGTGCCGTCACCTCGCGCGCGTCCGCGGGAGAGCGAGCATTGACGGTTCCTGGAGGTTCTTGACGGTTAGACGGCACCTGCTGCGGGGGTGGGGTGCACCTGCTGCGGGGGTGTGGTGAATCTCCTGCACCGGTGCACCTGCTGCGGGGGTGCACCTGCTGCGGGGGTGCACCTGCTGCGGGGGTGCAGGAGGTGCGTGGGTTTGGCGACGGGTTGACGGTGTAGCGGGTGTGCCGACCATTGGTCCGATCGGCCACCACATACCCCTGCTCTTCCAGCCAGCGGATGGCGTTCTGCACGGCGCGCTCGCTGAAGCACGTGCGCTCGCTGATCGTCGGGATGGACGGCCAGCACAAGCCGGCGTCATTGGCGTTGTCGGCCAGCGACACCAGTACGGCCTTGGGTGTGGGCGGCATCTGCAGCGGCCAGCAGGCGGCCATGATGACCGTGCTCATGGCTGCGTCCCTGTGCAGCGGCGTGCCAACTCGACCAACCAGGCGGCAAGCATGGGCGGCGTGTGTTCGCGTTCGGCCTTCCCCACCTCTGGCCGCCAGCCAGCCATGCCTTTGCGCAGGCGCGATCCATCCGCACGACGCACGCGTGATCCCACAATCACGTGCGTGGCATCGCCAAGACGCATGGGGGGCGTGGGGATGTCGTGGGGCACGCAGCCAACGATGTACAGCCAGGTCAGCTTTTCCGCTCGATGCCCCCACCAATGTTGCGAGATGGGCAGCGTCCAGCCGCCCCATGCGTCCACATCTCCGGGGCGCGGTAGGCCGGCGGCGGCCCACAGCTTGGAATCCTTTGGGTGCTCCAGAACACCGCCATTCCGGCGCACCTGGTCGACGCCGAAGTAACCAAGGTCGAGCTCGCCCGGCGCCGGCTTCGCGAAGTAAGACAACCTGCCCCAACCGCGGCATGGTGGATGCGCTACCACGGGCAGCCCCCCCCCATACGTGCGTGCATCCCGCTCGATGTCGTAGACATCACAGCCAGGGATTGCCTTGTAGTTGCTGTCCGTGCGGGCGAACAGCACGGCGACGGTTGGGGCGTCGAAGCAGTTCATTCCATCACCACCCGCGCGTATCGCGCCCCGGTTGCCTTGGCCATGTCTCGTGCCTCGCGCCGCGTTGCGCAGCGCAGAACCCATTCCCCAGTGACCGGGCAGATCACAACCCAGCCGACTACCTCACCGCGTGCCACGTCGTTTCACCTGGTCGCGCCGGTAACGCTCGACGCACTCCGCCGCTCGTTGCCGATCGAGGTGCTGGTCCAGCTGCTCGCGGATCCACTGGGCCAGGGCCGGGTCGGCCTCGGGCTCCAGCAACTCCACCTTCAACGCCGCCGCACGCGTGCCGTGCTCGCGCTGGTCGAACTCGCGTAGGTCAATCGTCATTGTCTTGTCCCCCACCGCGGCCAGCGGCATGGTCATGCTTTCGAATCCCATAAGGTTCCGCGCCGGCCCCCGACGCTCCCGGACGTGCCACCGGTGATCCCCGGCAATCCCTCGGCGCGCAAGAGCTTGTCCAGTACGCTCGCCCCGTGAATCCGCTGTAAGGCCCACTCGTGCAAGATGTCCCGGACGATCTCCTGCCGCTCACGGCCCGTGCTGCGCGACTCGGCCTCGAGCATGCAGTCGGCCTGCGGCGTGATCTTTCCCCGGAAGTCCTTGAGCTCGATGCCCATGAGCTATGCGGCCTCACCGAACACCAAGAAGGCGCGGCTCACCTCGCCGCCGGTCACGGTGTCGATCTGCGTGGCCCGCTCCGGCGACACGCGCACGATCCCGTTCTCCCACTGGGAGACGAGGCTTTGCGTGGTTGGGTAGCCGGCGGCCACCAGCAGGTCGGCGAACTGGGCCTGAGAGAGGTTGTGCGTGCGGCGGTAGGTCTGGATGTCCATGGGGAAAGTATGAGTGCCACTAATCAAAAATGCAATAGGGGCGCTCATGGCGCGGCCACAGCCATCTCCGTAGCGTGTGCACCATGACTGGTAACCGCCAAGCCAAGCCCACGAAGGCCGATCGAGCCGCCGCCAAGAAACTGCTGGCATACTGGGATGAGCGCAAGAAGGCGCGCGGGCTCACGCAGGACAAGATGGCCGACATCCTTGGTATTACCCAGGGCGCGGTGAGCCAGTACCTACACGGCAAGATACCGATGGGTTACTTGACTCTCGTCGGCTTCACGAACGCCCTTGGCCTCCACCCCGCCGACATTCGCACGGACCTACCGGAACAACGCGTCTCCATCTCCGTGGTGCGCGAGGCAGACCCGCCACCCTACAAGGACATGGAGCGCGGCCAGGTGCCCTACATCGCCGCCCAACAGGTGACGGAATGGCTCGCTGGCGGCCGGCCTGCCGTGCACGGATGGATGTTCTGCCCGGTCGACGTGGGGCGGCGTGCCTTCGTAACCATCCAGCGCGGCATTGCCATGGCGCCGCGGTTCAACGATGGGGATTTCCTCTTCATCGACCCAGACGAGACACCGGTGCACGGAAGTGGCGTGCTGGTCATGCTGGCCGGAGAAGCGCCGAGCGTGCGCGAGCTCCAGGTCGACGGCGATGCCATGCTGCTCGGGGCCGCAAACCCGGATTGGCCTGGCGCACGCCTTACGATGCTGCCCACAGACGCGGTGATCGCCGGCGTCGTGGTCGGTAAGTGGGTTCCGGCATGAAGTGGTGGGTGGCGGTCGCTGCGCTGTTGGCAGGCTGCTCCGGCTCGCCACCGAAGCCGACGCAAGCAATCCACCCGGCGAGCGCGGAAGAGGTGGCCCATTGCACGTATCTCGACGACGTGACCGGCACATCAGGCTGGTACGGCGTTTTCGCCGAGAAGGGCGTGGCGAACGCACGGACCGCGGCGCTCACCAAGGCCGCGGCGCTCGGCGCCACCGACGTGGTATGGCAGCCCGTGAATGCGATCTACGGCAGCACATCGGTCAACGCCAAGGCGTACCGTTGCGGGGTGGCTGGCAAATAGGGGGGGTAGTCAATGCGGAACAAATCGATCGCCTGGTGGGTGGCGATAGCGGCAAACCTGGTGTGTCTGGCTCTCATCGGGATCTTTGTCGCGAACCACCGGCACATTTCTTCCGACGAGACGGACGTGCTCTGGTCCTTCGGCATCCTCAGCACCCTCAACCTCTACGCGCTGCTCGCCAGCGGATCCATGGGCCTGCTCGCGCTCATCATCAAGCGCAGAACACAGGAAGAGCGGGCGAAGCTGCGCGACCTCGAAACCATGAGCGATTCATGATCCCCGACGTGAACCAGCGCACACCGGTGAATCGTCGCGAAATTAAATATAAGCGCCCCTATTGACTCGTTGGATGAGTGGCGCTAATGTTCTCCCGAACCACAGGGAGAACGACATGACAGAACAAGTTGAGCAAGCGGTCATCCGGCCGGGCACAGAGTTTGTCGGCAACGGCGGCCACACCGGGACCGTCATCGAGGCCACCCCGGGCGTTCCGGGCATGTACCACGTCCGCTATCCGGGCGGTCTGGTCTGCCAGGCAGCCAGTGAAATTGCTGCATGCATCGCGCGCCAGGCCCAGCAGGCGGCGGCATGAACGTCCTGGACGTGCAAGGCATCCTGGAGCGCGCCGGCGCTGATCCAGACGCGCCGGAAGGGTCGCAGGCCTGGGCGCTGGCGCAAGTTGGCATCGCGGTGGCTGAGCTGGTCGAGGCACTGAAGCGTTCACGGAAGGCACTTCGCGAGGCCCGCGGCGGAATCTTTGACGACGCGACCCTCGCGGATCAAGCGACCACGGCTGCCCTGGCCCGCGTGGATGGTGCCACATGATCGCCGCCCGCGATACCCGTCGGGTGGGCAAGCGCAAGGCCGACGTGCGCGACTGGGCCAAGCCCAAGCACCGCCCCCTAACCCGCGTCAACGTGCCGAATCCGGGCGAGCCCAGCAGACAGCTCGCAGTCCTGGCCGTCATCGCGTGGCTCGCGTTCCTGATCGGCTGCTGCCTGCTGGCCTGGTTCTGGACGTCCGACTTGGTGCAGAGTTTCCTGGCGGTCGTGCGAGGTGCGGCATGAACGCGCCGGTGGCGGTGGTCCTCACTCCGGCCGAAGCCGAGGCGATCATGCAGATCGCGAACGGCGCCGACGTCTACTCCTATGGCCTGGCGCACCGCCTTCGCGGTATCCAGCGCCGCGGCGTGCCCGTCGGCCAGATGCAAGGCCCGCAGATGATGTGGCGCAAACCGAAAGGTCGGCTGTTCGACATTGTCGACCCGCGCGAATACCACGGTGACGGCACCGACCAAGTGCCCTACTGCGGTGCGATCGCGACGCCTGCTGGGATCACCGCGGCACGCGCGGCGTTGGCACGTCCACGGAGTACGCCATGAACCGCGCAACCACCCGAACCGCATACAAGGCCTGGCTTCGTCGCGAGCGCGACCTGTACGGCCGGCGCGAGGAACACGACCTACCGCATCACCCTGACGGCACCGGCTGGGCCAACTGCGCGTGCTGCGGTGGAACCGGGATGCACTACCACGACCGCGACCGCACGGGCCAGAGCGACGTGCCCTGCACGCTGTGCCGAGGTGACGGGGTTGTACGTGACGGGCGCCGAGACGTCCTTGTGGAGATGCGCGAGGCCCGCCGATGGCGCGAGTCGATCGAGTACTACGGCGCGCAGTACACGGCCGCCCGTGCCATCTCCGCACGGCACCCGCTGGGCATGTCGCAACTGCGTCTGGCCGAGGCCGCGATTCTCTGCGACCTGGCCGCCCGCGATGCCGCCCAAGCCTGGCGCTCCGCCGCATGACCCCACTCCTTTCCACGCCAGCCGCGGCACCGGCACCCCTGCCGGCAGCTTATCCCCTGGGCGCGCCGCGGCTGGCACCCATTTTGGAGAACACCATGGAAGACACCGACGCCGACCTGTTGCCGCCACTGGAAGACGGCCACATTGCCGCCTTCAACGCCACTGAAGCCGGCCTGGCCGCCCTGCGCGAAGAACTGGACGGCAAGACATTCGATTGCACCGACCGCGAACAGGACGCCGAAGCACGACGCGCACGCCGCGAGCTGGTGACCCTGCGCACCACCATCGAGGCACGCCGCAAGGAACTGAAAGCCCCGCTGCTCTCCCGCGGCAAGCTGCTCGACGACGAGGCCAAGCGCATCACCGGCGAAATCATCAAGCTGGAGCGGCCGATCGACGAACAGATCCGTGCCGAGGAAGACCGCAAAGCGGCCGAGAAGGCGGCGCGTGAAGAGGCCGAGCGTGCCGCACGTGCACAGATCGCCGCGGCCATTGACGGCATCCGCCAGCGCCCGCTGTCCTTGCTGTCCGCCAATAGCCACGCCATCGAGCAGCTCATCGCCGAGCTGGCCATCCCCGTCGCGCTGCCGGATGACGCTACCGACGCGGACAAGGCCCAGGCTGCTGCCGTGCAGGAGACCGTCGTTACACAGTTGCGCGAAATGGTCGGTGCCGCGATGGCACGCGAAGCCGAAGCCGAGCGGCTACGCCAGGAGCGTGAGGCGTTGGAGCGCCAGCGCCAGGCTCGCGAGGTCGAACAGGCGAAGCTCGACGAGGCACGCCGCGCGGAGGATGCACGCATTGCCGAGGAACGCCGCATCGAGCAGGAGCGCATCGACCGGGAGAACGCCGCCGAGCGCGAACGCATGAATGCCGAGGCGGCGGCGCTGCGCCAGCAGCAGGAAGCCGCGGCACGTGAGCGCGAGGCGCTGGCCCGCAAGCAGCGCGAGGAAGAAGAAAAGACCGCGGCCGAACGCCGGGCAACCATCGGCCTGCGAGAAGCGGCGCAGGCGGTTGTGCAATGGGCTTTCTCGCACAGCCATGATGCCGAGCCGGTCATGCGCGACTTGGTTGCCGCGCTCGATAACGAGGATGCCAAGGCCAAGCCGGCGCGCAAGAAGGCTGCCGCATGAATACGCTGCCGCCGGACCTCGACAACAGGACGGGGGGGGTAGTTGTGGATCTCGCTAACTCCCCTCTCAACAAGAAGGCGGGCGAACTGCGCGATCGCATGCGTCACCTCATCCGCAGCGCCGCTCTTGCCCAGCACGTCATTCCACGCGTGAGCGTCCGGCCAGAGCAGCTTGCCAGCCTGATGGCTGCGGTCAACGCGCAGCGCGAAAAGAGCGAACCGCACGTCATCGGCCTTGCGATCGATGGCATCCCCATCACCGTCGTCGGGCGGGGCGCGGCATGAACGCCCAACTACAGGAGCAGCCCCGAGGCCGCGTGATCCTCGACGAACCAGCCGAGCACTACCACGGCCGGCACCTCAACGAGGTCAACAACAGCGGCATGAAGGTGATCGACACCCGCAGCCCCGCGCACTTCGCGCATTGGGTGGCCGACCCCGAGGCGGGCGTGGAAACGCCCGCGCTGCGCTTCGGCAAGGCGCTGCACTGCGCCGTGCTGGAGCCCGACCGATTCGACGCGGACTACTGCGTGCTGCCGGCCGGCGCGCCCGACCGCCCCACCGCGGCCATGCTCAACGCCAAGAATCCAGGCGCATCGAGCCTGGCCAGGCAAGCCTGGTGGAGCGACTGGGAGGCTGTACACGGCCAGCAGATCATCCTCGCTGCAGCCGACTATGAACGCATCCGTGGCATGGCCGAGAGCGCGCACCGCAACCCGGTCACCGCCGGCCTGATCACTGCCGGCCATCGTGAGGTCACGCTGCGCTGGGAGGAAGTAGTCGAGCTGCCAGACGGCCGCATGGTGCCCATGCAATGCAAAGCGCGCATCGACAACTGGCTGCCCGAGCTGGCCATGTTCGTGGACGTCAAGAGCACCGCCGACGCCAGCCCCGACGCCTTCGGCAAGTCGGTCGCCAGCTATCGCTACCACGTGCAGCACTGCCACTACGGCGAAGGCGCCAAGGCCTGCGACGTGCCGCTGGATCACTTCGTGTTCCTGGCCATCGAGTCAGAACCGCCCTATGTCTGCGAGCCCTACCGCATCGACGCCGCCGCCGAGGAACGCGGCTACCAGCTGCGCGACCGCGCGATGCAAAAACAGGCCCAATGCCTGGCCGACGGGCGCTGGCCCGGCTACAGCGACGGCATCACCATCCCCAGCCTCTCTCTGCCTGGCTGGGCTTTCTATGGATAACGGAAGGAAACCCGACATGAACGCACAGCAGCAAGCCAACCCCGACGCCCTGGAACAGGCCATCACCCCGCCCGATGCCGGCACCCTCACCGCCGTGGTGCGGGCCGAGATTGACGGCCAGATTGCCACCGCCCGCGCCTTTCCGCGCAGCCTCACCGCCTTCATCAAGAGCGCCCGCGAACTGGTAGCTATCGACGAGGAAACCGCCGAAGCCTGCATCTACTCCCTGCCCCGCGGCAAGGATGATCACGGCAACAAGAAGTTCATCACCGGCCCCAGCGCCCGTTTCGCCGAGGTCGTCCAGCACTGCTTCGGCAACAACCGCGCCGGCGGTCGGGTGGTAGCGATCGACAAGGACAGCATCACCGCCCAAGGCGTGTATCACGACCTGGAAAAGAACGTGCAGGTCACCAAGGAAGTGTCGCGGCGCATCCTCGACAGCAAAGGCCGGCGCTACAACGCCGACATGATCGGCGTCACCGGCAACGCCGCCATCTCCATCGCCCTGCGCAATGCGGTGCTGGCCGGCATCCCCCAGGCGCTGTGGCTGCCGATCTACGAGACCGCGCGCCTGGTAGCCGTGGGCGACGTGACCACCCTGGCCACGCGCCGCGGCAATGCGCTGCTGTGGTTCGGCAAGGTCGGTGTGTCGCCAGAGCAAATCTTCGCGCGCCTCGACGTCGCCGGCGAGGAAGAGATCGGCATCGAGCACCTGGAAACCTTGGTGGGCATCAAGACCGCCATCCGCCGCGGCGACGTCACACCCGAGGCCGCGTTCGCACCACCCCACGAGACCAACCGCGGCACCGCCAGCGCTCCCGTGGGCGACCTAGCCGCCAAGCTGGCCGAGCGCTCCACCACCCCACCCACCGCCAAGGCCTGACCATGTTGCTGCTCCAACGCCGCGAAGGCGAAACCGTGCGTGTCGGCGAGCACATCACCGTGTTCGTCAAGTCCATCCAGGGCAAGCGCATCACCCTGGGTTTCGACGCACCGCCCGAGGTGCTGATCCTGCGTGGCGAGCTGCGCGAACACGCGCCCGAAGACCTGGCTGAGGCGTCGCAACCGTGATTGAGGTCATTAAACAGACCTCCCGTGCCGGGAAAAGAAAACAGGATGCGCACCCGGAATGGGAGGCGTGGTTCGAGGCGAGCGCCTACACGCCGGAGGTGGCGC
>Ga0164242_10010050_pt1 | contig 10155 bp, 7 predicted proteins | sample OricomgcompostMG_FD_108783 | JGI IMG/M metagenome (GOLD analysis project Ga0164242, IMG submission 108783) | Miracle-Growth compost microbial communities from Emeryville, California, USA - Original compost - Miracle growth compost (MG) ... | reverse complement strand
GTGCCGGCCAGCGACCGCCGATCCACCTTCGCCAGCATCGGGGCGAGCTGTTCGGGCGCAGCGCCGGGCAGCGACGCCACCAGCTCACGCTGGGCCGCCGCCTCCGCGGTGCTCGAACAACCCGACCGATCAACCATGCACCACACGCTAAGCCCCACCACCGACAGTCCCACCCAACCTGCAAAACCCCAGGTCAGCGTGGGTGCAAAGAGCACATGTGCCTACCCCGACAGGGCGAGCGGATAGAGCGCGCGGGTGGGGTCGGTCAGGTCGAGACCCGGCACCGCCGCCGGCTCGACGAACACGATCCGGCGTCCTTCGCCGCAGACGATGTCGGCATCGGTGAGCGACGTCTGCGCGGTGAACAGGGCGACGTGGTCTTGACCGTGGATCGAGCACGCAACTGTGTGCCAGCCACGGTCGACGAGGTCGTCGCAGACGATGCCTGTCTCCTCTTCGAGCTCCCGGTAGGCGGCTGCCTCGGCGCCCTCTCCCGGTTCCACCCCGCCACCTACGAGGCTCCACCTGTCGGGGTCGACCGGCGCGTATTCGTCGCGCTCCTGCAACAGCAGCCACCCGCGCGGGTCGACCAGGCCAATGGCGACGATGTCCACACTCTGACCGTAGCGGCGACGATGCGCCGAGCCCGGCGCCGACACCCGGCCGCTCGCCTCAGTGCACGCAGAACTCGTTGCCCTCGGGGTCTTGCATCACCACGCAGCTGCCGACCTTCTCGTGCCGCTCGGCCAGCACCGTCGCGCCGGCCGCGGTCAATCGGCGCACGTGCGCGATCACCGCGTCCCAGTCTCCGGGTTCGGCACCGGGCGGTGACACGTCCAGATGCACACGGTTCTTCGCGGTCTTGCCCTCGGGCACTCGCTGGAAGTAGATCCGCGGTCCAGCTCCGTCCGGGTCGATCAGCGCCGCGTAGTCGCCGAACTCCTCCTCGGCCAGGCCGATCGCCCGGCCGAGGTCCTCCCAGCTGTCGAAGCCCTCCGGTGGCGGCTGTGCCACATAGCCGAGCGCGAGCGCCCAGAAATCGGCCAGCATGCGCGGCTCGTGCGCGTCGAACGTGACCTGTATACGGTTCGCCATCCGGCGACAGTAACCGCGATGGCGGACAGCCCCTGTCCGGCATCGCACCAGGCGGGCCCCGAATAAGTCGATTGTGGGTCCGGCCCTACCCGCCTACGGTCGGCTCGGGCACCGCATCGCGCGGCGACAGACATCCGTCGAAGGGAACTCTCATGGGGAACCACCTCGAAACGACTCATCTCCCTGTCGAGAACGAGCTCTTCGAGGTGCCCGCAACCCGTGCCACACTCCCACCCCCACCCGCCGGTTGAGCCGTGCACCACCATCGGCATCCTGGCGCACGTCGACGCTGGTAAGACCAGCCTCACCGAGCGCCTGCTGTTCCACACCGGCGTGATCGACCACCTCGGGGCGGTCGACGCCGGCGACACCTACACCGATACCGGCGACATCGAGCGTCGCCGCGGCATCACCATTCGCACCGGGGTTGCCGCCTTCCACCTTGGCGACCTGCGGGTGATGCTGGTCGACACGCCCGGCCATGCCGAATTCGTCGCCGAAGTCGAGCGTGCGCTCGCGGTCCTGGACGCGGCGGTCCTGGTGATCTCGGCGGTCGAGGGCATCCAGTCCCACACCCGGCTGCTCATGCGCACGCTGACGTCGATGCACGTACCGACTGCGCTGTTCGTGAACAAGCTCGACCGCCGCGGCGCCCGCACCGACGAGCTCGTCGACGACATCCGCGCACGGCTGGCGCCCGGCGTCGTCGCGGTCAACACCGCGCTGGCCCCGGGCACGCCCGACGCGGCCACGGCCAGCCGAATGGGCACGGTCGCGTTCCGCGATGACGCCGTTCAGGTCCTGGCCCTGCACGACGACGACCTACTCCGTAGGGTCGTCGACGAACAGCGGTTGCCCGGGACAGGCCGGGTGCAGCAGCTGCTACGCCAAGCGATCCATGACGGCGTGTCCCAACCGTTGGTGTTCGGGTCCGCACGGACGGGCGTCGGCGTCGAGGATCTGCTGACAGTGGTGCGGGAGTTCGCACCGCGCGCGAACCGGTCGGCGGACGAGCCGCTGCGTGGCCGGGTCTTCGCCTTCGACTGCACCCCGGGGCCCGGACGGCCGGCCAGGCCGCTCGTCCGGCTGGACTCGGGACGGCTGCAGGTGCGCGACCGCGTCACCGTCTGGCATCCGCGCCGCGACGGCGACCCTGAACGAACCCGCGCACGGGTGACCCGCATCGAGGTGATCGGCAGCACCAGCGGCACCGCCCAGTCCGGCGACATCGTCTCCCTGACCGGCCTGGGCCCGGTTCGCGTCGGCGACCAGCTGGCGCCCGACACCGACCAGCCGACACCGGACGACAACGCTGCCGCCAGCCACGCAGACGACACTCCCCCGCGGCTGCCACGGCCCGATCTGCAGACCATCGTCACCGCCGCCGACCCCGACGACACCACCGATCTGTTCCACGCGCTGGCCGACCTGGCCGCGCACGACCCGCTGATCGACGCCCGCTTCGTCGGCGACGGCCGGGCCCGCGTGCTGCTGTTCGGCGAGGTACAGCAGCAGGTCCTGGCCGCCACCCTGGCCGAGGAGTACGGCATCGCCGCCGAGTTCGCCCCGGCCGAATTGCGCCATCTGGAGCGGCCGGTCGGACGGGGCCGGGCCGTCCGCAGCGGCTACCCGCTGGGCATGGCCGCCGTCGTCGGGCTTGCCGTCGAGCCGGCTGCCGCGGGCACCGGCCTGGACTACCGCATCGAGGTGGAATACGGCACGCTGCCCGGCTCCTTCCACGAGGCCATCCGGCAGACGGTCGGACACGCCCTCCAGCAGGGGCTGCGCGGGTGGCCGGTCACCGACATCCGCGTCCGGCTGGTCGAATCGGGCTACGACTCGATCGCCTCCACCGCCGGCGACTTCCGACAGCTGACCCCGCTCCCGCTGTTCGCCGCGCTGGGCCAAGCCGGCACCGTGGTCTACGAACCACTGCACCGGTTCGACCTGGAGATCCCGCCCGACACCATCGGCCCGGTTCTCGCCGCACTGACACGACACGAGGCCGCCATCGCCGATTCGTCTCCTACCCGCGGTTCCTGGCACATCACCGGGGAGATCCCGCTGCGGCGCATTCCCTCCCTGCGCCATGCGCTACCCGGCCTGACCCGCGGCGAGGCCGCCTGGACGGCCATCCCCGGCGGCGACCGGCTGCTCTCTGGCGCGCCGCCGGTATCGCCGCGCACCGACGGCGATCCGCTCGACCAGCAGGCTTATCTGCGCTACCTGCGCGGGCGGTGACCGGCCGACGGGCGCTGGCCGACCCTGGCCACAACAGACGCGTCCGGTCACGCAGCGTGAGCACAGGTGTAACGTCGGTATCTGTCACCTGACACATACCGGCCGGAGGGAGCCCAGCGCACCATGGTCTACCTGAGCCCGATCCGTTTCAGCTTCGCCGGCCGGTTCCAGGCCGACGTGTCCACCGTGAACAACGACGTCCGGCACTACGACAACGAGGCGTTCCGTCCGAACTTTCAGGACCTGAGCACGCGGGATAATCCCAACGGGTGGTGGAATCCCACCGGTTCGGGCGCGTTCCGCTTCGTCGGCTGCCATGTCACCGGTGCGAGCTATCTCGACGGCACCACAGTGCGCGACGATCGGGCGCTCGACGGCGCCACGATCACTGGTGCTGCCGATCGATCGGCCGGCAAGCTGGTGGACATAGACCCACAGTGGCAGCTGGCGTCCGCGCCGTGGGGCCTTGCGGTTCGACTACTGCTGGGCGACACCGAGATCCTGCGAGGTGAGTTCAAGAGCCACCCGTTCCGCGACCTGTGGTTCAGCCGCAACGTCGACCAGAGCGCCGACGGTGCTGCCTCCTCGACCTTCCAGTCGGTGCTGGAGAACGTGCAGATCGCACCGCCAGACGGCATCGGCAGCATGGCCCTGGCCCAGCTCGGCAAAAGCGTCGCCGCGACCGGCCGGCTGTCGATCCGGCTCACCACCTTCGGCTACGACGGGCAGGCCACGTCGCCGTCCTTCACGCTCGGCACGATGATCGGCACCATCGGCCCCTGCCTCCCCGGCGAGCCGGAGTCGTTCGTTCTCGGCCGCCGGTTCGCCCCAGCCGCCGGCTTCACCTCCTACGGTGCCGGCATCACCTATTTCTCCGGGCGCGTCGACCGCGAGTCGCACGCACTGCTCCTGGACCTGTCCAACGCACTCCAGCTCACCGACAGCGCCGGCACTCCGAACGACATCGGACGGCTCCGAGCCGGCATCCTCACCGACGATGCCATCGCCGAGAACACCCCGGTGACCGCCACGAACTTCATCGACCTCGGCGAGATCGACTATCGGGCGCCGCAGTGGCTGGCCGATACCGGTGGTGTGGTCGCGCTGTCGCTGACCGACGCGCAGTATGAAGCCGCCAACGCGCATCCGCTTGCCCTCACCTACGACGCGCCGTTCAATCCGGGCGAGACCGGCGAGGCCGATGGCCGCGGTGTGGTGGCGATCCGGGAGACGACAGGTGGCCTGCTCGCCGGCGCAGAGCCTGCGGTCGTGCGCATCGACGCCGGCGCCACCGCAGACGTGACGTTCTACGCGGCCCGGTATGGACGCCCGCTGTCCACCGACGTGAACCTGCGCCAGGTCGGCCGCGTTCCCGGGCAGGGCGCCGGCACCACCAACCCGCAGGTCGACGACATCCCGATCCCCGACATCGGCGTGCCTACCGAGGCCTTGACCTTCCCGGCAACGGTGTCGACGAGCGCCACCGGGACGGCCATCACCCTGCAAGGCACCGATCCCGGCAACCCGCGCCAGTACCTCGACGGCCAGCTCTACCTGATCGACTACCGGCTGCCCGGCCAGGGCAACCAGGCCCGGCAGCCGTTCGACTTCGTCGTCGTCCACGTCCGGGACGCGTATGCGGTACCGCAGAACCCGGCCTGGGCCGACATCGCGCCGACCATGACCCAGTACGGCAATCTCTACCCGATCATGAGCCGCGCCTACATCGACCTCGGCGACGAAGCGGCCGTGGCCGCCAATCGCGACATCGTCGCACTCGCCTTCTCGGCACCGATGACAGACCCCAACCACATGCCGGTCACCCGCGACCTGTCCCAGCCGAAACGCCAAGCCATCCTGGCCTGGCTCGCGTCGGTGACACCACCGGCACGCGACGACCCCGACGCCCCGGTCAGCGGGCACCGGCCGGCGGTGCGTCAATCAGGGCGGCCCGACTACGAAAGCCCGTCGGACAGCAAGACCGTGTTCGCCAACCGATTCTTACGCGCCGGCCGCCGGACACCCGCAGATTCTGGATCGGAGGTCACCTGATGCTGAAGATCGACCCGAACCGGCTGGCGGCCGTGCAGGCGGCCGAGAATGCCGAGCAGCTGTGGCCGAGCGTGCAGGCTGCGATCGAGCTGGAGCACGCGACGATCCCGCCCTACCTGACCGCGCTGTTCTCCATCAAGCAGGGCTACAACGTCGAGGCCGCGACGATCATCGGGTCGGTGGTGCGCGAGGAAATGCTGCACATGGCCATTGCCAGCAACCTGATGAACGCGATCGGTGGCCGACCCGACATCGACAACCCGCGGTTCATTCCGGCCTACCCAGGACCGCTGCCGATGGGAGTGCGCTCCTCGTTGACCGTCGGGTTGTCCAAGCTGACGCGGCGGCTGGCCTACGACGTGTTCATGGACATCGAGGAGCCCGAGAACCCCATCGAGGTTCCGGTCGTGCCGTCGCTCGGCGCGGCCAAGACCGCGGACACTCCCGAGTACGCCACCATCGGCGCGTTCTACGCCGCGATCAAACAGAAGCTGATCGACGTCGGGCCCGCAGTCATCGCCGGCGACCCGAGCCGCCAGGTCGCCGATGCACGCTGGTATCCGGCCACCGAGCTGTTCCCGATCCTGTCCTTGCCCGACGCGCTGAAGGCCATCGACGTCATTGTCGAGCAGGGCGAGGGAACGTCCACGTCACCGGTCGACGGCGACGGGCAGGTCGCCCACTACTACCGGTTCGGCGAACTGGTGTACGGACGGCGACTCGTCCGGGTACCCGAACCGCCGGGCTGGGCGTACGCCGGCGCACCGGTGCCCCTCGACCCCGCCGGCGTGTGGGACCTGCTGGACGACGCGAAGGCCGCCGACTATCCATCCGACAGCAGCGCCCGGGTGCTGGTCGAGGCGTTCAACAGCGCCTATACGAATCTGCTGCGCTGCCTGCAGCTGACGTTCGACGGCGCGCCGGGCAAGCTCGACATGGCCCTGTCGGTGATGGTCGAGATGCAGTTGACGGCACAAAAACTCGTGTGCACGCCGGTACCGGGAACTGGCAAATACGCCGCCCCGACCTTCGAGTACACCGGCGGCGGACTGCGCTGACCGGCTCACCAGGAACCATAGTGCTCGGGTACCCGAGCCACGATCGGCAACGCCAGCAGGAACAGCACGCCGGCCACCGCGAACACGTAGGCCTGCGCGATGCCCGGGTCCGACGTCTGCGCGATCACGGCGGTCGCGATCGACACCGAGCTGATCGACCCGACCTGGCGGCCGGTGCTGCGCAGCGCCGCGAGCGAGGCGGAACGATCCGGGGCCAGCTGTAAGCAGGCGTTGCGGCTGGCCGGCGACGAACTGCCTGCGCCGATGCCGATGAGGCACCCGGCGCAGGCGAGCCACGCGTACGGCGACAGCCCGACCGGCGAGACGGCCAACACCAGCACGCCGACGCCGACGATCGCGAAGCCCACGTACATCGGCCGGCGATAGCCGGTTCGCCGCAAGACGAATGCTGCCGCGCTGGACATGACGATCACCGCCACCCCCTGCGCGGCCAGCACCGTGCCGGACGCGAGCGCGCTCATGCCGTACCGGTTGATCGCGTACAGCGGGATCAGCGCCGTCAATCCACCGACGCAGCCGCCGTACACCGTGTTGATCACGTTCACCGCGGCGAATCCCCGACCGCTGATCAGCCGCGGCTCGATGAACGGCGCCGCGGCCCGGCGGATGTGCCGGACGAAGCCCGCGAACGCCAGCACGGCAATCACGATGGGGGCGACGAACCGCGCCGACCACGGGCTCGCGGCATCCCCGCCCAGATAGGTGACGCCGATCATCGCGGCCAGGATTCCGATGCCCAGCAGCACCATGCCGACGATGTCCAGGCCACGTTGGCGCTCGACCGGCCGGGCCCGATCCGCGGGCACGAACCGCAGGCACAACGCGATCAGCAAAGCGCTGATCGGCACGTTCACGAGGAAGATGCCGCGCCACGACCAGTAGGTGACGAACACGCCGCCCAGGATCGGGCCGACCATCGAGCCAATCGGGAAGATGCTGCCGAACAGGCCGACGGCCTTGTCGCGCGCCGACCCGAAGTGCTCGACGACGATGCCGGTTGCCGACGGGGTGAACCCGGCACCGCCCATGGCTTGCACGGCGCGCAGCGCGATCAGGACGTAGATGTTGCCGGCCAACCCGCAACACAGCGACGCCAGCGCGAACACGGTGACCGAAGCCAGGAAGACCCGGCGGCGACCGTAGCGGTCACTGAGCTTGCCCGACAGCGGCAGCATCAGCACCAGACCGAGGCTGTACACGGTGATGGTCCAGCCTGTCCAGGCGATCGAGGCGTGCAGGCCGTGCTGGAGCGAGTGCAGGGCGGTGGCGACGATCGTGCCGTCCAGCGAACTCATCAGCAGCGCGAGCGCGACCGTGACGAAGATCAGCACCCGTCGGGGTGGGCGCGATGGCTGGGCTGCTTCCGGCTCGTGCTCGGGCACGAGCGGCTCCTCCGGTCGGGCCCGGTCGCCGTGTGTCGCGTCCACCACCACACCGACGCTACGCCGCGTCCGTGCCGGCCCGGCCGGCGGCTGCGGTGTCTGTGCGTGCGCACCGGGGCCCTCGCCCCCGCCCGAATGCCGATCAATTACTTAGGTTAGGCTCACTTCATGTCAATCGGACGTGTACAGCTGCCTCGTCGCCGCATGATCATGCTGGCGGTCGCGCTCCCACTGACCAGCGCCGCCTGCAAGTCATCCGACGAGCCGGCAGCCGGCAGCTCCCCGGCCGCCACGACTCCCCCTGCAACCGCGACGCCCGCTGCAACCGCGTCGGCACCGGTCACCCCGAGCCCATCGGCCTCGACGTCGACGCCCGAGCCGACGGCCTTCCCGGTCCGGATTGTCCATGAGTTCGGCACGACAGTCATTCCCCGGCAACCGACCCGGGTCCTCACCATCGGCTTCAACGAGCAGGACTTCGTGCTCGCCTTCGGCGTGGTACCGGTGGGCGTGCGCGAGTTCCTCGGCTATGACGCACCGAAGCGTCCGTGGGCGCCGAAGTCCGTGCGTGGCAAGAAGATCCCGACCGTGGGGTCCAGCGACCTCGACTTCGAGAAGATCGCCGCGCTCGATCCGGACCTGATCTTGGGCATCAACTCCTACATCGACAAGGGCGACTACCAGAAGCTGTCGGCTATAGCGCCGACCGTCGCCCAGTCAGCCGACGTCGCGCCGGGCGCCACCACGTGGCAGGATCAGACGCTGGTCACCGGTCGGGCACTCGGGCAGGAGCCGAAGGCTCGCCGGCTGGTCGCTCGCACCGAACGCCTGTTCACGGCGGCGAAGAAGGCCCACCCGACGTTCGCCGGGAAGTCGGCCGCGTTCGCTCTCGGCCTCACCGAGAAGGGCAGCTACAGCCTCGGACGGGACGACTACCGGACCGGCTGGCTCACCGAACTCGGATTCAAAGTGCCGGCCAAGGGCGGCGAGGTGAGTTTCGAGCAGTTGAACGTGTTCGACGCCGACGTGTTGGTCGCCGAAGGGGTCGAGTCGAGTGCGCTGTCGAACCCGCTGTTCCAAAGGCTGCCACCGGTCAAGGACGGCCGTTTCCTCGACCTGGGCGCCTTCGACCAGAACTTCGCCGCCGCCCTGGGCTTCAATTCGCCGCTGAGCATCCCGTTCCTGCTCGACATCGCGGTGCCCCGGCTTGCTGCCGCCACCGACGGCAACCCGAAGACGCGGCCGAAGCCGTATCCAGCCTGAGGCTGGGCCGGTATGCGAGCAAGGCGCGCCCGGGCTGCCTGCGGTCTCCTTCTGCATGGGGCGGGATCTGGACCGCCGCGGTCAGCCGCCGCCATTACACCGCAAAGTCGACCGATGGCTGTGCGTGACCGGTAGTGGCCGTGCCGTTGACGCACGGACTCAGGATTGGCAGTTTCGCGTGATCCATTTCCACACCGGGGGACGTACGTCACTTCCCATGGGGGGATCATGTCGACGAGACGAGGACGGGTTCTACTGGCAGTGGCAGCCGCCCTGGCGCTGTCACTGCCGACCGCAGCGGCCGCCTCTACGCACAAGACCGCAGGCGCGCAGGCACCGCCGCCGAGCACCTGGGCGCCGACGATCGAGGTCGCGCCGAAGAACCAGTACTCCTCGGCGTCAGACGGGGACCTGTGGCCCAGCTGTTGGGCGAAGAACAACAGTGTGTACACCGCGTGGGGCGACGGCCACGGATTCGACCCGGACAGCCCGTTCGTCGACGTCGGGACCGCTCGCATCGACGGCAACCCGGGCTCGCTGACCGGGGTCAACACCGCAACCGCTGACCAGGTGTCGCAGGTCTGGTACCCGGGTTCACATACCCGCAAGCCCACCGGCATGCTCTGCGTGGGCAACACTCTCTACCTCGCGGTGCAGGACCTGTCGCTCAGCTTCAGCGAGGTGCCGGCCGCGACTATCGTCAAATCGACCGACGGCGGCAAGACCTGGACGTGGAACAAGCGCAAGCCGATGTTCGACAACCACCTGTTCACGACGATCTGGTTTGCCGACTTCGGCCGCGGCGGCAAGTGGAACACCAGCAAGTACGCCTACGCCTACGGCCTGGACGGAAACTGGCGCGATTCCCCACCCCCGTACAACGACGTTCCCGACCCGCAGGACATGTACCTGGCGCGGGTGCCGAAGACAAAGGTGCAGAACCGCAAGGCGTGGCAGTTCTTCACCGGCTACAAGCCGAACGGCACCACCCCGCGATGGTCGAAGAAGATCGCGAAGAAGGTCCCGGTCCTGCACGACGCACG
>Ga0164242_10010049_pt1 | contig 10156 bp, 9 predicted proteins | sample OricomgcompostMG_FD_108783 | JGI IMG/M metagenome (GOLD analysis project Ga0164242, IMG submission 108783) | Miracle-Growth compost microbial communities from Emeryville, California, USA - Original compost - Miracle growth compost (MG) ... | reverse complement strand
CGCTCCTCAACCAGCTGAACAGTGTCTGCTGGTTGAGGAGCAGCTCGCGCAGCGAGCCGCGTCTCGAAACCAGCGTTCAGAGGCCGCTGGTTTCGAGACGACCTCGTTCCTCGGCCTCGTCAACCAGCCGCGCGACGTCCTAGCGCCAGGAATACTGCGGATCGAAACCAAGCACTCTGCGCGCCTTGTCGATCGACAGCAGCGTGTCGTGCTCGCCCAGATCACGGGTCACCGGAACGTCGGGGAACACCTCGGCCACCAGCTCGGCATTCGGCCTGCTCATCACGGTGTCGGCTGCCGCAATGACGAACCGGTCGAAGCCCGTCGCATCCAACTCGAGCGCCTTCTGCACGGCTTGGCCGCCATCGCGGGCGTCGATGTAACCCCACAGATTCCACTTGCGCAGCGCGGCATCCGCATCGTACGACGGGAAGTCGGCGTAGTCCGCCGGCTCCATGACGTTCGAGAAGCGCAACGCGATGATCTTGAGCGCAGGGTCCCACCTGGTCAGCTGGATCGCCATCTGCTCCTCGAGATGCTTCACGAGGGAGTACGTGGACTCTGGCCTCGCCGCGTACTCCTCATCGACGGGGATGTATGGCGGAGGCACATCGAACGGCAGCCCAAGCACGGTCTCGCTCGATGCGTAAACGATGTTCTTGATGCCAACTCTGGTTGCGGCGTGAAACACGTTGAACGTGCTCACCATATTGTTCTGGAACGTCGCGACATCGCTCTGGATGCCCGGGGCCGGGATGGCGCCGAGGTGCACGATTGCGTCGTACCCAGCCGACTCGCCTGCTTCGAGCACGCCGAACAATGCGTCGATCACCTGACCGTAGTCGGTCAGGTCGACCTTAAGGTAACCGGGGCCGCGCACACCGGTCTGATCCAAGTTCGTGACTTCGTTGCCGGCTTCGCGAAGCACGGAGACGACGGTGCGCCCGAGCTTGCCGGATCCGCCCGTCAGTGCGATTCTCATCTGTCGATCCCTCTCGTCCAATGTCTGTTGATTAGTCTGCCACCGTTGGAAAGTGGTTTGTTGCCACTGCCGCGAAATCCGCTGCGTGACCGGAATTCGCCTGACACACGCCGCAAGTCACTTGCCAGGGTGAACCACCGACTTCAAGGTGGCAGAGTCCGCCGTCGAGTTCAGCGCAGCCTCGACGTCCGCTAGCCCGAAGTGCCCGGTGACCATGCCATCAAGGTCGACAACACCGCGGCACACCAGATCGATCGCCGTCGGCCACGTGTTCGCGTATCGGAAGACGCCCGTGACCACGAGCTCGTTGTTCTGGATCACCGGGATCGGCAGCGCGACCTCCGCTGCGCCCATCCCGACGAGCACAACGCGACCGGCGGGCCGCACCTCGCGGATGCCCGTCTTCACCGCGACTGCCGCACCTGACGCATCCACGAACGCGTCGACGCCCAGCCCGAGTGAACCGACAGGTTCAGCGGCCGGATCGATCACCCGTGTCGCCCCGAACCGCAGCGCCTGCTGCCTGCGCTGTTCGTCGAGATCGGTGACGATGATCTCGGATGCTCCGTATGCACGCGCCACCTGCGCGGTCACGATGCCGATCGGGCCGCTTCCTGTGATCAACACACGGGAGCCGACCGTGAACCTGGCCTTGCGCGCAGTGGCGATCGCAACGGACAACGGTTCAAGCAGGGCGGCCGCGTCATCGCTCATGTCTTCTGGAATCGGATGCGCGAAGTGCGCCTGGATCGCGACATACTCGGCGAACGCCCCGTCGACGCCTGGTACCGCGTAGAACTCCATGTGCGGGTCGAGGTTGTACCTGCCGCTCAGCGTCTCGCGGGAGGTCGTGCTCGGGCGCTGCGGTTCGATCGATACCCGTTGGCCGACACGCGCAGCATCCACTTCGCTGCCTACGGCAACGATCGCGCCTGCCGATTCGTGACCGAGCACGAGCGGTTCGGTGACGACCCAGTCGCCGAGTGCACCCTCGTGGTAGAAGTGCACATCAGACCCGCACACGCCGACGGACGACACCTGCACGAGCACCTGGTCAGGTGCAATCGAAGGCACCGGGCGCTCCTGAACCTCGAGAGTGCCCTTCTTCAGCAGCACGCTGGCCTTCATCGTTCGCGGGGTTGCGGCCTGCTCGGTGTCGTTCATGACGGGTGCTTCTCCTTGTTCTTGCTCGCAGCGTTCTTGCTCGCAGCGTTCTTGCCGGTCGTTGCAGCATCCGCCGCCACGACCACGTGGATGCCCTGGGCGCGCATGCGGTCGATGTCGCTTGCCGGCGTCGCGGCATCCACGATGACGACGTCGAACTCTGTCAGGTGAGCAAGCGCGTGCAACGCGCGCTTCTCGAACTTGGTTCGGTCCGTGAGCAGGATGCGCGTCGCTGCAGCATCGAACATGGCCCGTTTGGTGTCCACCGTCTCCGGGGTCTGAAAGAAGCACGTGTCATCTGTGATGGCCGCCGTGGACATCACGAAAACGTCGCCGCGCAGCTTCGCAATCGCCTCATTCGTCATTCGCCCCATGAACGCGCTGCACCAGTTGTAGTAGTTGCCGCCGAGGGCAACGAGCGAAATGCCTCGGGTTCCGTGCAACTCATTCATGATCGTCAGTACGTTTGTGATCACGGTCAGCGGCGTCTTGCTCGGAAGCAGCCTTGCCAGCTGCAGCACGGTTGTCGAATCGTCGAGGAACATCGACTGCCCCGGTTCGATGAACTCGAGCGCCGCCTGCGCGAGCGCCCGCTTCTCGCCAAGCTGCTGGCCGGCTCGATACACGTCGCTCGACTCGACAAGGCTCGTCGCCTGCGCTGTTGCCACTCCCCGTGATTTGCGAAGCAGACCACGGGACTCGAGCTCGTCAAGGTCGCGGTGCACTGTCATCAGGCTGATGTTGAACCGCTCGGCGAGCCGCTCGATGCGCACCGCACCTTCGGCCATGACTGCCTCAGAGATGGCACGTTGACGGTCGACCTGTCGAGGCAGCCGTCTCGCCTCGGCTGACACCTGCTGATCAGTCACGTGTCACATCCTGCGCCTGCGCCAATCGACCCTGCGCCACGGTGAGCGCCTCGTCGAGCACCCCACCGACCGCTTCCGGCCGATGAGCGAATCGACCGAGGAACACCCCGTCAACGGAGTCGCCGAGTGACGTCACAAGCCCGGGGCCAGCGCTGCCGCCGTAGATGACCCTGCTGCCGGTCAGTTGCGGATGCTCATCCAGCCACCGTTTGATCTCAGAGCACACCGCCCGGATGTGCTCGAGCGACGCAGGCTGCTCCGCGCCGATCGCCCACTCCGGTTCATACGCGACGACCGCCTGGAACCCGCCCAAACTACTCGTTACCGCACGCGTCATCTCGTCGAGCTGGTCGACGCACAGCCGCGCCGCAGCTTCCACGCCGTCCGACTCCGGCTCCCCAACACAGAGGATCGGCGTCAAATGGTTGCGCACCGCTGCAGCCACTTTGGCCTGCAACATCTCGGCATCCTCGTGGAAGATGCGCCGGCGTTCAGCATGGCCGATCTCCACGTGCGTGCATCCGACCTGTGCGAGCTGCCGGGCGCTGACCTCGCCGGTGAACGCACCTGCGTCCTCCCAGGACAAATTCTGCGCACCGACCGCCGCTCGCGTGCCGTCGAAGATGCTGACGGCCGCCTGCAGTTCAGGAAAGCTCGGAATGACGACAAGATCAACAGCCCCGCTGACCACGGCTGGGTGCATACCGGCGATCGCAGCGACATTCGAACACCAGAGCAGAGTCTGCTCGTGGTCGAAATACATTTTGAGGCTCACTCCGACGAACCGCGGATGCGACGCTGACGCTTCCATAGTCATCCGAGCTCTCGCCTCAATATTCTCACCTTAGTGTTCTCGCCTCAGTCTTCTCGCCTCGGCGTTCTCGCCTCAGCGTTCTCGCTTCAGTCGCCTACGGCCTTCAGCACGCGCCGGATGCAGCGTCACCGGCAGGCGCTGCGGCCGCGGATTCGCTTGCTTCGTAGTCGGTGATCACCTTGACCTTGCCTGCAGATGCCGACGACTCGTCGAAGCGGTATGTCAACCATTCGCGGGCCAGGCGCCGTGCGAGTTCAAGGCCGACGACGCGCTGCCCGAACGTGAGCACCTGCGCGTTGTTGCTCAGCACCCCGCGCTCCACCGAGTAGCTGTCGTGGGCGGTTACCGCGCGGATGCCCGGCACCTTGTTTGCGGAAATCGCGACGCCCAGCCCGGTGCCGCACACCAGCAGGGCACGATCGGCCTTGCCTGCTGCGACCATTTCGGCCGCGGCGATCGCGATCGTCGGGTATGGCGTGTGTCCAGACGAGTCGACGCCGACGTCCTCGACGGACTCGACGAGGTCGCTGTCAGCGAGATCGCCCTTCAGCACCTCTTTGTAGTCGAAACCGGCGTCGTCGCTTCCGACGACGATCCGCAGTTTGTCTGTCATGATTGTGCACCTTTCTCGAGCAGTACATGGTGAACGGCACGGATGACCAGTGCCATTGAGACGGCCCCCGGGTCAGGGGTGCCTACACTCTTCTCAACGTGCGGACGCGCGCGGCCGATCTTGGGGACAAGACTCGACGTCGCATCCGCTGCCTCATCTGCAACGGCGGATGCCGCGCCCCACGCCGTCACGAGATTGTCGCCAGACGCCACGCCCTTCTCGAGCGCATCGCTGAACGGGATGAGCGTGTCTAGCAGCGTCTTGTCGCCGAGCTCAGCCTTGCCGAAGCGCGCGATCTCGGCGCGGGCGGCCTGCACTCCCGCCGCAACCGATGCTGCGTCGGGCGCGTTCTCGTCGCCGACGGCGGTGCCGATCGCGACGAGCGCCATCCCCCACAGCGCCCCGGACGTTCCGCCTGCACGGTCAGCCCACGCGTCACCGGCGCGGGTCAGCACTGTGCCCGCTCCTGCGCCAAGGCCGAACGTTTGCTCGGCGGCCGTGGCAGCTGCCGTTGCGCCGCGCTGCATGCCGATGCCGTGGTCACCGTCTCCGGCGATCGCGTCGAGCCTGCCGAGTTCTTCTACGTTGTCGTCGAGGGTCTTCTTCGTCGCTGCGAGCGCGCGCACGACGGTTTCGGCCGCCGCTCGGGATGCGTCGCTCGCATCGCCGACGTCAGCAACAGCATCCGCATCGTCATCCGAGCCCGACCACGGCTCGGTCGGGATGACGCTGCCCTTGCGATAGGCCGGCGTGTACGTCGCTGCACGCCACAGCGGTTCGAGCTCGTCGTCGAGCCAGAACAGGGTGAGCGAGAGTCCAGCCATCTGGAAGCTGGTGACCAGCTCGCCGACATCCGGCTCGACGATCTCGACCTCTGCGTCGTCAAGCAGCTGCGAAATCGAGCGGTACAGCACGAACAGTTCCTCGTACTTCACCGAGCCAAGGCCGTTGAGAATGACCGCGGCTTTCGTCGCACCCTCCGGCCGCTCGGCCAGCAGGCGCTCGACCATGAGCTTCGCGAGTTCGGATGCCGACGGGATGTCGACCTCGTCGATGCCCTGCTCGCCGTGAATACCCATGCCGATGGCCATCCGCCCATCTGGCACGGTGAACAGCGGCTCATCTGCGCCAGGCAGCGTGCAGCCAGAGAACGCCACACCGAACGACCTCGTGCGGTCGTTCGCCTTCTGCGCGAGCCGCACGACCTCCTCGAGGTCAGCGCCGGCCTCTGCCGCAGCAGCAGCCGCCTTGAATACGGCAAGGTCACCGGCGATCCCGCGCCGCTTGGCTACTTCGTCAAGCGATGCGCTCGACACATCGTCGGTGACGACGACGGTTCGGCACGGGATGCCTTCCGCGTTCAACCGATCTTGCGCCTGGTTGAAGTTCAACACGTCTCCGGCGTAGTTGCCGTACGACAACAGGACTCCCCCGCCCTGGGAAGCGGCCTTTGCCACCGAGTACACCTGCTGAGCGGATGGGGAGGCGAACAGGTTGCCCATGGCAGCACCGTGTGCGAGACCCGGCCCCACCAGGCCGGCGAACGCCGGATAGTGCCCAGAACCGCCGCCGATCACGACGGCCACCTGGCCGGGTGTCGGTTTGGCGTTGCGCACTACGCCGCCAGAAACGGCCCGCACCCAGCTCTGGTTGGCTGCGACGAATCCGTCGATGAGCTCGTCGGCGAAGTCCACCGGGTCGTTATAGAGGTATGTCATGGGTCGAGTTTCTCCTGCTCTGGCCTACTGGCTTGATGCGGCTCTGCCGCCCGCGCGTGATGGCGGGCGGCAGGTAGCGCATCCGGGTTACTGCTTGAGTGTGAACGGACCGGTGAAGTCGTTCACGTTGTCCTTCGTAATGAGAATGCAGTCGAACAGCTGCTTCTCAGACTTGGCACCAGTCTTGCCTGTCTTGAGGAACTTGTCAGCCTCATCGACAGCTTTCTTGGCGAACGTCGCGACCGGCTGCAGCACCGTGTACTGGAGCTCGCCGGCCTTGATCGCCTTGACAGCATCGGGCGATCCGTCGAATCCGCCAACCTTTACCTGGTCGAGTTTGCCAGCTTGCTTGAGCGCGGCGATCGCGCCGAGCGCCATCTCGTCGTTGCCCGAGATGAGGCCGGTGATGTCCGGATGTGCCTGCAGAAGCGACTGCGTCTTGTTGAAGCCCTGGGTGCGATCCCAGTTGGCCACATCCTTTCCGACTTCGTGCAGATCCGGGTACTGCGACAGAACCGTCTTGTAACCGTTCGAACGCGTCGCGGCGTTGTTGTCTGACGGGGCGCCGAACAGCTCGACGTAGTTGCCCTTGCTGTTCATGTCTTTCACCCACTGCTGGGCACCGATCGCCGCACCCTGCGCGTTGTTCGATACGAGCTGTGCCTTAGCGAGCCCTGACTGGTTGATCTCCGCGTTCACAAGGAACACGGGAATGCCAGCCTTGTCTGCCTTCTTCACCGCACCGATCGAACCGCTTGCGTTGGCGGGATCGAGGATGATGGCAACCGACTTGTTGGAGATCGCAGTGTCGATCAGGTTGCTCTCGGTGTTGGTGTCGCCCTTCGACGCTCCGACATGCGACTTGTACCCGAGCTTCTTCGCCTCGGCCGACGCCACGTTGCCCTCTGTCAACCAGTACGGGTTCGACGGGTCGTTGACGATGATCGAGATCAAGCCGCCCTTCTTGGACGTGTTGTCGGTTCCGCCCGAGCCGCCAGAGCTACATCCGGCCAATGAGATGGCCAGTGCCGCACTAGCAATGAGCGCCACTGCTGCTTTGCGAGACATGCTGGTGTTCCTTTCGTTTGAATGTGAGCGCCGGATCATCCGGCTGTCTTCTCAAGAACCGGCGCTGCCTGAGGCGGTTCGGTTCCTGAGGAAGGCGTTGCTGGGGGCAAACTGCCCGGTTTCTGCTTTTTGCGACGGCCGCGGTACTGCACGGCGTTCAACAGAACGGCGAAGACGATCACAGCGCCGGTGAACACGGTCTGCCAGTACGAGGAGATGCCGATGATGACGAGTCCGTCTGAGAGGAAACCGATGACGAATGCGCCGAGCAGGGTGCCGCGGATGTTGCCTCGACCGCCCATCAACGACGCGCCGCCGATGACGACAGCGGCGATGGCGGTCAGTTCGTAGCTGTTGCCTGCCGTCGGGCTTGCGCTTGTAAGTTCTGAGGAGAGGATGATGCCCGCGATCGCCGAGCAGACGCCCGACGCTACGTAAACCCAGATCTTGACCCTCTTGACCGGCACGCCCGAGAGCTCGGCAGCCCGCTCGTTGCCACCTGATGCGTAGAGCCAGCGGCCGAAGACGGTGCGGTTGAGCACGATGCTGCCGATGATTGCCACGATCACCATGACATATACGCCGACCGGAATACTGAGCAGCGTGTTGAAGCCGAGCCAGTCGAACCCGGTGTTGCCGAGTTCGGGTTTGCCCTCGAGGTTGTTGTATGTGAGACCGTTCGTGATCAGCAGCGCGACTCCGCGGACGACATAGAGCATGCCGAGCGTCGCGACGAACGGCGCGACCTTGAACTTCGAGATCAGCACACCGTTGATCACACCGATCAGAGCACCGACGGCGCATGACACGATCACAACAACCCATACGGCGGGAAACAGTGTGATCCCCATCGCTTTGAGATTGACGCCGTGCATCAAGTAACCGGCCACGATGCCAGACAGTCCTAGTGTCGACCCGACGGAAAGGTCGATGCCGCCGTTCAAGATGACGAGAAGCATCCCGATCGCGAGCAGCGCGTAGATGGACACGTGCGACGACATCGTCACCAGGTTGTGGAATGTGAAGTAGTCGGGCGACAGGAGTGAGAACACCACGATGATCGCGATGAGCGCAAGGAACGCGCGGCCCTCGAGGATCAGTTTGCCCAGGCTGAAACCGCCTGAGAACATGCCGGTCTTGGTAAGCCCGTCGTCTGAGCGAGTCATTCTGTCTTCCTTGTTCGTCACGCGACCACCGCCTCACCGGAGGCGGCCATGATCTGTTCTTTTGTCGTGTCAGAGCCGAATTCGGCAGAGATGCGGCCGCGGCTCATGACGACGATGCGGTGTGCGATGCTCAGGCATTCGCCGACTTCCGATGTGGAGTACACGACGGCAAGCCCGCTTGCCGCTCGCTCCGCCAGCAGCCGGAAAACTTCGGCCTTTGCACCGACGTCGATACCACGGCTCGGTTCATCGAGCAGGATCACGTCCGGCTTCGTCGCGAGCATCTTGCCGATGACGACCTTCTGCTGGTTCCCGCCTGAGAGCGATCCGATCTCAGCCGCTCCGCCTGACGTCTTCACGCGAACGTCCCTGATGCTGTCGTCGACGAGTGCTTGCTCGCTGCGGCGCGAGAGAAACAGTCCCCGCACGAAGGTCTGGATGCTCGCAAGCGACAGGTTGCGACTGACCGTCATGGTCTGGACGAGACCGTCACGCTGGCGATCCTCTGGAACCAGGCTCAAGCCGGCTTCGATGCGCTCCGCGATGCTCTTGTGCGAGATGTCCTCGCCCTTCAACAGCACGCGGCCGCCCGTGAACGGAACCCTGCCCGCCACGGCCTCGAGCAGCTCAGTGCGCCCCGCTCCCATCAGACCGTAGATGCAGACGATTTCGCCTTCTCGGACGTCGAGCGACACCCCGTCGACCACTGACCGGTCTGGATTCTCGACGTCTGGGACGCGCAGTGAATCGATCTGCAGCGCAACCTCACCGAACTCGTAGCCGGTCGGCGGCTCGCCCAGGTTGAATCCGGCTCCGACCATGTTGCGCACGATCCACTCGAGATCGATGTCGGCTGCATCCGCCGTTGCCGTGATCGAGCCATCCCGCAGCACGACCGCGAAGTCGGTGATCTGCAGCGCCTCCTCGAGGTGGTGCGAAATGTAGACGATCGAAACGCCCTTGGCCTTGAGCTCGTGGATGACACGGAACAGCACGTCAACCTCGGTGGCGCTCAGCGCGGATGTCGGTTCGTCCATGATGAGGATGCGCGAGTCAACCGAGAGCGCGCGGGCGATCTCGACAATCTGCTGCTGGCCGAGTCGCAGATCGGCAACCAGGGTGGACGGGTCGATGTTCTCCTCGAGCTCCGCCATCAGCTGGCGGGCCTGCTTCGCCTCTTCCGCGTAGTCGACACCGCCTGGGCCGGTGATCTCGCGACCCATGAAGATGTTGTCTCGCACATTGAGGTTGGGTGCGAGGCTCAATTCCTGGTGGATGATCGAGATTCCACGGTCGCGCGCGTCGACGGTCGAACCGAACGAGACCGTTTCGCCGTCCAGGATGATCTGCCCGGATGTTGGCGATTCCACGCCAGAGAGGATCTTCATCAGCGTCGACTTGCCGGCGCCGTTCTCACCGAAGAGCGTTGTGACGCTGCCTCGGTGGATGTCGAAGTTCACGCCTTTGAGTGCGTGTGTTCCCCCGTATGTCTTGACGACGTCACGTGCGCTGAGCACGATCTCCGCGGCATCCGGTGCCGCGCCGTCGACGATCTCGTCCGCACTCATTGCACGCTCAGTTTCACCGGTGTGACCAGCCAGCCGTTGGGGTTGATCAGTTGGAACGCACCGACGACGTCGATGGTCTTGCCCTGCAACGATGTCGTGTCGATCTTGTCGAGCACGGACTTCTTCATCTGCTTGTTGAGCGCTGCCCCGGCGTTCTGATAGTCGATCTGGTTGGTGAACTGGCCGAACTTGAT
>Ga0164242_10010048_pt1 | contig 10156 bp, 6 predicted proteins | sample OricomgcompostMG_FD_108783 | JGI IMG/M metagenome (GOLD analysis project Ga0164242, IMG submission 108783) | Miracle-Growth compost microbial communities from Emeryville, California, USA - Original compost - Miracle growth compost (MG) ... | reverse complement strand
GTCGCGCGGTCGGGAATGCGCAGCAGCGCCTCCGCGAGACACATCAGCGCGACGCCTTCCTGGCTCGACAGCGAAAACTCGTGGATCAGTCCTTCGACGCCGCCGCCGGTGCGCTTGGTGCGCAGCGTCGTGACGAGACCGGCGGCCATTTTCTGGACCTCGGCGGCGAGGCTCGCGGGCAGCCGCGCCTCGCCGGTCAGGAACGGCACGCATTCGGGCTCCGGCCGGCGGTACGCGGCGGTGATCGCCGCGCGCAGCACCGACTGTGGCTGCACGCTCTGCGCGAATTCGAGGAACGGATGGGACGCCGCGTCCTCGTCGCTGTCCGCGAGCCCTTCGGCGACACCGCCCGCGCCGTTGTGGCCGGCGAGTTCCGGCGGCAACTGCCCCTGCTCGATTTTTTCGAGGTACGCGAAGATCGCCTGCTTGATCAGCCAGTGCGGAGTGCGGTCGAGACGGGCGGCGGCGTCTTTCAGCCGCGAACGCAGGAGGTCGTCCACTTTGACGCCGAGGGTCGTGCTAGCCATGTTTCCTTCTGTTTGCCGGGTGCGCGCCGGCCAGGACCGAAAAGTGGCCGAATCCTACCGCTCCAAATTAAAAGGTGCAACCGGTCGAGGCCATCGGTTGCACCGCTTGCACGGCCCGATGCGGCGACGGTTTGCGCTGCGTCGCGGCGCGCCGGGCGCCGCCGGTTGTACTCGGTGTTTTCCCTGGCGGAAACTCCGGATTGACGCCCCTCAGTAAAAGCCGCAGCCTGCCGTTAATAAGGCGCAGGAAGTCGCCATGGGTGCGAAGGGAGACCGGGAATGGAAAAGATGATGGTGATCGGTGGAATCTGGGCCATGTGCGCGCTGTGCGCGGTCATGTTCATCCGCGGCGCGACGCTGCCGGGCCGCGAGCGCGTGCCTGCGGCGACCGGCGACGGCGGCGGCAAGCTCGGCAATCTCGACGCGATGCGTCACGCCGATTGAGTTCGCGCGGGAGCCGTCGGCGCCGCAGCGGCGCTGGCGGAGGCCGGACGGCGATGTCGGCGATCGTTTGCCGGTGATCGGACGGTTGCTTCGGCAGCAGGCCGGCCGGACTTTTTGGGCGGACAGCCGCCCGTGCGCACCGCGCGGCAGTGCGGGGAGCGCCGCCTCGGTCCGCACAAGATACGGCGGCGTGGTGCAGACCTCGCGCGTGCGCGGCGTTGATCGCGTCGACGAAAAGCGACAAGCCGGTTTCCCCGCGGTCGGCGTGGTCGGCGGGCTCGCTCCGTAGCCGCAGCGCGCGGTCGCCGCGGCGGCCGGACGGTCATCCGGCCGGATCGGTCGTCCGGCTAGATATCGAGCGGATCGACTTCGAGGTTCCAGCGCAGCACGCCGCGCAGCGTCCGCAGCGCCGGCTGCCATGCGCGCAGCGTCGCCTGCAGCGCCGCCCGCGACGCGCTCTCGACCAGCAGTTGCGCGCGGTGCACGTTCATCACCTTCACGATCGTCATCGGCACCGCGTCGTACGCGCTCACGCGCTCCGCGGCGGGGATGTCGGCGAGCGCGTCGGCCGCCTGCCTGAGAAACGCGAGCGCCGCTTCGAGCGTGCGCGCCTCCGCGCGCAGCAACGCCTGATAGACGAACGGCGGCAGCCGCGCATCGCGCCGCTCGGCGAGTTGCGTGTTCGCGAAGCCGATATAGTCGTGTCGCGCGAGCGCATGGTAGAGCGCGTGGCGCGGATAGCGCGTCTGCACCAGCACTTCGCCGGGGAGCCCCGCGCGGCCCGCGCGGCCGCTGACCTGCATCAGTTGCGCGAAAAGCCGCTCGCCCGCGCGGAAGTCGTGCGAGAACAGCGCGTTGTCGGCATTCAGCACGCCGACCAGCGACACGCGCTGAAAATCGTGGCCCTTCGCGATCATCTGCGTGCCGACGAGGATATCGACGTCGCCCGCGTGCACGTCCGAGAACAGCGCCTGCGCGCTGCCCTTGCGGCGCGTGCTGTCGGCGTCGATGCGCAGTACGCGCGCGCCCGGCACCGCGCTCGCGAGCGCCTCCTCGACCCGCTGCGTGCCGCGTCCCATCGGCGCGATATCGACGTTGCCGCAATCCGGACACGCACGCGGAATTCGCGCTTCCCAGCCGCAGTGATGGCAGCGCAGCGCGCGTTCGGGCTTGTGCAGCACGACGTACGCGCTGCAGCGCGGACAGCCGGCCACCCAGCCGCATGCGTCGCACGACAGCACCGGCGCATAGCCGCGCCGGTTCAGGAACACCAGGCTCTGCTCGCCGCGCTCGACGCGCGCCTTCAGCGCGGCGATCAGCGGGCCGGACAGCCCCTCGAACGACGCACGGCCGCGCCGCCGCTCCTCCTCGACGTCGATCAGCCGGATCGCCGGCAGCGCGGCGTCCGCGACCGCGCGGTGCGACAGCGTCAGCCGCCGGTAGCGGCCCTGCCCGGCCTGCCACCAGCTTTCGAGCGACGGCGTCGCGGAGCCGAGTACGACCGGCACGCCAAGCTGCTTCGCGCGCCATATCGCGAGGTCGCGCGCCGAGTAGCGCAAGCCTTCCTGCTGCTTGTACGCGGGGTCGTGCTCCTCGTCGACGACGAGCATCGCGAGCCGCGGCAGCGACGCGAGCACCGCGAGCCGGGTGCCGAGCACGACGCGCGCGCGGCCGGTGTGCGCGGCGAGCCAGTTGCGCGCGCGCTCGCCTTCCGCGAGGCCGCTGTGCAGCGCGACGATGGTGGCGTCGTCGTCGGCGGCGAGCGATGCGAAGCGCGCACGGAACGCGGCCACGAACTGCGGCGTCAGGTTGATTTCGGGCACCAGCACCAGCGCCTGCGCGTCGGGCTCGCGTTCGAGCAGGCGCGCGAGCGCGCGCAGATACACCTCGGTCTTGCCGCTGCCGGTCACGCCATGCAGCAGGAATGGCGCGAAGCCGCGGGCGGCGGCGATCGCATCGACCGCGGCGGCCTGCTCGTCGCTGAGCGTGGGGATCACGACCGCGGACGGGGAAGCGGACGGTGACACGAACGTGGAAACGACGCGGGCGTCGGGGTCCGCCGGCTCGCCGGGGACCGACGGCACATCCGCGGCGGCGGCGTTCGGCGTGTTCGGCGTGTTCGGCGTGTTCGGCGTGTTCGGCGCGATGGGCGCGTGCGGCTGGGGCTGCCAGGACGGCGCGGCCACCGCATCGCCGGGCGCGATCGTCCGCCGCTGCGCCCAGCCGGCGTCGCACCACGCGTCGAGCGTCGCGGCCGCCTTCGGGTGCAGCGCGCGCGCGTCGGCGAGATCGAGTTCGTCGCTGTCCGCGAGCGCGGCCGCGAGGCGCCGCAGCGCCTGCGCGCGCGCCGGCAACGCGTCGGGCAGCGCCGCGCGGCCGGCCGCCAGCAGCCGGTAGCGGGTCTGCGGCGCTAGCAGCCGCGGCCAGCGCGACGCATCGCGCAACGCCTGCGGGAGCGCCGGCAGCGCGACTTCGCCGAGCCCGCGCTGATAGTAGTCGGCTGCAAACGACGCCAGCGCCAGCCATTGCGCGGACAACGGCAGACAGGCGCTGCACACCGCGTTGACCGCCTTCAGCCGCTCAGGCGGCACGTCGCTGTGAGCGATCACTTCGCACACGAGGCCGACGACGTCGCGTCGACCGAACGGCACGCGCACCAGCAAGCCCGGCACCGGCGGCACCGCGTCGGCCGGATAGCGGTAGTCGTAAAGCGCAGGCAGCGGATGGTCGAGCGCCACCCGCACGAAGCGCCCGGTTGCCGCAGGGTTCACCGGACGCCGGGCCGCTGCGGCGTCCGTGCGGTAGACCGCATTCGCGCGCAGTTAAAGTAAAACTTCAGTTTCGGCGCTAAGCACCGGATTCCGCTGAACAATCGGTCCCTCAACCTGGCCCCCTGTGGATAACTTTGTTAAGAACTTGCGCCGCAACGCCCGCAAACGGCGGCGCCAGGCCGTTTTGCGGGATTCCCCGCATTCCGCGGTGGAGCGGCGAAAGCCTTGTCTGTCAAGGGTCCCATTGATCGCACCACGAATGTCGGATGCATTCGCGAACGGCAAAAGCGGTTGCGCGCCGCAGCGAGAACTGTGTGCATAAGTCAGACGCTATGGACGGCCGAAGGCGCGCTGTTGGCCTCTGCGGCGCGGGCCGACCCTGAGCGGCAGAGCCCAGTTCGACGCAATGCAGCAATGCGCGTCACCTGGCCGCCGCGCGCAGCGCCCGACTGTGGCGATGCACTTCGTCGACGAGCACCGCCACATGCTCCGGCGGCGTGAACTGCGAAATACCGTGGCCCAGGTTGAAGACATGGCCCGGATACGGCCCAAAGCTGTCGAGCACCGCCCGGGCCTCGCGGCGGATCGCGTCCGGCGGCGCGAACAGCACCGTCGGATCGAGATTGCCTTGCAGCGCGACCCGATCGCCGACGCGCTCGCGCGCGCGCGCGAGATTCACCGTCCAGTCGACGCCGACCGCATCGACGCCCGCCGCCGCGATCTCGTCGAGCCACAGCCCGCCGCCCTTCGTGAACGTGATCACCGGCACGCGCGCGCCGTCGTGCTCGCGCTTGAGCGCCGCGACGACCTGCTCGACGTAGCGCAGCGAAAAGCGCTGGTACGCGCCGTCGGCGAGCGCGCCGCCCCACGTGTCGAAAATCATTACCGCCTGCGCGCCCGCTTCGATCTGCGCGTTCAGGTAGGCGGCCACGCTTTGCGCGTTCACGTCGAGAATCCGCTCGATCAGGTCGGGCCGCGCGTACAGCATCGACTTCACCGTACGGAAATCGGCCGAACCGCCGCCCTCGACCATGTAGCACGCGAGCGTCCACGGGCTGCCCGAAAAGCCGATCAGCGGCACGCGCTGACGCCCGTTCGCGTCGGTCAGCGCACGGCGGATCTGGCGCACCGCGTCGGTCACGTAGCGCAGCGTCGCGTCGATGTCCGGCACCGCGAGCCGCGCGACGTCGTCTTCGGTACGCACCGGACGCGCGAACTTCGGCCCCTCGCCGACCTGGAAATCGAGGCCGAGCCCCATCGCGTCCGGCACCGTCAGAATGTCCGAGAACAGGATCGCCGCGTCGAGCGCAAAGCGGTCGAGCGGTTGCAGCGTGACCTCGGTCGCGTAGTCGGGATGCTTGGCGAGACCGAGAAAGCTGCCGGCACGGCTGCGCGTCGCGTTGTACTCGGGCAGATACCGGCCCGCCTGGCGCATCAACCAGACGGGCGTGTAGTCGGTCGGCTCGCGCCGCAGCGCGCGCAGGAAGGTGTCGTTCAGCAGGGTAGGAGCCACGTCGGGGTGCGCGAACGCGCGTGAGGGCAAAGCGGCATTTTACCGGACGGCGAGCGCTGCGATTTTCGCGTGGCGCGCCGCGGCGGCGGGCGATGCCGAGCCGCGTTACCCGCGGCCCGAGGCCGGGCTATCATCGACGCCCTGACCGACCACAACCACGCGGGGAAAATCCATGAAGAAGAGTGCAAGCGTCATCGCGATCGTCGCAGCGGGCATGCTGCTCGCGGCGGCCGGCGCATCGGCGCAGACCGCCGGCACGCCGGCCGCCGCCGCGCCGTCGCGACTCGACGAAGTGCTCGCGCGCGGCACGCTGCGCGCGTGCACGACCGGCGACTACAAGCCGTATTCGTACGACCGCGACGGTCGCTTCGAGGGCATCGACATCGACATGACCGAGTCGCTCGCGAAGTCGCTCGGCGTGAAGGCCGAGTTCGTGAAGACGACGTGGTCGAATCTGCTGAACGACTTCATCGCGAAATGCGATATCGCGGTCGGCGGCGTATCGACGACGCTCGAACGGCAAAAGCGCGCGTTCTTCACCGACGCGTATCAGGTCGACGGCAAGACGCCGATCGTGCGCTGCGCGGACATCGGCAAGTATCAGACCATTGCGCAGATCGACCGGCCTTCGACGCGCGTGATCGTGAACCCGGGCGGCACCAACGAGCGCTTCGCGCGTCAGCACTTTCCGCACGCGCGCCTGAGCGTCTATCCGGACAACGTGACGGTGTTCAAACAGATCCTCGCGGGCAACGCGGACGTGATGGTGACCGACGCGTCCGAAACGCTGCTTCAGCAGAAGCTGAATCCGGGCCTGTGCGCGGTGCATCCGGACCGGCCGTTCGAGTACGGCGAGAAAGCGTGGATGGTGCCGCGCGGCGACGTCGTGTTCCAGCAGTACGTGAACCAGTGGCTGCACCTCGCGCGCGCGAGCGGCGAATACCAGGCGATCTGGAACAAGTGGCTGAAATGACGACGGATCGAACGCGGCGGACGACGCCGCCGTCGTTCGCTTGCACCGCGTGCAAGGTGTGCTCACGCGGCGGGCAACCGGCAGCGGACCGCACGACATGCGTAATGGCGGCGTTTTTTTGCGTGAATGCCCGAGCCGCGGAATTCGGACGATGCAATACGGATTAATCGCCTGTATTAAAAAGTTTATTCGTCAAATGAATAAGGTAAAAGTGACTTTCATTGAATGGCGAAAATGGAAAAAAATCCCGCAGAGCCTTGTCCGGCGGGCGTTACAACCTGAAACACTTTGTTACCGCGCTCCTATCTCAATTCGCCCACAATGCGTTCAACGGTTTCAACACGGATGTGGTCGATATCAAGTGTGAGCGGACACTAAACGTCGATCGGTCGGCGGCATCGCTGCCGAAGCCCTTCGCAGGGGCATCCTTGCTGGAGCCGTGACCGGCATCTGTGGAACGTCGCCACACCGGGCTCCTCCTTTGGTCTCCTCGCGCTAACCCCGTAGCGTGTGGTTTTTAGCGGGCTCCAGGCCCGCTTTTTTTTCGCCTGCCGTTTGCGTGAAGCGTCGCGCTCACGCGGTCTTCTGTTCGGCCACGCGCAACGCTTCGATCATCGCCGCGCGCATCACGAACTTCTGCACTTTGCCCGTCACCGTCATCGGCAGTTCGTCGACGAAGCGAATGTGTTTCGGCACCTTGTAGTGCGCGATCTGGCCGCTGCAGAACGCCTGGATTTCGTCGACGCTCGACTGTTCGCCGGGCCGCAGCACGATCCACGCGCACACTTCCTCGCCGAACTTCGGATCGGGTACGCCGAACACCTGCACCGTCTGAATCTTCGGATGCCTGAACAGGAATTCCTCGATCTCGCGCGGATAGATGTTCTCGCCGCCGCGAATCAGCATGTCCTTCAGCCGACCGACGATGTTGCAGTAACCGTCCGCGTCGAGCGTCGCGAGGTCGCCGGTGTGCATCCAGCCGTCGACGATCGCTTCGGCCGTCCTCGCGTCGTCGTTCCAGTAGCCGCGCATCACCGAGTAGCCCTTCGTGCACAGTTCGCCCGTCTCGCCGACCGGCACGATCCGGCCGAGCGCGTCGACGATCTTCACTTCGAGATGCGGCTGAATGCGGCCGACCGTCGTCGTGCGTTTGTCGAGCGGATCGGTCGTCGAACTCTGGAACGATACCGGACTCGTTTCGGTCATCCCGTACGCGATCGTGATCTCCGACAGATGCATCTTCGCCACGACGCGCTTCATCGTCTCGATCGGGCACGGCGAGCCGGCCATGATGCCGGTGCGCAGGCGCGACAGGTCGAAGCTCGCGAACTCCGGATGATCGAGTTCCGCGATGAACATCGTCGGCACGCCGTGCAGCGCCGTGCAGCGTTCTTCGGTGACGGCCGCGAGCGTCGCGCGCGGATCGAACGCCTCGCCTGGAAACACCATCGCCGCGCCGACCGACACGCACGCGAGCACCGCCAGCACCATCCCGAAGCAGTGATACAGCGGCACCGGAATGCACAGCGCGTCGTGTTCGGACAGACGCATCGCCATCGCGATGAAGCGTCCGTTGTTCAGCACGTTGCGATGCGTGAGCGTCGCGCCCTTCGGGTTGCCGGTCGTGCCGCTCGTGAACTGGATGTTGATCGCATCGTCGGCGGCGAGCGTCGCGGCGATCGCATCCAGCGCTTCGGTGCCGTGCCGTTCGAGCCATGCGCGGCCCGTCTCGATCACGTCGGAGAACGTCAGCATGCCGGGCGTCGGCGTATCGCCGATGCGGATCACGCTGCGCAGCGACGGCAGACGCGCCGCATGCAGATCGCCCGGCGACGCGTGCGCGAGTTCCGGCGCGAGCGTCTGCAGCATCTCGACGTACTGCGACGTCTTGAAGCAATGCGCGCTGACGAGCGCCGCGCAGCCGACCTTGTTCAGCGCGTATTCGAGTTCCGCGAGCCGATACGCGGGATTGATGTTGACGAGAATCGCGCCCATCCGCGCGGTCGCGAACTGCGTGAGCAGCCACTCGACGCGATTCGGCGACCAGATGCCGACGCGCTCGCCCGCGCGGATGCCGAGTGCGACGAAGCCCGCCGCGAGCACGTCGACCTCGTGCGCGAATTCGCGCCACGTCCAGCGAATCCGCTGTTCGCGGAACACGACCGCGAGGCTATCCGGAAACCGTGCGGCGGTGTCGAGCAGGAACGCGCCGAGCGTCGCGTCGGAGAGCGGGATGGCGGTGCTGCCGCGCACGTAAGACAGGCCGTCACGCGGTGCGATGATCGCGTCGCGCGTCGGCGCGGCGTCTGCTGCGTCGAGGGTCATGATGAGGTTGTCTCCTCCGGGGATCGGTCGCCCCCGATTCACAACGGTACGCAACGATTGTGCGCCGGGCCGCACGTAGCCGGCATCAAGTTTTACCCGCACCGAAGGACATAAAAAAACGGGCTGCCGGTTGTCACCGGAAGCCCGTTTCGATGCGGCAGCCTGCGCGCGGCGCGCGCGATGGCTCAGTGCTGATTCATCCTGCGCAGGCGCTGGATCGCCGCGAGTTGCGCGACCGCATACGCGAGTTCGGCCTGGGCCGTCGCGTATTCGAGGTTCGAACCGGCGTTTTGCAGCGCCTCTTCCGCGCGCTTGCGCGCTTCGGCGGCCTTCGCCTCGTCGAGATCCTTGCCGCGGATCGCCGTGTCCGCGAGCACCGTGACGGCGCCCGGCTGCACTTCGAGAATCCCGCCGGCGACGAACACGAACTCCTCGTCGCCGTTGTCCGCGACGATGCGCACCGCGCCCGGACGGATCCGCGTGATGAGCGGCGTGTGGCCGGGCAGAATGCCCAGTTCGCCCGCTTCGCCCGGCAGCGCGACGAACCTCGCCTCGCCGTCGAAGATGCTCTCTTCGGCGCTGACGACGTCTACCTTGATGGTTGTTGCCATATGTGTCGACTCCTTCGGGTCAGTGGGTTGCAGCGGCGGGCCGAAGCCCGCCTGTTGCCCTGCAACGCAACCCTTACTGGATCTTCTTCGCCTTCTCGAAGGCTTCGTCGATCGTGCCGACCATATAGAACGCCTGCTCCGGCAGATGATCGCATTCGCCGTCGACGATCATCTTGAAGCCGCGGATCGTCTCCTTCAGCGGCACGTACTTGCCCGGCGAGCCGGTGAACACTTCCGCGACGTGGAACGGCTGCGACAGGAAACGCTGGATCTTGCGCGCGCGTGCGACGGCCAGCTTGTCTTCCGGCGCCAGTTCGTCCATGCCGAGAATCGCGATGATGTCGCGCAGTTCCTTGTAGCGCTGCAGCGTCTGCTGCACGCGGCGCGTGATCGAGTAGTGCTCTTCGCCGATCACGTTCGGGTCGATCTGGCGCGACGTCGAGTCGAGCGGATCCACCGCCGGGTAGATACCCAGCGACGCGATGTCGCGCGACAGCACGACGGTGGCGTCCAGGTGGCCGAAGGTCGTCGCCGGCGACGGGTCGGTCAGGTCGTCCGCCGGAACGTACACGGCCTGCACGGACGTGATCGAACCGGTCTTGGTCGACGTGATGCGCTCCTGCAGCTTGCCCATTTCTTCCGCGAGCGTCGGCTGGTAGCCCACCGCCGACGGCATCCGGCCGAGCAGTGCCGACACTTCGGTGCCGGCCAGCGTGAAACGGTAGATGTTGTCGACGAAGAACAGCACGTCGAGGCCTTCGTCACGGAAGTGCTCGGCCATCGTGAGGCCCGTCAGCGCGACGCGCAGACGGTTGCCCGGCGGCTCGTTCATCTGGCCGTACACGAGCGCGACCTTGTCGAGAACGTTGGAGTCCTTCATTTCGTGGTAGAAGTCGTTGCCCTCACGGGTACGCTCGCCCACGCCCGCGAACACGGAGTAACCGCCGTGCTCCTTCGCGATGTTGTTGATGAGCTCCATCATGTTGACGGTC
>Ga0164242_10010047_pt1 | contig 10158 bp, 7 predicted proteins | sample OricomgcompostMG_FD_108783 | JGI IMG/M metagenome (GOLD analysis project Ga0164242, IMG submission 108783) | Miracle-Growth compost microbial communities from Emeryville, California, USA - Original compost - Miracle growth compost (MG) ... | reverse complement strand
CGGCAAGGAGATCGAGGCCAAGATCATCGAGCTGGACAAGAACCGCAACAACGTGGTGCTGAGCCGCCGCGCCTGGCTGGAGCAGACCCAGTCCGAGGTGCGCAGCGAGTTCCTCAACCAGCTGCAGAAGGGCGCCATCCGCAAGGGTGTGGTCTCCTCCATCGTTAACTTCGGCGCGTTCGTCGACCTGGGCGGTGTGGACGGCCTGGTGCACGTCTCCGAGCTCTCCTGGAAGCACATCGACCACCCGTCCGAGGTGGTGCAGGTGGGCGACGAGGTCACCGTCGAGGTGCTCGACGTCGACATGGACCGCGAGCGGGTTTCGTTGTCGCTCAAGGCAACTCAGGAAGACCCGTGGCGCCACTTCGCCCGCACCCACGCCATCGGCCAGATCGTGCCCGGCAAGGTCACCAAGCTGGTTCCGTTCGGCGCGTTCGTGCGCGTCGAGGAGGGCATCGAGGGTCTGGTGCACATCTCCGAGCTGGCCGAGCGCCACGTCGAGGTGCCCGACCAGGTGGTCGCGGTCGGCGACGACGCGATGGTCAAGGTCATCGACATTGACCTGGAGCGGCGCCGGATCTCGTTGAGCCTCAAGCAGGCCAACGAGGACTACACCGAGGAGTTCGACCCCGCCAAGTACGGCATGGCCGACTCCTACGACGAGCAGGGCAACTACATCTTCCCCGAGGGATTCGACCCCGAAACCAACGAATGGCTCGAGGGATTCGAGAAGCAGCGCGCCGAGTGGGAGGCCCGCTACGCCGAGGCCGAGCGCCGGCACAAGATGCACACCGCGCAGATGGAGAAGTTCGCCGCGGCCGAGGCGGCCGGGCACGCCGGCGGCGAGCAGTCGCCCGGCAACGGCGCACCGGCGGAGAAGGCGGGCGGTTCGCTGGCCAGCGACGCCCAACTGGCCGCGCTGCGGGAAAAGCTCGCCGGCAACGCCTGATTCAGCTCGCTGATGCTGCGCATCGGGTTGACCGGCGGCATCGGCGCCGGCAAGTCGGCGCTGTCCTCCGCGTTCGCGCAGTGCGGTGCGGTCATCGTCGACGGTGACGTCATCGCCCGTGAGGTGGTCCGGCCCGGTACCGAGGGCCTGGCGGCGCTGGTCGAGGCGTTCGGACGCGACATCCTGCTCGCGGACGGATCGCTGGACCGGCCGGCGTTGGCGGCCAAGGCTTTCGCCGACGACGCCGCTCGTCAGACGCTCAACGGGATCGTGCATCCGCTGGTGGGTGCGCGCCGCGCCGAGATAATCGCGTCGGTGCCCGCGGATTCCGTTGTGGTCGAGGACATTCCGCTGCTGGTGGAATCCGGTATGGCGCCGCTGTTCCCGCTCGTCGTCATCGTGTACGCCGATGTCGAGGTGCGGCTGCGGCGGCTGGTCGAGCAGCGCGGCATGGCCGAAGCCGACGCCCGCGCCCGGATCGCCGCTCAGGCCAGCGACGAGCAGCGCCGCGCCGTCGCCGACATCTGGCTGGACAACTCGGGCAGCCCGGCGGAGTTGGTGCAACGGGCCCAGCAGGTGTGGAACGAGCGCATCGTGCCGTTCGCCCACAACCTGAGCACGCGTCAGATCGCCCGGGCGCCGGTGCGGTTGGTGCCGCCCGATCCCGAGTGGCCGGCCCAGGCGCAGCGAATCGTCAACCGGCTCAAGACCGCATCCGGCCATCGGGCGCTGCGCGTCGACCACGTCGGCTCCACGGCGTTGCCCGGGGATCCGGATTTCGCGGCCAAGGACGTCATCGACATCCAGATCACCGTGGAATCCCTGGCCGCCGCCGACGAACTCGTCGAACCGTTGCTGGCCGCCGGATACCCTCGCCTCGAACACATCACCGCCGACGTCGCCAAGCCCGACGCCCGCAGCACCGTCGAGCGCTACGATCACACCGACGATCCGGCCTTGTGGCACAAGCGGATTCACGCCTCGGCGGACCCGGGCCGGCCCACCAACGTGCACATCCGGGTGGACGGCTGGCCCGGCCAGCAGTTCGCCCTGCTGTTCGTGGACTGGTTGACCGCCGACCCCGATGCTCGGGCGGACTATCTGGCCGTCAAGCGCAGCGCCGAACAGCAGGCCGACGGTGACATCGACGCCTACGTCGCCGTCAAGGAGCCGTGGTTTCGCGACGCCTACCGGCGGGCCTGGGATTGGGCCGACTCGACGGGCTGGAAACCCTAGCCGCGGGGCCTCAGGGCAGCGGTGCGCCGCACTGCAGGGCCCCGTTCATGGGGTCGGTGTTGCCCGGCGCCGGCCTGACCATCTGATCGGTCTGCACGAAAACGTCGTCGTCCACGTCGATTTCGCAGTGCACGTTCGCCGCGTAGGGGAAGTGCAGCACGATGCGCATCCCGGCCTGCTGCGGGTCGGGCAGCACCGTGTCGGCCTCGAAGGCGTTGCCGGGCATCGAACTCAGCGCGGCGGTGTTGGTCTGGCCGCCGTTGGTCACGAAGGTGGCCTGACTGCCGGTGGTGACGGCGTCAATCCTGGCCCGGTAGGTGATGTTGTGCAGATCCGCCCGTGCCGGTGCCGGACTTAGCTGGGAGCCGGCCGCGATGATGATCAGGGCGGCGATCGGCATCAACCTGTGGTTGCTGGCGCTCATGCGCCGAGATTACCCGGGCTGACAGCGCGGGCACCACAGGGTGGTCCGGCCGCCCACCCGGGCGTGGTCCAGGCGGCCGCCGCAGCGGGGGCAGTGCGGGTCGGGCGCGTCGCGGGCGCCGGTGAGCCAGCGCGGCAGGCCCGGCACCCGGCCATGCCGCACCGCGGTGCGCAGCACCTGCGTCATCGCGCGGTGCAGCGCCTTCACCTCGTCGTCATCCAGGTCCGCGACCGCGCGGGTGGGGCGGATCCGGGCCCGCCAGCAGATCTCGTCGACCAGCAGGTTGCCCAGCCCGGCGAGCACCGACTGTTCCATCAGCGCGGATTTGAGCTGCCGCCTCCGGGCCGAGCGCGCCGTCAGCGCGTCGCGGAAATCGCGCAGGCCAAGACCCAGCGAGTCGGGGCCTTGCCGGCCGGTGATGGGCACCAGATCGTCGGGATCGTCGGCCAGCCACACTCCCCGCAATTTGCGAAGATCGGTGTAGCGCAGTTCGCCCTGGTCCAGCGACACCACGAGGCGCTGGTAGCGGTCCTCGGCGGCACCGTCGGCGCAATAGTAGGGGCGGCCGGTCATTCCGCTGTGGATCAGCAGCGTCGGGCCGTCGGTGGGCAGTACCAGCCACTTGCCGTGTCGTCGCGGGCCGGCGAACCGCCGCCCGGTCAGCCGGCGGGCCAGCGTCGTCGCGGTGGTGTTGCGCAGGATCCCGGGATCGTGCACCTTCACCCGCCGGACGCGTCGCCCCGGCAACGCGTCGGCCAGTTGCCGCCGGAATCCCTCCACGTCGGGCAGTTCCGGCATCAGCGCGTCTCCCGGATCACCTCGGTGGGATCCTTGTCGGTGCGGATGCCGAGATAGCGGGGGTGACGTAGCTTTCCGTCGCGGGTCCACTCGGTGAACCCGATCTGGACCACAAGCTCCGGGCGCACCCAGTGCGCGCCGGCCTCGGGCACCAAACTCCGGGTGAACGGCGTTGTGTCGCAAGCGATCCCGGACAGCAGCTGGTGCAAGCGGTGTAGCGTCGCCTCGTCGAAACCGGTGCCCACCTTGCCGGCGTAGCGCAACTGGTCCCCCTGGTAGTAGCCCAGCAGCAGGGCGCCCAACTCGAGCCGCTTGCCCTTGGGGCTGGTGTAGCCGCCGACGACGAATTCCTGGTCGCGCACGCATTTGAACTTCAACCAGTTCTCCGAGCGGCGGCCGTCATAGGCCGATTCGGCCCGCTTGGCGATCACACCCTCGTCACCACGACCGCACGCCGCCCGGTACGCGGCCATCCCGTCCCCGACCCGGTGCGGTGCATAGCGCAGCGGATCGGTGAAGTCGATTGCCTTGCGCAGCAATCTCTTACGCCAGATCAGCGGCACCGCGACGGTCGACTTGCCGTCGAGATGCAGCAGGTCGAACACGTAGTAGTAGATACGCACCGACGATGCCCGGGCCACGTCGGGGTCGGTGATGCCCAGCCGGCCCTGCAACCGGGCGAAGCTGGTGCGGCGGCCCTCGAACGCCACCACCTCGCCGTCCAGCACGAAGCGCGTCTCGCGCTGCGCGGCCAGCGCCTCCACCAATTCCGGGTAGGTCCCGTTGAGCGGCTTGCGGTTTCGCGACAGCAGCCGGACCCGGTCGCCGTCGCGGAAGGCCAGGCAGCGCATGCCGTCGAACTTGCGCTCGAAGATCCAGTGCGGGTCGGAGAATCGCTGCTCGGTGAGGGTGGCCAGCGTGGGCGAGCACCACTGGGGCACGGGCTCGTCGCGCAGCGCGGCACGCACGGAATCGGGCAGCGCGGCGAAGTCGGTCACGGCGCCGGCTCCGGCGCCGCGGCGCGTCCCCGCCAGGTCAGTTCCATGCCGATCTCGCTCAGCCACCGGGTCAAGTCATAGCCGTTGCGGGCCAGCCCGTCGACGGCGGCCACCGCACGTTGGATCGCCCGTTCGGCGACCTCCGGGGTGAGCAGGCCGTGCCGGAGGGCATCGAGCAACTCGTCGACATCGGTCAGCTCGGCGCGGATGCCGGTGCGGACCTCGATGTCCAGGTAGTGGTCCTCCGAACGCCACACCGTGGGCCCGGGCAGGTAGTCGCCCACGTCCAGGTAGTAGTCGTGATCGCGTTCGTGCCCAGGATTGAAGTGAAAAACCGTGGCGCGCAAGCCCAACGACGGCAGCAGCCACGACTCGAGGTAATGGAACTGGACGCGGCCGGGGGTGGGGCGGGCAAGGTACAGGCCCCACGGCCGCACCGCATACTCGTCGACGGTCCGCACGATGCCCTTCGGATCGGTGTTGGTGCGGGCCCGCAGGTCGAACGTCTCATGCTTGGGAGGGTGGATGATGTCACCCTACCGGCCGTTCACCGATTCCTCACCGGCGCAACCGGATCTTCCACCGCACGAAGACGGCGTAACACAGCGCCAGCGCGGCCAGCATGCCCATGTCGAGCAGCCAGGTCCCCGGCGTGTGCAGCCAGAACCGATCCTGCGACAGCAGCGAATCGGGAACCAGATGGCGCAGGTCCACCGTGGCCGACGCCGCGGCGTAGCCCCAGCGCGCCGGCATCGCCCACGACAACTGGTTCAGGCCCAGCCGGCCGGTCACCGGCACCATGCCGCCGCACAGCACCAGCTGCGCCATCACGGTGACGACGAACAGCGGCATGATCTGCTCGCTGGAGCGGACCAGCGACGAGATGGCCAGGCCCAGAACGGCCGAGGCGACACACGTCGCCGCGACCGTGGCGAACAGTTCGGCGACGGCGCCGGCGGTGGAATGGCCGAACAGCACCGCGCCGCGCGTCGGGGCGCCCTTGCCGATCACCACGATCGCCGTCACGATCGCCGACTGCAGCACGGCGAACCCGCAGAACACCGCGGTCTTGGCGAGCAGGTAGGCGGTGGTCGACAGGCCCACCGCCTGCTCGCGCTGGAAGATGGCGCGTTCGCCGACCAGATCGCGAATCGTCAACGCGGTTCCCATGAATGCCGCGGCCGGCAGCAGCAGGGCCAGGATCTGCGCGGCCTCGTCGGGTGTCCCGGCCGCGGGCGCCGGAACGCGAAATCCGTTGTGGCCCGGCACGGTCAATGACAGCGAACCCAGGATGAACGGCAGCAGCGCCAGGAAGACGAAGTAGGCGCGGTCGGCCACCACCAGCCGGACCTGCCGGCGCGCGATCGTCGAAATCTGGTGCCGCAGACTGGTATGCACCGGCTCGCCCAGATCTTCGGGCTCGTCGGCGCGGTCGGATTTGTGGGACCGTTGCTGGGCCTCGCGCTGTTCCCGGAAGCGGCGGTTGGCCTCCTCGGGATCGGCGCCGACCTGAGTGAAGATCTTGGCCCAGTTGGTAGTTCCCATCGCCGGGCCGATTCGGTCGGGGGCGCCGCAGTAGGCCGTCTTGCCGCCCGGAGCCATCAGCAGCACCTGGTCGCACACGTCCAGGTAGGACAGCGAGTGGGTGACCACCAGCACCACCCGGCCGGCGTCGGCCAACTGGCGCAGCATCGTCATGACTTGAAGGTCCAGCGCGGGATCCAGGCCCGAGGTCGGTTCGTCGAGGATCAGCAGCGACGGCCCGGTCAGCAGTTCGAGGGCCACCGAGGCGCGTTTGCGCTGCCCACCGGACAGTTTGTCGACGCGGGTGTCGGCGTGCTTGGTCAGGTCGAGTTCCTCGAGGACCTGGGCGACCACCCGGGCGCGGTCGGCCTTGCCGGTGTCGGGCGGCAGCCGCAGTTCGGCGGCGTAGCCGAGCGCCTGGTTGACGGTCAGCTGGCGATGCACCACGTCGTCCTGCGGCACCATGCCGATCCGGCTGCGCAGGGAGGCGTACTCGCCGTGAATGTTGTGCCCCTCGAACGTCACCGAGCCCGAACTCGGCGTCGTGTAGCCGGCGATGAGCCGGGCCAGGGTGCTCTTTCCGGCGCCCGACCCGCCGATCACCGCGGTCAGCGTTCCCGGCCGCGCGGTCAGCGAGATGTCGTCGAGCAGCTGCTTGCCCTCGTCGACGACGTAGGTGACGTTGCGCACCTCGAGACCGCCGCTGCGCGTTGCGGTTTGGCCGCGTTCGGTCAGCGTGCCGTCGCGGAAGACCAGGTCGACGTTGCCGATGGTGACGACGTCGTCGTCGGACAGGATCGCCGAACCCACCCGGGTGCCGTTGACGAAGGTTCCGTTGACGCTGTTGTCGCGGATCTCGGTGCCCAGCGCCGTGGGCACCAGCGTCGCGTGGTGGCGCGACGCCAGGACGTCGGCGACGACGATGTCGTTGTCGGCGGCACGGCCGATCGTCATGGCGCCGGCCGTGCCCGCGGCCGAGGAGGCGCGCGGGGACAGCAGTTTCACGAACCGCGTCGCCAGGTTCGACACGTCGGCGGTCTTGGCGTCGATCACGGTGAATTCCGTTGCCGGCGTGGGCGATGTCCGCGGTGGCCCGGCCGGAGCGCTCGCGGGGCCGACGCGCGATCGGGCCGGCGAGCCGGGGACGATGACGGTGCGTTCCTCCGGCGGTGTGCTCGGCGGTCGGGCCGGCCGGCGGGGCGGCACCGGGCGCCGCGGCGGGCGCGTCGGGTTGGTCTGCTCGGCGATCGCGGTCCAGGTCAGGGTCGGCGGCCCGGAGTCATGACTCGGCCGGGGCCGGCCCGGGTGGCCCGCGTGACCCTGCTGCGGCCCCAGCGCGAAGGTCAGCCGCGGGCCGTGCGGGTTTCCGACGTGGATGCTCTGGCCGTCGTGGATGTCGACGACCGGCATCCGGTAGCCGTTGAGGTAGGTGCCGTTGAGCGAGCCGTTGTCGATCGCCAGCCAGCGGCCCTGCTCGAAACGCAGGATCAGATGCGCACGCGAGATCCGCGGATCCGGGATGCGCACATCGGCCTGCACGTGGCGTCCGACGACCACCTCGTGGCCGGCCGCGAAGGATCGTTGGGACCCGTCGTGCCGAATTGTCAGGATGGGCGGGGCGGGTCGAGTCACCACTCAAGTATCGGCCCGCGTCGACAGTGCCTCCATGAGTAGCGGCTGTGACTTCCCTTTGTTTCGGTTCGGTCACTCACAGCGCTTTCATAACCTGCCGAGGCGAATCGCCCACTGGCGTGCGGCATTATTCGAACGGGAGGGGTGCACGCAGACTGCGTCCGGACCAGCCGCGGGTGCGATCCGCATCACAGTGGAGGCGACCGGTGACGAGGGGGTGAGGCAGACGTGAACGAGCACAAGGGAACTACCCGGCGCATCGGGGCCGGGCGGCGACTGTTGAGCAACCCGCGACAGGCCCGCGCGGCGCTGCGCGCGGGCTTTCAGTCGCTGCCCGGCATGCCCATCGGGCAGCTGTTTCGCCGGATCCCGCCGGTCGATTCCCGTCCGCACCCGGAACCCGCAGCGGCGCAAGGGAATAGCGAGCCCGGCGGGCCGCGACTGACGATAGGCAACGGAGCGTCGTTCGCCGGGTACACCATTTTGCGGCAGCTGGGCGCCGGCGGTATGGCCGAGGTGTACCTGGCTCTGCATCCCCGGCTGCCGCGCCGCGACGTGATCAAGGTGCTCGCCGAGGCGGTGACGGTCGATCCCGAGTTTCGCGAAAGATTCAACCGGGAGGCCGATCTGGCCGCGACGCTGTGGCATCCGCACATCGTCGGCGTCCACGACCGCGGTGAATTCAACGGCCACCTGTGGATCTCGATGGACTACGTCGAGGGCACCGACGCCTCGCGGCTGGTCAAAGAGAGCTACGCCGACGGCATGCCGTTGGACGAGGTGTCGGCCATCGTGCAGGCGGTGGCGGGGGCGCTGGACTACGCGCACGCCCGCGGCCTACTGCACCGTGATGTGAAGCCGGCCAACATCCTGCTCACCCATCCCGAAGCGGGGGAGCGGCGAATCTTGTTGGCGGACTTCGGGGTTGCGCGGCATCTGGGCGACATCAGCGGGATCACCGAAACCAACGTCGCGGTGGGGACGGTGGCGTATGCCGCGCCCGAGCAGCTGACGGGTTCGCCCATCGACGGCCGGGCAGACCAATATGCCTTGGCCGCAACGGCTTTCCATCTGCTCACCGGTGCGCCGCCGTTCCAGCACTCCAACCCGATTGCGGTGATCGGTCAGCATCTGCACGAGGACCCGCCCCGGCTCAGCGATTTCCGGCCCGAGCTGGCCGCGCTGGACGAGGTGTTCTGCCAGGCCCTGGCAAAGGTGCCCGAGGACAGGTTCGACCGGTGTCGCGCGTTCGCCGCCGCCGTCAGCCGGGAGTGCGACGGCGCCGCCGCGATCGGCCCTGATGCCCGGTCGCGCACCGTCGCGTCGCCGGCGCACCGCCGGCGCGGGCCGGGCCGTGTCATCGCCGCCGTGACGCACCGGTTCTCGCCGCAAACCCGGTGGGCCGCCGCGTTGGTGTGCGCGGTGCTCGTCGCCGTCGCGGCGACCTGGTCGGTGCTCTACTCGTTTCAGCCCGGTGCCCCGCCGGCCAACCCCGCGCTCGCGTCGAAACCGTCGCCGCCCGCCGCCGTCGCCGCGCCCATCGCGGGCGGACCGGTGCTCAACGGGACCTACAAGCTGGACTACGACCAGACCAAGCGCACCACCAACGGCATCGGGATCCGCCACGACGGAGCCGGTACCAACTGGTGGGCCTTCCGGTCGGCGTGCACCAGCAGCGGGTGTGCGGCCACCGGGACGCGGTTGGACGACGCCACCCATCAAGCGGCCGGTGGTCCCGACGGGGGCCAGACGGACACGCTGCGCTTCGTGGGCGGTTACTGGCAGGGCGCGCCCGAACAGCAGCGGGTGGGCTGCACCCGGCCCGGCGGGCCGGCAGGGGCGACTCAGCAGGAGACGATCGCCTGGTCGCTGGCGCCGCAGAGCGACGGGACGCTGCGCGGCACCGAGACCGAGACGGTGCTCAGCAACGAGTGCGGTGCTCAGGGGGCGGTGGTGCGGGTGCCGGTGGTGGCCACCCGGGTCGGCGACGTGCCGCCGGGAGTGACCGTGGCCGATCCCGCTTCGGTGATCAACGCCTCGCCCACCGCGACCGCGCCGGCGCCGCCGGTGCTGGGCGGGCTGTGCAGCGATGTCGGCAAGGTCGCCTACGACCCGACCAACAACGAGCAGATCGTCTGCGAGGGCAGCAGCTGGGCCAAGGCGCCGATCACCATGGGCGTGCACGCGGCCGGCAGCTCGTGTGACCGGCCGGGCACCTCGGTGTTCGCCATGAGCACCTCCAGTGACGGCTACCTGCTGCAGTGCGATCCGGTCACCCGCACGTGGACGCGTCCCGCTGGGTAGTTGTCTTTCGGCGCCTCGGGGTTCCGGGTCTCGGGACACCATGAGGTGAGTTTCAAACTCGCTAGCGGATGCGCTAGCGAGTTTGGGAGACACGTTGTCCTTCCGGACAGGTACGCACGTGACGCATGTGGCACGGGTGGGCCTGGCGCTGACTGACTTTCGCCGCGTCGCATTCCCAATAAAATCCCCACCTATGCAGGCAGTGCGGGTGGACCCCGCTGGATTGGCAGCGATGGCTGGTCGCTGGGCGACGGCAGCGGGCGAATTGCACGTTCCAGCGGCGCCGACGGCCT
>Ga0164242_10010046_pt1 | contig 10158 bp, 7 predicted proteins | sample OricomgcompostMG_FD_108783 | JGI IMG/M metagenome (GOLD analysis project Ga0164242, IMG submission 108783) | Miracle-Growth compost microbial communities from Emeryville, California, USA - Original compost - Miracle growth compost (MG) ... | reverse complement strand
GGGCAAAGCCCTGGCCCTGTATCACACCAAACGCCTGGCCTCCCCCGCACAGCGCATCGTGTTATACGCCAAAGACCGCGGCTGCACCGCCCCCGGCTGCACCGTCCCCGGCTACTACAGCGAAGTGCACCACTGCACCGACTACGCCACCTGCCACACCACCGACATCAACGACCTCACCTTCGCCTGCGGACCCCACCACCGCCTGCTGCAACCCGGCGCCTGGACCACCCACAAAAACGCCAAAGGCGAAACCCAATGGCTCCCACCACCCCACCTGGACCGAAACCAACCGCGCACCAACACCTTCCACCACCCCGAAAAACTCCTACGCGGGGAGAACGGGGGTGAAGACGACGACGGCGACGACGACGGGGACGAACCCGATTGACCCGGCGCTCAGCCGGCCAGCGTCGCCCGGGTGCACCGGGTGACGTAGGGCAGCGCCAGGCCGGTCGAATTCGCCAGCGCCGGATGCGTGGCCAGCAGGTGGCGGACCTGGTCCAGGGTTCGGGTGCGCACCTCGGTCGGCGAGGTGATGCAGTAGCTGCGCGACGCCACCAGGTCGATCAATGCTTGCGGCGTAAGGTAATTCGTCCACTCGACCTCATGGTGCGCCAGGTCGGTGAACGGCTCGGGCAGCGCCACGTGGGTGCGGCCGTCGCCGTCGCTTCCGATGATGCGGCCCAGTTCGCGCACCCAGCCCAGCCGCTCGTCGCGGGTGTTCCACACCAGGCCGAGCCGCCCGCCGGGCCGCAGCACCCGGGCCACCTCCGGGATCGCCCGCTCCGGATCCACCCAATGCCAGGCCTGCGCCACCAACACCACGTCAACGCTGTTGTCTTCCAACGGGATTTCTTCGGCGGTGCCCAGCAGCGCCCGGGTCTCGGGCAGCGAGCTCCGCAACACCTCCAACATGTCCGGAATCGGGTCGACGGCCACCACGTCCAGGCCGCGTTCCACCAGCCGGGTGGTCAGCTTGCCCGTGCCCGCGCCGAGGTCGAGCACCTGACGCGCGCCGACCGGCAGCAGCCAGTCGATCGCCTCCGGCGGATAGGAGGGCCGCCCACGCTCGTAGGCTGCGGCCGCCGAGCCGAACGAGAGGGAGCGGTCGTGGCGCGAGCGGGTCACCGGCGGGTCGTGCCTTTCCTGCTCCCCGGGCCGGCGCCGCCCGGGCCGGCGCTCTGCGAACCGGCCAACAGCAGTGTCTTGCGGATCATTTCGCCGACCGCCTCGGACTCCACCAGGAACCCGTCGTGCCCGCAGATGGAGTCGACGACCTGCAGCTCGGCGCAGCCCGGCAGCTGCTCGGCCAGCTCCTGCTGCAGACGCAGCGGGTACAGCCGGTCCGACGTAATGCCGCCCACCACTACCGGCACCGGGCAGCTGCGCAACGCCTTGCGCACCCCGCCGCGGGCCCGGCCGACGTCGTGACTGTTCAGCGCCTCGGTCAACACCACGTAGCTGCCCGCGTCGAACCGCTCCACCAACTTGACGCCCTGGTACTCGAGATAACTCTGCACCGCGTACCGGCCGCCGTTGGCGGGATCCTCGTCGAGCTGCGCGTCGTTGCCGAACCGGGTGTCGAGCTCGACCTCGCCGCGGTAGGTCAGATGCGCGAAGCGCCGCGCGATCGCCAGCCCGGCGTCGGGCGTGCGCCCGGTGGCGTGATAGTCGCCGCCCTGCCAATTCGGATCGGATTTGATCGCCGCGATCTGGGTGCACTGGGTGCCGATCTGATCGGCGGTCGCGCGCGCGCCCACCGCCAGCAGCAGCCCGGCCCGCACCCGGCTCGGGTGACCGACGATCCACTCCAAAGCCCTTGCGCCGCCCATGGATCCACCCACCACGGCGGCCACCTCGTCGATGCCCAGCGCGGCCAGCGCCGCGATATCGGCCTCCACCTGATCGCGAATCGAGATCCGGGGAAACCTTGAGCCCCAAGGCTTTCCGTCGCGGGTCCGCGAGCTCGGGCCGGTGGAACCGCGGCAACCCCCCAGCACGTTGGTGGCCACCGCGCACCAGCGGTCGGTGTCGATCGGCGCGCCCGGCCCGACCATCTCGTCCCACCAGCCGCCGGTGGGATGTCCGGGCCCGGCCGGCCCGGTGACATGGGAGTCACCGGTCAGCGCGTGCAGCACCACCACCACGTTGTCCCGCGTCGGTGACAACTCGCCCCAGCGCTGCACGGCGATGTGCACGTCGTCGATCACCGCACCGGCCTCGGTGGTCAGCGAGCCGATGTGGACGAAGCCGATTTCGCCTTCGTCGGGCAGCGTCTGGGTGGGAACGTCGGGGATGGTCATGGCCGGGTCCGTCAGAACGCCGCCACGGCGTGCGGGTCGGCGCCGGAGGTGCCCGCGTTCGCACCGAATTTGGCGGCCGCGGCGAAGCCGAGCTCCAGGTCGGCCAGGATGTCGTCGATTCCCTCGATGCCGACCGCCAGCCGCACCAGCCCCGGGCTGACCCCGGTGCTCAGCTGCTCGGCCGGGGACAGCTGGGCGTGCGTGGTCGAGGCCGGGTGGATGACCAGCGAGCGGACGTCGCCGATGTTGGCGACGTGGCTGTGCAGCTTCAGCGCGTTCACGAACGCCTTGCCGGCCTCCACCCCGCCGGCCAACTCGAACGACAGCACCGCCCCGGTTCCCTTGGGCGCCAGCTTCTTTGCCCGCTCGTGCCACGGCGAGCCGGGCAGTCCCGCGTAGTTCACCGACAGCACGCCGTCATGAGAGGCCAGGAACTCGGCCACCCGCTGCGCGTTGGCGACGTGCCGCTCCATGCGCAGGCTCAGCGTCTCGATGCCCTGGGCGACCAGGAACGCGTTGAACGGCGCCGCGGCCGAGCCGAGGTCGCGCAGCAACTGCACGCGGGCCTTGAGCGCGTACGCCGGCGGGCCCAGCTCCGCGAACACCACGCCGTGGTAGCTCGGGTCGGGGGTGGTGAAGCCCGGGAACCGGCCCTGCGTCCAGTCGAAGGTGCCGCCGTCGACGATCACACCGGCGATCGCCGAGCCGTGACCGCCGAGGTACTTGGTGGCCGAGTGCACCACGATGTCGGCGCCGTGCGCGAACGGCTGGATCAGGTACGGCGTGGCGATGGTGTTGTCGACGATCAGCGGCACGCCGTTGGCGTGGGCGACGCCCGAGACGCCGGGGATGTCCAGGATGTCGATCTGCGGGTTGGAGATGGTCTCGGCGAAGAACGCCTTGGTGTTCGGCCGGACCGCGGCCTGCCAGGAATCCAGGTCGTCGGGATCCTCCACGAAGCTGACCTCGATACCGAGCTTGGCCAGCGAATAGTGGAACAGGTTGTAGGTGCCGCCGTAGAGCCGCGGGCTGGAGACGATGTGATCTCCGGCACTTGCCAGGTTCAATATGGCGAAAGTCTCAGCGGCCTGCCCGGAGCTCAGAAACAGCGCCGCCACCCCGCCCTCCAGCGCGGCGATGCGCTGCTCGACGACGTCGGTGGTCGGGTTGCCGATCCGGGTGTAGATGTTGCCCGGCACCTCCAGCCCGAACAGGGCGGCGGCGTGGGTGGTGTCGTCGAAGGTGTACGACGTGGTCTGGTAGATCGGCAGGGCCCGGGCGTTGGTGGCCGAGTCGGGGTGCTGGCCGGCGTGCACCTGCTTGGTCTCGAACGACCAGTGCGCGCTGGGGTCGGTGTCGTGATCGGTGTTCTCGGAGCTCACGGGGGTGCTTTCTCTCGGTCGGAAGAAGTCGGTCGGAAGAAGTCGGAAGAAGAATCCGGCGGGCAGCCGTCAGCAGCGACGCACGCGCGGGCGCGATCGAGCTTGCCGATGAACCGAGTGAATGCGCATCACGTTTCCCTGTCTGCTCAGGGGCCCGTCATGGCGGACCCGCGCTTGCCGGATAGCCGGTTGTGGTGGCTACTCAACCTGGTCATCACCCGGGGCACCCCACCGCGGTTGGAGGGTTGCCGGCCAGCAAGCCGGGGCTTGATGCTGGCGCTCATGACCGATACAAAGACTATCTTACTGTGCCGACCCGGTGCCAACTCCCCGGTGACGACCCGGCGGTGAGCCGGCGGTGAAGCGGGCAGACGCGCCCCGACACCTGTCCAAACACCCTTGATAACGTGGCAGATAGATTGCTGAGCCCCACAATGCGAACCCATCATTGACGCCAGGAGAGGGACCGTGAGCGCCGAGAAGCCGACCGTCATCTACACGCTGACCGACGAGGCGCCGCTGCTGGCGACCTACGCGTTCCTGCCGATCGTGCGGGCCTTCGCCGAACCGGCGGGCATCGAGATCAAGACCAGCGACATCTCGGTCGCGGCCCGCATCCTGGCCGAGTTCCCCGAGCACCTGACCGAAGAGCAGCGGGTGCCGGACAACCTGGCCGAGCTGGGCCGGCTGACCAAGCTGGCCGACACCAACATCATCAAGCTGCCCAACATCAGCGCCTCGGTGCCCCAGCTGATCGCCGCCGTCAAGGAGCTGCAGGGCAAGGGATACAAGATCCCCGACTTCCCGCAGAGCCCGAAGACCGACGAGGACCGTGAGATCCGCGAGCGCTACGCCAAGTGCCTGGGCAGTGCGGTCAATCCCGTTCTGCGGCAAGGCAACTCGGACCGTCGCGCACCCAAGGCGGTCAAGGAGTACGCCCGCAAGCACCCGCACCACATGGCGGAGTGGTCGCCGGCCTCGCGCACCCACGTCGCGACCATGAAGCACGGCGACTTCTACCACGGCGAGAAGTCGATGACGCTGGACCGCGCCCGCAACGTCAAGATGGAGCTGGAGACCAAGAGCGGCAAGACGATCGTGCTCAAGCCGATGGTCTCGCTGCGCACCGGCGACATCATCGACTCGATGTTCATGAGCAAGAAGGCCCTGGTCGAGTTCTACGAGCAGCAGATGCAGGACGCCTACGAGACCGGCGTGATGTTCTCGCTGCACGTCAAGGCGACCATGATGAAGGTCAGCCACCCGATCGTCTTCGGGCACGCGGTAAAGGTCTTCTACAAGGAGGCCTTCGCCAAGCATCAGGCGCTGTTCGACGAGCTCGGCGTCGACGTCAACAACGGGCTGGTCGACCTGTACAGCAAGATCGAGTCGCTGCCGGCGTCGCTGCACGACGAGATCATCCGCGACCTGCACGCCTGCCACGAGCACCGGCCCGAGCTGGCCATGGTCGATTCGGCCAAGGGCATCACCAACTTTCACTCGCCCAGCGACGTGATCGTGGACGCGTCCATGCCGGCGATGATCCGCGCCGGCGGCAAGATGTACGGCGCCGACGGGCGGCAGAAGGACACCAAGGCCGTCAACCCCGAGTCCACCTTTTCCCGGATCTACCAGGAGATCATCAACTTCTGCAAAACCCACGGCGCGTTCGACCCGGCGACCATGGGCACGGTGCCCAATGTCGGGCTGATGGCGCAGCAGGCCGAGGAATACGGTTCGCACGACAAGACATTCGAGATCCCCGAGGACGGCGTCGCCAACATCGTCGACCTGGACACGGGGGAGGTCCTGCTGACCCAGAACGTCGAGACCGGCGACATCTGGCGGATGCCGATCGTGCGCGACGAACCGATCCGGGACTGGGTCAAGCTGGCCGTCACCCGGGCCCGCAACTCGGGGATGACGGCGGTGTTCTGGCTGGACACCGAACGCCCGCACGAGGTCGAGCTGCGCAAGAAGGTCAAGGAATACCTCAAGGAGCACGACACCGAGGGCCTGCACATCCAGATCATGCCGCAGGTGTGGGCCATGCGGTACACCCTGGAACGGGCCATGCGCGGCCAGGACACCATCGCCGTCACCGGAAACATCCTGCGCGACTACCTCACCGACCTGTTCCCCATCCTGGAGCTGGGCACCAGCGCCAAGATGCTGTCCATCGTGCCGTTGATGTCCGGCGGCGGCATGTATGAGACCGGAGCCGGCGGGTCGGCGCCCAAGCATGTGCACCAGCTCGTCGAGGAGAACCATCTGCGCTGGGACTCCCTCGGTGAATTCCTGGCTCTGGGAGCGTGTTTCGAAGACATCGGCATCAAGACCGGTAACCAGCGGGCCAAGCTGCTGGGCAAGACGCTGGATGCCGCCATCGGAAAGCTGTTGGAGAACAACAAGAGTCCGTCGCGCAAGACCGGAGAGCTCGACAACCGGGGCAGCCAGTTCTACCTGGCGCTGTACTGGGCCCAAGAGCTCGCCGCGCAAAACGACGACGACGAGCTGCGCCGGCATTTCGCCGCGCTGGCCGAGTCGTTAGGCGAAAACGAGCAGCGGATCGTCGAGGAGCTCGCCGAGGTGCAGGGCCGGCCGGTCGACATCGGCGGCTACTACCAGCCCGACAGCGAGAAGACCACCGCGGTGATGCGGCCGAGCAAGACGTTCAACGAGGCGCTGGCCGCGTCGCAGCGCTGACATGTCCAAGCCCGCCAACACGTCCAAGATCAAGGTCAAGGGCCGCGTCGTCGAGCTCGACGGTGACGAGATGACCCGGGTCATCTGGAAGATGATCAAGGAGAACTTGATCCTTCCCTACCTCGACATCGACCTGGACTACTACGACCTGGGCATCGAGCACCGCGACCGCACCGACGACCAGGTGACGATCGACGCGGCGTATGCCATCAAGAAGCACGGCGTGGGCGTCAAGTGCGCGACGATCACCCCCGACGAGGCGAGGGTCCGGGAGTTCAACCTCAAGAGGATGTGGCTGTCCCCGAACGGGACGATCCGGAACATCTTGGGCGGCACCATCTTCCGCGAGCCGATCGTGATATCCAATGTGCCGCGGCTGGTTCCGGGCTGGAGCAAGCCGATCGTCATCGGCCGCCACGCATTCGGCGACCAGTACCGGTCGACCAACTTCAAGGTGGACAAGCCGGGCACCGTCGCGATCACCTTCACTCCCGCCGACGGCAGCGAGCCGATCGTGCACGAGATGGTGTCCATCCCCGAGGACGGCGGGGTGGTGATGGGGATGTACAACTTCCGGGAGTCGATCCGCGACTTCGCCCGCGCGTCGTTCAAGTACGGCCTGAACGCCAAATGGCCGGTGTACCTGTCGACCAAGAACACCATCCTCAAGGCCTACGACGGCATGTTCAAGGACGAGTTCCAGCGCATCTACGACGAGGAATTCAAGGAGCAGTTCGAAGCGGAGGGGCTGACCTACGAACACCGGCTGATCGACGACATGGTGGCGGCCTGCCTCAAATGGGAGGGCGGCTACGTGTGGGCTTGCAAGAACTACGACGGCGACGTCCAATCCGACGCGATAGCACAGGGTTACGGCTCGCTGGGGCTGATGACCTCGGTGCTGATGACCGCCGACGGCAAAACGGTCGAGGCCGAGGCCGCGCACGGCACCGTCACCCGGCACTTCCGTCAGTACCAGGCCGGCAAGCCGACCTCGACCAACCCGATCGCCTCGATCTTCGCCTGGACGCGCGGGCTGGCGCACCGCGGCAAGCTGGACGACACCCCCGAGGTGATCGAGTTCGCGCAGACCCTGGAACGCGTCGTCGTCTCCACCGTGGAGAGCGGCAAGATGACCAAGGACCTCGCCATCCTGATCGGCCCCGACCAAAAGTGGCAGCAGAGCGAGGAATTCCTCAACTCGATCGCCGAGAACCTGCGGCGGGAGCTGACTAACTAGCGGGGGGCTGCTGGCGTTGGGAGCGGGCCACGCAGTCGTCGATGAAGTCGGTGAGCACCGTTGTGACCCGCTCGGGCGCCTCGAACATCGGCACGTGTCCGACGCCGTCGAGCCTGGTGATCCTCGTCTCCGGCGGCAGGTGGTCGGTGAAGTGCCGGCTGAACCTGCTGGGCGGCACCACCCGGTCCTTCTCGCACAGCACCAGTTGCACCGGCACCGCGGTCTGCGCCAGCTCCAGCAGCCCGGGCTGCAGCAGCGACTTGACCAGCAGCTGGAAATAGGCCGGGCAGTGCGCGGCGTCCTCGACGACGCCGGACAGCTGGCGCTCGCTGACCCCGCTGGGCGTGGCGCTCAGCGGCAGCGTCGCCAGCCGCCGGCTCAGCGGCAACTGCAGGATGCGTTGGCCGAGCAGCCGGGCCAGCAACAGCAGCGGCATGCCCCCGATGAACTTGCCGATCACCTCGAACTTGACCGGGCTCCAGCGGGTCCAGCCGCCGGCGGCGCCGATGCCGGTGACGCTGCGCGCCCGGCCGCGCCGCTCGAGTTCGAAGGCCACCCAGCCGCCCAGCGAGTTGCCCACCAGATGGGCGCTGTCCCAGCCGAGCCGGTCGAGCTGACGTTCGACGTGGTCGGCCAGCACCGACGAGCTGAGCAGCCAGGTGCCCGCGTACGGTCCGCCGTTGTGGCCGGCCATGGTCGGGGCGAAGACCTCGTAGCGGCCGGTGTCGGCCAGCCGCGGCGCCACCGGATCCCACACCGTCTGCGACATCAGGAACCCGTGCAGCAGCACGACCGGCTCCCCGGAACCATCCTTGGGGCCGAGGTGGATGGGCGCACGAGTCGTCATACCGCGACATTAAATGCGGTACCGCCGGTACCGCAAGTTCGGCGGGCGGCGCGGGCACCGGTCCGTGCGGGCCGCGGCACGGCGCGGGAGACGAGGCGTGAAAAGATCGGTGCATCATGAGCACCGCCACCGGATCCCGCCGGATTTTCTCCGGCGTCCAGCCCACGTCCGATTCGCTGCACCTGGGCAACGCGTTGGGCGCCATCTCGCAGTGGGTGACCCTGCAGGACGACTGGGGCGACGATTGGGACGCGTTCTTCTGCGTGGTCGACCTGCACGCCATCACCATCGCCCAGGACCCCGCGGCGCTGCGCCGGCGGACCCTGGTCACCGCCGCCCAGTACCTGGCGCTGGGCATCGACCCGGCCCGCAGTACCGTGTTCGTGCAAAGCCACGTGCCCGCCCACACCCAGCTGGCCTGGGTGCTGGGCTGCTTCACCGGCTTCGGCCAGGCCTCGCGGATGACGCAGTTCAAGGACAAGTCGCTGCGCCAGGGCGCGGACTCCACCACGGTGGGCCTGTTCACCTATCCGGTGCTGCAGGCCGCCGACGTGCTGGCCTACGACACCGGCCTGGTGCCCGTCGGCGAGGACCAGCGCCAGCACCTGGAGTTGGCGCGCGACGTGGCGCAGCGGTTCAACGCCCGCTTCCCGGACACGTTCGTGGTGCCGGAGATGCTCATCCCCAAGGTCACCGCCAAGATCTACGACTTGGCCGACCCGACGTCGAAGATGAGCAAGTCGGCGTCCACCGATGCCGGGCTGGTCAACCTGCTCGACGATCCGGCGTTGTCCGCCAAGAAGATTCGCTCCGCGGTCACCGACAGCGAGCGGGAGATCCGATTCGACACCGACGCCAAGCCGGGCGTGTCCAACCTGCTGAGCATCCAGTCCGCGGTCAGCGGGGTCGACATCGACAAGCTCGTGCAGGGCTACGCCGGAAGGGGTTACGGCGATCTGAAGAAGGACACCGCGGACGCGGTGGTCGAGTTCGTCACCCCGATCAAGGCCCGCGTCGACGAATTGATGGCCGACCCGGCCGAATTGGAGGCCGTTCTGGCGGCCGGGGCGCAACGGGCCCAGGATGTCGCCGGGAAAACCGTCGAACGGGTTTACGATCGGCTTGGGTTCCTTCCGCGACGGGGGTAAGAAGTTCCACGATGAGCGAGCCGGCCGAGGCGGGGTTTCTTGATCGGCTGCGGGCCCGGCACGGCTGGCTGGATCACCTCATCCGCGCCTACCAGCGATTCGACGACCGCAACGGCGGCTTCTTCGCGGCGGGCCTGACGTATTACACGATCTTCGCGTTGTTTCCGTTGCTGATGGTCGGTTTCGCGGTGTTCGGTTTCGTGCTGGCGCGGCGGCCGCAACTGCTCAGCAGCATCGACGACCACATCCGCTCGCAAGTGAACGGGGCGCTGGGAAATCAGCTGCAGGAGTTGATGAACTCGGCGATCGATGCCCGGACGTCGGTCGGGGTGATCGGCCTGGCCACCGCGGTGTGGGCGGGGCTGGGCTGGATATCGCATCTGCGCCAGGCGTTGACCGAGATGTGGTGGGACACCCAGATCGAGTCGCCGGGCTTCGTGCGCAACAAGCTCTCCGACCTGCTGGCCATGGTGGGGACGTTCGCGGTGATCGTGGCCACCGTCGGGCTGACCACCGTCGGCCACGCCGC
>Ga0164242_10010045_pt1 | contig 10158 bp, 7 predicted proteins | sample OricomgcompostMG_FD_108783 | JGI IMG/M metagenome (GOLD analysis project Ga0164242, IMG submission 108783) | Miracle-Growth compost microbial communities from Emeryville, California, USA - Original compost - Miracle growth compost (MG) ... | reverse complement strand
TTCGCGTTCCGCATCGAGGTCCGCTCGTCGGCCCTGGGCCCGCTGCCGCTGCCGGTGCAGACGCTGCTCGGCGTACCGGCTGGCGCGCCCGGTCTGCGCCTGGAGCGGGTGTTCGTCGGCGAGGCGGGACCGCTGGCATTCCTGGTCAACTACCTGCGGGCGGACAGCTGCCCGGGCATCGCCGAGGTCGACTTCACCCGACAGTCGCTGTTCGGGACACTGGAGCATCGCTACCAGCTACCCATCGTGCGCGGCCGCCGCACGTTCAGCGCGCAGCGCGCCAGCCGAGAGGTGGCCGAGGCGTTGAACGTCGCCGCTGGCGACCCGGTGCTGTACCTGGAGCAGGTCAGCTACTCCACCGGCGGCCGGGCGGTGGAGTACTCCGACGTGTGGATCGACTCCTCGCGCGTGACGATCACCTCGATGCTCGAGCGCGAGACCACGTCGACGCCCGGCTGACGCGCCCAGGGAGCACGGTCCTCGTACCACGCTCGTCGGTCGATGCTGACCGACTGCGACGCGGTCACCGACCGTCTGTGCAATGTTACACTTCACCAATGCTCGACGCTGTCGCCTCCAGTGACACTCCCAGCACCGCAACGGTTCCCACGACGCTGCCCCCGCCGTCGGATTCGCCCGCCCCGGCGGTCGGGCCGTCGTCGCGCACGGAGACCGGCTCGCACGACCTGCCGGTGACCGCTGCGCTCGCCGCGCTGATGCGCACCGGGTGGGCCACACCCGACGCGACGTCGGTCGGTGCGCCGACGCCCGTCGCGCAGTACACCTCCGCCCGTCGGGACCGGTTGTCCGCCGCCTACCCCGGCGAACGGCTCATCGTGCCATCGGGATCGCTGGTGCGGCGCAGCAACGACCAGCACTACGCCTTCCGACCGCACTCGGACTACGTCTGGCTCACCGGTGACCAGAGCTCCGACGCGGTGCTCGTGCTGGAGCCGGTGGGGAATCGCGGCCACGAGCCCGTGCTCTACGTCCGGCCACGGGCCTCGCGCGAGGAATCCGACGAGTTCTGGCGCAGCCGCACCCACGGTGAGTTCTGGGCCGGCCGTCGCGCCAGCCTGGCGGAGCTCGCCGCGGCGACCGGACTGTCCACGCGACACCTCGACGACCTGCCCGACGCGCTGACCTCGGGCGTGCCGAGCCGAGTACGTCGCGGCGTCGATCCGCGGATCGACGCGCTGGTGGACACTCGACCGGACGCCGACGACCGGTTGGCCGCGACGCTGGCCGAGCTGCGCCTGGTGAAGGACGGCTGGGAGATCGCGGAACTCCGTGCCGCGGTCCAGATCACGGCCGACGGATTCGACGACGCGGTTCGCGAGCTGGACACCGCGGTACGGCTCGGCCCCTACGGCGAGCGGTGGATCGAGGGGACGTTCTGGCGCCGGGCGCGATACGCGGGCAACGACGTGGGCTACCTGAGCATCGTCGCCGGCGGCGCGCACGCCACCACGTTGCACTGGATAGCCGGGACCGGCGAGCTGCGTCCCGGCGACCTATTGCTGCTGGACATGGGCGCGGAGACACGGTCGCTGTACACGGCGGATATCACCCGCACCCTGCCGATCGGCGGACGGTTCACCGACGTGCAGGCCGATCTGTACCAACTGGTGCTCGATGCCCAATCGGCCGGGATCGCCGCCGTGCGCCCCGGCGCCCGATTCCGGGACTTCCACCGCGCGGCGATGACGGTGATCGCACATGGCCTGGCCGACCTCGGGCTACTGCCGTGCCCGGTGGAACAGGCGCTCGACGAGGATTCCACCGTGTACCGCCGCTGGACGCTGTGCAGCTCCGGGCACATGCTGGGGTTGGACGTGCACGACTGCGCACACGCCCGTGCGACCGCCTACTTGGACGGGGTGCTCGAGCCCGGCCAGGTGCTCACCGTCGAGCCCGGCCTGTACCTGCAGGCGGACGATCTGCTGGTGCCGGAGGAGTTGCGCGGCATCGGCATTCGCATCGAGGACGACGTGTTGGTCACCGATACCGGCAACGACGTGCTCTCGGCCCAACTGCCCCGCGAAATCCCGGCCATCCACGAATGGCTAGCCACCTGACGGCGCCCGTCGGCCGACGCCACGGCCTGAACCGCCGGACCGGATCAGGCCCCGGACTCGACCGGCGTCGGGCTGGACGCAGTAGACCTGGTCGAGGCCAGCTCGCTCAACACCGACTGCATCCGGAGGTCGACGATCTGGAAGTAGCGGTTCATCCGCTCCAGCCCGGCCCGGGCGGCGTCCTGCTCGGCACCCAGGCCGGCAAGTGCTGCGTCCGCCAACGATCGATAGCGACGCACGACGCGCAGTCCGTCCTCCTCCATCGCACTCCAGGCGTCGGCGGGCACCTCGAACATCACCTTGCGCTCGCCGGTGAGCGCCACCCGCTTGATCAGTCGCTTGTCGATCAACAACCGGGTGACCGTAGAGACCGAGCCGGCACTCACCTGCAACGAGCGACACAGTTCCGGTTGCGACAGTGGCCGTTCGGCAACCAGCAAGAGTCCGAGCACCCGGCCCGCGGTGCGGGACATCCACCCAGTGTCTTCCACCAGCAGGCCGAGCTCTTCGACGAAGCGGCGCGCCGCCTCGCCCACTTCGATAGCGCCCGCCACCATTTTCTCCTTGCCTCCAGCCCAGACCTGCCGTAGCTTCGTAGCTTATATCGTTCAGTTGCATCTGAATGAACGATATTTTCTGATCATCCTGAGTCTTAGGGGTCTAGACATGTCGCTCGCCACGAGCTCCCCCGCGCCGGGGACCGAACCGGCCTCCGGGGACAACCGCCATGACTATCTGGCGGATCCGTCCGACCCCGCCGCCGCGGCCTGGGTCGACGAACAAGACGCCCGCGCGCGCGACTACCTGGACGACCTGGCCGAGCACGAACCGGTGCGGCGCCGGCTCGCCGAGTTGCTCGGCGCCCCGTGGCGTGGCGCCCCCGTGGTGACCGCTGGATTGCGCCTCGAACTACGTCGGGATGCGGGTGCCGCCCAGCCGAGCCTGTGGCTGGTACGCGACGGCCGGGAGCAACTGCTGGTCGATGCCGACGAACTGTCCGACGACGGCAGCGTCACGATCAGCGCATTCTCCGCGGCCCCGGACGGCTCGCTGGTCGCCTGGGCCAGCGCCACCGGCGGCTCCGACTGGCTGACCATCCGATTCCGTGATCCGGAGACGGGGGTCGACCTACCCGATGAGTTGAACTGGATCAAGTGGCCCGAACTCGCGTGGATCGCGCCGGACCGGTTGGCGTACATGGCATTTGCCCAACCCGCCAACGGCCACGAGCTCACCGCGGCGAACTCGGGCGCCGAGGTCCGACTGCACCGGATCGGTCGGCCGCAGAGCGACGACGTGGTGATCCACCGGCCGGCACGCACCACCTGGGTCGTGCCCACCGTGTCCGCCGACCGGCGCTGGCTGATCGTGCAAGAACAGGCCGGCATCGTGCCCGCCACGGTGTTGATCCGACCTGCGGACCTGTCCGGCCCGTGGCGCACCGTCCTGGACGGCCCCGGGCCGATGCCGGTGCTGGGCATGCACGGCGACGACCTGGTGGTCCTGGACTTCCAGCAGGCGTCCAACGGCGAAGTCGTCGCGGTATCCACGCAATCGGGCGAGCGGCGGATCCTGGTCGCCGAGGGCGCGGCCGCGATCGACCACTACGGAGCCCATCTGGTCGATGGGTGCGTGCTCACGGTTCGTCATATGCTGACCGGCAGCGTCGTCACCGTCAACCCGCTGGACGGCGGCCCCGGCTGGCAGATTCCGCTACCCGAGGACGCCATCGTCCGGGACGTCAGCTGTTCGCCGGGCGGCAAGAGCGCCTACCTGGAGGTCGAAGAAGTCGCCGGACCCCGCAGCATCGTGCGGCACGACGTCTCCGACCAACGCACCGAGGTGGAGTATCGGGCCGACTATCGCGCGCCCGGGCAGGTGATGGTGCACACCGTCACCGCCACCAGCGGCGACGGCACGGCCGTACCGATGCGCGTGGTCCGGCTGGCGGGTCCGGAGCCCCGGGGCACCGCGAAGGTCCTGCTGTCGGTCTACGGCGGCTATTCGGTCCCCTTCGCCTGCACCGGCTACGCATCCTGGCATCTGCCCTGGCTGGAGGCAGGAGGCGTGCTCGCCTACGCCGGAATCCGCGGCGGTGGCGAGTACGGCGAGCAGTGGCACCTGGCCGCCACCACCACGAACAAACAGCGGGGCATCGACGACCTCATCGCCTGCGTGGAGTTCTTCAGCGAACAGGGCTGGGCAGCGCCCAGGCAGGTCGCCATCAATGGAATGTCCAACGGCGGACTGCTGGTGGGCACCGTCGTCACCCAGCGACCCGAACTGCTGGGCGCCGCGATACCCGAGGTCGGCGTGATGGACATGCTGCGCTTCCACCTGTACACCGCCGGGCACGGCTGGGTCCGCGAGTTCGGCAGCGTGGACGTCCCGCAGGAGCGGGCCGCGCTGGCCGCCTATTCGCCGCTGCACCGGATCGGCCCCGGGCGGCTCTACCCGCCCACGCTGGTGCTGGCCGCGGACCGAGACGACCGCGTACCGCCGGGTCCGCACTCCTATCGGTTCACCGCCCTGCTGCAGGACGCGCAGGCCGCCGACCACCCGGTGCTGCTGCGGGTGGCCCGCAACGCCGGACACGCGGCCGGCCGGACGCTGACCGAGCGGGTCGCCGAACGGGCAGCGGTCCTGGCCTTCGCGGCCCACGCCCTCGACCTGCCCCTTGCGGATAGATCCACCCCGCACCCCAGCAACAACGAAACCAACAACCGCACCAACGACGAGGAGACAGCGCGATGAAACCAAGGGCCGTTCGCCGGATGGGGCTGGTGGGAGCCGCGCTCGCGGCCGTCCTGCTGGCCGGCTGTGCCGGGGGATCCACTGGATCGACCGGATCCACCGGCCAGGGCGACAAACCGACGTCCGGAGCGACGGACAGCTCATCGACCGGCACCGGGTCCGCCACGGCCGATGCCGGTCAGGGCGGCACCTTCTCGGTCGCCAGCAGCGACCCCACCCATTTGACGCCCGGCAACACCTGGTCGTTCTACCTGGAGTCCCTGCTCTTCACCGGCCCGCTGCGAATCGATTCCGCCACGGGCGAACCGGTCCCCGGGGTCGCCACCTCGGTCACCTCCTCCGACCAGAAGGTCTGGACGATCAAGCTGGCCAAGGGATGGACCTTCTCCAACGGCGAACCCGTCACCGCGCAGAGCTTCGCCGACGCTTGGAACGCCACGGCGCTGAGCACCAACGGCTGGGTACAGAACTCCAACTTCGCCCTGTTCGAGGGCTACGACGCCATGAACCCGGCCAAGGGCAAGCCGACCGCGACCACCCTGTCCGGCGTCAAGGTGGTCGACGACCTCACGCTCCAGGTGACCCTGACCAAGCCCTACGGCCTGTTCCCCTACGTGATCGCGAGCTACGCGTTCGCCCCGATGCCCAAGGAGGCGTTCACCGATCCCAAGGGGTTCGACGCCGCGCCGATCGGCAACGGACCGTACAAGATCGAGGGCAAGTACACCGCGAACCAGGCGGTGACGGTGGTGCGCAACGACGCCTACCCCGGGCCGAAGGGCAAGGCCGACAAGATCGTGTTCAAGCCGTACACGTCCTACGACACCGCCTACAACGATCTACTGGCCGGAAATACCGACATCGTCTACCCGGTGCCCGCCGACCGGCTGTCCGACGCCCAGGCCCGGCTTGGCGACCGCACCGCGGTCGCCAAGATCCCGAACCTGAACTACCTCGCGTTCCCGTTGTGGGACAAGCGGTTCGACAACGTCAAGGTGCGCGAGGCGTTTTCCATGGCCATTGACCGGGACGCGCTGACCAAGTCGATCCTCAAGGGTGCCGGCGAATCGGCGACCAGCATCTCCCCGTCCTCCGCGGTGGGATCCAACCCCGGATCCTGCACCGCCTGCGCGTTCGACCCGGCAAAGGCCAAGCAGCTGCTGGCCGAGGCGGGGGGCTGGAGCGGCCCGCTGAAGCTGTACGCCACCCAGGACCCGGCCAACACCCAGATCCTGCAGGCCATCGCGAACCAGCTGCGGACCAACCTGGGCATCACCAACATCACCTTCGACACCCCGCCCTACGCGCAACTCGACCCGCAGGTGAAGGACAAGACGCTCGACGGTCCGTTCCTGTACTACTGGGGCGCGTACTTCCCGCACGTGGCGAACTTCCTCGGGCCGCTGATGAGCAAGTCCGGCATCGCCAACGACACCGGTTACGACAACGCCAAGGTCAACGACCTTCTGGACCAGGCCGACTCGATGGACGTCAAGCAAGGACTGCCGCTGTACCAGCAGGCGGAAGCCCAGGTGTGGAAGGACATGCCCATCGCCCCCATCTACTTCGGCCGGTACACGGCCGCGTGGACCGACCACGTCTCCGACGTTCCCGTCGGCGTCAATGGTCTGGGCGACCTGAGCCAGGTCGTCGTCACCAACTAATCCCTCACGGAGGGGGCGGGTGCGGCCGTTCGGCCGCACCCGCCCCACGGAGAAGCTGCCCATGGGCCGATACGTCCTCAAGCGCACGCTGCTGATGATCCCGGTCGCAGTCGGCGCGACATTCCTCATCTTCGCGGTCGTCTTCGCGCTACCCGGCGATCCGATCACCGCCCTGGCCGGCGGGCAGCACGTCATCGCGCCGTCGGTGGTCGACGCGCTGCGCGAGCGCTACCACCTCAACGACCCGCTGCCGCTGCAGTACGTCAAGTACGTAGGCGGCCTGCTGCACGGCGATCTGGGCGAAGACTTCAACGGTCGCGCGGTGTCCAGCATCATCGCCCAGGCCTGGCCGACCACGGCCAAACTGGCCCTGACCGCCTTCGTCATCGAGGTGGCGGTCGGCATCCCGCTGGGGATCTGGGCCGGCCTGCGACGCGGTCGCATGGTGGACGCCGGCGTGCTGGCCGGCACCACGCTCGTCTTCGCGGTACCGATCTTCGTCATCGGCTACACCTTCCAGATCCTGTTCGGCATCAACCTCGGCTGGTTCCCGGTCGCCGGGGTCAGCGACGGCTGGCCGGTGTCCTACCTGCTCCCCGCACTGGTCCTGGGCCTGTTCGGGCTGGCCACCACCGCCCGACTGACCAGGACGAGCCTGGTCGAGACCCTCTCGGCCGGTTACGTTCGCACCGCACTGGCCAAGGGGCTACCCCGGCGCAGGATCATCGTGAAGCACGCACTGCGCAACTCGCTGATCCCGGTCGTGACCTACCTCGGCATCGAATTCGGCGGGCTGCTCGGAGGCGCGGTGCTCATCGAGGGCATCTTCAACATCCCTGGAATGGGATTCGAAATCTTCAACGCCATCAAGCAGCAGAACGGCCCCGCGGTAGTGGGCATCTCCACCCTGCTGGTGCTGATCTTCCTGGTCGTCAACCTGCTGGTCGACCTGCTCTACGGCCTGCTCGATCCGAGGATTCGCCATGTCTGACCCGACCTCGGTCGTCACCGGCACACCGCAGGTGAGCGACGACCGGCCCGCCCGCCGGCGCAGCGTCCTGCGGGATCTGCTGCGCCGCCCGGGATTCAGCATTCCGGCCGCGGTCGTCGCGCTGCTGGCCGTGATCGCCGCCTTCCCCGCCCCGTTCGCCGGCCTGTTCGGGCACGGCGATCCCACGGCGTGCGACCTGACCCACAGCGGGATGCCAGCCGCCTCGGGGCATCCGTTCGGCTTCGACATCCAGGGCTGCGACCTGTACGCACAGGTGATCTACGGCGCCCGCCCGTCCATGACGATCGGCATCGTGGTCACCGCTGCGACGCTCGTCCTGTCGATCACCTTCGGGCTGCTGACCGGCTACTACGGCGGGTTGCTGGACACGATCTTCGGGCGCGTCATCGACGTGTTCTACGGGTTCCCGTTCATGGTGGCCGCCATCGTGATCCTGACCGCCCTCGGCTCGCACAGCATCTGGGCGGTCTCCGGCACGCTCATCGCGTTCTCCTGGCCCACCATGACGCGTGTCATGCGCGGGTCGGTCATCGCCACCAAGAACCTGGAGTACGTCAGGGCGGCCCGGGCGCTGGGCGCCTCCAACACACGGATCATGGTGCGACACATCATGCCCAACGCGGTCTCTCCCGTGCTGGTGCTGGCCAGCCTCATGGTCGGCGGAGTGATCGCCGGCGAGGCCAGCCTGACCTACCTGGGGGTGGGTCTGCGCGCCCCGTCGATCTCCTGGGGAATTCAGCTGAACACCGCCCAGAGCTACTTCCTGAGCAATCCCAGCCTGCTGGTCTACCCCGCCGTCTTCCTGTGCGTGACGGTCCTCAGCTTCGTACTCGTCGGCGACGCCGTTCGGGACGTCATCGACCCGAAGACCCGGTGAGCAGCATGACAACCCACTCCGAGCCCCTGCTGGCCGTGGAAAACCTCACGGTGCGGTTCCGGGCCAAGGACCGGCCGGACATCACCGCCACCGACGACATGCAGCTGACGATCAACGCCGGCGAGTGCGTGGTGGTGCTGGGCGAATCCGGCTCGGGCAAGTCGGTCACCGCGCGAGCGGTCATGGGCTTGCTCGAACCGACCGCAGTGATCGCGTCCGGCAGCATCCGACTGCGGGGCCGGGAGCTGCTGGGTCCGAACGGCGGATTCGACTCGGTCCGCGGTACTCGGATCGCCATGGTGTTCCAGGACTCGCTGTCCGCGCTGAACCCGGTCCAACGGGTCGGAGCGCAGATAGCCGAGATGTTCGTGGTCCATCGCCGGATGCGGCGCAACGAGGCGATGCGCCACGCGATCGACCTGATGGGCCAGGTGGCCATTCCGGACCCGCACCGCCGCGCCCGGGCCTATCCGCACGAGCTGTCGGGCGGCATGCGGCAACGCATCGTCATCGCCATGGCGCTGGCGCTGGAGCCGGAGGTGCTGATAGCGGACGAGCCGACCACTGCGCTGGACGTCACCGTGCAAGCCGACATCCTGGAGCTGTTGCGGCGCCGGGCCGTCGAGCTCGGCATGGGGCTGCTGTTCATCACCCACGACGTCGGGGTGGCCGCGGACATCGCCGACCGGGTGGTCGTGATGTACGCCGGCTCGATGCTGGAGACCGGCAGCGTGCGGGACGTGCTGGAACGGCCGGCGCACCCCTACACCCGCGCGCTGCTGGACTCGGTTCCGCGACTGGACGGCGACGCGCAGCGAAAGCCGATCCGCGGCAGCCTGCCGGACCAGACCGCGCTACCCGCAGGATGTCTGTTCCAGCCGCGCTGCCCGCTCGCGGTCGCCGAGTGCCAGGTCCGGCGGCCCGCGCTGGTGCACCTCGGGCACCAGCACAGCGCGGCCTGCTTGCTGATCGAGAGCAGCGTCGATGAGCACCAGGAGGCCGCCGATGTCGCCAGTTGATCCCGCGCCGGCCGGCGGTAGCCACGACCTCGTGCTGTCCGGCGTAGGACTCACCAAGCACTTCGCCGTGCGCGGCGATCGGTTCGGCGGTCATCGCGCGGTCGTCACGGCCGTCCAGGACGTCGACCTGGAACTGCACGCCGGCGAGTGCCTCGCGCTGGTCGGAGAGTCCGGCTGCGGCAAGAGCACCCTGGCGAACCTGCTCACCCGGCTGGAGCCGTTGACCGCCGGTGAACTGCACGTCCACGGCCAGCGGGAGACCGCCACCGGCCGTCGCCAGTTGCGCGAGTTCCGGCGCAAGGTGCAAATCGTGCTGCAGGACCCCTATGCCGCGCTGGACCCGCGGATGACGGTGGAGACGATCCTGGCCGAGCCGCTGGCCATCCATGCGGACTTGATGCCAAAAGCCGACCGCAGCGAACGCATCTCGCAGCTGCTGAACATGGTCGGCCTGGACGACAGCTACCGGCAGCGGTACCCACACGAGTTCTCCGGTGGCCAGCGGCAGCGGGTGTGCATCGCCCGCGCCCTGGCCGTGTCGCCCAGCATCCTGGTCTGCGACGAGCCACTGTCGGCGCTGGACGTGTCCATCCAAGGGCAGATCCTCGAGTTGTTCGCCCAACTGCGAGAACAGCTGAACCTGTCCTACATCTTCATCTCCCACGACCTCGCCGTGGTGCGCAGCATCGCCGACCGGGTGGCGGTGATGTACCTGGGGCGCATCGTCGAGCAGGGCCCGACCGCAGAGCTGTAC
>Ga0164242_10010044_pt1 | contig 10159 bp, 6 predicted proteins | sample OricomgcompostMG_FD_108783 | JGI IMG/M metagenome (GOLD analysis project Ga0164242, IMG submission 108783) | Miracle-Growth compost microbial communities from Emeryville, California, USA - Original compost - Miracle growth compost (MG) ... | reverse complement strand
TCTGGCGGCTGGATCAACGTCAGCTACGAGGAGGATGAGACACCCGCCTCCAATCTGCCAAAGACAGACTCGGAAGCCCCGGACCTAGTCGACGGCAGTAAGGAAGCGGTAGTGCCATTCGTCTCCAAACTGGCGACGACCTCCATCCTGACCCCCGCCGATCTTGCCAAGCTGCAGGAGCTACGCATGGAGGCCGACGTAGACAGGGCAATGGGCAACCGGTCCAAGCGACAGAAGGAGATGCTCGAGCGACACGCCGATGAGCCGCTCACGGCGGCGGTGATCGAGATGCCGTCCAAGCTGCGCAAGAGCACCAAGGAGGAGCGGGTGGCGCTGGCGCAGGAGGGCAAGCCCGGGCGGGAGGAGCACAAGTCGACGCAGGCGATCCGGAGGTCCAAGAAGGACGCTGAGGGCAAGAGCACGACCAACAAGGAGAAGGCGCGGAAGAAGAACTTCCTCATGACCATCGGCAAGGCCAGGGCTAAGAATAAGAGGAGTCTGATCGAGACGAGGAAGTCGCTGAGGGGACATATCGAGAGGAGTAAAAGGGGTGGGAGAAGAGCGAATGGAACTTGAGCTTGCCGGTGGGGGTTGTCCTGACAGGTTCACTACTCTGACGGCCAGTATAGCTGGAGACTTCAGGCCTATTCTCTTAGTTTTGATAGACCGTCTAATGCATCCAGCCAGGATCCAGCTGAGAATCACTCGCCATTTCTATCCTACTGTGACCAGGCGCCCCATTACCTACTACAGCCCGTTTCTTCATTACTAGTCCAGACCTAAGTACGATATTCCTACGAGAAGTTGCTTTGCCACCAAAACGCAGGACTATGAGTTAGAAGATAGGGAGCAAATAAAGCTAAAAAGGTTCATCTCTCATAACTCCTCGTTCAGCACGCTTTTGAAGCATTCCCTTCGGGTTTACTTTACGAACGTACCCTGTTAGGTAGTATAAGTGGTCATATATATAGTCTGAGATGTAAGTCTCTGTTTGCATTTCAACTTAAAAAGGAGATCGCAATCCACAACTTGCAGGTGCTCAACTTTCCATTAGGAGGTAAAATGGCCAGCCAATCTTATTCCCATTCTACTTGTTGGACGCCAGCCACCGGCAGCCCTGGCTTCCAGACCAGCTGCCCCGTAGATAGCTTTCTTCCGGACCCTGGCCCGCAGGCACAGTCCCAGAATATCACCAACGCCCTTCCTCGATGCCAATCACACCATGCCCCGCTTGTCTTTATTACACTCTTACCTGTTGTACAGTTCCTACCGGCTCGAGTACCCCAATCCCAGCAATCCAGTCCCGTTAGCCGTAGGTTGAGAGGTCTAGTTAATGACCATTTTTTCAGGGGTAGGGACGTGGCAAATGAACGACGCATGCATCCGCAAACTCGCACAGACAGTACACGGGTGCGGAGCTTGTCTGGGCGCCTTCGGCTGCTGAAGGGCGGCCGAAGGTGATCGGGAGCTGGAGCTCATCTGAACAAGCACTTCAGCTGCTGCAATCTCTTCGCGGATGTACCTGGCCTGCGAGCCTGCCTGCGACTTCTGGCCCCCCGAGGCCGGGGGCTGGGAGGTACCTTGGGAGGACATTTTGGGCAAGTAGGCTTCGTTGGGATAGAGAAGTGCGGTAGGGTTGGGTAGTTGTGTGTTGGCTAGTCAGTGACTGAGTGGGTGAGAAATCGAAACGAAGAATAGGTCGGCCTCAGGGGTTAAATACTCATTTTGGAGTTATTGCGAGAGATCGGGCTGTTCATAACTGCGTTTGAACATCTCTTTATCCTAGCCTAAGGTAAGAATTAAATAATCACAATGTCCTTTACCAAGTTTGTCTCTACTTAGGTTGTGGACAGTGAAAGATCGCTTTGTACGGAAGTCCTATTTCTGGATTAGGCACAAAAAGGGGTCACTACACATGAAAAAGGGACAATGACCTTGTTTCGAATGAACGCGGGATGCTTTGTCAAAGAAGAGGATGCTAGGTTATAATCATGGATTTTTAAGTCGGTATTAGATACGAATGCATCGCGAGGTGCTTGTTCGTTGGTGGTATACTGTTAGGTAGAAATATGGTTTGTGTTACGTAGGTAGGCATCTAGATCAAAAACGCAAGGCGAGTATGGATGGTCCTTTAAGCGGTTCCGCTATTCTCCTTGGTCATAGTAGCATCTGAATAGAAGCATTCTAGCCATGACCACTCCGTAACATGACTGACAATCGATTGCATCCCCGTAGCTACCTAATTAACGGGAACATTGTCTGCCCAACACAAATGTCTGTCTCATACGGTAGCTCGCAATAACTAGCAAGGTCTCTGAGGGAGAGAGTAGAACAACAGCGTCAACACCCAAACCAGTGTAGGCGTAGAATCATACTACGTTATAACAGCTTCAAGCAAGGTGTCCAGTGGCGTTGCTAAGGTTGAGGAGGACATAGACGATGAAGAGGAGAGTGCAGTCACGTCGAGAGTAAGGCGTCACTGTGGGATGGGATTCCTAGGAGAGAACGGCTACGACTACCTACCTAGGTACACAGCAGTTGCCGCGGAGGGATCCGAGCGGCACAGCCCCGACTCGCGGTTCTTGTAAACCTCATCGTGACATCAGCCCCTTAATTGGCTAGGAGACGTGCCGGTTCACTCACCCCTCCGACTTTGCTAGTGCCGGCATTGCGCCAACTGCCAAGTATAGGTTGGAGGCGTCGACGAGTACTCGCCGATAATCACCCGAGGCAAGGTTAGAATCAGTATCAGCGACATCGTCGTAACGCCACAAGCTGTCGTCACGATTAGGGCCAGCGATGCACCCCTGAACAGAGACTAATTAATTACCTACCTACCTACCTATTCATAGCTTGTTCGGGGGGGATCCTGGCTTCAATGCGCAAGGCTTGAGTCGTTAGCCTGCACGCCAAAAAGAGATCATATCACCGAAGGAGATTATATCAGCTCCTGTTGACCCAAGGGTCGCTTAATCATGCGATTGGACCTTTAAATTTGTTTACACGTCAACGAGAAGGGTGTTACGAGGCGATGTTCAGGCACAATGTGGCGAATGCGGGAAACTCCGCCACGTGAGTGGCTGATGCTGGGCTCTCCTCGGTCCCCACTTCAAGGGGGGGGGGAAAAAAGAGTTGGACAACTTGAAGAGTGGGGTATTCCTCCTGTCTCGTCCAGTTTCAAGGCTGAGAACGCTGTTGCAAATCCGGATGAGGGATCGGTTTTGGGTAGGAATCCGGAGCATTAAGTAGGTATTCTGGCATGGAATGTATTCTGACATGGATTGGATAGGGGCCAGCCAAAACCTAACATTGGATGCTTTCCAGTTGGGGCGATAATTCCCGTCTGTTATCGAATGAAAAGGAGGGCAAAGGAAGCTCTACCGTATTTACGAGGAAGCGCCGAGCAGCGATCCCCATCGCAGCCCTTTCAAACCTTCCAGAAGCTGGACTAGTGGGGTGCGCCGCATAGGGGGCGAGGCCCGTGTCGAGAAAAGCATTGGGACAGCCTCTGTTGCGGCGAAGAGCTATTTTTGCAAACACGGGGTGGGCTTGACTGACTATGGTGTCAGGTTGGTGGAGTCGGCGATTCGTAAGTGCCGATGGTTCGATTGAGGACTCGCTCTGAGACCAATTGTTTCCCCAGGAAAGACGGAGATTGTTTTGTGGCTGGCAGCTGCCAGCGGCGCATCTAGGATTCCAGCGAAGTGCGAATGCGAGATGACGAGTCCCTCGTGGAATGTGGAACCCACATTGGCGGGGAGGCTGTGCAGCACGCCAACCAACCCGAGAATGAGTTTTGTCTCGCCCGAGCAGACCCGAACTCAAACGCGAGGAGGTCCTGTCAAAAAGCAACCTAGGTTTTTGCTGGGCATTGCCCAACGACCTGTGATGAGATAACGGCACAGTCGGTGTGCTGGAACATAACCTCATCTAAAAACATGGTCAGAAATACGGGTTGAGGTCAAATGAAATGCCTCCTTCGTTGCTGGTCTGGTCAGAAATCCTCGAGGCGCTGTCGCACCAGTGGCACGGATTTCGAGGTCGAAGTCCTTGCGGCTGTGCAGGAGAGGATGAGTTGTACATGGGACTGTCGATCTCCAGGTGATGCCAACTGAATGCCCCGCCAATCCCAAGCCCGATCCAAAGTACTGGGTACTTTGGCCCGGACGTGGGATCCAAGGATCCTCCGATCAGTCTGACACCGTTAGTTAGCCTTGGATCGACACTTGTCGGCCCTATGGGCAAAACCACCGAGCCCAGGAAAAGGGGGGTAGCCATCGACTTGGATATCGTCGTCTTGGACGTTATCATCATCCTGACTTTGGTTGATTATTGATACGCAAACTCGTGCATCAGAATGACGGCCTCACCGTCTTTCCCCCCCCTCTCTCCCGCGCAGTCAGGCACGCTATAAGAAGCGGCATGTGTTTGTTGATTGAAGTCGTCGTAGTCGACGCCGTCAGCATCCACGCCAGAGTGCCAGGAAAGGCTATAGCATTAATTCCCCCACTGGCCCAAAGCGGCAGCTGGCGTCGTAATCCTCAGGCAGCAGGTCGCAGCCCTAAGGAATCATCTCATCGCTCGCCCGCTGGGGTGGACTGCACTTATCTGGGCGAAAGGGCGCTTCCGAGCGGGCAAATCACAAAAAGTAGAGCAAAGTTGCGCCGGACCGTCCAGCGAAACAGGCTATTTGGTGCGTCGACGAACGCCGATTCGCTCGGGGCGGAGGGGCTGCGCATCGCATTCGCCCAAATTGCAGATCAGCTCAGACCATTAGGTGGCCCCGCCCTCGCATCGGATTACGCGTCCCCCCCCTTCATCCACCCTTCTCACCCTTGTCAGCCTGCATTGGCTCTCTCCAGTTCTGGCCAACCTGGCCAACCAGGCCGCGCTGCTCAGGACACACCACGCAGCCAGCGCCAGTATTCCCGTTCTTTCCAGGCACCACCATATCCATCCCGACTCTCCCGTTCTTCCCCCTCGCTCTCGCTTTCAAGCTTTCTTTCTGTTCAATTCCAAACAAATCTCTAACAAGCCCTTCCATCGGCGATCATCAAACTCGACCTACTCAACTAAAATAAACAACGGCCACTCTTCGCCTCGACACTCCTAGCCATCGAAATTGGAACCCGACGACGGTATTTGCCACGGGCGCTGATTTAGAAAAAGGTTACGGTTGAAGAGAAAGCAAAAAGGGGATAACGAACGGATGTCAAGGTCCATGTCAAATAGCCCTGCTGCAACAACAACAACGACAGTCGGCTTGCAATCCACCATGGCCGACTCTCTGGTCGACTCGCTGCTCGACTTCTCCGAGTACGACAACAACCCGTACCAGTCGCCCTCGCTGTCGCCTTTGACGACCAGCAAGAACTCGTTTGCCAAGCCGATCAAGGCTGAACCCACACCGGCCTCGCTGCTATCAACAAGTCAGCCGATGAGCGGCCCTAGCCATCAGTATGATCAGTACAAGCAACAGACCGGCATTGTTCCTGGTGCGCTGGCCAGCACCCTTGCCGTGAACCAGAACAACAGCCAGATCCAGGGCTACACCAACTTCAACATCGACTTCATGGGCATGGGGAACACCGACGATGTCTTCGACTTCAACGTCGACCCCTCTCAGGGCTCGCTGGGCTCCTCCGACATAGACATGGAGTTTGATTCGCCCTCGGCCGACCCCAACTTCTTTTACGGCGACGCCACAATCAACCCGTCGTCCATCGGAAGCCACGATCAATCATCCGTCCAGTCTCCTCCCGTCCTGTCTGCTCAAGCCAGCAACGTCGGGAGGTTATGGCCCGGCATGCACCGACAGGCCGCCATGGCCAAGGCCCAGGCCCAGCAGCACCAGCAGATGCTGCAGCAGCAGCAACAGAGGCTAGGCGCGCACAGCCAACAACAGCCCAAGCAGCAACAGCGCCCCAAGAACCAACAGCCCACCGACCCCATCGTCGAGCAGAAGATCACCCAGCTCCTCAACTCGATGCGGGCGAAGCCGGCTTCACCCGACTCGGCCGACAACGGCCCCATGGTCAATGCTCCCCGCCCGCGGAAGGACGAGGATGAGATGGATGAGGACGAGAGGCTATTGGCCAGCGATGCGGGCAAGAAGCTCAGCAGCAAGGAGCGTCGCCAGCTTCGCAACAAAGTCTCCGCTCGCGCTTTCCGGTCAAGGAGGAAGGGTAAGCCGAAACAACCATTTTCCATTTCTAAATGTTTAAACAATGCTAACCTTGTGTGTCGCAGAGTACATCACGCACCTTGAGGCAGAAATTAGCAACAAGGTCACTGAGAACAGCGACCTCCGCACACACAACCGTCAACTTCTTGACGAGAACAAGCGCCTCTCGGATCTAACTCGCATGCTCCTCGCATCGCCTTCGTTCTCAGACTTCCTCGACCGCCTCTCCTCAAATCCGCAGCAGCTCCCCCAGCAGCCGCAGCCCGCGCAGCAGCAGCAACAGCAACAGCAGGAGACTCGCCAGGTGCCAAAGGATGTCAACCCATACAGCAACCAGCACCAGCACATCGGCATGGCCATGATTCCCGAGCAACCGATTGATTTCTCCATGCTCAGCCTTGACAACGCTGAAGCCTTTGACTTCCAGCCTCAGGTCTACGCGGTGCTCGAGACCCCCGAACCGGCCGTCATTGACACCGCTGTCCTCTCGGGCAAGACTTCCAACTTTGTTGGCGAGCGGTTCGACTCGGAGGAGGAGAAGGTTGAGATGCCCGTCCTTGAGAAGGCGCCCGTCCTCGAGAAGGAGGCCGTTGTCGAGAAGATCGAGGCGCCCGCTGCGCCGGTCGTCGACGAGGAGTTCGAGAATGACCCCGAATTCGCACTCTACCACGACTCGGAACCTACCGCCGCTGCTAAGGAGCCCGTCGAGATCGACACGGACGCCTTCTCGCATGTCGATATCTTCGGCGGCATCGAGTCCGACAAAGCGCTGGCGCGGTACGAGCTCGTTGATGCGGAAGAGGATGAGGTCACAGCTACTATCGCTTTGGCTCGCGTGCAACACATCAGTGCCGGTCTTGCGAGTGTGATGGCCAGGTTAGAGTTGATGACCGCCGACTTATAGCCCTACTAATGGGTTGTATGTTGTTTGCTTTCTCATCTGTATCCTCACCTAGCATGTCTTGCGGCATTGTTTCCTAGCATGCCGCTACATCCCTTTCCTGTCATCTCTATATGCATACGGACAAGAATCTGGGCCTCATTTTATTTCCCACCACTCCTCCCACTGGCGTTTTCTATGTTGGGTCATGGCGTTACTTGTCTTCATTATATTCGCGATGGGGTTGTTGGCATTTTCTATTGTATCTGCAACAACCAAAGAAGATCGTTTAAAGATGTTGGGCCAAGTAGCTGTTCTGGTTTACGATTTGATGATGGGTAGACCACACACCGGGTGAATATGCCCGTGGCGGCGATGGAGAGAGCTGTGTATAGGGGGTCAAGACTACCCTTTTTTTTCTATGCTGTCGGAGTAACCGAGATATTCGGGCTTTTTGGACATTAGTAGATATTAGTTGGCACCCGCTACTCCATAAGATAAAAACCTTTCATATTGTACCATTGGCCCAGTCGAGTCAATTCGTGAAACCATGACCTCAACCACGATGCGGGGTCTGGCATGTCCCAAGTCCGTCGTCCTGGTTGCTACTAACGGCAAGCATTTAATTAAGCAACTGGGGCGAGTTCGGACAGCTGGGAAATTGACGCAGGCCTAAACGAGTCAGTCTCCGTTCAGGAATGGAAATGCTCATTAGCCTGTTGTTCCCCAAAGACTTTCTTGTCGAACAGGCTTAATCAGCTTAAAGGCTTCCATAGCTGGAGGTGCATTAAATGTGGAAGTAAACCAGCGGAATGACGTCAAATTTCAACGGTTTGCCAAGACACAGCATTCCGCCGCCCTGCTAAGAGGACAAGAGGATACCGACTATCACAAACGGCGAAGATGCGTAGATAGTTAGAATTTAACTTGAGCACCTATATTCGAGTTAAGAATTTCACGTTGTCTTTGTGTAAAAACTGCCTCGATTGTTGTCTGTGGTGGGGGCACAGACCAGGTGAGCTCAAGCCACACATCCTTTGCTGCGGCAACGGGGTCATGTCAACACACCCTCATTTCGAACGAATGACCACTCCCAGCGGGCCACGAGACAGACCAGTCACGACTCTCAACTGAACCAAAACAATATATCCTATCACCAACAGATCTTCTCCTTGGTCGATCTCGTCAAACCTCGAGGCTTCCTATTGGCATTTCGTTACCGCAGCTATCCCCTCTGCGACCCCCCTTCCTGAATATAAACAAACCGACATCGCCTACCATCCACAAAACGTCTTTCCCATGCCACGAAAAGCCCCTGATCCAGACTTTAACATCTTTGTCGACCCGTCCTGCTTGAGCGCACCTATGGATGACGAAACCCCCGTAGCGGAGAATATCAGCCACGAGAGCCCTGCTCCTGAAATCCTCGAGGAAAATGCGGAGCAGGTGTTGCGCGCGGAAGCTGCACCTGCTGTCGAAGACAGCATAGTGGAACAGCCCAACATGGAGGAGGAGGAAGAAGAAGAAGGAGAAGAAGAAGATAGGGCTGAGAATCTCGCCACCGAGGAAGGTGAATCAATAATAATCGAGGAAGAACAGCTGATCGACGAACCTGCCGCCGAGGCAGACGTCGACATTACACTAGAAGACGCTGAGGGGGTTGACGAGCCCGAGAAAAGTGGGCTGTTGTCTAGTGGAGACCACATTGAGGACGACCTTGGAAATGAGGGCGAGAATGAAGAGAGTGAATTGATGCCCGCAGAGGATGACATTGTGGACGAGGATGAGGTTGAGGAGATTGGAGACGAGTCTGTCGACCACAGTCTTGTCGATGAGATCCAGGAAGAACAAGTCGGATATCACTCGGATGGCGAGGATGAGGACACCCCCCGAGCAACCCAAGTAGTTGACGACGACGACGCCGACGAAGACACATCATCACGCCGGGAGTCCGGCGTTCCGCAGCGACAAACTTCTTTACGCACCGAAGCCCTCATACAGGCTACCGCTCGAGAAGTGGTCGCAAAGATCGAAGCAGAAGCTAGGGCGAGAGTGTCCGCACGATACTCCGACGAGCACGATACCTCCGTCCTCAGCTCGGCAACACGTAATTCCTACGGCGTCGACGGCACCGAGATGACTTACGAGGATGGAGATGATCAGTCCGATACGAGCCGCCGAGAGTCCGGGAGCTCATCGGGATCCCAGATTCACCACCATGTTGCCGCCCACTCCGTCTCAGGCGACAGCAGCTCCCACCCGGAACCTGACGATGACGACGATGTGTTCAGCGATCATAGCCCGCGGAGTTCGCTCGGCTCCGCGGACGGCGCTATCGACACCAATTTCAAACTGCCCCCGGAGAGCAATATATCATCATCGCCCAGGATCCCGCGAGTATCGGATATTTCGGGCATCTCGCAATACGACAAGGAAGAGTTCATCCCGATGAGCCGGGACACCCCCCGAGTCCCATTCCGCACCCCAACCGCCGTCCGCGCCCTCCAAATGTCGTCCCCAACGCCGTCGGTCTACTCGGGCGGTACACCACGGTCAAGCAAGCGTCACACAGGTTTTGTGACAATCTCGCGCCTGGGCAGCCCGACTGCCTCCGCCCAGTACTCGCCCAAAGGACGTTCAACCCCGCCGCGCTTCAAGACCAAGGAGGCGCCGCTCGTCCTGCTCCACGTCACGCTCATGCCACTTCGATGGATGTGGGGGGATGTCCTCAGCGGCCTAGACACGATCAACTGCGGCATAAGCGATTCAAGTAAGCGGTTCGAGCCGTCGGATGAGCTAAAGACGCTCCGCGGCGCATGGCGGCAGCTCCAGGACCGCATCGGAGACACCGTCCTTGAGCGCGGCATCCTGCTCCCGCACCCGCAGAATGACTACGAAGTCCTCGAAGAGCGTCTGCTCGAAGCCTTGGAGCTGCCGCTCCGCCGGCGGGCACGCATCCTCGAGTGCGGGCACTATCTCGGCCCGGCGGAGGACGACGACACGGAGGAAGAGGAGAGCGATGACGACACCTGCGGCGGCCACTCTGCCCGCGACCGCGCCTCCGAGAAACGCCACTGGTGCAACACGTGCCGCGG
>Ga0164242_10010043_pt1 | contig 10159 bp, 3 predicted proteins | sample OricomgcompostMG_FD_108783 | JGI IMG/M metagenome (GOLD analysis project Ga0164242, IMG submission 108783) | Miracle-Growth compost microbial communities from Emeryville, California, USA - Original compost - Miracle growth compost (MG) ... | reverse complement strand
TGCTCGGGGTGTCGTTGCTGGCCGGGGAGATCGGCACTGTGACGGTGGCGCTGCTGGAGTAGCCGGCCGCGTTGGTCGCGGTGACGGTGAAGCTGTCGGTGGTGATCACGCCCAGGTTGGCGTTCTGCCGGGACAGCGTCGTGGGGGTGTAGGTGTAGGCGCCGGTGCCGGCATCGATGCTGATGCTGCCGGTGCTCAGGGCCAGGCCGCTGAGCGTCGGGGTGGTGATTGAGTAGGTCAGCGCCGAGCCGTCGGGGCTGGTGGCCGAGACCGTTCCGGTGACCGTGCCGGTGTAGATGTTCTCGTTCTGGTTGGTCGAGATCGGGGTGCTCGGGGTGTCGTTGGATGCGGGCTCGACCGGGACGGTGATCATCGCGCTGGAGCTGTAGCTGCCGTTGGTGGCGGTGACGGTGAAGCTGTCGGTGGTGATCACGCCAAGGTTGGCGTCCTGCCGATTGAGCGTGGTGGGCGTGTAGGTGAAGTTGCCGGTGCCGGCGTCGAGGGTGACGTTGCCGCCGATCGGGCCGATCGACACCGAGTAGGTCAGGGCCTGGTTGCCCGGGTCGGTGGCCACGATGGTGCCGGTGACGTTGCCGCCGATCGGGTCGGCGTTGACATTGGTGGCGGCCGGGGTGCTGGGGGTGTCGTTGGAGGCCGGGGATACCGGGACGGTGACGATCGCGCTGGAGCTGTACTTGCCGTTGGTGGCGGTGACGGTAAAGCTGTCGGTCATGATGACGCCCAGGTTGGCGTCGGCGCGGTTGGCCGCGGTCGGAGTGTAGGTGAAGCTGCCGGTGGCGCTGTCGATGCTGACCGTGCCGCCGATCGGGTTGGTCGACACCGAGTAGGTCAGGGCCTGGTTGGCCGGGTCGATCGAGGTGATCGTTCCGGTGACGACGCCGGTGACCAGGTTCTGGTTCTGGCTGGTCACCACTGGGGCGGTCGGGTTGTCGCTGGAGGACACCACCGGGACGGTGATGTAACCGATGCCGCTGGTGTAGCCGGCCGCGTTGGTCGCGGTGATCGAGAACGTGTCGGTGGTGATCAGGCCCATCGCGGCCTCGGAACGGGCCAGGTCGCTGGGGGTGTAGGTGTAGGTGTCCCCGCTGACGGTGATGCTGCCCTGGGTGGGCAGCGCGGTGACGTGATAGGTCAGCGCCGAGCCGTCGGGGCTGGTCGAATCGATGGTGCCGGTGACCACGCCGGTGTCGGGGTCCACATTCAGCGATGACGATGTCGGAGTGCTCGGGGTGTCGTTGGATGCCGGCTCGACCGGGACGGTGATCATCGCGCTGGAGCTGTACTTGCCGTTGGTGGCGGTGACGGTGAACGCGTCGGTGACGATGACGCCCAGGTTGGCGTCGGCGCGGTTGGCCGCGGTCGGGGTGTAGGTGAAGGCGCCGGTGGCGCTGTCGATGCTGACCGAACCGCCGGTCGGGCCGATCGACACCGAGTACGACAGCGTCTGGCCGGCCGGGTCGGTCGAGCTGATGACGCCGGTCACCGCGCCGGTGATGGTGTTGGCGGTGACCCCGGTGGCGGCCGGGGTGCTGGGGGTGTCGTCGACCGGGTTGACCGGCACCGTGACATAGCCGATGGCGCTGGTGTAGGTGCCGTTGCTGGCGGTGACCGCGAAAGTATCGCTGGTGATCAGCCCCAGGCTGGCCTCGTTCATCGCCAGCTGGCTGGGGGTGTAGGTGAAGGTGCTGCCGTCGACGGTGATGGTGCCCTGGGTGGGCAGCGCGGTCACCTGGTAGGTGACTGCGGCACCATCGGGGCTGGTGGAGGACAGGGTGCCGGTGACGACACCGGTGGCCGGATCCAGGCTCTGCGAGGTGACCGTCGGGGTGCTCGGGGTGTCGCCGCTGGCCGGTTCGACTGGGACGGTGATCAGCGAGGTGGCCGAATAGGTGCCGTTGGAAACGGTGACGCTGAAGGTGTCGGTGGTGATGACGCCCAGGTTGGCGTCGGCCCGGTTCAGTGCGGTCGGGGTGTAGGTGAACGCGCCCGTGTTGGCATCCAGGGTCAGCGAGCCGCCGATCGGCTGGGTGGCCGAGTAGGCCAGCGTGGCGCCACCCGGATCGGTGGAGCTGATGGTGCCGGTGACCACGCCGGTGACCGCGTTGGCGCTGACGTTGGTGGCGGTCGGTGAGCTCGGGGTGTCATTGGCGGCCGGCGAAACCGGGACGGTGATGAAGCCCGAGAGGCTCGTGTTGCCGGCGGCGTTGGTGGCGGTGACGGTGAAGGTGTCGGTGGTGATGACGCCCAGGTTGGCGTTTTCCCGGTAGGCCGCGGTCGGGGTGTAGGTGAAGTCGCCGGTGGCGCTGTCGACGGTGACTGTGCCGCCGATGGTGCCGGTGACCATGTGGTAGGTGACGTCCTCTCCGTCCGGGCTGGTGGAGCTCAAGGTGCCGGTGACCACGCCGGTCGCGGTGTTCTCGACGATGTTGGTGGCCACCGGGGTGCTCGGGGTGTTGTTGGCCGCCAGCACCGCCACATTGACGGTGACATTGGTGGAGGCCACCCCGTCGCTGGCGGTGATGGTGAACTTGTCGGTCGGGTTCAGCCCGAGCGCGGCGAGCGCGGTGCCCAGGATGTTCGATTTATAGGTGTAGGTGCCGTCGGTGTTGACGGTGACGGTGCCGTAGGTCGGGTTGGCATAGACCGAGTAGGTCAGGTCCGCGCCGGCGGGTTCGGTGAAGTTCAGGTTGCCGGTGACGGTTCCGGTGCTGGTGTCCGTGGTGCTGGTCGGGGTGCCGGCCTTGGGTACCAGACCGGCGAACTGTTCGATACCGCGGAACATGCTGTAGAGGAACGCGCCGATCGGGTTCCCGGCCGGTACCACCGGTCCGGTCATCCCGTTGGCGACCAGTTGCGCGACGGTGTCGGCCGAGGTCAAGAAGCTGATCAAGGCATTCTGGATGGCTGCCACGATCGGGATGGAGCTGGTCGCGTGCGGCGTGGTGGTCGTGGTGGTGGTCGTCGTTGTGGTGTCCGAGGTGGATGCGGCGGCGCTGGCGACCGAGGTCGCGGCCAGCGATACCGCCTTGGCGGCCGTCGTCGTCTTGGCCTCGGCGGGGGTAGTCGCAGCCGTCGCGGCGGCGGCGGTGTCGGTGGCACTCGAGGAATCTGCGGCCGGGGATTCTGAGGTGCCGGGGTCTGTCGTCTTGGTCTTCGTCTTGGTGTGCGTCTTGGCGCCGGTCTTGGCGCTGGTCTGGGTGCCGTCGTCGGTGGTGGAGCTCGGGCGCTTGCGGACGTGGTGTTTGGTGGCGGAGCCGTTGTCGACCGCCGCGTTCGAGGTGGGGTCGGAGCCGGTGTCGGTGGAGGCCGCCGGGCCGGAGCTGTCCGCCGTCGACGAGTCGGTGGTCTTGATCTTCCTCTGGTGCTTGTGCACCTTGGTGTGCGTCGAGGACGAGCTGCTCGACGAGGACGACGAGGTGGAGCCGGAGCTGCCCTTGGCGTTGGCGATGCCGGTGCCGCTGGCCAAGGCGGCGCCGAGGCCGAGGGTGACGGCGCTGACGCCGAGCCAGTTGTAGGGCTGGCGGGAGGGCTTGGGTGCGACGCGGTGGTTGCCCTTCTTGCGGCTGGTGGTTTTGGACCGCGAGTTGGACTGGTGTGCACCCGACATGCGTTGTCTCCATTTGGGTTCCGTGCTCGGGCACAGGCGAGAGCGGCGGTGGCAGGCCTCGTCGGTTCGACGCGGTCGTTAATTTCTTAGCAGAATCTCAGGTGAGCGGCGCAAACTTTTTGCCAAATATATTGTCGACTGTGTCGATTTTTTGGCAAAGGCTGTTTGCTGTTATAACCAGCCGTTTTGCGGTACCTCTCGTGTATCGGCGCCATCAAGGCAACTGTTCCAGGTAATTCACAGCTCATTTACAGCAAACCGATATCGGTGATTCGGTGGATAACCGGCAATAGGCGCGGCATCTCACCATCGGGGCTGGTGGCGATCGGGGCGGGTAGGTCGGAGCGGCGGGATCCTTTGACGGACTCACAGCCAACTGGGATGCAAATGCACGGCGGATATATTGTTGTCGGCGTAAATGGGGCCGCCCGATGGCGATGAGTGTCCAGGTCAGGGGGCACTCTGGTCGCCTGACACAGACGGGTGCACAATGGGCGCCCATGAGAGCGATGCGGCCGCTGAACGTCGGCGTCTTGGTACTGGCCGGCTGTCTTGGGCTGGCGGCATGCACCAATACGACGCCCGGTCATCCCAGCCAAACCGACAGCGGATCGTCGATCCTGGGCCCATCGGACACCATCGTTCGACCCACCGACCCGGCCAAGGGGCCACGCGTCGCCAAGGCGGCGTTGGCCAAGATGATCACCGACCAGCTGGCCAAGAGCGGCGTCACCCCGCAGTCGGTGGAGTGCTCGCAGGATCTGATCGGGCAGATTGGGCAGAGTGCTCGATGCGACGTGACCATCACGCCGGTCAACAGCTTCGAGCCGATCATCACCGTCACCGGAATCAACGGCAACGACATCAACTACGCAATGGTTCCGTCGGTGAACAAGAGTCAGTTGGAGATCGCGGTCAAGGACATGATCACCCGCTCGACCAACACCGCCCCCGACTCGGTCAGCTGTGAAACCGGGCTGGACGGCAAAGCCGGCGCGACGGCGTTCTGCAACGTGACCACCGCCGGTGCCACCGTCCGACAGGCGGTCGCAGTCAGTGCGGTGCATGGCCTTTCGATGAATTACGGTCTGGCACAACTGAACGGTGCGCCGGGTGCCAATGGTGCGCCGGGTGCCAATGGTGCGCCGGGCGCCGGTGGGCAGACACTGCCCAAGGCAGTGGCCGAGGGCGCGCTGATGGCTCAATTACGGCACAACGGCCAGCACCCGGATTCGGCCACCTGCGCCGGCGACATGGTGGTCCAGGTCGGGGCGACGCTGCCCTGCACCGCGGTCACCGCCGGGCAGAGCCAGAACTACGTGCTGACCGTCTCCGCGGTGGTGAATGGCAATATCACGTTCAAAGTCTCACCGGCGCAATGATTTCCGGTGCGATCAAGGCCAGTTGCGGGGGTGATTCACCGGTAATCGACGATACCGGCTGCGAACTTCCTGCCCGTCACAGCACAATGGCCTGATGCGTTCGGAACGATCGATCAAGCCCATCGCCATCGTCGGGGTCATCATCGTGGCGGTGTTGCTTGGCGTCGGCATCGTCATCCTCGGTTTGAGCTTTTCGCACCACAACGACGCGGGACCGGCCGGACCCAAGAAATCCACCGCACTGCCGATGGTGAGCAAGGATCAGCTGGAGCAGTCGCTGTCCCAGCAGTTGACCAACCCCGGCCAGGCCGCGCCCACGGTGATCTGTGAGCACGGCCTGATCGGCACCGTCGGCAACAACACCCGATGCGATGTGAACTCGGCCGACAACGCATTTCAGCCGATCGTGACGGTCACCAGCGTGGACGACGCCAACGTCAAGTTCGATCTGGCGCCCGCGGTGTCCAAGCCGCAGTTGGAGGCCGCGGTCGCCAAGATGGTCAAGCAGGAATCGCAGGCCGCACCCGATTCGGTGCTCTGCGACACCGGGCTGGAGGGCAAGGAAGGCTTTGTCGCCACCTGTCATGTCACCGCCGGCGGATTCACCAGCGTGCGCCACGTCGAGGTCAGCCAAGTACAAGGCCTGTCAATGCATTACGGCCTGGCGCCGGCACTGCCCAAGTCCGGTGCCGAGAAGGCGCTGACCTCACAGCTGCGCCAGATCGGCAAGTCGCCGGACACCACCACCTGCGCCGGTGATCTGGAGGGCAAGATCGACAGCACGCTGCGCTGCACGGTCACCTTCGGGTCGCATAGCCAGGACTACATCCTGACCGTCACCAACAATCAGAACGGCGCCATCACCTTCAAGTACACCCCGGCCTGATCGTCTGGCGCCCAGGCGAATCCGTCGGGATGGTGAAACGAGAATTGGTGGCCACCCGCTCGGGTGGTCACCAATTTCCGTAGGCGCAGGGGGATTATGCCGTTGTGGTGATGACGATGAAGTTGGAGTATCCCGAGGCGTTGGTCACGGTGACGGTCACCGCACCCGGCGAATAGACCAGCACGATCTTCTTGGACGTGTATACGTAGGTCACGGTGCCGTCGGCGTTGTAGGTCGGTGCACTCAGGGTTCCGGTACTGACGCCGCCGACCGAGGTGGTCACCGATGCTGAATAGCTCAGCGCTGACCCGTCCGGGCTGGAGGCGGTGATCACGATCGTGGTGACGTGGTTGTTGTACGACGTGGTCTTGCTGATGCTGGGGGTGTCGTTGTCGGCGGCCGAGATCGGCACGGTGATGACGTTGACACTGGTGTTGCCGACCGAGTTGGTGGCGGACACGGTGAAGACGTCGGTTGCCCCGCCGGTGACGTTGGCCAGGGTGCGGGCCGTGGTGGTCGGGGTGTAGGTGTAGGCGCCGGTGATGCTGTCCAGGGTGAGGCTGCCGGCCACTGGACCGGTGACCGTCGAGTAGGTGACCGCGCCGCCGTCGGGGCTGGTGGCCGAGATGACGCCGGTGACCACGCCGGTGTAGATGTCCTGGTTCACCGAAGCCGTTGGGGTGCTGGGGGTGTCGTTGCTGGCCGCGGAGATCGGCACGGTGATCACATTGGCGCTGACATTGCCGACCGAGTTGGTGGCGGTGACGGTGAAGATGTCGGTGGCGCCGCCGGTGAGGTCGGCGGCGATCCGGGCCGCGGTGCTGGGGGTGTAGGTGTAGGCGCCGGTGATGCTGTCCAGGGTGAGGCTGCCGGCCACTGGATTGGTGACCACCGAGTAGGTCACCGCCGCGCCGTCGGGGCTGCTGGCCGAGATGACGCCGGTGACCACGCCGGTGTAGATGTCCTGGTTCACCGTGGCCTGTGGGGTGCTCGGTGCGTCATTGCTGGCCGCCGAGATCGGCACCGTGATGACCCCCGGCAGGCTGGTGTAACCCGTTGCGCTGCTGGCGGTCACGGTGAACACGTCGGTGGCGCCGCCGGTGAGGTCGGCGGCGATCCGGGCCGCGGTGCTGGGGGTGTAGGTGTAGGCGCCGGTGGTGCTGTCCAGATCCAGGGTGCCGGCCACCGGTGGGGTCAGTACCGAGTACGTGACGGCCGACCCGTCTGGGCTGGTTGTGGACAGCGTGCCGGTGACCACACCCGTCACCAGATTCTGGCTCGGGGTGCTTGATTCCGGCGTGCTCGGGGTGGCGCTGGTGGCCGGGGTCACCGGGACCGTGATGATCGTCGGCAACGTGGTGTACGTGCCGTCACTGGCGGTGACGGTGAAGACATCGGTGTTCAGTCCGGTGATGGCGACGATTCTCGCTGCGGCACTTGGGGTGTAGGTGAAGTCCCCGGTGGTGCTGTCCAGATCCAGGGTGCCGCCGACCGGGTCGGTCACCACCGAGTAGGTGACCGCGGCGCCACTGGGTGCGGCCGAGCTCAGGGTGCCGGTGACCACGCCGGTGACCGCGTCGACCGACTCGTTGGTGACGGTCGGCGTGCTCGGGGTGGCGTTGGTCAGCGGCGAGATCGGCACGGTGATGATGCCGGGCAGGCTGGTGGTGGTGCCATTGGACGCGGTCACGGTGAAAACGTCTGTGGCGACTCCTGTTTCGGCGACGGTGCGGGCCAGATCGGTCGGGGTGTAGGTGAAGGCGCCGGTACTGCTGTCCAGATCCAGGGTGCCGCCGACCGGGTCCGTCAGCACCGAGTACGTCAGCGCCTGCCCACCCGGGTCGGTCGAGGAGATGGTTCCGGTCACTACGCCGGTGACGCTGTTGACCGAGACGTTGGACGCGCTCGGGGTGCTCGGGGTGTCGACCGCCGCGCTGACCGGGACGGTGACCGTCTCGTTGGTCGAGGCGACCCCGTTGGTCGCCGTGACGGTGAAGCTGTCGGTCGGATTCAGGCCGAGGGCGGCCAGCGCGGTGCCCAGGATGTTGGACTTGTAGGTGTAGCTGCCGTCGGTGCTGACGGTGACCGAGCCGAACAGCGGGTTGGTGGCCACCGAGTAGGTCAGGTCACCACCGGCTGGGATAGTGAATCCCATTGTGCCAGTGACGGTTCCGGTGTCAGTATCGGACACGACGGTTGGGGTGCCGGCCTTGGGTACCAGGCCGACGAAACCTTCCACGCCGCGGACGAATCCGTACATGATGTAGCCGATCGGGTCGGTGAGCAGCGACGGCGCCGTCGGGCCGGTGAGTCCGTTGGCGGCCAGTTGCGCGATGGTGGCCGGCGCGGTGAGGAAACTGATCAACGCGTTCTGGATGGCGGCGACGATGGGGTTGGAATTGGTGGCGTGCGGCGTGCTGGCCGTCGTCGTGGTGGTCGGGTCGGTGCTGTCGTCGGCGGCCAGGGTGGTGGCGGAGGTCGCGGCGAGCGAGACTGCCTGGACCTTGGCGGCCGTGGACGCCACCGCCGAGTTGGTGTCGGACGAGGTGCCGGCGGCCGGCGCGGCGGCGGTCGAGTCGTCGGCGCTCGCTGCGTCATCGTCTGCGGTGGCTGTCGTCTTCTTGGTCTTCTTGGCCTTGCCGGTGCCGGCGTGCTGCGTGTTGCCACTACCGGAGCCGGCGGTGGCACTGGCGTCAGTGCTCTTGGCCCGCCGGTGCTTTCCGGTCTTGGCTGTACCGGCGTCAGCGGCCGCGGAGTCGGCTGCCGAATCCGCCGCGTCGGCGCCGCTCGATGAGGTGCTGTCCGGATGCGTTGATGCACTGGGGGATCCGGCGTTCGATCCGGCCTTGTCCTTCTTGTGATGCTGGTGGGTCTTGGTGTGACCGGACGACGTGTGATTGGCCGCGGCATGAGATCCGGCGCTGCTGGAGGACGACGAACCGGTGCCGGTCTGGGCGGCCGCGATGCCGGCGCCGCTGGCCATCGCCGCGCCCAGTCCCAGGGTCAGAGCGCCGACGCCGAGCCATTTGTAAGGCTGTCGGGATTGTTGAATCTTGTTGCGGTGCAGACTTTTCCGGTGACGACGAGCGTTGATGGACCGCGCGGTGCAGTGGTGTGCACTTGCCATGACGTCTCCGATCGTCGCCCGTGCCGCCTGCGACGGCAGGTCCTGTGGAATTGTTGGCCGCATCACATTATCTGCTTGTGCGTCAATTTTCTACTGCTTATGTGCACCATGGGCAAATTTTTTGCCGATCATGTGACTTTTGCGTGTTATCGGGGTGGATGGTGCGTAACGCCATCCGGTGATAGTCGGCAGGTAGAAGATGTTGGGCTGTCGGAGTTGTACGCCCATCCTCGCGGCTCCGGTGCGGGGCCTGTATGCCGACAATCCTTTGCCTGAACGTATCGGCTTGCGGTGCAGCAAAGGTACCCGGAAACGACCGTCGGCGGCCATCCCGGGCGAGGGGGTGGCCGCCGAAGGTCGCTGTCGGAACCCGGGTCGGAGCTAGGCCGGGAAGCTGTAGTCGAAGTCGTAGGAGAAGCCGGAGCTGTTGGTCACCGTGAAGGTGACGGTGCCGCCGAAGTAGACGATGACCTGACCACTGTGGATGGTGTAGGCGCCGGTGTTCGGATCGATGTTGACCGAGCCGATCGAGCCCAATTTGATTGCGGCCGAGTAGGTTACCGCACTGCCGTCCGGGCTGGAGCCGGTGATGGTGCCGGTGGTGACGTGGTTGTTGCTGGTGTGTGAGACCACCGAACCGGTCGGGGTGTCGTTGCTCGACGGCGAGATCGGCACCGTGATGGTGGTCGAGTTGCCGAAGCCGGCTGCGTTGGTGGCGGTGATGGTGAACGAGTCCGTGGTGATGCCGAGTCCGCCGCTGAGTAGTGGCTGGGCGTTGATCCGGGCACTGGCGGTCGGCGTGTAGGTGTAGGTGGTGACCCCGTTGGTGGTCGTCAGCGTGAGGCTGCTGTTGGTGGTGGTGTCGTTGCCCAGCAGGTTGGGCGACACCGTGTAGGTGACCGCGCCACCGTCGGGGCTGGTGGCGGTCAGGGTGCCGGTGACGACGCCGGTGGTCAGGTTCTGGTTCGTGGTGGCGGTGACGTCGCTGGGGGTGTCATTGCCGGCCGGTGAGATCGGCACGCTGATCGTGGTGGAGTTGCTCAGGCCCGCGGCGTTGGTGGCTGTGATGGTGAACGAGTCGCTGGTGATGCCCAGGCCGCCGGCCAGGATCGACTCGGCGTTGTACCGTGCCGACT
>Ga0164242_10010042_pt1 | contig 10160 bp, 8 predicted proteins | sample OricomgcompostMG_FD_108783 | JGI IMG/M metagenome (GOLD analysis project Ga0164242, IMG submission 108783) | Miracle-Growth compost microbial communities from Emeryville, California, USA - Original compost - Miracle growth compost (MG) ... | reverse complement strand
TCCCCAGCAACACGGCCGACGAGAAGCTGATCAGAGAAAAAATGCAGCCATACTGGTCGCAATGGGCTAAAGCCAAGGGGCCCGAGGCCCAAAAACTGCTCAAGGCGGTGACCGCCGCAAGCAGCCAGTAGCGGCGCCAGAGCGGGTCAAAAACAATGCTCACCAACCTGCTTCACGCCCTTATCAAGGCCCTGACCTTCGTCGGCTATATCTTGTCAGGCGCCGGCTTGATAGCATTGACGGTTCTGATAACGCTGGAAGTGACGCTGCGGTATTTCTTCGGTTATTCCATGCAGTTCGCCGAAGAATATTCCGGCTATCTGCTGGTGATGGTCACCTTTTTCGGCGCCAACCATTCCTTAAGGACGGACAGCCTGCTAAGGGTCGATTTCCTCTATGCCAGGCTGCCATCAAGCTTCCAGAAAATCCTTTCAGCAGTCTACGACTTACTGTGCTGCGCCTTCTGCATTGTGCTTACATGGTACTTCGCCAAGTTGGTGTCCTTCTCGTTCGCCCACCACATCACTTCCACCACGATCAGCAGCACACCCCTGTTCATTCCCCAGCTCGCCATGCCGCTGGGAATGGGACTGATGGCACTCACGTTCTTTTTGCGGGCTATCGACCAGATCGCACCCCGCGGCTGACGACGGCTACGGGGTGCAGCCCGGCCCGATTGTCGAACCAATACCTATAAACCTTGCACAGACGGGAGACGAAACGCTATGACTTGGGGCTCTTTATTAGCTATAGCGATTGTGCTCATCACAATCATGCTGCTCAGCGGGATATGGATTCCGTTCGCCATAGGGATAGTCGGGTTGGTCATCATCTATCTGACGGGAGGGATGGCTGATTTGAACGCGCTCGGCCTCACGGTGTGGGGCGGCGTCGACAGCTTCATCCTCACCGCTCTGCCATTGTTCATTTTCATGGCCGAGGTGCTGATCCGCAGCGGCGTGGCCGACCGTTTCTACGAAGGGCTCTCGCGCATGACCCGGCGTCTGCCGGGCGGCCTGCTGCAATCGAATGTGGCCGGCTGCGCCATGCTTGCGGCAATCTCTGGTTCGAGCGTGGCAACCGCCGCGGCTATCGGTTCAGTGGCGATCCCACAACTCAAGGAACGCAACTACGACATCCGCATGGCGACCGGATCAGTCGCGGCCGGCGGAACGCTGGGCATCCTCATTCCTCCAAGCGCCGCGCTCATTCTTTATGGCACGTTCACCGAAATATCGATCGTCCACTTGTTCATGGCCGGCCTGATCCCCGGATTGCTCCTGGCCCTGATCTTCATGGTGTATATCGCCGGTCATGCACTCATCCAGCCCAGTCGCGTACCCCACAACAACCTGGAGGCAATGCGCGGCCAAGTGCTGGCTTCCTTCATAAAACTGGTGCCATTTCTTTTACTTATCTTCATGGTGCTGGGAAGCATGTACGCAGGCTTGGCCACACCCACCGAAGCTGCGGCCATCGGCACCACCGGCGCAGTGATACTCAGCGTCATCTTCGGAACGTTTTCAATCAAGACCTTCTGGCAATCAGCACTGGCTTCCATCAGCACGAGCTGCACCATTCTGCTCATAGTGGCGATGGCGTTCATTTTCTCGTATGCCATCAGCAACGCCCAGATCGGCTCGAGCCTGGCCGCCAAACTTGTGGAAATGCATCTCGACAAAGTGCAGTTTCTGATCGCCATCTATATCATGTACACGATACTCGGCATGCTCATGGACAGCATCAGTATGATCATGATCACCGTGCCGCTGCTCTACCCCAGCATAGTGGGCCTGTCGATCAACCCGATATGGTTCGGCGTGATTCTTGTCCTGCAGATCGAGCTCGGCCAGATTACCCCCCCTTTTGGCCTGAACCTATTTGTCATTCAAAGCGTCGCCCAATGCAAAATCGAGGAAGTGATAAAAGGATGCGTCCCTTACTATATTATCTTCATACTTTTCATAATAGCCCTGACGGTCTATCCGGAGGTCGCCCTCTGGTTGCCCAAACATGTCATAGCGTACTGACTGAATGAAAACACCCCCTTTGTACCTGCGGATCCGTGAGGACATTAGGAACAGCATCGCCGCGGGCGAATACCAAGCGGGGGAAAAGATTCCTTCCGAAGCGGAACTGTGCCGAAAATACGGCACAACGCGTGCGACCACCAGAAAGGCTTTGTCGCAACTTGTTTTCGAAGGCATGATTGCGCCGCGCAATGGACGTGGCTGCTTCGTCGCCCCCGGCGCGAACGTGCGGTCACCCATCGATTCTCGCTACTGCCTTACGTTCGAAGAACAGGTCAAGCTGACGGGAAGAGTCGTAACCTACGGCTCGGGCTCTCTCACGGTGGTCCCGGCCCCCACCGACGCGGCCGCACGCCTGGGGGCAAAAGAGGGCGAGAAAATGTTCAAGCTTGAGCGCGTACGCCTGATCGACGGCGAGGCCATCGGCCTGGAAATACGGTATATACCGTTCGAGATCGGCTGCAAGATCACGGGCGACATGCTGTCGAACGCATCGACGCACCAGTTCATAAGCGAAATCCTGGGAGAGCGCTTGCCGACCATTGTCGTCGCCATCACGGCCGTACTGGCAGAGCCCGAGGTGGCAAAAAAGCTGAACGTCCCAGTCGGCTCGCCCCTGATCATGCGGGTCAACAGCATTCATTCCGATGACGGGCGCGCACGGGCCTGCGGCCAGTCGATCTACCGGGGCAACGTAAGCACAGAATATGTGCTCGGGAAACCCCTCGACGGAGGGTACGATGGAACCTTTCGAGCTTAGCGCGAGCCACGCTCTGCACCTCATACGCTCGCGCAAATTGTCGTGCGAGGAGCTGGCCAGATCAACGATACAAAGAATCGAAACGCGCGATGGAGCTGTCAAGGCGTGGGTATTTTTCAATCCCGACGCGCTGTTGCGCCGCGCCCGCGAACTGGACAAAGAGCCAGCTACCGGCCTGGCGCACGGATTCACGCTGGGCGTGAAAGACGTAGTGCAAACGTTCGACATGCCGACACAGCACAACTCCCTGTTGTACCAAGGCCACCATTCCGGCCAGGATGCGGCCTGCGTAGACATCGCAAGGAGCAGCGGCGCCCTGATCGCAGGCAAAACCGATACCGTCGAGTTCGCATCGGGCGGCCGCCTCGCACTTACGCGCAACCCTAACAATCTCGAGTATTCCCCCGGAGGTTCATCATCGGGGTCGGCCGCGGCGGTTGCCGACAAGCAGGCACAATTCGCCATCGGCACGCAAACAGGCGGCTCGCTCATACGCCCTGCGGCATATAACGGCATATACGCCTTCAAGCCCACCCATGGCGCGGTCAGCACGGAAGGGGTGAAGCATCTTTCCCACACCTGCGACACCGTGGGCTGGTACAGCCGCACGGTGGAAGACTTGGTGCTGTTCGGAAAGATGTACCGCCTCCCCAACGCCGACGCCACCAAGCCGACAGTCATCAAGGGATTGAAAATCGGGGTGTGCCGGGGCGCTGGCTGGCCAGTAGCGGACGGCTATGCGCGCGCAGCATTGCAGGAAGCTTCCAGGCGCCTGGAAAGCGCCGGGGCGATAGTGCAAGAACTGACACTGCCCGAGCCTTTTGATGAGCTGAACGACGCACATGGCATCATCATGCCCGCCGAGGCACGCGTGTCATTCATGGCGGAATACGTCGGGCCCAACGGCCGTCTCATGGGCAAGCACTTCGTCGACTTCATCAAAAACTCTCGAAAGATCACCACCGACGACCTGATCCGAGCCTACGACCTGGCGGCAAGATGCCGAGCTGAATTCGATGCATTGCTGCGAGGCAAACTTGACGCAGTGCTCACGCTGGCGTCCCCGGGTGAACCGCCGCTCATAGAGCAACACAGCACCGGCACGCCCGTCTGCAATTCCACGTGGACTTTGTTGCATGTGCCCTGCGTGGCGATTCCCGTCGGCAAAAGCCCGCGCTCGCTGCCGCTCGGAGTGCAATTGGTGGGCGCCAGGCTTTCCGACTCGCGACTGTTGGAGGTCGCGAAAGCGTGCGCCCCCGCGATCCACGAAAATGATTGCTTGCGTGAACTGACGCCCGTTTAGCGCACAACCGGCCAGAAAATCGCATGGAAGAAACGATCAGAATCGCCCCGGACATCCTGAGAAACTTCGGCACGCAAGTCTATGCACGGGCGGGTATGGACCCTGCCGGGGCACAGCTTGTGGCGGATACGCTTGTGCAAGCGGATTTGTGGGGCCATCAATCGCATGGCGTCATGCGCATGCCCTGGTATGTCGCCCGAATACAGTCCGGGGCATGCCACGCCAGCGTATCGCCCAGTTTCGACGTGGATACGGACGCGATCGCGGTACTGGACGGCCACGACGGCATGGGTCAGGTCATTACCCATTTCGCGATGAACGAAGCCATAAAACGCGCGAGAGCGCACGGCATTTGCGCGATCGCAGTTCGCAATTCCGGCCACTTCGGAACGGCGATGTACTACACGTTACAAGCGGCGCACGCTGGCTGCATCGGATTCCTCGCCACGAATGCCAGCCCTGCCATGGCGCCATGGGGAGGGCGCAAGAAACTGGTGGGCAACAACCCGTGGTCGTGGGCGGCCCCCGCAGGGAAACTGGCGCCTTTCGTGCTAGATATGGCCAATACCGCCGTCGCACGCGGCAAGATCTACCTCGCCCGGCAGCGCGGCGAGACGGTTCCGGCAACCTGGGCGCTGAACGACGCCGGTGTGCCCACAACCGACCCCGTAGAGGCGATCGCCGGCATGATACAGCCCATGGGAGGCCACAAGGGGTACGCAATCAGCATGGCGATGGATATGTTGGCCGGGGTGCTGAGCGGCAGTTCATTCTGCGCCGATGTGGTAGGGCCATATCAACCCAAGGAACGCAGCGGTGCCGGGCACTTCATGATCGTCCTGAATATTTCCGCCTTCCAACCGCTGAATGTATTCAACACCCGCATGGAACGCTATATCGACACGATCAAATCCGTACCGCAGGCGCACGGAGTCGATGAGATTTTCTATCCAGGCGAAATCGAGGCGAAAAACGACATTCGCCATCGCGCGGGCGGTATCCCAATTCCGCAAAAGACATTGTCTGACTTGCGGCAGCTTGCCGGAGAACTGGGGCTAAAGGCTCCTGCTTAAGCAGTCAACCGGATCCACCGAAAGCCCGAACTGGGTCTACAAGCCAAACCGCGTGCCGTGCGTCGACTCCCCTACAGCTCATACCATGCCGCAACCGTCGTAGCTCAAGCGCTACCCAACCCCTCGGCTGCCCTCATACCCTCCCCGTAGCCGGGCCACTGGCGAAGCGCCGCCGGACACGGACGTTCCATGGACTCTCGACTCACACCGCATCCTACCTTGACGGATGATTTTCTGAGCCGTATCATAGAAGAACGTATATGAATCATTGATTCATATATGAATCGTATAATTCAAAGAGACATGCAAGCAAGCACCTCACCAACGACGAGATCACTTACACATCTGACAACCGCGTCGCACCACCCCCAAAGACGCCGAGGAGATACGAGCAATGGCTGTGAATTCATCCACAATGACGACCAACGCCTCGCGCACGTCGATCGTCTTGCCTCCGGAAGAGATTTCCATCTTGCTCGATGCCGACGTCGTCGTGGTAGGTGGGGGCACGACAGGCCCGTTCGCCGCCATTTCTGCGGCCCGCCGAGGGAAAAAGGTGGTGTTGATCGAGCGCTTCGGGTCGCTCGGCGGCAATCTAACCCTGGGTCTGAATACGAAACCGTCGGGCGCCCTGGTGGGCGGGCTACCCCTGGAGATTTGGAATCTTGCCCGTTCCGTCGGCGCCGCCGGCGCCGACTACATGGCGACTTCCAAAACCGGCGGCCTGAAGATCGCGTCGCCCTGCGACCCGGAAATCATGAAGCTGCTGCTGACCAGGCTCTGCGTAGACGCCGGCGTGCAGATTCTGTTCGAAACGTTCGTCTCCAGTCCGCTCATAGACAAGGGCGCCGTCACCGGCGTCGTGGTCGAAAGCAAGGCGGGCCGCAAGTTCATCAACGCAAAAGTCGTGATCGACTGCTCCGCCGACGCCGACATGGCCGCCAAGGCAAATGCGCCGTTTGTCATGGGAGACGGCGGGAAACAGGCGGTCATGCAGCCAGTTTCAATGTACTACACGATGACCCGCGTCGATCTGAAGCGGCTCGTCGAATGGGCCAAGACCACCGACGACATCCCGGCGCGCGCCATTCCCGAAACCGAGGAAGACCTGAAGTACGGCCTCTGGCTGACCGGCTTCAACAAGATGCTGAAGCAGTTCGAGGCGGACACGGGCACGCCCTTGCAGCGCGACAACATTACATTGAAAACCGCCGACGGCCTGATGTACGTGAATGCCACACGCGTACAAGGCGTCGATGTTTTCTCTCCAGTCGAAGTTACCTCGGCCACATTGGAATGCTATCGCCAGATCGAAGCGGTCACTAAGTTCCTGCAGACACGCGTTCCCGGCTTCGAGCATGCGCGCATCGGACAAATCGCGCCCGTCCTCGGGGTGCGAGAAACCCGGCACATCCTCGGAGAATACACACTGACCGGCGACGATGCGCTGAAAGGCGCGCGCTTCGAAGACAGCATCGCCGCAGACGTATCGGCACTGGACATCCACGACCCCAAGGGCGCCGATGTCGACTTCCGCGGCATGGAGCCTTACGAAATCCCCTACCGCTGCCTGGTCCCACAGAATATCGAGCAACTGCTGGTCGCGGGCCGCTGCATCTCGGCCGACCACGTCGCGCACGCCCGTTCCCGCAACATGCCGGCCTGCATGGCAACGGGTCAGGCGGCCGGCATCGCCGCGGCAGTGGCAATAGAGGAAGGCGTCCCGGTACGAAAAGTACCCATCGACAAGGTGCAGCGGGCGTTGCGTGCGCTCGGCATGCCCTTGCACAGTGAAGACATTGTCAACTAGGCCAGAGGCATCGATGCCCTGGATGCGGCGCCCGTGCTATCGCCCAAGCATCCGGCCGGATTCAAACATCAGCCCCGGTACCCGAGATCATGCGAAATCGCGGCGGCGGCGCGCAAGACTTCATCCTTGAGACGTCCGTCTTGTTCCCGCATGATCGGCAACGACTCGTAATCGGAGACGTTGATTGCGGCGACGATCCGACCGCTTTGATCGCGAACCGGCGCCGCGACACTCGCAATTCCCGGAGCGAAGGCAGAGCGATAGGAGACAAAGCCCAGCGTGCGTTCAATTTCCACCCGCTTGTACAGAGCATCTACCGACGTCGGTGTTTGCTCTGAATAACGCGGCAGCTTCACGCCCTGGTAGAGCTTGCGCAGTTCCGCCTGGGAAAAATCGAACAACAAGGCGCGTCCGACCGATGTCGCATGCGCGGGCATTTTGGAGCCGATGGCGATATTGCTGCGCAGTCGGTGAGTCGATGAAGCACTAAGGAGATAAATAACGTCGGTACCGTCACGTACGCCCATGTGTGTCGATGCATCCATACGATCCCTGAGGTCTTGCAGTATCGGACGCGCGAAATCAACGATGCTCAGCGAAGCGAGGTATTCGAACCCCAACGACAGCACGTTCAACCCGAGCTGAAACACATTCGAATGCGGCGCGCGCTGCAAGTAGCCGTCCGCCTCAAGCGTATAGGCAAGACGAAAGGCGGTGGCCCGGGACACGCCGAGTTCGCGGACGATTTCAGGAACAGTGATTACCGTGCGGTCCTTGGAAAATAAGCGCAGCACCGCCAAGCCACGCCGTAGTGCCGGGACGATGTAGCGATCTTGCACAGGACTGCCAGCACCGTCGTCGTCTACGGGCTCAACACTCGTTTTGGTGACTTGGGCGCGTGGCTTCGCGGGTCGAGTCTTCACGGTCTTCGACGTGTCGGAAATGGTTTTGTTTCTGCTGGCCATGAAATTTGAAATTGTAGCGGCATAAAGATCGAGCCGGAAAGCGGATTGTAATGGCTCGACCCGCGACTTATTTTATATAATAATCATTACTTCATATACGAATCAAAAGGAGACAAAGCATGGAATCGAAAATCCCTACGAAACGGCTGTCGCGCCGAACGTTTCTCACCGTCGCCGCCGGTGCGGCAACCATGAGCTTTGGGCTGGCCGCGCCGGCAATCGCGAAAAAGGCCAAAATCGTCTACTGGAGCCCTCTCGACCCGAAGTCGAACAACAGCCGGTCAAAAGGCGAAGCGGCGATGATCGCAGTATTCCGCAAACAGCACCCGGACATCGCGGTAGAGATTCAACCCGTGCCGTGGCAGGTCATGGGACAGCAACTGATTCAGGCGGTGATGTCCGGAAATGGCCCGGATGTCGCGCAGCTTTCCACGACCAACTTGCCCGACCAAGTCGGCGCCGGCACGACCTGGCCCCTGAACGACTACGTCGACAAGCACCTGAGCGCGGCACAGCGGGCCGACTTCCTGCTGCCGCAAGAAAACACAACGTACGACGGCAAGATCATGGCGTACTATTGGAGCACGCTGCTATCCAACGAATTCTGGTACCTGAAGAACGACGTGGACGGCCCGGTGCCAACGTCCTGGCCGAAGCTGATACCGTATTTGAACGCGGCCAGCGAAAAAGCCCATATTCCCGGCTTCCTGATCGGACTGAGCCAGCAGGGCAACGCCATCGCCATCAGCAACCCTTTCATTCCCTTATTGTGGGGCTGCGGAGCAGACTACGTCCTGCCGAACGGCGAACTGGGGTTCATCAACGCGGGCGGCGAGAAAGCCTGCCAATGGCTGCTCGACATGGTGTACAAGTACAAGCTCACTCCGAAATCAATTACTTCCCTGAGCCGAGACAACGTGCTGGACGCCATGAAGGGGCGCAAGGCGGTGTCCGCGATTCTAACCAGCAACATCGTTTCCGCCGCCCGGGCTTCACTGGGCGCCGACCTGGGCCTGGCCAAGCAACCCGGACCGGACGGCGTTTGCCCCGCCATGGCGACCGGAAAGTTTCTCGTGATGACCAAGACTTGTCGGGAACGAGAGGCCGCGGGGTTCTTCATTCAGTCACTGATCTCTCCAGAAGCCCAATTGGCGAACTCGAAGATAGCATCCGAGATCCCCGTGCTGAAATCCGTCGCGAAGGATCCGTACTTCAGCACCCCCAAAGCGGCAGACATCAAGTTCGCGCTCGATTACATGACGTCGAACCCGCATCCGTTCAAATACCCGGCGAAGACCGACTACCTGCAAACCCGCCTTGCATTGGCGATGCAGCAGATCATCGGCGGCACGCCGACGAAAGACGCACTACATAAACTGAACGACGACTGGAACACGACGCGCAAGGGGTAAACGCGATGCGGATCACGGCATCCTCATTCACTCTGCGACCAAAGCCCTCCTGGCACAGAGGGCGGCTGCGAGCGCTGCAGCCGTACCTGCTACTGCTGCCGGCGGCCCTGTTCGTGCTCGCGGTAACCGTCTACCCCATCATCAACCTGTTCTACATAGCCTTTCACGCCACCAACTACTTCCAGGTCGGCGCCTTCAATGGCTTCTCTAACTTCATGCCGCTTCTGAACTCCAGCGGCATGAAGTCTTTCGTCGCATCCGCCGTCTTCGTCATCGCCTCCGATATCCTGACGCTGGCGGTGGCGATCATCCTGGCCCTGGTGATGGAGGCCCCGCTTCGAAAAAGAGGGCTGCTGCGCACCCTGATCATGCTGCCCTGGCTCGTGTCGATGGTCGTGACATCCTTGCTGTGGCAGGCGCTTCTCGATCCGAACTTCGGCCCGATCACGCATTTTTTCTACGTGCTGTTCGGATGGCATATATCGCTGCTCAGCAACCCTTTTTCAGCAATGACGGTCATGGTCCTGGCGAACGTCTGGCGCTCGTATCCTTTTGCGCTGGTGCTGATCCTGGCCGCGCTGCAATCCATTCCTGGGGAAATATACGAAGCGGCGCGCCTCGACGGGGCCTCGCGATGGAACGAACTGCGCCATATCGCCCTGCCCGTCGCCAGCCGAACCATCATCGTCGTACTGATCCTGTTGACACTCCAGTTCTTCGCGCTTGTCACGCTGCCGTTCATCATGACGGGCGGGGGCCCGGACGAGGCGACATACGTGCTGTCCCTGCGCATCTGGCGCGAGGCGT
>Ga0164242_10010041_pt1 | contig 10161 bp, 7 predicted proteins | sample OricomgcompostMG_FD_108783 | JGI IMG/M metagenome (GOLD analysis project Ga0164242, IMG submission 108783) | Miracle-Growth compost microbial communities from Emeryville, California, USA - Original compost - Miracle growth compost (MG) ... | reverse complement strand
TTCCTCGGCGTCCTCGTCGAGCACTACGCCGGCGCCTTCCCGCCCTGGCTCGCGCCGGTGCAGGTGCAGGCGATCCCGGTCGCCGAGCGGCACAACGACTACCTGCACGACGTCGCGAAGCAGATGCGCGCCCAGGGGATCCGGGTCGAGATCGACGACTCCGATGACCGCATGCAGAAGAAGATCCGCAATGCGCAGCTGCAGAAGGTGCCGTTCATGGTGATCGCCGGCGACGACGACATGGCCGCCGGCGCGGTCTCCTTCCGCTACCGCGACGGGCGCCAGGACAACGGCGTTCCGGTGGCCGAGGCGATCCAGCGGATCGTCGACGCCGTCGCGTCGCGCGTCCAAGTCTGAGAACACGTCCAGACCGGCTGGACAGGGGACACGGCATGATGGCCGTGTGAGCGAGGACGTGACGCAGGACGCACCGGACGGGCTGCAGCGGCTGTGGACGCCGTACCGGATGGCCTACATCACCGGCGAGCGTGACTCCGACCGGCACCGCGAGGTGGGCTGTCCCTTCTGCGCGATGCGCGAAGCCCGCGACGGCGACCTGGTCGTCCACCGGGGCGAGTCGGTCTTCGCCGTCCTCAACCTGCACCCCTACAACCCGGGGCACCTGATGGTGTTGCCCTACCGCCACGTCGGAGACCTGGAGGAGCTGAGCGACGCCGAGTCGGCCGAGCTGTCCGCGGTCACGACTGCTGCGGTGCGCACGCTGCGCTCCGTGAGCGCTCCGGACGCCTTCAACATCGGACTGAATCTCGGCAGTGCCGCCGGCGGATCGCTGTCGGCGCACCTGCACCAGCACGTCGTGCCCCGCTGGGTGGGTGACGCCAATTTCATCACCGTCATCGGCGGCACCAAGACGCTCCCGCAGCTCCTCGAGGACACCAGCGACCTGTTGGCGAAGGCGTGGTCTCAATGAGCGAGCTTGCGAGCGAATCATGGGCACTGCGATCGGTCGCCTGGTCGACGGAGGAGGCCTGGTGACGCTCGTGGAGGACGCCGCGCTGGCCGCCGATCTCGTCCGCGAGGCCGGTGAGCTGGCTGCGCGGATGCGGGCCGAGGGCCTGCGCACGGAGTCGAAGTCGTCGATCTCCGATGTCGTCACCGCCGCCGACCGCGCCGCCGAGCGGCTGATCCTCGACCACCTCGCGATGATGCGACCCGACGACAGCGTCCTGGGGGAGGAGGGCGCGAATCACACCGGTACGTCGGGACGCACCTGGGTGATCGATCCCGTCGACGGCACCTACAACTTCGTCAGCGGACTCTCCTGGTGGTGCTCGGCGATCGCCTTGCGCGACGAGGACGACGTCCTGTTGGGAGCCGTCTTCCACCCCGACGCCGGGATCCTCTATCTCGGTGGACCCGGGATCGCCTCGACCCGCAACGGCGAGGCGATGGCGACGCTCGCGGATCGGCCCCTGGGGGAGTCGTGCCTGACCACCTACCTGCACCCGGGCTCGTTCGGCACTGCCGCCGGCGAGGCCTTCGGGCGGATGGCCGACGGCGCCGCGACGCTGCGGATGCTCGGCTCCGGAACACTCGACGCGATGGCGATCGCGCAGGGGCAACTGCACGTGTCGTGCCAGCACAGCGTTCCTGAATGGGACTGGCTCCCCGGCCAGGCGATCATCCGCGGAGCCGGCGGTGTGGCCCGTCGTACCACGGCGGCCGGGGTCGAATGGTCGGTCGCCGGCGTGCCTACAGCCGTGGCGGACGTGCTCGCGGCGCTCGAGGGCCGCTAACCTCTTCGCGTCATGCTTGAGAGATTCCGCCAGTTCTGGACCAATGTCTGGGCGCCGCTCGCTCATCTGTTCATCAAGATGGGCATCAGCCCCAACACCGTCACCACCATCGGCACGCTGGGGGTGGTCGCCGGCGCGGTGATCTTCTTCCCGCAGGGCTACCTGCTCGCCGGAGTCCTCTTCATCACCGCCTTCGTGTTCAGCGACATCATCGACGGCTACATGGCCCGCACCACCGGCCAGACCTCACCGTTCGGTGCCTTTCTCGACTCCACGCTGGATCGCATCGGCGACGCGGCCGTCTTCGGCGGGCTGGCGATGTACTACGTCGGCCCCGGTGACAACCACTGGTTCGCGGCGCTGGCGATCTACTGCCTGTCGATGGGATCGGTGACGTCGTATGCCCGTGCCCGCGCGGAATCCCTGGGCATGCAGGCCAAGGTCGGCATCGCTGAGCGCTCGGACCGCCTCGTCTCGATCCTGGTGATCACCGGCGTCGCGGACCTGCTGCGCATCCTGGGCGTGCCCGACGAGGTGCTTTACCTGATCCCGATCACACTCGGGCTCCTCGCGGTGGCGAGCACGATCACCGTGTGGCAGCGGATCATGGTGGTCCGCGAGCAAGCGATCGCTAGGGCGACGGAAGCGCAACCGGGTTCGTGATCCGGTAGAGCTCGTAGCCGCGGACGCCGCCGATGAGCTGCCCGTTGTCCCGCACGGCCTGGAGCACCTCGGGCGGCAGCCGGCGGCTGCGCCCGACGACGGCCGCCTGCCCGGAGCGCAGGTAGTCGCCGAAGAGCCGTCGCCAGCTCATGTGTTGGTCGGGGATCAGCCGGAATCCGCTGGCGCCGTCCCCGCCGAGTCGGAGACCGGGTACGTCGACCCAGTCGTGGCAGGGCGGGCTGAAGCTGCGGTCGAGTGCGTTGATCTCGATCAGGGCGGTCGGGGAGTCCGCCGTGACGCAGCGAAACCGGCTCGCCTGCTGTTCCAGCGCCTCCAGGCCGTCCAGGGGCACGACCGCATGGACGGCAGTCGTCGACATCGCGAAGATGCCCAGGCCGATCAGGACGGAGCCCGCCGCGAGAGAAGGAGGGAGCGCGGTGCGCCCGCTGGCGACGCCCGCGGCGACGGTCAGGGCGATCGCGACCGCGGTGAAGTCGGTGTAGTAGTAGTACCAGGAGGGCGCCGAGACGATCACGATCACCTGGATCGCCAGGAGCGGCACCACCAACCGGCCCAGCGGCGTACCTGCTGCCAGTACGGCCGCCAGCGCGATCACCACCAGTGCCGCGATCGCCACCGTGTAGATCACCGGTGCCGCCGGGGGATGGTGCATCACGTCCATGCCCGCCATGCCGGAGATCCGGTCGAGGACGGTGCCATTGGCCTCGGCACGGTCCAGCTGGTGCTCGACGACGAGGTTGAACATCGAGGACGGATCCACCACGAAGGGCACGATGTTGATCGCGAAGGCGGAGAGGAAGCCGCCCGCGAGCACTCCGCCGGCTCCTCGACGGTCCAGGAGCGAGCGCCATCGAGCGGTTGCCGGCCAGCGCCGATCGGTGAACCCGACGACCACCAGCAGCACCAGCGCCGGAGCGGCCCACCAGATCTTCGTGCTCACAGCGGCACCGAGGGCGAGGCCGGCCGGCAGCGGGTGCCGGGGACGGTGGAGATCGGGGGCCGCCAGGCTTGCCGGTGCAAGGGCGAGCAAGGCGAGCAGCAGGAAGAGATTCCCGGGTGGCTCGAGACGGCTGGTGTGCTCCGCGGTGATGGACGCGTAGGAGCAGGCGTAGACGAGACCGCCGAGCGTAGCGGCGAGCAGCGAGCATCCCCAGCGCTGGGCCACGCGTGTGACAAGCGCGGCGTTGACGCCGCCCAGGAGGCACGTCGCGAAGGCGGCCGCCGCGAGGCCGGTCTGGTCGGTCGTGATGCGTCCGAGAAGCGCGAAGGGCGTGAGCAGATAGGACAACAGCGGCGGGTGGACGGTGGCGAAGTCGTGGTAGGGGAGAAGGCCGTGGGTGAGCGCATCCGCGGCCGCGTAATAGACCCCGGGGTCGTTGCCGCTGCGACCGGTGAGGCCGCCGCCGATCAGCGGGACGAGGAGTCGGAGCAGGAAGCCGACGAGCCCCACACCGCACGTGACGAGGGCCGGGCCCCACGGGCCGCGGCGACCGGTGGCCGGCGGGCGCGGATCTCCCGAATCGACCGGGTGAGCGCGGTGTGATGCGTCGCGACCCCCAGTCATAGGATGGATGTTATGGCGCAGATCAACGACCCCAACCCAACCCCGTCCCACGGCACCTCCCGCGTGAAGCGCGGCATGGCCGAGATGCTCAAGGGCGGCGTGATCATGGACGTGGTCACCCCTGAACAGGCGAAGATCGCCGAGGACGCCGGTGCCGTCGCGGTGATGGCGCTGGAGCGGGTCCCGGCCGACATCCGCGCCCAGGGTGGCGTCTCGCGGATGAGCGATCCTGACATGATCGACGGCATCATCGAGGCCGTCTCGATCCCGGTGATGGCCAAGGCACGCATCGGCCACTTCGCCGAGGCGCAGGTGCTGCAGAGCCTCGGGGTGGACTACATCGACGAGTCCGAGGTGCTCACCCCGGCCGACTACGCCAACCACATCGACAAGTGGTCCTTCACCGTTCCCTTCGTCTGCGGTGCCACCAACCTCGGCGAGGCGCTGCGCCGGATCACCGAGGGCGCCGCGATGATCCGCTCCAAGGGCGAGGCCGGCACCGGCGACGTCTCCAACGCGGTGACCCACATGCGCACGATCCGCCAGGAGATCCGCCGGCTCACGGTCCTCTCCGACGACGAGCTCTACGTCGCGGCGAAGGAGTTGCAGGCGCCGTACGACCTGGTCAAGGAGGTCGCCGCCAACGGCAAGCTGCCGGTGGTGCTCTTCACCGCCGGCGGCATCGCCACCCCCGCGGATGCGGCGATGATGATGCAGCTCGGCGCCGAGGGCGTCTTCGTCGGCTCGGGCATCTTCAAGTCCGGCAACCCCGCGCAGCGCGCCGAGGCGATCGTCAAGGCGACCACCTTCCACGACGACCCCGACGTGGTCGCGAAGGTCTCGCGCGGCCTGGGCGAGGCGATGGTCGGCATCAACGTCGAGGAGCTGCCACAGCCGCACCGGCTCGCCGAACGCGGCTGGTAGCGGGTGGCCCGACGCGGCACCACCGAGGCCCAGACCCGCATCTGGGTGCGTGACGTGGTGCGCTCCGGCCTGCTCGCGCCCGACGAGGAGTACGCCGAGGTGGTGGCGGTCATCGCCGCGGACCATCCGCGTCTGGATGCCGAGGCGACGGCACGCGAGTGGATCGCGGCCGAACGGACCGCATGGGCTGACGACGCCGCCTCGTGGCTGGATCCGACCGATCACCAGAGACTGGAGGCGGCCTTCGCGGCGATGCGGGCGGCGGGCCTCTTGGTCCTGGCTCCCTGTACGGACCACTGGGCGGCCCGTGACGCCTTGCGTGGGGATCCGTCCGCGAAGGGCGTCGCCTGGTTCCGGCCGGAGGACGTCTGGCACGCGATCGACGAGCCGATGCTCGAGATCAATCTCTGGCATCCCTCGACGGCGAACGCGGCGCCCGGTGACGCGCTGCTCGACGACGTGCTCGCGCTGGTGCGGGAGCAGGGCCTGAACGCCCGCTTCGAGGAGGGGCGCGTCGAGGTGGCCGCACGCTGGCAAAGGCGGCCGTAGCCACGACACCCTTGACCGCCGAAATGCGCCGGGTCTACTTTGGCGAGCCGGCCGTTTCTCCGCTGGTACGACGTCACTCGGTCCTCGCTGGGTGAATGCAGCCCAGCAGCTCGCGACCGCGTCCGTCTCGAGCGAAGTGGGGTTTTCATGGTCACGAGGAGTGCGAACACCGGGCGGTTCGCCGCTGCAGCCGTTCTCGCCGCGGGGATCGCGGCCGTGCCGCCGTTGGCGATGGCGGATCAGGCCGGTCCGGCCGGGGTGCCCGTGCTGGGACAGGCGGCGACGGGCGGGCCGGTCATCGTCTGGTTGCAGGACCAGCACTCCGACCTCAACCTGCGCACCCAGGGCGCGGAGCGCACGGCCGCGGCACATGCCGACCAGCGGCCGGTCGTCGCGGCCATCAAGGCGGCGGGCGGCACCGACATCGTCCAGTTGGTCAGTGTCAACGCCGTTGCGGCGGATGTCCCGGCCGCGGCGATCCGGACACTGCGCGGCCTTCCTGGCGTCAAGGAGATCATCCCCGACGCGACCTTCGAGGTGGGTGACCGCGAGCCCCTCGGCCCCCTGCTCCGGCACGCGACGATCAAGCCGGACACGGTTGCCACGCGTATCGCGAAGCGCCGCGCGGCGGCAAGCCCCTCGTCGGCGACGAGCGATGCGACTGCTGCCGCGAATCCCTTCCCCGGCTCCAACGGCTGCGGCACCCAGTCCGATCCGCTGGTCGAGCCGGAGGCACTGTCGCTGATCCATGCTCCGGCGATGACGAATGCCGGCGTGGCCACCGAGCCCGGTCACGGAGTGGTCGTGGCGAACGACGGGCTCAGTGAGCCGCCCAGTTTCGACCTCGTCGGAAACCCGAATCTCATCCGGCCCGCATCGGACGGAGGCGGCAGCGTGGTCCTCGGCGCGACTCCAGGTGACAACACCGACCACAGTGACGGTGAGTACTACGGGGACGCGTCGTCGATCGCGGCGCAAGGCACGGTCGAGTACCAGTACTCCCACGAGCTGCCGTACGCCGGCCTTCCGGACGACTGCTACTTCAAGATCGTCGGCGATGCCCCCGGTGCCTCGCTGGTGGACACCGGCAACATCGACACCCCCGAGAGCGGCGCCGGGGAGGCCAGCCCCGACACCGTCAGCGAGTCCCAGGTGATCGCCGGGATCGATGCCGCGGTGATCAAGGAGCACGCCGATGTCATCAACGAGTCCTATGGCTATTCGCCCAGTCCGGGCAGCTACGCGATCCACTATGCGGCCAACGACGCGGCGGTCCAGGCGGGAGTCACCGTCGTGGCGTCCTCCGGTGACAGCGGGGTCACCGGGACGGTCTCCTCACCTGCGACCGACCCGGAGATCATCGCAGTGGGGGCGACCAATTCGCTGCGGTTGATGGCCATGGCCTACGGCTTCGCCGGTTGGGTGAACAACGACATCACACCGCTCTCCTCGGGCGGGACCTCGCCGAACAACCGGCTCGTCGACCTCGTCGCACCCGGGTACGGCGGGGAAGCCGCCTGCAGCCCCGCCGGTTCGGACTGCCCGACCAACACCCAGACGCAGGCATTCGGCGGCACCAGCGAGGCGGCACCGCTGGTGGCGGGGGCGGCTGCCGATGTGATCGCCGCCTACCGGGACACGCACAACGGCGACAGTCCGTCGCCGGCATTGGTCAAGCAGATCCTCACCGGTACGGCGACCGACGTCGGCGCACCCGCCGACCAGCAGGGAGCCGGGCTGCTCAACATCGGGGCGGCGGTCAGCGCCGCCACGCACATGACGAATACGACGGCAGCCGATGCGGGCGCCGGTCTTGTGCCGACGCCGACGCAGCTCGATCTCACCGGCACCGGAGGGTCTTCGAGCTACCAGAGCGTCCAGCTCTACAACGCGAGCAGTTCCACGACCACCGTCACCGGCAGCTATCGCACCCTGGGCCCGGAGCAGCAGCTCGGCAGCACGGTGACCGAGAACGTCAGCGCGCCCAACCCGGCCGACGCGGTTCCGGCCGACGGCGCTCAGGCGGCGCCCAATGTGACCTTCGACGTGCCGGCCGGGGTCGATCGCCTCGATGCCGACATGATCTGGCCCGATGCCGACAATGGCGCCATCCTCAGCTTCACGCTCGTCGACCCCGAGGGCAGGCTCCGCCAGATCTCCTACGACTACGGGAGCAGCAAGACCGTTCCCGACATCCAGCACGCGGAGGTCGCGAACCCCGAGGCAGGCCGCTGGACGGCGGAGATCAAGTGGGCCAACGGGCGCGGTCATCTGCAGAGCCCGCCCAATGCGCCGGGCAGCTACACCGGAACGGTGTCCTTCAAGACCTCCACCCAGAACTGGGTGAGCAGCCCGGTGTCGGGCGCGGTCACGATCGCGGCGCACCGCAGCGCGACCGTTCCGCTCACCATTCCGATCCCGGACGCGCCGGGAGATCACCCGGCCGCCGTCGTCTTCAGCGGCAGCAACGGCGTCCGGATGACGGTGCCGATCGCCCGACGCACCCTGATCCCCGGCTCGGGCGGTGAGTTCGACGACACGATGGGCAGTTCCACGGGGCGCGGGCTCGGCGGGCTCACGACGTACGACGTCGTCGTACCGGAGGGCCAACCGGATCTCGGTGTCACCCTCACCACCCCGGACACCAGTGCCGACGACCCGATGACGCTCTTCATGGTCGACCCGAGCGGCACCTCGGTGGCGACACACGTCGTCAACGGCCGCAGCGTCAACGGCGTTCCCCTGAGCGTGCAGACCGTCGGAGGGACGCAGGCGCGGACCGTGACCTATCACGTGCCGAATCCGGCCGCCGGCGTGTGGGAGATCGACGTGCGGCTCGACCTGACGACGAGCGGACAGGAGTTCAGCCAGCTCGTGACTGGCGACGTGCTGCCGCAGGCGCCGACGATCACGGCGCCGCCCGACGGCTCCCGTGCGAACACGCAGACACCGAGGATCGCCGGAACGGGTACCCCGGGTGACACGGTGACCGTCGCCGACGCTGACGGGACCACTGTCTGCACCGGCGTGGTGGACACGAACGGCGACTGGGCGTGTACGGCGGCAGCGCAGCCGAGCGGAGTGGTCAGCCTGACCGCGACGCAGGCCGACCAGACTGGCGACCCGTCGCTTCCCTCTGCTGCGACGAGCGTGACGATCCCGGTGCCGACGATCAGCGTCAGGCTGTCCGCGGCACGGATCGGCTACGGCCGTCCGGTGACCGGCTCCCTGGCCGTCGCCGGCGCGAGCGGGGGCACCGCATCGCTCCGGTACGACGCGGTCCAGCGGACGGTCACGCTCGGGTCGGACGGCCGAGCGACCTTCGTCCTGCCCCAGACGCTCGCCGTGGGGACCCACACGGTGACCGCGACCTACAGTGGCGCCGCCACCACCGCACCGAGCACGAGTGCCAGTGCGCAGTTGGTCGTCACGCGGGAGAAGACACACACGGTGTTGAAGGTCGCGAAGCGGCATCGCCGAGGCACGCCTGAACACGTGAAGGTGACAGTCCAGGGGCGCGTCGGTGGACTCTTCCCCGGGGGCAAGGTGACGGTGACCGTGCTCAAGGGGCATCGGCACCTGAAGCGAACCCTGAACCTGCATGCGAGCGCGAAGGGCAAGCTCACGGCGAAGATGAGCCTCGGCGCCCTGGGCAAGCGACCGGGCGTGATCCGGCTCAGTGCGCGCTACGCCGGCGACGCGCGCTACGCGGCGAGCACCTCTCCCAAGCGCGTCGTACACGTGAGATAAGTGTGACAACACGTCGCACTAACTATTTACATGTGACTCGGTGTCACGCTAACCTCGGAGGTGTCCGCAAGAAGTCGACACCTGTGAGGTTCCGATGACCGCCACCGCGACGCACGATTCGTACGACGAGATGCTGATGACGCTCTCCGAGGGATCGGTGCACCAGCACTTCGACCCCTTCGTCGACATCGACTGGGACAACCCCGACTACGCCGTCGACAAGAGCGACCCGCGCTGGGTGCTGCCCGAGGCGGACGCTCTCGGCCGGCACCCCTGGTACAAGTCCCTGCCGCTGGAGCGCCAGATCGAGATCGGTCTGTGGCGCCAGGCCAATATCGCCAAGGTCGGCCTGCAGTTCGAGAACATCCTGATCCGCGGGCTCATGGAGCATGTGATGAGCCTGCCCAACGGCTCCGCGGAGTTCCGCTACTGCACGCACGAGGCCACTGAAGAGACGCACCACACCCAGATGTTCCAGGAGTTCGTGAACCGTGTGGGCGTCGACGTACCTGGGGGGCCGGGCTACTTCCGCATCCTGGCGCCGTACCTGCCGCTCGCGGCGCGCTTCCTGCCCGAGATCTTCTTCGTCGGCGTGCTCGCCGGTGAGGAGCCGATCGACCATCTGCAGAAGTCCGTGCTCCGCGCCGGCGACGACCTGCACCCGCTGCTCCAGCGCGTGATGCAGATCCACGTCGCGGAGGAGGCGCGCCACATCTCGTTCGCGCACGAGTACATGCGTCAGAACACGCCGAAGCTCTCCAAGTCGCGCAAGGCGGTGCTCTCTGTCGCCTATCCGGTCATCATGCGCGTGCTTGGCGACGTGATCATGAAGCCGGTCAAGGAGTTCCGTAACGACTGCGACATCCCCAAGGAGGTCCTCGACGAGATCTTCTGGGACTCCGAGGAAGGCCGCCGGCTGCTGCGCAGCGTCTT
>Ga0164242_10010040_pt1 | contig 10161 bp, 10 predicted proteins | sample OricomgcompostMG_FD_108783 | JGI IMG/M metagenome (GOLD analysis project Ga0164242, IMG submission 108783) | Miracle-Growth compost microbial communities from Emeryville, California, USA - Original compost - Miracle growth compost (MG) ... | reverse complement strand
TACTCCGGGGCACGCCAACCATATCGTGGGGCCGGGGGGGGGGAGGGAGTCTGCCTGTGCGAGCGGGCGGCGGGCTAGAAAAAAATATCTAGTCTGGTGTTTAAGACGTTGGCGGGAAGAAGCTAGCCAGCTTTTGAAGATAGGAGACGGAACGTTTTTGGGGGCGGCGGGAAGGCTGATTTAAAGCGGGGACGGGATCTCGATCTAATGACTTGGCGTTCCTTTTTAGCGTCTAATGAGATCGCGAAGTCACGTGTTCTCGTATTTTTAGAGTCTTGGCCTTCGAAGGGTAGAAGGACCAATAGAGTGTCTCTCCGTGCTGACATAACTCCCCAAGCTCCCGCGCGGGTCGCGTCAGGTATTCCCTGTTGAGGAAGGATGGAAATGCCCGGCAGAGGATGCGGGCACCCTGAAAAAACCCCATCATAGGCGTCGTTGCGAAGGCAGGTAGGGCGACCGCGTGTGTTACGTGTGCTACATAGGAGGGGCCCCCGAAGCAGCTACCCGACACATTATCTAAGTACTTCACGCATGTACACGCGTACCGGGTCAACCAGTGGCGACGTCGGGCTCTTGTATGGCATTTTGCGAAAGTCGCAGAGGGGGACGGGCCGAGATTACTTTGGTGGCTCTCCATGAACTAGGTGCTTTGTACATGACTTGGAATCGCGGGGCAGGCTGGCGGTGTACATCTACTAATTATGTAGTATCTCTCCTGAATCCTGATGTTGTGGGGTTCAGGGGCTGGCAAAAGAAAATAGTGTGCAACTTGGCAAAAAGCGCCGTTAGAAATGCCTCCTACCGAGCTCCGAGCACGGGTGGTGGCAAGCATGCGGGTGGGTCGAGCTGGGCCCCCGGATCTGACAGCTTGTGATTGCGATGAGCAGGCGGGCATGATCGTGTCTTTCCCCAGCTTCTACTTTTGAACATGGTGGCTCTCTCTCCCGACACCGGCTTTCCCCCGACGTCGAGATAATAGGGGGGTGTCACGACGGCGAAGGTAGTGCAAGCCAGCCATACCTCGGGAGTCACAACTTGACGTTCGTGGCCCCTGAGGTGACGTACTTGTCCACAGTTGGCAGAACCAGCGGGTACTACCTACGTAGTTGTCTTTGAATTCTAGGCTTTGGATTCTACGGTTTCGGGGGAGGGCCGAGAAGGTCTCGAAGCCTGTGGATGCACGAAGCCGGGAGGAGAGTTTGGTGGGCCAAGAAAAACGCGCCATGGGTATTGGTTTTTGGTCGGGGCGCCGGCCACCGGGCAGAGTGGCCGAGAGATACCTGAAGCAGGCTAGACAAGTCCTCCACCCCACGTCTGCGGGGACGATAATATGAGGGTTGCCCATTAATTGGCTCCAGTGGTCATTCATCCGATCATTGCCCATGCGTCTCTGTCGACCACAATTACTCGACAGGGTTCAAAAAATAATTATACTACTAATATGCCCCTGTTTGTGTCCCTTCTCCTTTTATTTCAGCACTCTCCACTGGCCCTTCTTATTTATGCTTTCTCTTAGCAAGTTACATGTTAGCGAGGATGTCCAGCCTGCGGAGCTCTTAGTGCAGATGACATATCCCTACTACCTACGGTACTCTGTACTCTGAGGGTTTCCGCCGAATAGGGGGGGGAGGGGCCGACACTCACTTACATTAGTAGCTGGAGATGGCACGTGCATATTGGGGGAGCTGACGCCGTTGTGACGCGGATTTCCTGATGAGACAATGCGAGAAAAGACGGGCGAGTTTTTAGCAATTTTGGCAATTTTTTTTGCATTTATACCCAGGAAACTGAGACTACAACAAAGTACGCGCGTACAGACCGGTACAAGCTGCGAATCAAAGTTAACAATGAGGGCACTCGACAACGCAGCGCTCTTTCGCGTTTCTCCGCATCCCTCCCTCGTCGTGTTTGCTCTCCTCCCAGGCAGGCATTTCGGAGCGGCAAGGGATAGTTGCTTCTGAAGACACTCAACAGTCCAGGCTTCGCGTCCCATTGCAGTTAACCGACATGACGGGGTTGCCGTACAGGAGGTCCCTACATACTGCGACTGTAATCCGCAGGGCCAACCCACCCCCCTTCGAATACGAAGGAGGGGGCGATGATGGGGGGGGGGCGCCCTTTTATAAGGGGTGTGTCATTTCAGGCCACTCCAAATGCTGCATGCGACGTACATACATACTGGAGTACTTTTCGCACCGGCGGCTACTGCGTTCAGCAGGCTCCTCCTCCTGCTGCTGCTGCTGCAGCACAGTCCGTCCGGTGATTACCTTACCTACCTACATTAAAAGATGGACTCCTTTGAGCTTGCAGATTTAAAATTTCGCGGTCAGGCTTCTCAATTTCCGTTCCCAGTTTTCTCTGCCAGTTTTCTCGCCCAGTTCTGTCACCTGCATAATTTATGTTGCTCTCCAAAAATTCAGGGTTGGTTTTGATAGGGTCCCGCGAATAATGTCCTCACTCGGGTACGTACTCTTGCTCCGTGTCGGCCCAGGCATGTTATTATGCACGTATGTACCTCGCAACGGGCAACGGGCGTGGAATCCCACTATACCCGGATATTTAAATACGAATCAGGACACGCGGACGCTCTAGTTCACACTCCTTAGCACCCCCCTGTCCTCCGGGTGGCTTGTTTGGTAGGCAGGGAAGAATGATGACAGGGCCGTCGCTGCGAGGTGGGCATTTCCCAGTTTTCTTCTGGAGGGTTAAAAAGAGAGACAAGAGAAGGAGAATGCGTCGGAGGTGTGGGTTAGTAGGAGTTGCATATCAATGATCGATCGGTTTAAAATGATGCTCAGCATTATCCCCTTTGGTACCTGGTACCCCAAAATAAAAGGAGACGTGCGCAAAAAGGCGAATGAGAAAAAAAAAAACGTTGGGCGGGAACTCACTACTGTACATAGTACTAATAATGGCTGCTCCGCTGCAGTCATTCGCCCTTGCCTAGCGCGTTCTCTGGGTCAATGCCATCCAAAACCCCCGTCCAGCCAATCAACACGCCAGCGGGGTCCTGCACCATCAACATGAAGACTTGGGACTTGGGAGGAACCATGCAGGCAGGCCCTGGACGGGAGACCCCTGGCTCGGCCAAAGGCGCGACGACGTAACTTCCCTGGCTAACAAACCCCCCCGTTATGCACGCTAAAATGCGTATTTTGCCTGGGCGCCTCTCCGCCCCGACCTGATGGTATGTTCGGAGCAGAGTAGTGTACCAGAGGTACAGTAGCCCGAACAGATGGCGTACCCTTGCTCCGTGAATCTGGCCAATCTGTGTCGCGGTTCTTGTTTAGTCGTAAGGTAATAATTAGTGTACTGTACATGCAAAGGTACCGTAGCTTGTTAGTGCCACAGTGGAGGTGTCCTCACTCGCTTTGGCGTTCGTTCGGTTCTTGGGACTGTGTCTGGGCGAGAGCACCGTGGAAGGAGAGGTACCTCTGCCAATTGCTTCTCCTGCCAAGTTTGTATAGCCTCCCCTCTCCCCTTCCAATTGCCTTCAATTTCGATCTTTCTTCCACCAAACTTTCATCCATCACCACTTTCCCCCCAATCCTTTGTTGCTCCCTTGCACCCCCCTCCCCTTCCCTGCCCTCCCTTTCCGTCCATCCAGATACTAGATTCCAACGTCCGTCTCGCCCGTTTCCCCCCGTTCTCCGTTGCCCCCCTTGACGGAAGAGCCACGGCTCGTTCTTGGATACCGATTGTTTCTTGGGACGCCCCTTCTTTTCGAGATTAGATTCACTGTCCGCCATCGCCGGCTTTTCTACTTAACCTTCGTTGCCTTGTCATCCCGGATTCCCATCCCGGAGACGGACACACCTTCACTCACTCGAGCATCGTATCCTGCTCGTGAAGCGTGGTTGGCCCCAAAGCAACAAATTTCCCCGGGCCTTTCTCCTTCCTTCCTCCCCCGTCCCATCGAAAGCCACCCCCCGGCTGTTTCCATGTCCTTCCAATAATCCCAATACGCGATCTCGAGGTGTCCGTCTGTGACACTCGATTCTTCCCGGTCTTTCGTTAAAAGCAGTCCCGACGTGTGCCGTTGCAGACCCGGCTTTTTTCTTCCAAGCAAGAAGTTCCGTGGTAACAGCGGGCTCCTTTCGACAGACGAAAACTCCACCCCCTCCTCGGCCGCAGGCGTCCTTCGATTCCCATTTTTGAAACAACAGGTTCTTGAGTCGTCCAAGATCCTTTCTTCCTCCTCTTTCGTATTTTGGACTTGCGTCTAGAACATCAACGGCTTGCCCAGCCTGACAAGCTGCGGCCCCCTATCTTCAGGTAAGTTGCTCAACTCGAACAACGCCATATCTTCTCCCTTCACCAACTCCCTTCATCAACCCACCCGGCGAGCCCACTGGACCAAAAAAAAAAATTGTTCTCAGGCCAATCTAACAATCAAATCTAAACGTAGGTCCCTATCGACTCATTAATTCCCTTCGCCTTCCTCGCTACGCCAGCCACATATCTATCTCCTGCAGGACTGCCGAAGTCCACCATATTCCCACATCCCCGGAGCCTGTGACCTCGTTACACTTGGTCACACTCCTATAAGCGCCTCCCACTCGAGCTTGTGATCATGGCTGCTCTGGTCCAGTCCTATCCGCAGTCGACTGGATCCGTCACGCTGTTTCAGACGCGCCCTACATCGGCTTCAGGTATGTTGCCGACACAGGCTCAGCAGTATGGCCACGGAACCTCCCAGCAGCGAAACGGCCTCCAAGGACTACAGGGGGCGGTTGCGAGGCCAGTCGTCTACCGCGGCACTGCGCCCGTTCAGCCGTACGCCTTCACCAGCACGCCGAGCTTGAATCAGAACACACAATGGCAGCAACCTCGGACATCTCGGACATCGTCGATGCCCGCAGTCCCTACGGCACAGGCATTTGAGCAAACTCACAATGCTGGCCGGCCCCGCTACCTTCCGAACGCCTCCATGACAAATCTGCCTACAGGCTCGGATCTGGTCTTCTCCACGACTGGGGGCTCTCGGGACGACTCGTCTGTACCTGCCATGGCTGCAAGGCGAATGTCGCCCTCGCCTCGCCTTCAGTCTACCTATATGACTGCGGTACCTTCGCAGCCGGCCCTCTCGCAGCCCCTCGCGGCCCCAGCCCGAATCGCCCCTGAGAGATACAGACGCCCGACTTCCCGCCCTAATGATGCTTCTACTTCTGGTCCGCACTTCCACCCGCAGTCTTCAGCGTCTCCATCCGGTTCGGGCATGGCAAGCGTCAGCCACCTGTATAGCCAACGGGGCACCGCTGACCAAAAGGCCGTCGTCTTCCGAAATCCGAATGCCGTGCTCACCGCCAGGCCGAACAGCCTCGTCAGTGTCACCCACGGTTCTGCCGTTGATGACCTACAGCTCAATCGAGGCTCTTCTCACGAAGAAGCGAAACGCTTTCGGCGGCGCAGCTTGCCCGCTTTGGATTCTGCCGGTTTTACCAAACTCCTAGCCCCGCCTGACCAGGTTCAGCAAATGGAGGAACGGTCTCGCCAGGAAGCACTAGCGCCGCCAAAGAGCGCCGAAAAAGAACAGAAATCCGTGAAGCTATCAGCGGCGGCCACCATGGCCGCTGAGAACTACAAATCATCGCACATTCGCAGTGGTAGTTCTGAAAGCCGTGTTTCCAGCCGCAGCAGCAGCTCCCGCCCTTCTTCGGTGAGTTCCCCTCATTCCCTCCCTTCCTTGCCCACTTTCGAAGTCGTTTCGAGCCATTATCCAATCGCAAGCCCGCGCTTCGCAGATTATCCATGCCATCGCTAACAATATTTATTTCCCAGTCTGCCAACCGCAACACCAATGTATCCACTCCTACAGGCAACCCCGCCTTGCTCTCCTCAGCAAGCCCCGACGTCAACCCCGATTACAAGCTCGTGAACATTCCGCCAAGAAGCTCATCTTCCGATGCCGCCTCTACAAAGCGGGTCGCCAATCCCTCTCCGCTTTCCAAGCCGGCGACCATGGGCTCCGAGCCGGAGGACAGCCACTCCGCCCCAGGATCAAGCGGTACCGACGCCGCCCAAGTCGCGCTGCCAGCCTCGCCAACTACTCGGGTCGAGAGCGCGGCTGTGAAGCAGCTCTCTGCGATCCGTGAGAAGAATGGGAGGCTGAAGAGCAAGACGTCGAGGCTGCGACGGGCCTTTTCATTTGGCAGTGCCGCCGATTTCAAGACTTCTGCCGGCCCCGACTCCGATGGCCCCGATAGCCCCTCGAAACTGCACAAAGACCCATCTCCCGAAGAGCTTTACGATGCCGAGCAGGCCCGAATCGCCCAGAAACAAGAGGAGTCCGGACTCGGCAATAACATCTATGCGGGAGGCAGGTTCTTTGCTGGCTCAACGGACAACCTATCCGTATCATCGACCGCCTCCTCGGCCTCAATTATGATTCGCAAGATGGGGCGGGGAATGAAGAAGGGCGGCCGTTCCCTGGTGGGCCTTTTCCGCCCCAAGTCCGTCATCTATGCCCCCTCTGCAGACGCCCAGCTGCCCGAGGCCAGCGAGGCCACTGTTTCCATGGTTACCGTGGAAGCTGAGCGTCAGCGCGTTAATGTCAACGCCGACCCGCATGCACAGAATGGGGGCGGCACTGGCTTCCCTCATCTGGAGCGGAACTCAATCGATACATTGAAGACTCCCAACTCATCGTCGGAACGCCTGGGGAGCTCTGGAACCGACAACTCTGTCGCAAGACGGAGCATCGTCGGGGGTGAGAAGGAACGCGCCGAGGTCCTCGCGGCGGTTCGGAAGGGTATTCTAAAACGTAAGATCCCGACACCATCGGGGACACAGAGCATCAATCTAACCTCGGTCGACATAGACTCAAATGGTTCGACGAGTCCGAAACCATCAGAAGGACGAGGGTCCACCCCAGACTTGCCAATCGTGCCTCAAATTACCGACTCGCCAAATTCGAGCGCACCCAGCACCCCCAACGACGATGTCCAAGGCCACCGACGGACTGGCTCCATTGCTATTGGCAATGAGGACTACTTCGTGTCTGCCCTCAGGCTCCGTCAGGACACTAAGAGTGCCCCCGGCACCCCGCAAGGTTCGGGCAAGCGCAACGCAACCTTCAGCCCCCGAATCATCTTCTACGACACCTGGCCCAGTGGGGAGTACGATCGCCGCGGCGAAATTGCTACCTGCAACCGCTTGACCCCCATGCTTGCTCAGCAAATCAAGGAGGAACTGAACAACTTCAAAATGGTAAGTCCCAGAACATTAATCCCGGAAGTGGAAAAAACATTCTGAGACTAACAAATTTGGCTGCACAGGAGATGGAAGTTCACGAAAACTCGAAGATTTATACACACTTCTTCTAATGACTACAACTCTTATCGCTGAATAGGTACATCATGAAGCGCAGCCTCTCTGTTTTGTCTCACAAGGGGTGTGCTTTTCCCCCCCCGACCGAGGCTCGTTTTTCTTTTCTCTTCACCGTAGTCTTCATGTTCTCGATGGCGTTCAGGTCAGCATAGTAAGGTGTCGCGGCGTTCTCGCATCGATCTCGACGCTACGTCTTGCATCCGGCGCACCAAATAATTCTTAGGAGACACAAGTTCTTTTTTTCTTCAACGAGCGTGTCTTTCTACTCCATCGATAGCCACGTCATTGGCTGGGGTCGGCAAACGTTGAGGTTGTTGGGGAGGTGCAGAGCAGGTGCCGGAAGTGGTGAAGTTGGTGGGCTATTAGCAAGATGAGCAAGCATGAACAGGCGTGGAGGACGACGGAAGCAATTCAAACGTTGGGTACTTTTCACCTGTTGTGTAAGCCTGGTAACCTTTTTTTTTTGTTTTACTGGACTTTGGCAGCTTTGCAAAGACAGGGAAGACCCGACCGGCATGGAGAGGCGATTGTGACCGCTGCGTTGAGGAGAAAAGCTTAGCAAATATTACACCTGACACATGTCACTCACCGCAAGACTTGAGAAGGCTTCGTCGTGCTTGTACTGCTCTATGATGAATTGTGTGTATACCTAGCCGGTTAGGACCTGGTGACATCCCAGATATTGATAGGAGGGAAGACGTTCGCGGACTCAGAGTCAACCTTGATGAGTGCTTCAATTGGCACCGACCCACACGAGTTTACACCTTTACAATAGTGCCCAGCCCGCAACCGCTCTTGCCGCTAACACTCCCTAAGGCCAGCGGGACCGAGGTGGCCAAGAACTCTATCCTCACGCCCGACTGTTAACAACCAGACAACCTAATCCCTAATCTGTAATGCACCTGTTTGAAGAAATACACACGAAAACCTGCCCTCGGAGGCCCTTGAGGCCTACCCTCGAAGGCTTACTGAGTAAGCACGGTGACCCTCGTACAGATTGCATCACCTCGTACGGATCCGTACCTTTCTGGATACCGATTTTCGTCGGGCCAGAACCGTTTCGGGAAGCTCGTATTTCGAACGGGGCAAGATCTCCACCCTATCGTTTCCCGAAACCAGTTTTCCGTCGGCGCTAGAGTAAGCAGCGATAATTACGCATTAAGTACTGTCGAGAAAGCCGGTGATCTCAAGGGAACTTACGAGCGCTTGTCTGAACTGCCGCGACTTTACTGGGTTCGTGCCTGTTTGAACAATGCCCGCCATCCCGAGGTCGGAATCCCACCACAGGTCCAAATTCCCATGTATCTGTTGCTTGTTACGTAATTAACGCGGGGACTGATCCTTTCCTTCGGGACGGCTGCAGGCGACATTAGTGCGGGGAAACGGTTTAAAGCAGCCGCCAATCATGCTCGAGGTCGATTTCAGCCGCGTCTGCAAGGCTAACGCCGGGCTGGAAACTTTTTTATATCTTTTTTTTCTACCCACCCCACATTGCCATGCAGCAAATCGCCCAACACAGGCCTACTCACACATGTTAGCACGATCTATGACTATAAACCACCCATCTCTCTGTTGACACTGTGGAGGTGCTTCTCACTTCAGCAAGGCCGCGTGGCTACCAGGTTTGGGCTACCTGGCTGAGAAGAACAGTCGCTACCATGGCAGCAGAGCCATTGCATGATGCAGCGACTTCGGCGCCGACCGTCGCGAGCGACGCAACCTCCCCGCAGCCGAAGAAACTCCACGGCCGGGCTTTCTATGAGAGTATAGGCAGTCCGAAATATGTCATTGCACCTATGGTGGATCAATCCGAGTTTGTCAGTCTCATCACTCATGCACCCTGCAGTGAGAACTTTAGCCTGACCTTGCGACTATGACCAGGCCTGGCGAATGCTCTCACGAAGCTTCCTACCCCCGTCCCAACGATCCAGCATCCTCGCATACTCTCCAATGTTCCACGCCAGGCTCTTTGCCGAGAACCGCAGATACCGCGACGCCCACTTCCAACCGATCCGCGACTCACCGTCAAACCGCGCATCCTCCCCCGCCGCCGCCACCGACCCCTGGCTAGACGGCAACCCATCCACCGACCGCCCCTTCTTCGTCCAGTTCTGCGCCAACGACCCCTCCCACCTCCTCGCCGCCGCGCGGCTGGCGGCCCCGCACTGCGACGCCGTGGACCTGAACCTTGGCTGCCCGCAGGGCATCGCGCGCAAGGGCCACTACGGCGCCTTCCTGCAGGAGGACCAGGACCTGATTTACCGGCTCGTCAACACGCTACACGAGAACCTCCCCATCCCCGTGACGGCCAAGATCCGCATCCTCGACACCCGGGAGGCGACCCTCGAGTACGCGCGCAACGTGCTCCGCGCGGGCGCCAGCATCCTCGCCGTCCACGGCCGCCAGAGGGAGCAGAAGGGCCACATGACGGGACTCGCCGACTGGGCCGCCGTGCGCCACCTCAGGGACAATCTGCCGCCAGACACGGTGCTGTTCGCCAACGGGAACGTCCTGGGCCGCGGGGACCTCGAGCGCTGCCTCGAGGCCACGGGCGCGGACGCGGTCATGTCGGCCGAGGGGCACCTGAGCGACCCGGCCATCTTCGCGCCGGTGCCCGCCGTGGGGGAGGAGGGGAGGGAATACTGGCGCGGCAGGGACGGTCGCGGCGGGTGGAGGGTCGACGCCATTTGTAGGAGATATCTCGACATACTGCACCGGCACGTCGTCGGCGCCGAGCCGCCCGCCCGCAGACCGCTCTTCGTAGTCGGAGACGAGTTGCCGGCGGTGGTAGAGGAGCAGGAGCAGCAGCAGCGGTCTAGGAAGAAGCGGAAG
>Ga0164242_10010039_pt1 | contig 10162 bp, 11 predicted proteins | sample OricomgcompostMG_FD_108783 | JGI IMG/M metagenome (GOLD analysis project Ga0164242, IMG submission 108783) | Miracle-Growth compost microbial communities from Emeryville, California, USA - Original compost - Miracle growth compost (MG) ... | reverse complement strand
CGTAATGGAACTTCCATATGCGACGAACCGAATTGGCAAAGCCGCCGTCGGCGTCACCTCGCTGCCATCGCGAAACCGAAACCATCCGACCTTGGTAACGCCGAAATGCGGTAGCCAGACCTCGACCCGTTTCTTGTCATGACCGAGGTCGCGGACGGCGACGACGCCATCACCGTGGACGTGTTCGCGTGCGCTAAGACGCCCATCGACGAAGACCTCAACAGCGGAGATGTCGCGCACCAAGTCAGGTGATGCGGTTACCGAAATGTCAAAGTCCAAGAAATCCGTATCGGTGTCGAATTCGATCCGGACGCCAGCCGGCATCTGGGCACTGAGAGCAAGCCCGGGCTCATGCGGCGCGCCGACAAGTGGCAACCGCCAAGGTCGCCACCAACCGTCTTCCACTGCCCATTGGGCCAGACCGCGTGTCGACATCCGGCCGTCGGTGGGCTTGAGGGACAAGACCATCGATCGATCACTCCGTTCCATGTGTCGCCTCGCCCCGATCGTAGCTTCGCACGTAGTGCCATCACGCACCACCGGTAGATCGGGCGTAAGGACGGGCTAGCAAGCTATGCACTCGAAGCCGGTCTCGACACGTTCATCGCCTTGTATGTACACGACGACGTTTAGGCAGCTCGTCGGGCAATCGCCAGCACACCGACGAAGACCGTGGCGAATTCCAGATTGGGCGAGGTCCAGATCAGAGCAGTTACAACGGGTTGCCATGCCGGTCTTCGAGCGGGACGAACTCCGCGGCCACCCGGCTCTACCGTACCGACTCGATTTCCGTACTCGCCTTCCCTGACCGGAACCACGACGCCCGCGTCGTGCTGATCGATACGTCCGGACGCCGTCATGCGTAACCCCTGTTCGTCGTCGAGTGATGTCGAGCCGGTATCGAGCATCGCGTCCCCGTCAGATGGCGCCGAGATAGCGGTTCGCCAGAGCCTGCGGACCCCCTAAGTGACTGGTCATCCGGCGTCATGCCTGCCCTCGACGAATCGGCGTACACGCACGGCTACCGCCGGTTTCTGCACCCCCGCATCGACGAATTCCTCAGCGGTGGATACTGAATCCTGCAAAAGTGGTGACGAAATCTAGGCACACGGCACGTGTGCACAGCGCACGACGGTCCGGGGAAAGGCTTCGCCGACAGATGACCGGCCAGAGCAAGCCCGCGACAGCGCGGTCGACCGCTGTCCGGCAAGCGCCAACTCTGCGAGCCCTCATCCCGTCCGCTTTCCTGCCCTGCATGGTTTACGAGACCGCGAACGGCGCGATCGCGCCAGTCATCGCGCTGACCGCCCTCGACCTTCACGCATCGCCGGGCATGGCCGGCTTCATGCTCGCGCTCCTCGGGATCGGCCAGGTGTTGGGCGATCTGCCCGCCGCCTCGCTCGCGGATCGGATTGGCGACCGGCGAGCGATGATCCTGGCCGCCATCGTCGCATCGTTTGCCCTGCTCGGGTGCCTATTTGCGTCGTCGCTGATCGTTTTGGGGGCGTCGCTGCTAGTGCTAGGAATCTGCACGGCGGTGTTCTATCTGGCCCGGCAGTCGTACATGACTGAGATCGTGCCGGTCGGCCTGCGGGCGCGCGCAATGTCGACGCTTGCCGGGTCGCATCGGGTCGGTCTGTTCATCGGCCCGTTCATCGGCGCCGCCGCGATCGGAGTCGGCGGCTTGCGCGCAGCCTACGTCGTCGCCATCGTCGCAACCACGTCGTCCGCGATCATCGTTGGCATCGTGTCCAATCTTGCTGACGAAGACGACGGGTCCCTTGCCGTCCGCGGCGGATTCAGCGGGCGTGAGATTCTCGCCGCGCACCGGCGGATGCTGGCCACGTTGGGGGTTGGCATTCTCGCTGTCGGCATGGTTCGCGCCGCTCGGCAAACCGTGCTGCCGCTCTGGGCGCACCACGTCGGCCTGGGAGCAGCACAGACAAGCCTTATCTTCGGTATCGCAAGTGCTGCCGATATGGCGTTGTTCTACCCGTCCGGCAAGGTCATGGACCGTTTCGGCCGGCTCGCTGTGGCAGTGCCCGCGATGCTCGTTCTCGGACTCGCCATGACCGTGTTGCCACTGACAACCGACGCCGTCTCCGTGACCGTAGTGGCGGTCGTCATGAGTCTCGGAAACGGCATCGGCGCCGGCATCATGATGACGATCGGTGCGGACGTCGCACCCGTCAGCGGGCGCACTCGCTTCCTCTCGATGTGGCGAGTCATGAGCGACTCCGGCAACGCCGCTGGGCCGGTCCTCGTGTCGGTCGGCGCGCTGTTGTGGTCGTTGGCCGCCGGAATCGTGATGATCGGCCTGGTGGGCGTCGTCGCGGCAGGTACGCTCACCGCCTGGGCGCCGCGATACTCCGCCTACGCGACACCGCGTTCGGTACGCGCGACCCGGCTGCGGTTGGCCGCGGAGCAGGCCGGCGGCCACGACTCCGGGTAGCCTGACGACAGTTCTCGCGGGCCACGATCGGAGATTGCGGCGGACCGTCTCGCTACCGATGACCCTTAAGCTTCGGCGTTCGCGTCTCGGAAGGTGCGGGTGCCGTATCCACTTCGTGGTCATACAGTTCTAGACGAATATCACGGGCAAGCGAAAAGTGTTTAAGCGCGACGTCATATGCCTTGTCGACCTCACGTGCCTCGATGGCCGCGACCAGCTGTCCATGCTCCACACCCGACTCTGCCCAACGACCCGGGTAGGACAGGGTGGTTTCCGGATAGCGCCGAAGATGCAGGTTCAGCCGCTCGAGTAGGTCGATCAACGACTCGTTGTGGCTCGCCACCCAGACGGCATGATGGAACTTGCGGTTCGCCTCAACCATCGCCGCGGGCTGATCTGCAGGCACGTCGGCACCGGCCTGCAACAGGCGATTGAGAACTCGGACGTCGTGCACAGTCCGGCGCTCCGCCGCCATACGTCCCGCAGTTGCCTCTAAAACAAGGCGTGTTTCGTAGATGTCGAGGATCTCTTCTGGACTCCGCTGGCGAACGATCATGCCGCGGCTACTACGGATGACCAACCCGTCCTGCTCGAGCCTGCTCAGCGCCTCGCGAATCGGCGTCCGGCTGACCTGACACCAGGTTGCCATTGCGGACTCGCCGAGCGGTTGTCCCGGCAGGAGATCACCACGCAAGATGGCCTGCTTGAGCATCTCGTAGGGCGATACTCGCTGTTCTGCCACCTCTGGCTTCAGCTTCCTTGGTGCTCGAGCAGAGCCTGTCGACGATGCCAAGACTTGCTCCCTCCCGTATCTATCTCCTGTCAAACGATCCGCAGCGCACGGCTGCGCCTCGTGAGCCACGCCGCAGCACGCCAAAGACGGCGCCCGCGGGCGAGCTGATCGATCAACGGCGAACTCTACGGCCCGGACGAACTCCGCGCCCGCCTCACCTCGATCCGCCAACAGCGAGATGCCGGACAAGCCCGGCGACATCTGTCACAGCCTCGAGATTGCGCACGCCCGAACGGAGCCGCTCGGCAGAATCCGCCCCAAGAGCAGGCACCGCCAAGTGGACGAACTTGTCGTCTACCTGACTGTCTGTCATGGGGTTTTGCAGGTGGCCAGGCGCCTGCCGCACGGTGGCGGACACGACATTGCCCTCCTCGTCTTCGAGCTCGACGCGCGCCGGGAATCCGCCGGCCGAGCCTTCCGTCAACGCGTCGTCGACCTCCACGGTCGTCCGGCCCAGCAGATCTTGGAGCTCCGCGTCGGAGATCGCGTCAGCTGTGAAACTATCCGAACTCACCTCTCCGTACCGCACCGCCGCCGCGACGATATAGGGCAGTGAATGATCCGCCTGCGTACGCGACGAAGGTGACCATGCCTCTGGGCGTACGAGATGCTTGTACGCCCCCTCGTCGGCATAAACGCGTACCGCTGCCAACGAAGCTCCCTGCCGCAGCCTTCGCCGCGCCTCCAATGTCGCGGCTATCGCCGCCTGGCCGCGAGAACCCACTGGCCACACCTTCAATTGCACTTCATGCGTACGCCGCGGAGCGTGCCGATCCGAGAGAGCCCGTACCACCTCGAGCACATCGGGCTCGGCTCCGACTTTCTCGATGAGCCCGGCCGGGCCGAGAAATGGCCGGACGACGCCGCGAGCGCCCGACTCGGCAAGGGCGACGGCGTAGACAGCCTGCCGAACGGCATCGGCACCGTTGAAACGCTTCCACATCGTGAGTTCGCCCGCCTCGTCGAGTTCGTTCGACTCCGCGGCATTGAGGGCCAGGTGCGGCGCGATAGTAATCGCAATTGCCTCCTCGATGACCTGAGCAGGCAACTTACGAAGCCGCCCCAGGCCGCAAGTGGCGCCGATCGCCGTATGCGTCACGTAATCCCACCCCCGCTTGCCCAGCGTGATCGCGTCCATCAGGGTGAACGTCACCTCGTATGCCACCTGGATGGCAATAAGCAGGTCGGGGCCGGTCACCCCACTTGTCTCGGCGACGGCGAGGAGGCCAGCGAGCGTATCGCTGGGATGGCCACCTTGGCGGACCCCGAAGTGCACGTCGTTGTAGTCGTAGCACCGTAGAAGGCAACCATTGGCGAGCGTCGCGGCTTCTGGATGCACCCGGTCGCTGGTAGCCCATACCAGCGCGCCTCCGGGGCGATCGTGAGCTCGGGCATAGGTTCGTGCGACCTCGACCGCCGGGTGATCGACCGCACCCAGAGCAACCCCGAGACTGTCGAGAACGATGTTCTTCGTAGCGGCGTCGGCCTCAGCGGAGGCCTTTGGTGCGGTCGCCGCGTAAGAGGCGAGTATCTCGGAGATTCCGTCACGCATCTTTCGATCCTTTCTCGCCCTGCCTCGACATGGGTTGGACCTTATGAATAGGCAACATGGACATCGGTGTCGTCACCGAGCGCTGCAGCCAAGTTCTGGCGGAAGGCCGCCTCAAGCACCGTGTTGTCTTTCGCCACGGTGACGATGTTGAATCCACGGGCCGCGAACTGCCGCGCACTCTTGCCGCTCCCACATTGGATGCCGGCCCCGATACCGGCGGCCTTGCAAGCAGCCAATATCCGCTCCACTACTGCCACATGCTCGGGCTCGGACTTGTCGAGACCCGGCGGAAGGCCCAGCGAAACCGCGAGGTCGGCGGGGCCGACGTAGATCGCGTCGATGCCAGGGGTGCCTGCGATCTCGGCGAGTTGTTCCAAACCTTCCCTGGTCTCGACCATCGCAACGCACAACGCGGCCTCTCCCAATTCACTAGGCACCGGAGCGCCCATGACGCGCGCGGCACGAATCGGGCCGTACGACCGATTGCGTTGCGGCGGATAACGACACGCCGAGACCGCCCTCGCCGCCTCTTCGGCTGAGTTGACCATCGGTACGACGACCCCGCACGCCCCAGCGTCGAGCGCCTTGCCAATCTGAGACGGGTCATTGGCCGCGACCCGAGTGAGCGGTATCGGGCCTGCAGTGCCGATAGCAAACAACATCGACACGAGATGTTCGTACCCGATCAATCCGTGCTGCTGGTCGATGCAGACGTAATCACAGCCTGTAATAGCAGCGAGTTCGGCAGAGACCGGCGACGGGATCCCAAGCCACAACCCATATGTCTTTTCTCCGGAGCGCCAGCGTCGACGCAGCTCTGCCGTGCGTGTCATCTCCACACCTTCCCTGTGTTGGCTGTTGCCCGCCGGCAGCTCACGTGGAGCGCTGAATCTCGGTGCGCGGCATCTCGGCGGCGTCCGTCTCGAGATCGATCGCGAGCATGCGATGGATACGAAGAGTCGCGACGTAGAAACTGAGTAGCACGGTGAGTTCGACGAGTTCCTGAGTATCGAGAGCGGTCGCTGGGTGAGTGTCGCCGGCCGATTCGGCGTCCAACACTCGGTCTGCGTACTCAAGAACCTGCTTCTCGTGCGGCGAGAAAGCGTCAGAGTCAGCCCACGCGGCCAGGGCCGCAATTTGCTGAGACGTCGCACCGGCCGCGCGCGCCATAGGTAGATGGTGGGTCCACACGTACGGGGCCTGCTCCCGAAGCGCCATGCGCAAGATGCACAGTTCGGCGAGCTTGCGGTCGAGCGATGTACCCGAAAGTACCGCCTTCGTCAGCTGTATCCAGGGCTGTAGAAGTCCGGGGGCATGTGCAAGAGTGCGGTAGAAATTGGACGGCGTCTTTCCCCGACTGGTGATCTCCTCGAATACCTTGGCAACACGCTCGTCACTGCTATCGAGACCGTGCAACTCGACGACACTCATGTTTCTGTCCTCCCAGCCGGGTCGGTCTTCTCGGCAGGCACCACGTTCGAAACGAACTCGCCCAGCTGTGCCGCGTGGTCGAGGACAGGGTTGAGAATCACGTGTCGCGCACCAGCGGCGACACGTGTCGCGATGATCTCGTTCAGTGCCTCTGAACTGCCATAGTGAACCGCGCTGTCGGCTAGGCTCCTCCTGCCGTACACCCTGCCGAACCAAGCCGATACCCGCTCGCGATCCGCAGGTGTCGCGTCGAGCGCCGTGTAGATCCGAGTCGCGATCGTGAAGGATGACGGATCTCGATTCCGTCTCTCCATCTCGTCACGAAGGATGCCAACGGCCCAGCCGAACTCGGAAGCCGGCGCCGACCCCGAGGCGATCCAGCCATCCGCGAACTCGACGGCCCGACGGAGGGGCCGCTCCTCGTGCGCCGCCAGCCAAAGCGGCGGCCGCGGGCGTCGCACGGTTTTCGGAACGGCGCCAAATCCCTCGTCCAAAATCCATTCAGGCCCGCCGTAATCGACAAGACCGGACTCCAGCAGGTCTCGGATGATGCGAAGTGCTCCGACATACCGGTGCAGCCGATCGGCCGTATCGATTCCGTAACTTGCGTAGAGGCTCTCGTCGCCTCGGCCGAGGCCGAGTCCGACGATGACGCGTCCCTGGCTGAGAATGTCGAGCGACGCCAACTCCATCGCCAGTTGGGCAGGGACGCGCAGCGGCAGTAGCAGAACGCCGGTGCCAATAGCGATCCGCTGGGTGACAGCTGCTATGAAACTCAGCGTCACGAGGGGTGCGAGCATGGGGGCGCGAATGATTTCAGAGGTCCACAACGCGGAAAAGCCGCCGCCCTCGGCACTCTGGGCCAACTGCAGGAGCGCGGGGGCATCGACGCCGTCGAACGCGGCTTGCGGAAGGCCCAATCCGAAGGTCACACGATCGGCCGTGGGCATTTCAAGCGTCATTGGCTCGCCTTGACGACTCGGTTCGCAAGCCGGCCCAACTGTGGCGACACGATCTCGACCGACGTGCCTGGCACCAGGAATTCTGGCGGCCGCCGATGGTGACCCACGCCAGCTGAGGTGCCGGTCAGGATGATGTCGCCTGGCAGCAGGCGCATTCCCCTGCTCAGCGAGGAGACGATCCTGGCAACGGAATGAATCATGTCGCCCGTCGAGAAGCTCTGTTTGAGTTCGCCGTCGACCCGCAGGTCGACACTGAGCGAGCCGGTTAGTACGGCGTCGCCGGCGGTCGTGATCATCGGACCCATCGGACAGAAAGTGTCAAGGCTCTTGCCCTTGAACCACTGGCGTGCGGCGGCCTCGTCGAGCTGCAGATCACGCGCACTCACGTCGTTCGCAAGGGCGTAGCCAAACACATGTTCGGCGGCACGCTCCTCAGGAATGTTCTTGCCACCCAGGCCGAGGACAACGGCTACCTCAGCCTCCCAATCGACCTTCGTGGTTATCGAACTGTCGACCTCGATGCTTCCGTCGTGACCGACGAGGGTCGTAAAAGGCTTCGTAAAGAACACCGGATTCGCCGGCACCGGCACTTCTGGCGGACGTCTGCTTTCGTCGAAATGCGACTTATAGTTGAGCCCGACGCAAAAGATATTGCGCGGCGGGTCGGGCAGCGGAGGCAGCGTCGCGATCGGCGTCTCCTCCAGTGCGGCTCCCCGCCCGTGCGCCAGATCGTCGCTCACCCGCTGCCACGCTTCCGGCCCGGCCTCGATGAGAGCCCGAACGCTCTCGTGCCCAAGCGAGGACAAGCGCACCCGCTGCTGCCCAGTTTGCTGTGCGACAGCGACGATGCCGTCAGGGAGGCGGACGGTGCCAAGCAGCATGAGAGACTCCTCTACCGAACCTGGTGATCGAGTGACATCGCCATCTCGTGAGCATGGCTTTCGTTGAGCAACCGGCGGTATTTGACCGCACGGCCGGGCCAGTTCGCAGTGAATGCAGATGTGATCGTGTCACCAACGTGCGCTGTGACTGCCCACCTCGGTCCCTCGACGTCACCTTCGAGACTGAGCGACGCCGATTCGTGTCTCACACCTGCATATTGGAACATGCGCTCGCACTGGCGTGACCAGAAATACGGAACAGGCGAATACGCCACTCGTTCGTCATCCGAGCCCGACAGTTCGAGGACCAGGTTGCGCGCCGCCTGCGCGCCCTGTTCGACAGCGTTGGTCCAGTGTTCTACCCGGCCGTGCCGTTCGTAACGCGGGTTGTACCACCGGCAGACGTCGCCGGCCGCGTAGATCGCTGGCGTATTCGTACGGCAATATCGGTCACACAACACGCCGTCCGCACGCGCCAGCGTTGATCGCTCCAGATACCCGTCCTGTGGAGCGGCCCCAATTCCCACGACGACGATATCGGCCGCGATGACAGTGCCGTCCGAGAGCACGACCGACCGAACCCGGTCACCACCATCGAACCGCACAACCGACCGCCCGCACAGGATCCTCACGCCTTCCGCAATGTGCGCCGCAGTCAACGCCTCTGCCACAAGCGGTTCCACCGATCCGGAGAAGGCCGCCGGCGCAAGCTCGACCATCGTGACATCGAGGCCGCGGCGCCGGCCGGAGGACGCCACCTCTCCGCCGATGAAGCCGGTTCCGATGACGACCATTTCTCCACCTGCCGCCATGTCGGCTTGCAGCCGCCGCGCGTCGTCAAGGGTTCGCAGGTAATGAATGCCGGCGAGGTCCGCGCCGGCACAGTTCAGCCGGCGTGGTGCCATACCCGTGGCAAGAAGCACGCCGTCGTAGGGAAGCAAGACACCCGTCGACAGCTCAAGCAGCCGCTGCTCGGCATCGACGTGCGTTACGGCCGCCCCAAGCATCAATTCCACGTCAAATGAGTCGAGTTGTGACCGCGTGCACAGGGCGATATCTGCTTCCGTGACGTCGCCGGCGAGGAACTCCTTCGACAGCGGTGGCTTGTCGTACGGCAACTCGTCTTCGGCTCCGACCACCGTGATACGCCCTTCGAACCCGGTCGATCTGACCGCTTCGACGGCACTCATACCCGCTACCGATGCCCCGACGACGACGATGTCCATATGCAGATCAGGCACCTGAGTCCAGGCTAAGTGCCTTCGTCGGGCAGCTGCTGATCGCCCGCTCGACACTCTCTCGCCGCGATTCGCCGGGATTTTCGATAAGCAAACTTACGACACCTTCGGTGTCGTCAATGTCGAACACCTCAGGTGCGGCGAGAACGCAGTTTCCGTATCCGAGGCACTTCTCGTAGTCGACGACGATGCGCATGATCGGGGAGAACCTCCAAATGGTCGTGAGTCAAGACTTGTCCGCGAGGTCAAAGGATCATCGTCATGTTTCCGACAGATATGTCACGGTCCAACAGGATGATCTTCTTTTCGGCAATACGCAGGCCGTCCGGCTCCACAGCCAGGTGGAACCTCACCTGCGCACTAAACGTGCGCCGCTCGCCCAGGCCTACCTGGCGGAAGTCTCCTACCCGCAGTTCGTGGATGATCTGGTTCGAGATGACCTCCAACCCTCGTTCCGACCGCCCTATCACTTCCACGTTAGAGACAAAGTGGAGCACCCGAGAAGGAGGCGATTGTGCAGGGAATCCAACCTCCTCGAGGTGATAGACCCTTTCCTCGCGCGAGAGCGAGTTGTCATAGATCAAAGAGGCACACTCGGTGTGACTCTTGTGCGGATCAATCGGAATCCAGTAGATGCCGTCGGCCGTGAAGAGCGTAAGCCACTCCGAGAATCGGGCCTCGTCGATAAGCCGGGCCTCCCTGTACAGGAATTGCTCGACGTCGCCGATCTCAATCGCTGCCGCCCCCGATATCACCTCAGTCATGTGCGATGCGTCCTTTCTTCCGAGAGCACATTGGCATGGTGGACGCAGTTCAGCGAGGGGACTGCGCGGACGATACGGGGGACGACGCG
>Ga0164242_10010038_pt1 | contig 10162 bp, 8 predicted proteins | sample OricomgcompostMG_FD_108783 | JGI IMG/M metagenome (GOLD analysis project Ga0164242, IMG submission 108783) | Miracle-Growth compost microbial communities from Emeryville, California, USA - Original compost - Miracle growth compost (MG) ... | reverse complement strand
CGGCGGCGAGCTTGCCCGCGGCGCTCGTCAGCGGCCCACCCAGCCCGATCGGCCGGGGTGGCGTCGCCGCCGGGCGCGGTGGGCCGGGCGCGGCGACGGCGCTGGCAAGCGTCCCGGCGAGCGAGGAGCTGCTGGCTCGGCTCGAGCAGTTGCCGCCGGCCGACGAGCGTCCACGGGTCAGCGAGTCGGCTGCGGCAGCGGCAGAGCCGAACTTCAGCCTGCGTCGGCTCATCGCGCCGGTGCGGCTCGTCTTCGCGCTCGGGATCGCCCTGATCGGGCTGGACGCGCTGCTCAAGCTCGTGTTGCCGTCGCTGATCCGCACCGGCATCGACTCCGGTGTGGGCCAGCGGCACAGCTCGGTGCTCTTCGTCGTCTCGCTCGTCGCGCTGGGTGTGCTGCTGCTCGACTGGGGCGTCAGCATCGCCGGTCAGCTCGTCGCCGGCCGGACCGGTGAGCGGCTGCTCTACACCTTGCGCGTCAAGGCGTTCGCGCAGTTGCAGCGGCTGGGGCTCGACTACTACGAGCGCGAACTTGGCGGACGCATCATGACCCGGATGACCACCGACGTCGATGCCCTGTCGAACTTCTTGCAGACGGGCCTCGCGACCGCTCTGATCAGCGTGCTGACGCTGCTGGGCGTGCTGGTCGCGCTGATCGTGCTCGACGTCACGCTGTCGCTGGTGTTGTTGGCGGCACTGCCGATCCTGCTGCTGGCGACGTGGTTGTTCCGTCGACGCGCGGTGCCGGCCTACGTCGAAGCGCGCGAGCGGGTGAGCACGGTCAACGCCCAGTTCCAAGAAGGCGTCGCCGGCGTGCGCGTCACCCAGGCGTTCGGCCGTGAGGGGCACAATGTCGGCGTCTTCCTCGGCGCGGCCAAACGCTACCGGGACTCCCGGCTGCGCGCCCAGGCCTACATCGCGTCCTACTTTCCGTTCGTGCAGTTCCTGGCAGACCTGTCGGGTGCTGCGGTGCTCGCCTTCGGCGCGCATCGGCTCGCCAACGGCACCATCTCGGCCGGGGTGCTGATCGCGTTCTTCCTGTACCTGGACGCGTTCTTCGCGCCGGTGCAGCAATTGTCCCAGGTCTTCGACGGCTACCAGCAGGCCAGCGTCGGGCTCAACCGGCTCGGCGAGCTGCTGCGCACGACGACCAGCACGCCGGCCGCCGAGCGCCCCGAGGCCGTTCGCTCGCTGCGGGGCGAGATCGCCTTCGACGGCGTCGACTTCGGCTACGCCGGCGCCGACACCCTCGCCGTGCGCCAGCTCACGCTGCGGATCCCGGCCGGCCAGTCGGTCGCGCTGGTGGGCGAGACCGGCGCGGGCAAGTCCACCATCGTCAAACTGATGGCGCGCTTCTACGATCCCAACGCGGGCACGGTCGCCGTCGACGGCCGCGACCTGCGCTCGCTCGAGCTGACAAGTTACCGGCAGCGGCTGGGCTACGTGCCCCAGGAGGCGTATCTGTCGCCCGGCACGGTGCGGGACGCGATCGGCTACGGCCGTCCGGACGCCTCCGACGCCGACATCGAAGAAGCGGCGCGCGCGGTCGGCGCCCACGACATGATCGCGACGCTGGCCGGCGGCTACCTGCACGACGTCGGCGAGCGGGGACGCAACCTCTCGGCAGGTCAGCGGCAGCTGATCGCGCTCGCGCGGGCCGAGCTCGTTAAGCCGGACATCCTGCTGCTGGACGAGGCGACGGCGGCGCTGGATCTGGCCAGCGAGGCCGCGGTCGTCGAGGCGACCCGGCGGCTGACGCGCGATCGCACCACGGTCACGGTGGCGCACCGGCTCAGCACCGCGGCCCGCGCCGATCGCATTCTCGTGCTGGCAGACGGCGCGCTCGTCGAGGACGGCAGCCACGAGCGGCTGTTGGCCGCCGACGGTGTCTACGCCGCGCTGTGGCGGTCCTACCGGGACGGGTCGGCCGGGTCGGACGGCTCAGTCCTCGCGATCGGCGACATCGGGTCGGTAACCGGGGCCGTGGCTGGCTGAGCAGTCCTCGCCGCCCGGTGAGGCGCCGGCGCCGGCGTGGTCTGCCTGCAGCGTGGTGTGCCGGACGCCGTGCACCTCGGCGAGCAGTCGACGCACCTTCGCCGAGACGTCGTGGCAGTCATAGGCCGGGCTGACCGTCAGATGGGCCGACAACGCGGGCTGGTGCGCGCCGAGGTCCCAGACGTGTAGGTCGTGCACCTCGGTCACGCCGGGCACCGAGGCCATGTCCGATCCGATCCGTTGTGGGTCGAAGCCGGTCGGCGCGGCCTCGAGGAACACCCGCCCGGATGAGCGGATCAGGCGCAGCCCCGAGTAGACCATCAGAGCCACGACCACCAAGGACGCGACCGCGTCGGCCCGGTTCCAGCCCGTGATCACGATGACGACACCGGCGAGCAGCGTGGCTACGAACGCCCACAGGTCGTTGAGCAGGTGCGCGAGCGCGCCTGCGATGTTCAGACTGGCGCGGTTGGCTCGGCTGGTCATCGCGACCGCGAGCACGTTCACCCCGACGCCGACGACCGCGACGACGATCACGGCCGTGCCGCCGACCTCGCCGGGGCGTAGCAGCCGGCGGACGGCTTCGACGCACACGCCTACGGCCAGCAGCAAGAGGGTGATGCCGTTGGCCTGGGCCGACAGCGCGTCGATCCTGGTGAAGCCGTAGGTGTAGGCGCCCCGGGCCGGACGCTGCGCCAGTTTCGACGCCGCTATCGCCAGCCCGAGCGCGGCTGCGTCGGTGAGCATGTGCCCGGCGTCGCCGAGCAGCGCCAGCGAGCCGACGGCGATCCCGACGACCACCTCGGCGACCATGAAGCCGGCGATCACCAGGAGGGCGGCAAGCAGCCAGCGCCGATCGGCCTCGGGTGCGATCGAGGCGTGGGCGTGGCCTGCGTGCTCGGGCGCCATCGACGCGCTCACCCCGCCCGGCCTGCGGCGTGCGCGCGTAGCCGGGTCTCGTTGTGCTCAGCGTGCGCCAGCGCGGTGTCGAGGATGTCGCGCACGTGCTCGTCGGCGAGCCGGTAGAAGGCCATCCGGCCGACCCGTCGGACCTGCACCACCTGGTGCGCGCGTAGCAGTCGCAGCGCGTGGGAGGCCGCCGACTCGCTCAGCCCCGAGGTTGCTGCCAGGTCGGAGACGTTCGACTCCGACCTGCGGAGCGCGACCAGCAACCGCAGCCGTCCGATGTCTGACAGCAGGCCGAAGATGTCGGCGACCCCGGCCAGCTCGACCTGAACATCTGAACTATTGTTCATATCTTCAGGATGGCAGCCGCACCCGCCTGCCTCAAGCCCGCCCTCACCAGCCGACGTGCAGCGGACGGCCCTCCGCGTAACCTGCCGCGCTCTGCACGCCGACGATGGCGCGTTCGGCGAACTCAGCGATCGTCCGCGCCCCGGCGTAGGAAAACGACGACCGCACACCGGCGACGATCGCGTCGATCAGGTCTTCGACGCCAGGGCGGGCCGCGTCGATGTACATGCGCCCGGTCGAGATGCCCTCTTCGAACAACGCCTTACGCGCCCGGTCGAACTCCGTCTCGGTCGCCGTCCGGCTGGCAACCGCGCGCGCCGAGGCCATGCCGAAGCTCTCTTTGTACAACCGGCCGTCCGGCGTCGTCTGGACGTCGCCCGGCGACTCGTAGGTGCCTGCGAACCAGGAGCCGATCATCACGGCCGACGCGCCGGCGGCCAGCGCCAGCGCCACGTCGCGCGGGTGCCGCACGCCGCCGTCGGCCCAGACGGACTTGCCGAACCTGGTGGCCGTGGCCGCGCATTCGAGCACTGCCGAGAACTGCGGCCGACCGACGCCGGTCATCATGCGGGTGGTGCACATGGCGCCGGGACCGACGCCGACCTTGACGATGTCCGCGCCCGCGGCCACCAGGTCCTCGACTCCTGCGGCCGAGACGACGTTGCCTGCGACGACGGGCACTTCGGGGTCGAGCGCGCGGACGGCCCGCAGCGCGTCGATCACCCGCTGCTGGTGGCCGTGCGCGGTGTCCAGCACGACCAGGTCGAAGCCGAGTTCCAGCAGTTGCCCGGCACGCGTGGCCACGTCCCCGTTGACACCCAGAGCAGCGCCGACGCGCAGCCTGCCGCGCGCGTCCACGGGCGGCGCGTACAGGGTCGCGCGCAGCGCCGCGGCCCGGGTCAGGATGCCGACCAGCCGCCCGTCGCCGTCGACGACCGGCGCCAGCCGGTGATGGCCGTCGGCGAGCAGATCGAACGCCGTCCGAGCGTCGGTGGTGTCGGGCAACGTGAACAGCCTCTTCGACATCACCGACGACAGCGACGCGAACCGATCGGCGCCGGTGCAGTCGCGGGTGGTCACGACGCCCACCGGGCGCTGGTCGGCGACCACGATCACCGCGTCGTGCGCCCGCTTGGGCAACAGCGCCAACGCTTCTGACACCGTGTCGGTAGGCGCCAGGCTGAGTGCGGTGTCGTACACGAGATGGCGCCGTTTCACCCAGTCGAGCACGTCGGACATCACCGGCGCCGGAACGTCCTGCGGCAAGATGGTGATCCCGCCGCGGCGCGCCACCGTCTCGGCCATTCGCCGGCCCGCGACGGCGGTCATGTTCGCCACGATCAACGGGATCGTGGCGCCGCTGCCGTCGCCGGTGCGCAGGTCGACGTCGAAGCGGGAGCCGACCGACGAGGCACGCGGCACCATGAACACGTCGTCGTAGGTCAGCTGATGCGTCGGCGCCTGGCCGTTGAGGAACTCCACGCTTGCGGCAGTCTACCGGCGTCCATGCGCCCCAAAGGCCTGCGACGACGGCCGTCGACATAGGGTCGCGGTGTGAGCGTGGCAATCTTCGACATCGACGGCGTGGTGGCCGATGTGCGGCACCGCACGCATTACCTGGATCGCTGGCCGCCGGACTGGGGTCGCTTCTTCGACGAGGCGCACCGCGATTCTCTGTTGGAGGAAGGCCACGCGCTGGTCCACGCGGCGAGCAAGGAACACGACATCGTCTGGCTGACGGGCCGACCCGAGTGGCTGCGGCTGGTCACCGAGGATTGGTTCGACGAGCACGATCTGCCACAGGCCGAGCTGATCATGCGGCAGATGGACGATTTCAGGCCCGCGCCCTACGTCAAGGTCGAGGCGCTGCGGGCGCTGGCGACGCGTGGCATCGCGTCCTTCGTCGACGACGATCCGCTGGTGATAGCAGCCGCCGGCCGCGCCGGCATCCATGGCACGCTCGCGACCTGGGTCCGTCGCGACGAGGGCTTCGCGCAGGCTCAGGACGAGGCCGGCCGCACCTGACCCGGACGGACGAGCCGGCCAGGACAGTCGCGCGAGACAAAATGTAGATGTTTGCTTAGCGTAAAGATTGCGAAATGGTGACGACCTGCCGATAGACAGTGAGTCACACTGGCATCTGGCTGGAATTCGGCCATGATGATGTGTGGTAGACCACATGCGGCGCAAGCAGCACACGAGTAGTACAGAGGAATCAGCATGACGATCAACGCAGCGGGTCGTGGCGAGTGCACGCACTCTCCACGGTGCCCCAGCGCGTCCGGTCCCGACCGCGACGCCGCCCACGTCATCGCCGAGCACCCGGAGCAGGGCTGGAGCCTGCTCTGCAACGGAGTCGTCCTGTTCGACGACACGGGTGAGATCCTGCCGGACGGCAACTGCGTGCAAGCCCGCCGTGCCGACCTGACCGCGGCCGCGCGACACCGAGTCGCCTGACCCGACGACCGATCCGGCCCTCAGTTGTAGTCGGCCACCGGCGGGCACGAGCACATCAGGTTCCGGTCGCCGAACGCGCCGTCGATGCGCCGCACGGGTGGCCAGTACTTCGACGCCGGATCGACCCCGGGCGGGTAGACGGCCTCTTCCCGACTGTAGGCGTGCTCCCATTCCCCCACGAGGCTCTGCGCGGTGTGCGGCGCGTGCCGCAACGGGCTGTCCTCGATGGCCCGCCGACCAGCCGTGACCTCGTCGATCTCGGCCTTGATGGCGATCATGGCCTCGACGAATCGGTCGATCTCGGCCAGGTCCTCGCTCTCGGTCGGCTCGACCATCAGCGTGCCGGCCACCGGGAACGACATCGTCGGCGCGTGAAAACCGTAGTCGATCAGCCGCTTGGCGACGTCGTCGACCGTGACGCCGCTGCTCTTGGTCAGCGGTCGCAGGTCGAGGATGCACTCGTGCGCGACGAGGCCCCGCGCGCCGGTGTACAGCACCGGGTAATGCTCGTTGAGCCGCGTCGCGATGTAGTTGGCGGACAGGATCGCGGTGGCGGTCGCGGCAGTCAGCCCGTCGCTCCCCATCAGCCGTATGTAGGCCCAGGTGATCGGCAGGATGGACGCCGAGCCCCATGGCGCCGCCGCGACCGGGCCGGGACCCGTGGCCGGCCCGGCGCCCGTCTGCAACGGGTGGTTGGGCAAGAACGGCGCCAGGTGCGCTCGGGCGGCGACCGGTCCCACGCCCGGTCCGCCGCCGCCGTGCGGGATGCAGAACGTCTTGTGCAGGTTCAGATGCGAGACGTCGGCGCCGAACTCGCCCGGACGGGCCAGCCCGACCATCGCGTTGAGGTTCGCGCCGTCGACGTAGACCTGCCCGCCGGCCGCGTGCGTCAGCGCGCAGACCTCGCCGATGTGATCTTCGAAGACGCCGTGCGTGGACGGGTAGGTCAGCATGATCGCGGCCAACCGGTCGGCGTGCTCGGCGATCTTGAGCTTGAGGTCGGCCAGGTCGACCTCGCCCGCGGCGCCGCTGGTCGCCACCACCACGACCTTCATGCCGGCCAGCACGGCCGATGCGGCGTTGGTGCCATGCGCGCTGGCCGGGATCAGGCACACGTCGCGGCCGGTCTCGCCCCTGCTCTGGTGGTAGGCCCGGATCGCCAGCAGCCCGGCGAACTCGCCCTGGGCGCCCGCGTTGGGCTGCAGCGAGACGGCCTCGTAGCCGGTGATCTCGGCGAGCCATCGCTGCAGATCTTCGATCAGTCGTAGGTAGCCGTCGAACTGTCCGGGCGGCGCGAACGGGTGGATGTCGGCGAACCCCGGCAGGGTCACCGGCTCCATCTCGGTCGTGGCGTTGAGTTTCATCGTGCACGAGCCGAGCGGGATCATGCCCCGGTCCAAGGCGTAGTCACGGTCGGCCAGGCGGCGCAGGTACCGCAACATCGCCGTCTCGCTGTGATGGCTGTTGAACACCGGGTGGCTCAGATAGTCCGATTCCCGCAGCGACTCCGGGGGCAGCGCGGACTCCGAGCGCGCCGGCAGTCGCGCTCCGAACGCCTCCGCGACGGCCGCCAGATCAGCCTCGGCGGTGACCTCGTCACATGAGACGCCGACCCGGTCGGCGTCGATGAGCCGCAGGTTCACCCCACGAGCCTCGGCGTCGGCCACCACCGCGGCCGCCCGCCCAGGCACCCGTGCGGTGATCGTGTCGAAGAAGACCCGGGTCACGACCTCGACGCCGGCTTGCTCGAGGGCCGTCGCGAGCCGGTTGGCCTTGGCGTGCACCGCCGTCGCGATAGCGCGCAGCCCGTCCGGACCGTGGTAGACGGCGTACATCGACGCCATCACGGCGAGCAACACCTGCGCGGTGCAGATGTTCGAGGTCGCCTTCTCACGTCGGATGTGCTGCTCGCGCGTCTGCAGCGCCAGCCGGTAGGCGGGCTGGCCGACGGCGTCGACCGACACACCCACCAGCCGGCCGGGCAACTGCCGCTCCAACCCGGCGCGCACCGCGAGGTAGCCGGCATGAGGCCCGCCGAAGCCCAGCGGCACACCGAACCGTTGTGTGCTGCCGACCGCCATGTCCGCGCCGAGCTCGCCTGGCGGCGTCAGCAGGGTCAGCGCCAGCAGGTCGGCGGCGACGGCGACGATCGCGCCGGCTGCCTGCGCGGCCGCGATCGGCTCGCGCCAGCGCCGGATCGCGCCGGACGCGCCGGGGTACTGGACGAGCACGCCGAAGACGGACCCGGGCGCGAGTCCGGCAGGCGACTGGTCGCCGACGCGTTCGACCCGCACCGACAGCCCAAGCGCCGTGGCACGGGTGCGAACGACGTCGATCGTCTGCGGCAGCACATCCTCGTCGATCAGAAACGTGGTCGCGCCGCTCTTGGCCGCCGGCGACACCCGATGGGCCAGCGCCATCGCCTCGGCGGCTGCGGTCGCCTCGTCCAGCAGTGAGGCGCCGGCGGTGGGCAGCCCGGTGAGGTCGGAGACCATCGTCTGAAAGTTGAGCAGCGCCTCCAGCCGGCCCTGGCTGATCTCGGGCTGGTACGGCGTGTAGGCGGTGTACCAGGCCGGATTCTCGAGGACGTTGCGCCGGATCACCGCGGGGGTGACCGTGTCGTAATAGCCGAGTCCGATCATGGAGGTCCGGATGGTGTTGCGCTGCGCCAACGCGCGCAACTGCGCGGCCACCTCGGGCTCGGTGCTGGCCTCCGGCAGGGCGAGCGCGATCCGGCTTCTGATCGAGGGCGGCACCGCGGCGTCGAGCAACGCCTCGACACTGCGGTAGCCGAGCACCTTGAGCATCGCGTCTACGTCCGGGCCGCTGCTGACGCCGAGATGGCGCCTGGCGAACGCGTCGGCGGCGAAGGCATTCGTTGCGGTCACGGCGGTCGCTCCATCTGACGAGGTGGCGAAACAGCCTGGCCACACGGGCCAAACCGTTCCCCCTCTGTCAGGCGACGCCCTTCAGAGCTACCTACACGCGCGGTCCTGGTGCCTGAGAGGTTGACGGGGAAGTTGCCCCTTCGGCGCCCGCTCGCAATCGGCGGACTCTCCCGCGCGCGCTACGGTGCCGCCAAGATTACCAGCAGGACCGCCCGCCGCGCCGGCCGATCAGGCAGTCGCGGAGCGGCGCTGACGGCGACGCGCGAGCTCATCGGAGGCGCCCGGGCCCTCGGCCCCATCGGCGCGCTCGGACGGCAGGGTCGCCAACGAACCCGCCAGTTCGCGCAGCGCGCCGCTGACGGCGATGCCGAAGACCCCCTGGCCGCCACGGAGCAGGTCCACGACCTCTTCCGAGGACGTGCACTCGTAGACGGTGGTGCCATCGGAGAGCAGCGTGAGGTTGGCGAGGTCGTCGACGCCGCGCTGGCGCAGCGCGTCCACCGCCAAACGGATGTTCTGCAGCGAGACGCCGGTGTCGAGCAGCCGTTTGACCACCTTCAGGACGAGGATGTCCTTGAAGGAGTACAGGCGCTGGCTGCCGGAGCCGGCTGCCGAGCGCACCGAGGGCGCCACGAGGTCGGTCCGCGCCCAGTAGTCCAGTTGACGGTAGGTGATCCCCGCTGCGGAGCAGGCGGTCGGACCGCGATAGCCGACGGAATCACCCGGGCCGAGCGGCGGTTGCGCGAACAACTCGCCCTGTGCGGGGCTCTCGTCAACCACGTCTGTCTCCTACCTGCGATGCCACGTCGCATCGCGCCTGCGTGAGCCGGGATCCCGTCGCGATCGCGTCCGGTGTGCCCGGCGCGTCCGGACACACCTTCGGGTCTGGCGTGCACTGACGGTATGCCGACTCACGGACGCCGGTCAACGCGCCGCGCGGAGCGTGTGGAAAATATAACCCTCAAGTTTAGGTTTAGATTGACGATGGCAGGCGCGCCGCCGCTCACCCGCTCTCCGGACGCGGCTCGTCGCCCTCGGATCCGGCGAAATCGTCCGCTGAGATCGTGTCGAGAAACTCGCGAAAACGCTCGACCTCGTCTTCTTCTTCCTCTGGAATCGCGATTCCGGCGCTGTCGAGCACGCTGCCGTCGCCGACGATCGGCGTCTCGGTGCGCAGCGCGAGCGCGATCGCGTCCGAGGGCCGCGCGCTCACCGTGGTGCCGTCGGCAAAGTGGAGTTCGGCGTAGAACACGTCATCGCGAAGCTCAGTGATCGAGACCTGCGTCAAGCTCGCGCCGAGAGCGGCGATCACATCGCGCAGCAGGTCATGCGTCATCGGCCGTGGCGTCTGCACGCCTTGCTGTTCAAAGGCGATCGCCGACGCCTCTACGGCCCCGATCCAGATCGGCAGATAACGAGCCCCTTCGGACTCTTTCAACAGGACGACCGGTTGATTGGCAGGCAATTCAACCCGCACGCCGACGACCTGCAGCGGATGCAGCGTCATCTGCGGACCTCCCCAGCTAGAGCGTGTGCGGCTACCGCTCAGCGTAGTCGCTGCCCGAGGCG
>Ga0164242_10010037_pt1 | contig 10162 bp, 6 predicted proteins | sample OricomgcompostMG_FD_108783 | JGI IMG/M metagenome (GOLD analysis project Ga0164242, IMG submission 108783) | Miracle-Growth compost microbial communities from Emeryville, California, USA - Original compost - Miracle growth compost (MG) ... | reverse complement strand
CTCACACTTTTAATTACCGATACTTTTTCAAAATTTACATTTGATTCAAAAAATATCGCTTCCCTTTTATTAATACTGTTTGCAGCGTTCAGGATTTATATTGTTTGGAGAAATTATTATTTAATAAAAAAAAATAAATCTAAGGCAAATTAACTACTGCTTCTTCTCCATACATCTGTTCTTTAAATTTTAATGAAGGTGAAGGAATAAATTCTCCCAATCCAAGCTTCTCCCACTTTTCATCAACAGCGGCAATCGTTTTATCATCCGCAATAATAATATTTGGCCAATCCCGGTAAAAATCATCAAATTGTTTTGTTTTCAAGGTACCGTCAAAACCAATACACGCCGCATATTCATTCGTATCTGGTATTTGCTTCTTTACAATTATATGATCGCGTTTTGGATCGAGATTATTACAAAAACGCCAAAGTGCTACAGGCAGATCATTTGGATCAACAGTATGTTCAACGTATAAAATCATTTTAATCCCTTCAATAATTCTCATTTCACCAATTGCTTTATGCAGCTCTTTTATGTGTTCCTTTTTATTTTTTTCAACAGAAATTATTAAACATGGAATTTGTTGATCAAGTAAGGAAGAATTAACTGCTTTTATTTCCGGGAAAATATTTCTTAATTCATCAGTTGAATTACCTGCATAACCGGGAAGCAGATTCGAAAACTGGTCATCATTTTCTTCATCAAACTTATAAGTTCCGTCAATGCACATTTTTCCGCCAAATCCCATTTTACTGCAACTATGATCCAGCACATCCATTGGGCCTTGCGAAAAATAAATATCAGAGGATGGATTTAGATTTTTAAAAACTTCCTTAGCAATATTTAAATAATCATTTAATTTATCGTCAGAAAAATTCTCTTCCGGCAAGTGCTTTTGAGAAACCACTACCAAAATTTTATTGAACATCATTTGCCCTGCGCCCCACATTGCATTCATTACTTTTTGCGCCTGGCCTGCATAATCTTTTTCAATCTTCGCAATTACCAGGTTATGAAATACCCCTTCTACGGGCATTTCCATATCCAATATTTCAGGAACCAAAGTCATTTTTATCGGAGCTAAAAATATACGCTCTGTTGCTTTACCCAGCCATGCATCTTCCTGCGGCGGAATGCCAACGATCGTTGCAGGATAAACCGGATTTTTTTTATGAGTAATTGCAGTGATATGAAATTTCGGGTACCAATCGGGCAAAGAATAATAGCCAGTGTGATCTCCAAATGGTCCTTCCCAAATCAGTTCATCATTCGGATCAACGTAACCTTCAATAATAAAATCTGCATCTGCAGGAACTTCAATACCGGGTTGTGAAATACATTTTACCAATTCCACTTTTTTCTTTCGTAAAAATCCTGCAAGCATGTATTCATCAACGTTTTCAGGCAATGGCGCTGTGGCCGCATAAGCATAAACCGGATCACCGCCAAGCGCAACAGCGATGGGCATTTTCTTATTTAATTTTTTATATTCATTAAAATGCTTTGCCGAAACTTTATGTTTGTGCCAATGCATTCCCGTAAGTTTTGGGCCAAAAATCTGCATGCGATACATGCCTACATTCCGTGAATGATTATTCGGATCTTTTGTATGAATAATCGGAAGTGTTACAAATGGACCACCGTCTTTTGGCCAGCAGGTTATCACCGGAAGTTTCGTAATATCAGGTTCCTGCATAATGATTTGTTGACATTCTCCTCTCCCACTTATTACTTTCGGCATCCAGCTTGCGAATTGGCCAAGCTTTGGCAATAGCCTTAATTTATCAACAATATTTTCTTTGGGTGAAGAAAGTAAATGAAATAAGTTTTCGATCTCCTTTGCAGTATCATTCAAATCTTTTACGCCAAGGGCAAGACACATTCTTTTTTCGCTTCCATAAGCATTCATTAAAACAGGAAAATCATACCCGGTATTTTCAAAAAGCAATGCCTTTCCTCCATCTTTGCTTTTGCTGATCCTGTCAGTGATTTCAGCTATTTCGAGACGAGGATCAACATATTCTTTGATGCGAATCAACTCATTTTCTTTTTCAAGAACAGCAATAAATTCCTGTAAATTTTTGTATGCCATTTAGCAAAGATAGTTGAAGGTAAGGTTGAAAGATCTCTAGTCATGTCGTGGCATTCTTTCAACATCTTTAATGTTTTTAAATCAGTTGCGTTTGTGCATTTCCGTTACCCTATATTTTTTGAAAAAAAATCTTAACGCTTTTTACCCGAGGGGAATTTGAAATCTTTATGAGAAGCTTTATCTTGCTCGAGTGAAATGATTTACGTGCATCGGATCATCTTAAATCGGTTTATGAAAAATATTAAATTAATTGAAGTACCAAGCGAAATCGGAGCCGGCACCCGTGGTGCCAGCCTCGGAGTGGAGGCAATTAAAATTGCTGCTTTAGATTTTATGAGTAATTTTTTCGTTCATTTTCCTTCAGAAAAAGTAGAAACTGAAAACCAGCTTTTGTTCGAGCCGATACAATCTCCTTACGCCAAAAGAATCAATGGTGTTTTAACCATGTATGAGCGGGTGGCAAAAGCTGTAAAAGATTCAATTGAAAATAACTTTTTCCCGGTGGTGCTTAGCGGAGATCATAGTACAGCAGGAGGAACAATCGCAGGAATAAAAATAGCAAAACCCGAAAGCAGGTTGGGTGTTATATGGATTGATGCCCATGCAGATCTTCACACACCTTTTACAACCCCTTCGGGAAACATGCATGGAATGCCACTTTCCGCATCTATTGGGGAAGATAACCAGGAAAGTAAAATGCACCAGGTGGATGAAAAAACATTAAAAGAATGGAATCAATTAAAGAATATTGGAAAAATAAATCCAAAAGTATTACCGGAAGATATTGTCTTCATTTCATTGAGGGACTTTGAAAAGGAAGAAAAACATTTGATCGATAAGTACGGCATGAAAGTAATTACTACGAATGAATTAAGAAGAAAAGGCCCTGAAAATGTTGTTCGTGCTGCATTACGTTTCCTAAATGAATGCACGGATATTTATGTAAGCTTTGATGTAGACTGTCTTGATTCAACAATTTCAAAAGGAACCGGAACGCCTGTCAGTAACGGTTTGAGGGAAAGAGAAGCAGAAGACCTGGTAAGTAAATTTATGCAGAACAGGAAAATCTGTTGCTTTGAAATTACAGAAGTAAACCCAACTCTTGATAAAGAAAACCTGATGGCTGAAATTGCTTTTAATATTTTACAACGGAGTGTAAATGTATTAATGATGTATTGATCTTAAAGTCCCATCGGCAATTCATTTTTTTGCCGGTACATTTTTAACGACGGATCTGCTTCAATTGCCTTATCACAAATTTTTTGACCTTTTTCCTTTTGACCTAATTTTTGGAATGTCAGTCCCGCCATGTATAATGTTGTTGCGTCCTTAGCATCCAGGTTTAAGATCTTTGTAAAATAATCAAGGGCTTCATTATAATTTTTGGTATCATAAAAAGCGTAGGCGATATTTTTAATTAATTCTTTATTGTTTGGCTTGCGATCAAGAATAATCTGCAAGGTCTTTAATCCATTTTCTTTATCTCCTGCATAAATTTGGGCAAAGCCATAATTCTCATAAAAATCATTGGTCTTATTAAATCCATGATCTGCAGCCTGCTGGAAATATTTCAATGCATTTTGGTAATTATTCTGATCATAAAAAACTAATCCCAATTCATACATCCATTGATTTCGCGGTTCCAGTTGAACGGCTTTTTCAAATTGAGTAATTGCTCCTTTCTCATTTTCCAATTCGAGATATGTTTGAGCTAAAGTATAGGCTGCATCGGCGTCCTGTCCATTGTTCTTCAATGCATCGAGTAAATATTTTTCCGCTTTTCCGTAATCCTCCAACTGAAAAAAACTCATACCGAGAATACGGGAAGTATTATCACAATTCAAACATTTTTGAGCAAAATCAATGGCTTTTTGAAACTGGTGATTATTAAAAGATAAGGTTGCTAGCTGACTGATAACTTCATTATTTTTAGGATCAAGTTCATAAGCTTTGGAAAAATTTTGATAAGCTTTCCCAATCATTCTCATGGACAAATCTGTTTTTCCATTTTCAATATATGCATCTGTAAAATTTGGATTAAAATAAATTGCTTTATCAAAATGGCTTGCAGCAACACCATATAATCTTCCTGCATTTGCTTCTACTCCTTTTTTAAAATACAATTGAGCGCTGTCAGAATTTTGACTGAAAGATAATTCAAAAATAAAACTTGTTAATATGATAAGGACTAAGGATTTCATGTGCGATTCTTTGAAAAAAGTTCTATTGAAGTACTATTGCACTTAACGCCGGAAGGTTCAGATTTATTTCAAAAATTTTGTTTTTTTTATCCACAGCTATTGTTTTAATTTCCTGGTCTGTAAATTTTCCGGTTCCCCAATATTGAGCATCATCACTACAAAATATTTGCTTCCAGGAATTCTTTTCATAAGCTTTTATTTTCCAATCATATCGTTCTACCGGTGTCATGTTGAATACAACAATTACGTTTTCGCTACTTTTTTTCCCTTTCCTCATATAACTCATCACACATTCATTCCTGTGATTAAGGTCAATCCATTCAAAACCTTTCGGATCAAACTGATATTCATAAAGTGCCGGTTGCGAAGTATATAATTTATTAAGATCTCTCAGGCAATCCTGCAATTTTTGATGTGACTCGTATTGAAGCAATTTCCAATCCAGCTCGGTGCTAAAATTCCATTCAGATGTTTGTCCGAATTCGTTTCCCATAAAAAGCAATTTTCCCCCCGGATGCGTATACATATAAGAATATAAGACACGAAGGTTTGCGAATTTTTGCCAATCATCGCCGGGCATCTTATAAAGCATTGGCGATTTTCCATGAACAGTCTCGTCGTGACTTAAGGGAAGAATAAAATTTTCATCAAAAAAATACGTCATGCTGAATGAAAATTTATTTTGAAAATCTTTTCTGTATAAAGGATCAATTTTAAAATAATCAAGCGTATCATGCATCCATCCCATCATCCATTTCATTCCAAAACCTAACCCACCCGTTGTAGTGAAACCGGTAATCTTCGGCCAGTCCGTCGCTTCTTCGGCAATCATTTGAACATCAGGAAAATCACGATAAACCATTTCATTCAAACTTTTTATAAACGCGATCGCTTCAAGATTTCCATTACCTCCAAATTCATTTCGTTCCCATTCTCCTTCATCGCGTGAATAATCGAGGCGAAGCATCGAACTTACTGCGTCTACACGCATTCCATCAATGTGATAAAGATCGAACCAATACCTTGCATTGCTAATTAAAAATGACCGCACTTCTCCCCGCTCGTAATTGAAAATATATGAATTCCAATCAGGATGAAAACCTTTTCGCATGTCCGCATATTCATAAGTGTGCGTGCCATCAAACATAAACAAGCCATGTGCATCATTTGGAAAGTGTGAAGGAACCCAATCGAGGATTACGCCAATATTTTCCTTGTGAAATGCTTCTATCATTTCCATAAAATCTTCGGGTATACCAAACCGTGATGTTGGTGCAAAGTAACCTGTGCCCTGGTAGCCCCAGCTTGCATCATAAGGATATTCCATTACCGGCATCAGCTCTACATGCGTAAATCCCATTTTCTTTACGTAAGGAAGTAAGAGTTCAGTTATTTGTTTATAAGAATTGAAAGAATCTATATCAAAAGGATTGGGTTTCATCCAGCTTGCAAGATGTACTTCATAAATACTCCAGGGTGCTTTTAGAGAATTATACTTTTTTCGTGTGTTCATCCACGTTAGGTCGTCCCATTCGTGTTGAATATTTTTTGTTTTAGAAGAAGTGCCGGGCCGCAATTCCCAATGATTGGCAAACGGATCGCCTTTGTATAATTGAGCTCCTTCAAATCCAATAATGTAATATTTATAATTTTCGTATTCCTTAATTTCAGGAATAAATCCTTCCCAGATCCCGGATTTATCAAGACGGACAAATAAAGGATGTGCTCCCGGGTTCCAACTATTAAAATCTCCTACAACACTTACGGAGGTTGCATTTGGCGCCCATACAGCAAAATAATAACCGTTGGTATCTAAAACTTCAAGCGGATGTGAACCGAACTTTTTATATAGGCTGTAGTTGGTTCCGTTTTGAAAATTCCTTATATCTTCTTCATTAAATAATGAATAATTCCAGACAGGTTTGGAAGCATCAACAAAGTTGATTTGTTCATAAGGAATATTTTTCGCCATACTGCAATTTACATTTTTCGCTGCTGCTTTTATCTTACTATTATTCTCTTTTTTCTCAATATATAATTACGCCTTAACATTCTTTTATGAATGAATATGACACTATACTGATAATCTTAGAACATATTTGCAATTCATATATCCGAAAGCTAATGCGAAAATTTATTTTTTCTTTACTCTTCATTTACGGATTTCCTCAATTGGTTTTTTGTCAAAGCGGTTCTATAAAAGGGAAACTTGCTGATTCCAGCAGCACCGAAAAACCTGTAAATGCTGTCATTGCTATTTTGCGACAAAAAGATTCAACTCTTGTAAAATTTTCACGCAGTGACAAAAACGCAAATTTTCAAATTGATCACTTAGATTCCGGAGAATATGTGGTTTTAATTACTTATCCAAAATATGGAGATTTTGTAGATCACATCCGGTTGAATCAAAATGAAAATCTTGATTTGGAAACTATTTACCTGACACAAAAAGCAAAACTCTTACAAGAGATTGTGATCAAGCAGGCAGCGATGAGGATCAAAGGAGATACTACAGAATACAATGCAGATAGTTATAAAGTGAAACCGAATGCAACGGTTGAAGACCTTTTAAAACAATTGCCGGGAATACAGGTTGATAAAGATGGAAAGATAACGGCACAAGGACAACAGATTCAAAAAGTGCTGGTGGATGGAGATGAATTTTTTAGTGATGATCCAACAATTGCAACAAGAAACCTGAGAGCAGATGCAGTTTCAAAAGTGCAGGTTTTTGATAAAAAAAGTGACCAGGCAGAATTCACCGGAATTGATGATGGAAACACTACCAAAACCCTGAATCTAAAATTGAAAGACAATGCAAAGCATGGATATTTTGGAAAACTTTCCGCAGGTGCTCTTGACAAATATTATAATTTGCAAGGGCTTATAAACGCATTTAAAGGAAAAAGAAAATTAGCAGCTTTCGTAATTAGTGGCAACACGAGCAACACAGGTTTGAATTGGCAGGAATCACAGAATTATGGATTTCAAAATAATAATCTGCAAGTCATGGAAGGAGGCGGAATTATGATCACAAATAATTCCTCTGATGATTTGGGAACACAAAGTTATTATGGCGAAGGCTTGCCGGAAAGTATTAAAGGCGGTTTGCATTTTTCCAATAAATGGAACAATGATAAATACAATATGGGTGGTGATTATTTGTTTAATAAACTTGCGGTTCATAGCTCCGGAAATACTTACACTCAAAATATTCTTGCTGATTCTGTTTTTTACAATCGCGAATCTGCCGACACACATTCTGATAAATTGCGTCATTCACTTTCTGGTGTAGCCGACCTGCAAATCGATTCTTCAACTTCTGTAAGGGTTACAGCGAACGGATACACAGGTACAACTGAAACTTCGAGCAGCTATCAGTCACAGGCTTTGAGTGAAGAAAATAAATTGGTGAATAGCAGCAACAGGATGACCTCAAGTAATGGAGATAACTCTGCTTTGAACGTAAATGCGTTATTAAGAAAAAAGTTTAAAAAGAAAGGAAGAACTCTTTCTGTAAATTTTGAAGAAAGATATAACACCTCAAACAGTGATGGATTCTTAAAAAATCTTTCAGATTTTTATGATGTTGATGGAACAATTGTGAAAAAAGATTCTACAGATCAGAATAAGGTAAATGACAATGTTTCCAACCTGGCAGGCATCAGGGGAACTTATACTGAGCCATTATCAAAAAAATCATTTCTTGAATTTAATTATTCCTATTACAACAACAGCAGCACCCAAAAAAGATCAAGCTTTAATAAAGATCTGAGTGGCAAATATTCTTTCCTTGTGGATAGCCTTAGCAACGATTTTCAATACATTTATAATACACACAGCGGAGGAATAAACTACCGGTATAATGACAAAAAATTTAATTTCTCATTTGGCGGAAACATTGCTAATACTGCGTTTCAACAAACTGACCTTGTAAAAGATACAACACGCAGATATAATTATTTCAATCTTGCTCCCCGGGCAAACTTCCTTTTTAAATTTAGTCCTTACAGTGGGTTGAGATTTAATTATTCCGGAAATACGCAACAACCAACCATTGACGAATTGCAGCCTTTGACCAATAACAATGATCCATTAAATATTGTAATTGGAAACCCATCACTGAAGCAGGAATTTCAGAATTCATTAAACCTTAGCTACAATAACTATAAGGTTTTAAAAGAGCGCTATATTTATCTTGGCACCTACTTTAATTTTACCAATAATGATATTAGCAGCACCTATACAATTGATGCGCTTGGAAAAAGAACCACTCAATATATTAATGTGAATGGAAATTACAATGTGCAGTTTTATGGAAATTATGGTTTTAAAATCCCAAAAACCAAACTCAACTTTTATGTATATCCACGCGCTTCTTTTTCACACAATACCAATTTTGTAAATGGATTAAAAAACCTTACTAAGGCAAATAACTACTCTGCCTCATTTGGTCTGCGCTATTACAAAGAGGAAAAATATAATTTTGATCTATCGGCCGGCCCTACTTATTCACAATCCCATTCAAGCATCAGCCAGGTTGCAGGTACTGATTACTGGACCTACGATTATTCATTCAACGGAAGTATTTATCCAATAAAAAAACTGGAAATCGGAACAGATATAGATTTTAATTTCAGACAAAAATTAAATGCATTTGACAAAAACAATGATGTTACTGTTTGGAATGCTTATATCGAAAAGAAGTTTTTGAAAAAGGACGCCCTAACTTTACGCGCCAGTATCAATGACATCTTAAACCAGAACAAAGGATACGACAGAAACATTCAGCCAAATGCGGTTGTGGAAAGACATTATCTTACTTTCCAGCGTTATGGATTGATTACGCTTACCTGGAATTTTAATAACAAAGGCGGCGCTGGTGCTCCCAAATCAATGTTCTAAAAATTAATAAAAATGAAAACATTATTTATAGCAATCGTTTTGTTTTGTTCACAATCTTTATTTGCCCAAACAAAATTTATTACCAAAGGGAATATTGAATTTGAAAGAAGCACAAATGTTTGGGCAAATCTGAAAGGAAGTCTTGCTGATCAAATCAAAAAAGTAACTCCTCAATATCAAACTTTCTTTTTTGATTATGAATTTGATGGCAATAAATCGATTTATAAACCGGGACGTGAATCAGATTCAAAAACGAATGGTTTTTTTGGTGGTTCACCTGCAAGTGACAATGAAGTTTATAGTGATTATGCAACCGGAAAAACAGTTGCCCATAAAAATGTTTTTGAAAAATCATTTTTAATTGAAGACAGCCTTAGAAATGCAACCTGGAAAATCACAAATGATTTCAGGGAAATAGCGGGATTTAATTGCAGGAGAGCCACAACTATTATTATGGATTCTGTTTTTGTGGTTGCTTTCTATACAGATGAAATTATTACACCTGGTGGCCCCGAAAGTTTTAACGGCTTACCTGGAATGATACTTGGTCTCGTTATTAACCGTTTGCATACAACCTGGTATGCAACAAAAGTTGATGTAAATAGTGTTAATGTAAAAGATATTGCTCCTCCTCAAAAAGGAAAAGTTACTACCAATGCTGAACTGTTGGAAACACTCAAAAAATCACTTTCAGATTGGGGAGATTATGCGAATAGGAATATCTGGGCGATCATGATTTAGACTTCTTACATTTATTTTTAATAAGATTGAAAGTTAAGATTTGCTGATAAAGGGGCATGGGCTCGTTAATTTTACACTCCCCTTTGATACCTTTCGCATACCGTATCCTTTCCTTATGTAGGTCTTTGCCATGCCGTTTCTATGCCGTTCCTATACTCTCCTCATACTTTGGTCATGCTCCCGGCATACCTGACTCATACTCTGCTCATACTCTACCCAT
>Ga0164242_10010035_pt1 | contig 10164 bp, 8 predicted proteins | sample OricomgcompostMG_FD_108783 | JGI IMG/M metagenome (GOLD analysis project Ga0164242, IMG submission 108783) | Miracle-Growth compost microbial communities from Emeryville, California, USA - Original compost - Miracle growth compost (MG) ... | reverse complement strand
GTCAGCTTCACCGGCAGCACCCAGGTCGGGCGCATCATCGCCGCGGCCGCCGGCAAGACCCTGTCGCCGGTCACGCTGGAGCTCGGCGGCAAATCCCCGAACATCATCTTCGATGATGCCAATCTCGACAAGGCGATCCCTGGAGCGATCGGCGGCATCTTCTCAGCGACTGGCCAGACGTGCGTAGCCGGCTCACGCCTGCTCGTGCAGCGTCCTGTTTACGAAGAGGTCGTCCAACGCATCTGCGAGCGAGCGAACAAGATCAAGCTCGGTGATCCTCTCGATCACGGTAGCGATATGGGTACGGCTGCCAACGAGCCGCAGTTCAAGCGCATTATCGATATGATCGACAGCGGGAGCCGCGAAGGCGCTCGGCTCGTGGCAGGCGGCGGTCCGGCTACCGGCGAAAATCTGGCAAGGGGCCTCTTCGTTCAGCCCACGGTCTTCGCTGACGTGCGCAACGACATGACCATCGCTCGCGAGGAAATCTTCGGCCCTGTCCTGTCGATCATCCCGTTCGATACCGAAGACGAAGGGGTCGCGATCGCCAACGAAACCAATTACGGCCTGGCCGCCGGGATCTGGACGCGCGACATCTCGCGCGCTTTCCGCGTCACGCGTGCGGCACAGGCCGGCAAGGTCTGGGTCAATATGTACCGTGCTCATGCCGTCCAGGTGCCCTCCGGTGGCATCAAGGACAGTGGATTCGGCCGGGAGGGTGGCGAACAAGGACTTAGCGAGTTCTACGCCTGGAAAAACGTGATGATAGATACGTCCGTCTAGCAATCAAGTCTGCCGGCCGAAGCGCGGCTGGACCACCCGAAAGGCTTGAGTGCGCCTGCACACCGGTGCCCTGCCTTATCGTCCTTTCCCAACCGCCGACCGTTTGCTGGTCGGGCGTGCAGCCTTTCGCTTCGTTTTGCGCGGCGCACTCGCTTTTGGCGGCACATCGTTGAACAACTCGGTTTGCGACTCCGCGCGCCGAAGCTCTTCCGCGATCTCGTCAAAACATTCGATCATCATCTGAGCTGCAGGGCTCAATGGCCGGTTGCGGTTCCACAATATGCCAACACCGCGGTTCACCTTCGGCAGCGCTAGGGGCAGAATTTTGACTGGCATCGACGGATCGTGTGCAGCCGCATTGGCCATCGCTCCGATGGCCTCATTCAAATATAGGTACTCACGGGTAAGATGGGACGAGGCGGTTTCGATATAATTGCGATCCATGTCGATGCCGTGACGCGAAAGCGCGAGATCTACCGGCACGCGGATTTGCGCCGGAAGCGGGGGAAGAACCCAGGGGTATTCGGCGAGATCCGACCAGTTGACTCGCTTGCGACGGGCAAGTGGATGCTGGGGGCCGACAACTAGCCTCAAGGGCTCCTCTAGCAGCACTTTCTCGTCGAAGCCGCTGGAAGGACTGAGAGGCGGCAACCGCCCGACAACCAAATCCAGCTTTCCTTCCCACAACTGGGGTAGGAGTATCGATCCAGTTCCCTCGATCACAAATACGTTGGTCAATGGCGACCGCTCTTTCAGATTCGCCAATGTCCGAGGAAGCAGTACCGAGGTAGAGGCAACGTAGGCACCAACGTTCACCTTGCCCCCGGAGCCCGAGCTTAACGCCTTGAGCTCATCGCGAGCCTGCTGAAGCTCGATCAGCACCGTGCGAGCATATCGAATGAGGCAGGCCCCATAGACAGTTGGACGAACACCGGAGGGGGTGCGCGAGAATAACTGGAGCCCCAGCCCCTTTTCGAGTTCGGCGAGCGCTTTTGAAACGGCAGGAAGCGTGATGTGCGTGGCCTCGGCCACCTTCTTCAAGCTTCCGTGATCGTCGAGCGCGACGAGCAACTGCAGCTGCCTGGCTTTTAAATTGCGCAGAATGTACCAGTCCAGTTCAGTTGCCATCAGGGGAGTCCCTTCCTCTTACCAGAGCACGCCGCGGACGAGCGTCGCTGAGCGAAAGTTAGTGCCAATTCCGCATGGGGACTCGGAGCGACAGCCGATGCGTTGCGTAGGGGGCGACTTGTCCTTGTCAAAGCGAACCCCGCGTTGACCGCGCCAGGGCGAGAAACTGCTGCCCGGCATCACTCAGGGACTCGTTCCTGCGGCGAAAGAGGCCGAGTGATCGATGTACTGGGGGGTCTATTAACGGTCGCCTGACGATCTCCCGATGCGCTCCTTTCGCTACGGCGGAAAGTGGTACGACCGAAATGCCAAGGCCTGCTTCAACCATTCCCAATGAAGTTCTGAGATGATCGATCTCGTAGACCGTATCGGACAACCAATCGACGTCTTTCAAAGCGTCGCGCAATAATTTCATGTTGCCGCTGGTCGACCCGGCGACGATTGCGGCGTAAGGCTTCAATTCACTCCAGCGCACGTTTTCCTGCGAAGCGAGTGGGTGGCCCACGGGGACGATAAGGCAATAGGGGTCGTCGAGAATTCTCTGAAAGGAGAGATCTTGGCTGTCGCCGCCATCGCCGCTGGCGCGTGGCAACTGGAAAGCGAATCCGAAATCGGCGGTGCCGTCGCGAACCCGGTTTATCACGTCGAGGGCACTGCCCTCGATCACGCGCAAATGGACATCGGGCCAGCGCTGGCGAAACTCCCGGATAATCCGGGGCAACAAGTGCACCGTCACCGTCGGCAAAGTAGCCAGGACCAGATGCGCCCCGCGATCGCGCTCGCTGTCCCTGACATCATCGATCGCGCTTTTCAGGCGTTCCAACACATCGCGCGCACGTGGTAGGAAGCGATGGCCCGCTGCAGTCAGCGCCACCCCGCGCGTGTTACGCACCAGCAGGCGAAGCTGCAACGCGTCTTCGAGCCGCTGGATCCGCCGGGTAACGGCAGAAGGTGAAGCGCCAAGATACTCGGACGCCTGCACGAACGACAACGATTCACCCACTGCCACAAAGCAGCGCAGGGCGTCGAAATCGATATGCGCGGCTTCCATCCCTCTCCCCGGTATTGCGGTTTGTGCAATAATGCCGCTTCAGACTTCAATTCACAATAGGTCCACGCCGATCCAACAATTCGGCCATGTCATTGTATGAAGAAGACACTCAAAAGGCGGGCCCGGCCGCCGCTGTTCTCGCGAACTATGCGAGCGGGCTGCGATTTGACGACATTCCTGCCGATGTCGTGACGCGCGCACGCGATTGCGTGACGGACACCGTCGCTGCTGCCGTCTATGGACATGCCGCACCGGCCGGACGAATTGTAGCTGATCTCTACCAAGGGCTTGGCGGCGGGAGATCGAAGATACTCGGCGCAAATGCCGACTCTGTTGGTCTCACCGCCGAGACGGCGGCATTGGTCAACGGTACTCTCGCGCACGCGCTAGAACTCGACAGCCTTCGCCAACCTGGTGCGGGCGTTCATCCCGGTGCCGTTCTGGTTTCGGCGGCACTGGCGGTGGCGCAGGAGGAAGATCTGTCAGGGCGCGACGTGCTGACGGCCGTCGTCGCCGGATGCGAGGTCCTGTTTCGCATCGGACGGGCCACGCGCCATAGTGCTGAGTCGCGCGGCTTCCATGCCCCCGGGCTGACCGGCCCCTTTGGCGCAGCGGTCGCCGTCAGCTCTCTCTTGGGCCTCGACGCCGAGCGGATGACGATGGCGCTCGGTATCGCCGGATCGCTCGGCGGCGGATTGCTCGAATTCGCCGCCAGCGGCGAAGGGGGCATGGTCAAGCGCCTGCATCTGGGCCGTGGGGCCGCCGCCGGTGTATTGGCGGCTCGTCTTGCGCAACGCGGTTTTTCGGGTCCTTCCTCCGTTCTCGAGGGCGCCCATGGGTTCCTCCACGCTTATTGTGAGGAAATGGACATTCCAGCCCTGACCTCCGGCTTGGGCGAAGAATGGGAGACATTGAAGACCTGCTTCAAGGCCTATCCCTGTCACATCACCGCCCATACGCCCGTCGAGGCGGTTCGCCAGCTCCGAGCCGCGCACAAGTTCACGGCAGCCGACGTAGAAAGCGTGCTTGTCGAGGGAACACCCAAGATGGCGAAGCTGCACGGCAATCGCCATCCCCGCGACCCGGTCGCCGCCCAATATAGTATCGCCTTCTGTGTCGCGGCCGCGCTGATCCACCATCCCGACGACCCCGCCACCTTCACCCAGACTCTCGGCGACACCCGTGTGACCGATCTGTGCGAGCGAGTCGAAGTCTCCGCCACCGGTGCCTTCGCGTCGAGCTGGGCGACCCGCACGACAATTCGGCTTCGCAACGGCCAGTCCATCACGACGGAACTTGACGTCGCGCCCGGCTTTCCGGCGCGTCCGTTCACCAGCCGCCAGCTGCAGCGCAAATTTCTCGCGTTGACCACCGGCCTCGGCGACCAAGCCGCTCCCCTGCTCGACCGGCTCCAGCACCTGGAAGACGAACCGTCTGTCCTGTGGCTGGATGCTGCCCGCACTTTTTGAATGGAAGCTTTTCGATGAGCCAGCATGTTTCCGTCAACAACGAGTACACCGCGGGCATCGCCCGTTTCGTCTCGGGCCTGCGCTATGAAGATATTCCCACCGAGGTGATCGAACGCATCAAGCTGCTCATCCTGGATAGCCTGGGATGCGCGGTATTCGGGTCTTTCCTCCCCTGGAGCCGTATCCTCATGGATACGCTCGGTGATGTGGATACGACGCCGGGCTGCACGATCTGGGGTACGGACCGCAAGCTGTCCGCGCCGCACGCGGCCCTGGTCAACGGCACACTCGTCCAAAGTTTCGAACTCGACGATGTGCATCGTGTCGGCGTGCTTCATGTCGGTGCGGTGACGTTGCCCGCGCTCCTCGCCGTGACCGAGATGCGGCCCGGCATGACGGGCAAGGATTTCCTGACCGCTGCTGTTGCCGGCTATGAAATCGGTCCTCGTGTGGGCATGTGCATGGGCCAGGAACATATCGGCCAAGGCTGGCATTCTGGCGCCACCGTCGGTGTCTTCTCGGCGTGCGCCGCCGCTTCGCGCGCCTTGGGCCTCGATGAAAACCGAACCGTTCACGCGCTGGGGATCACCGGCACGCAGTCCTCGGGTCTCATGGCCGCCCAGTTCGGAGCGATGGTGAAGCGCATGCATGCAGGTCGCGCGTCACAGAGCGGCCTCTACGGCGCATTGCTTGCGGAACGCGGCTTCACCGGTATTGTCGACTTGTTCGAGAACGAATATGGCGGCTTCTGCACCACATTCTCCGCATCGCTCGACAAATTCGACCGCCGCGAACTGACCTCTGGGCTCGGCGAACGCTGGGAGACCACGCGCATCGCGCTCAAATTCTATTCGTGCGTCGGCAGCAATCACACGACGCTCGATGCCATTCGCGCGGTGCAGGCGCGCCATCCATTCGGTGTCGACGATATCGAGCGCATCGTTGTCCACGGCTCGCGCGTGACGATCGATCACGTCGGGTGGCCGTACGTGCCACAGGGCCTCACGTCGGCTCAACTGAACCTGCCCTATTGCGTCGCTGTGTTGCTCCTCGAAGGCGATGTGTTCGTCGATCAGTTCAGCGAGGGACTCGTCGCCGATCAGAGGCGTATCGAAGTATCGCGCCTGGTGGAGGTGGTGGAAGATCCGTCAATTACCGCCCGCGGCAAGACCTATCGCCACATGGTCAAGGTCGAGGTGTTCCTGCGCGATGGCACACGCCTCGAAGAAACGCGGGAGTCGCCCGAGGGCAGTGAGCACAGCTTCGCGAGCGCCGACACCGTCGTCGGCAAATTCCGCAAGCTCGCTTCGCGTCGCATCGGTGCCGCGGCAGCCGATCGGCTGGCCGAGGCATTGTTGAGCGCCGACTCTCTTCCGGATGCCGGCGACATCGTGAGACTATTGGCCGTGGCTGCCGAGAAGGAGGCAATCTGATGCGCCTCGTACTCGCCGGAGACGTGAACCTGATGGGGGTCACCGATCCTTCATCGCCCTTCGCTCGGGTCCGCGATCGCTTCCACGCCGCTGATCTTTCGTTTCTCAACCTGGAATGCTCGCTTCACATTCCGACCGGCCACAGCGTCGAGAATGAGGGCTTCTTCGTTGACCCCGAAGTCGGCATCGCCGTCCTTCAGGACGCAAAGGTGCCAGCCGTTGGGCTGGCCAACAACGTGACTTATGGCGAGGTGCCGATCGCAGCCACGCTTCACCGCCTCGATGCCACCGGCATCGTCCATACCGGCGCAGGCGCCGATCGTATCGCAGCCCGCGCGCCGGCCATCGTCGAGAAGGACGGCGTGCGCGTGGGGTTCCTGCAGCGGACTTCCGTCTATTGGCCGACCAATCATGAAGCAGCCAAGAGTGGCGCAGGGGTCGCCGTCATTCGTGGCCACACGGCATACCGGGTGCGCGCGCACAAGGAGCGGCCGGAGATTCCACCGATGAACCGACCCGGAATACCGCCGGAGGTGATCACCTGGGCTGACCCAAAGTATCTTAAGGACCTTCGCAACGACATCGCCAATCTTCGCGCCGACGTCGATTTCGTCGTCGTCTCCTGCCACTGGGGGCTCTGGAAGGAAGTGCTCGGCTATATGACGGAAATCGCCCACACGGCGATCGATGCTGGCGCTGACATAGTGATGGGCCATGGGCCACACTTCTTTCTACCCGTCGAAGTCTACAAGGGAAAGCCGATCCTCTATGGCATGGGCTCATTCTCGTTCCATACCGGCCATGGCGGCCGCAAGCACGGCGACTGGATCGGCTTGATGGCTGAGATCGGATTCACTCCTGAAGCCGGCATCGAAGAGGCCAGACTTCGATTCGTCCGCCACAATGATGAGAACGAGACGGTACCGAGCTTGCTCGCGTCCGAGCAGGAATCACTGGAAGATATAACGCGCGCGAGCGCGGCGCTGGGAGCGACGCTTGTCCCCGATGGCGATGACATCCGGATCGACTTCGCGCAATCGGCAGGCAGCGATATCGAGACGTAGCTCGACCCTGCAAATGACCCTGCCGGCAAGACTCATGGTGCCACTGGAACGCAGTCGTGCATGTCGATGGTCGTGATGTCGACAGTTCCGACGGAGCGAACGTTGAACGAATTGAGGGATTTGAAATGCCATATCTAGACGCCGGTGATCTGTCGACCGAAACCGCGGGCAAGCGCTTCCGCGCCGGCCTCGAACGCCCCGGCATCTATGAGTTGCCGGGCGCGCATAACGGGCAGGCCGCGATCCAGGCCCGCAATGCCGGATTCGACGGTCTCTACCTTTCCGGCGCGGCGATGACCGCGTCGATGGGGCTGCCCGATCTCGGCATCATCACCGTGGACGAAGTGGCGTTCTTTATCCGCCAGATCGTCCGCGCCTCGGGCCTGCCGCTGCTGGTCGACGGCGACACCGGCTACGGCGAGGTGTTGAACGTCATGCACATGGTCCGCACCTTCGAGGAGGCGGGCGCTGGCGCGGTGCATCTGGAGGATCAGATCCTTCCTAAAAAGTGCGGACACCTGAACGGCAAGAGCCTTGTCAGCCCGCACGACATGGCGGCCAAGGTCGCCGCTGCTGCCAAGGCACGCCGCGATCTTGTCATCGTCGCGCGCACCGATGCGGTCGGGGTCGACGGTTTCGACGCGGCGGTCGATCGCGCGAAGCTGTATGTCGAGGCGGGCGCCGACGCGATCTTCCCTGAAGGTCTGACCAGCCGGGAAATGTTCGAGAAGTTTAAGGTCGCGCTGCCCGACACACCGCTGCTCGCCAACATGACCGAGTTCGGCAAGACGCCCTTCTTCACCGCGAAGGAATTCGAGGAGATGGGCTACAAGATGGTGATCTGGCCGGTCTCGTCGCTGCGCGTCGCCAACAAGGCGCAGGCCGAGCTCTACGCCTCGATCCGCGAGCATGGCGGTACGCACGAAATGATTGATCGTATGCAGACCCGGCAGGAACTGTACGACACAATCGGGCTGCACCGGTTCGAACTGCTGGATGCCAACATCATCGAGACGATCGTGCCACAGGGGATGCCCGAGAAAAGCTGACACTACCACTTACGTTGACAATGGCGAGGTAGGCAGCTGCACCGCAATGCGGGAAAGCTCCCACTCGGCATTTACCCAATCCCCGAGCGACCGGTTTACTATTCGCTCAACAGACTTACCATTTTACTCGATCGACGAACACGGCGTGGCGTGCATCTCATATAATCTCAAGACTTTAAGGGAGAGAAGGACCTGAGTGGATGTTCTCGGACCTCGCCTTTTCGCGGAGCCTATCCTCTCTCGCGCTGAGCAGCGCCATCGTCGATGCTTTGCGAAAAAATCACCTCTCCCGAAGAGTTGGCAGCGCTGATGGAAGCGATCACGCGCGCAATGGACTTTAGGCATTATGCCCTGATTCATCACGACGACCTGCGGATCCCCCGCAGCGATCTCGTCGACTTGAAGAATTATCCGACCGCTATCGCTGAGCGTCTGATCGGAGAGGATCGCTACCGGCGCGATCCCATTATGCGCGGCGTGATCATCGCGATCGCAGCAATCGGCTCGGTGAGCCTGATCGCCGTGACCTGGATGGCGTTGAAGCCGCGATTGTTCCAGCGCGGGGATACCCAGCAGGAACTGTCGCAACCCAATGTGCGATCGACGAGCGACGGCTTGAGCGGCGCGCCGGCGACCTATGGCGACGTGCCACGCCTCGGCCCGCCGCTCCCGGGTGACCTTCAAGCCTATCCTCGAACGGCAGCAGCAGCTTGCGACGGCGGTCAATCCGAATGACCAACAGTTGCAGCGGGCGGAAGCGGCAAAGCGGGAGCGCCGGCTCGCTGAGCTGAAAGCGGCCCGCGAGTCTGGAGTGTTGGTGCAGAACCGTCAGACCCAGCCGACTGGCGAAGCGCCCATCGCCGCGCCAGCCGCAACGCCCGTCAGCGATCCCGGAAAGGTTGTACTCGACCCGACAAGCGATCCCAATGCCCAGGGGCGCAAGACCGCGTTCGTGGCAGCACTGGATCCGAAAGGCGACGTGAATCCGCACGCGCTCACGGCACTGCCGTCGCCCTATACGTTGTCGGCGGGCAGCGTAATCTCGGCCAGTCTGATTACGGGCCTGCGATCGGATCTGCCGGGACTGGTCACGGCACAGGTGACCGGGAACACCTACGACAGCGCCACCGGCCGATTGCTGCTCATACCGCTGGGCGCCCGATTGGTGGGCAGCTATGACAGTGTCGTTGCGTTCGGTCAGAAGCGGGCGCTAATGATCCGGCAGCGCATCATCATGCCGGACGGAAGTTCGCTGCGCATCGACAACGTGCCGGCGACGGATCCATCGGGCTATGCCGGCCTCACCGACAAGGTCGACTTCCACACCTGGCAGCTTCTGAAGGGTGTTGTCCTGTCCACGCTGCTCGGCGTCAGTTCCGAACTGGCGCTGTCCGGACAAAGCGACCTTGTTCAGGCGATCCGAATGTCGACACAGGATAATGTCGCGCGCGCCACAGACCAGATCACCCAGCGCAACCTCGGTATTCGGCCGACGATCACGATCAGGCCCGGCGCGCCGGTCCGACTGGTCGTTCACAAAGACCTCGTATTCCGTTGACGGAATACCAAGTCATATTCCGACCGAGGAACTATGCCGAGTTCTCGATGCATTAGGCGGTCTCCTGTGCTAGATTGCGGCCGCCGCATCTTCATCTTCTCTGCCGAGAGTGACCAAACTTGTCCCTGCGTATCGAACTCCGTCCATTCAGCACTGCGCAGTTCGCTCGGTCGCACGAACAGATGCGGTGACAACCGAAGCGCGATGGCGGTGATCTCGTGACCGGTATAGCCTTCGATCGCGAAGGAGCCCGCCAGCCTCCTTCGGCGTCGTGATCGCCGCTAGGTGTTGGACCTTCGGCGTGATGAGGGCGCCGCGCAGGTCGGCCGCGACATCGCGATCGGCTCGTGCGGTCGCGATACCGTATCAGAACACCCGGCTGAGCACGCTGCGCATCCGCCGGGCGCTCTCGTAGCGGCTGGTCGCTTCCACCTTGCGTAGAACGGCAAGAACCTCGTGTGGCGTGATCTTGGAGATCGGGAGAGTGCCGATCATCGGGTAGGCCATGGCGAGCAGCCAGCGAATCTTGTCGGGCGTGATCGGCGCGCGGCCCTCCCGTTCGTTCTTGGCTACCCATTCCTCGGCGATGGTCTTGAAGGTGTTGTCGGCGGCAACCTTGCGCGCGAGGG